>Ga0208262_1000032_pt1 | contig 82085 bp, 65 predicted proteins | sample LakWasMet15_LOW5_2_FD_183863 | JGI IMG/M metagenome (GOLD analysis project Ga0208262, IMG submission 183863) | Freshwater sediment methanotrophic microbial communities from Lake Washington under simulated oxygen tension - Sediment Metagenome... | ecosystem: Environmental > Aquatic > Freshwater >... | reverse complement strand
TTTTGAACAAATTGCTTTCACCCCAACAGTACAAACAAGATATGGTCAAGGCTGGAATGGTCAAAACGTATCTTACGAAAATGGTGCATGGGGACCTGAATTTGATGGTACTATGGTGGCTGTTGGTTTGCCTCAGTTAGATGGCAGCTATGTTATGGCTCCATTTTCATCAAGAGGAAGTGACAACATTAAAGATTTTTTCAAAACAGGAACTTTATCACAAAATAGAGTTTCGTTGTCTTCTGGTACTTCAGATGGTTATTTTTACTTTTCTGCAGAAAACCAAAAAAGAGATTTCGTTATCGATGGAGATACCTTTGGTAAAAGCAGTTTCTTATTTAAAACTGGGAAAAAAGTTGGTAAATTCACTTTCGATGGTATCGCAAGTTATACAACGAGAAAAACTTCTCAAGCGAATGCATTTTTATATGATGATTTAGTTCAAACGGCTACAAACATTCCTATTAAGGCGTTTGCAAATTCAGCAGCCAATAGACACTGGACAATTTATACTACAAATCCATATTGGTCATTGAAAAATGATAGATCTGATTCAGATACTGATATTTTTAACGGTATTGCTAAAATTCAATTCGAAATTAATCCGCATATAAATGTAGTATACAATGCGAATGTAAATGTACAGTCAAATCATTCTTCTGATTTTACTAATGCTTACACTAATCCATTTGCTGATACGCCTTTATATGTTAATGTTGGAGCTTCTCATTTTAGTGCTTCAAATACGAGTACTCGTGCAATCTATTCTGATTTGATTTTTAACTTTGATTACAAATTATCAAATGATGTAAGATTAAAAATGAATATTGGTAACAACATTCAAGATGTATTACAAACTTCTGTTGGAGTTGGAGGTAATGATTTAGCTATTGAAGGATTGTATAATATTAATTACTTGACTTCAACACCATTGCTTAATGGAACTAATACATACAATTCTAGTAGTAGAGTTAGAAAATACTCTTATTTTGGAAATGCCGATTTAAGTTATAAAGATTATTTGTTCTTAAATGTGACAGGTAGAAATGATTGGACTTCAGTTCTTGCTAGTGGTAACAATAGCTATTTCTATCCTAGTGCTGGTTTATCATTTGTGCCTACAAAAGCTATTGATGGTTTAAAAGGAAGTAAAATGAATAATGCTAAAATTTATTTTAATTACACCAAAGTTGGTAAAGCAGATATTGGAGCTTATGCAATCAATTCTCTTTACAGTTCTGAAACAGGTTATCCATTGGGTGGAGTTGGTTCTTACATTCAAAATACAGGAAATACTAATCCTAACCTAAGACCTGAGTTTTATACTACTAAAGAGCTTGGTGTTAATTTAGCATTTTTTGACAATAGATTGACTATTGATGCTGCTGCTTTTAGAACGGATAGTAAAGATTTAATTACTAATATTTCTCCGTCTTATGCTTCTGGTTTTTCAACAACAACAATTAATATTGGAAAAGCAAAGACAGAAGGTTTTGAAATTGATTTAGGTTTTTCACCACTTAGTAAAAATTCGGAGCTAAAATGGGATAACAGATTAAGCTTCTCTACTAATAAAATGACTGTTTTAAAAGTATCTGATCAGCAAACAAGTGTTTCTGTATCTAACGGTTATGCTGCTACTGCTAACTACAATGTTGGAATTTTTGCTGAAGAAGGAGAACAATTTCCTTTAATTAAAGGTCAAGCTTACGAAAGAGATGACCAAGGAAGAGTTATTATAGATGCTAGTACTGGTATGCCATTAATCACTTCTGAATATGTTAAATTAGGTGTTGCTAATCCAGATTATACATTAGGATACAATGCATCACTTGAATATAAAGGTGTTCGTTTGGCTGCGGTATTTGACTACAGACATGGAGGTAGCTTCTATTCTCAAACGATGAATAGATTGTCAACTTTTGGTTATTTAGTTGAATCTGCTCAAGGTGGAAGAACTGGGTTTATTTATCCAAATTCTGTAATTGAATCTACAACTGTTCCAGGAACTTATGTTCCAAATACTAATGTTGTTACAGGTGGTAATACTTATTCAAGTTACTTAAACTACAACAATGATAACTTTACAAATGTTGCTGAGAATTTTGTTTTAGATGCTACTGCTTTTAAAGTTAGAGAAATTGCTTTAAGTTATACTTTTTCTAAAAAACTTTTATCTAAAAGCAATATAGAAGGATTAACTGTAGGTATTAATGCAAGAAACCCTTTTATTGTATTGCCAAAAGAAAACAGAGGGTATTCTGATCCAGAATCTTCTGTTACCTCTGGGAATGCACAAGGTTTTCAATATACAGGTCAATATCCATCAACTAAAAGTTTTGGATTTAGTGTTAATTTAACCTTTTAATTAAAAAGAAATGAAAAATTTAAAATTTATAATTGTCATTTTTGTGATGGCATTTTATTCATGTGATAATTATTTAGACATTAATGATAGTCCAAATAATCCAACATCAGATTTGATTAATCCAAAACTAGGATTGTCTGCTGCTATAACAAAGCCTTATCGTGCACATACTAGAACTGCTAATCAATTAGGTAATGTTTGGATGAACAATTGGGGAGGTAATGTTAACCAATATACTTCAGCATATTCAACAGAATATTCTTTACAATTGGGTAATAATTTTTACAACGGAATTTGGGATAACTATTATCTTAATACTGCCAATTTAACAAACATTATTAACTACAATTCTGCTGATTATGATGATCATAAAGCTATAGCTAAAATCATGAAATCATATTTCTTTCAACAGTTAGTAGATTTATATGGTGACATTCCTTATTCACAAGCTCATATTGCGGGTCTTTTAAATCCTGCTTATGATGATGACAAGGATGTTTATAGAAGTTTATATACACAGTTAGACGAAGCTTTGGCCTTAATTGATGGTACACATCCAGCAACTTCAATTGCTGTGGGTGCTGAAGATCCTGTTTTTGCAGGTGATATGGATATGTGGAAAAAATTCGCTAATACGCTTAAATTAAGATTATTAATTAGAGAGTCTGTTTTGGCTGAAACGGATGCTGCATCGGCTACTTATTTAAATTCTAAATTTACTGAATTAGCTTCTGCTTCATTTATGACTACTGATGTGGTTATCAATCCAGGATATTCAGATGGTAATAATAATCAGCAAAATCCATTTTATAACCTATTTGGTTTAGATACTGCAGGTAATCCTGGTACAAGCGCACAAGTTGTAGTTGCTACTCAGCATGCAGTTGAATTTTTAAATGGTACAGAGCCAAATACCACATTTGATAATAGAATTTCAAAATTATACAAACCAATTACTGGAGGTTCTTATGTTGGGGTTATTCAAGGTAACCAAGGAGCAGGTAATGTTCCGCCAGCACTTTCTTTCCTTGGAAATGGTTTATTAGTTTCATCTGATCAAGATGGTTATTTGATGACTGCTGCAGAAAGTTATTTCCTTCAGTCAGAAGCTGTCGTTAGAGGTTATTTAACGGGTAATGCAAAATCATTATTCCAAACTGGAATTCAGTCTTCGTTTGATTTACTTGGAGTTGGTGCTAGTGCTGCTGGTTATATTGCTAGTAGTGATGCTCTTCCAGGTATTGGATGGGATGGGACTGCAAATAAGATTGAAGCAATTATGACTCAAAAATGGGTTGCTTTGAATGGAATTAACGGTATTGAATCTTATATTGAATACACAAGAACAGGTTTTCCTGCAACTTCAGTTTCTACAGTTGCTATAACTCCAACAGGTGATTTGCCAAAAAGATTGATGTATCCAACATCTGAGCTTACAGGTAATTCAGCTAATGTTCCGAGTATATCCCTAGCTCAAATATTCACCCAAGGACCATTTTGGTATGTTCCTGCAAATTAAAAAAAAGATATGAAAAAATTAATTTTATTATTAGTATTATCGGCAACTTACATCTCCTGTACAAGTGATGATGTGAAGACTTACGATAATTCACCTTACATTGTAGGTTTCACTAAAGCAAGTGATGTTAGAAGTTATGTTGCAACTGGCGATATTGTTCCTTTGGATGTGCCTATTACTCTTATTGGAGGTCAACAAGGTCAGACTGTAGGTAATGATGTAACAATGACCTATACTTTAGCAGATGCGTCAACAGCTGTTGAAGGGGATGAGTTTGATTTTGTAAATGCTACAAGTGAGGTTGTTTTAGCTCAAGGTGTTACTTCAACTAGTATTCCTTTGGTAATCAATACTGGTAATTTAGAAACAGGTGCTGAAAATGCAAAAACTATTGTTTTGGACATTACTACTGTTGTTTCTGATGAATCAGTTGTAATTGGTACTCAATACAGTAGAATTACCATTACTTTAAATGGTTTGTGTTATTCTCATCTTCAAGCAATTTACAATTTAACTGCTACAAGAGTTGAAACGGGTGCTACTTATGCTTTACCTGGAGAAGAAATTTTTGAATTATCTCCTGGTACTTATTTAACTTCATCTACAGGACCTTATAACGCTAGAGGACTTATTAGTGCAGGTGCACAATTAGCTTCTTCAACTCCAGGTTTTGTATTCTCTGAAGTATGTAATGTTATTACATTGCAAACACAACAGTTAGCTGGTGTTTACTCTAATATTGTAACACAGAGTTCTGCTCAAGCAGCTAATAGTTTTAAAGCTGAAAATGGTGATTTAACTATTGAGTACTCAGTATGGTTTACTGGTAACACAGTTGAAAGACCATATAGAGGTGTTTATATCCACCCATAAATTAACAATTATTAAATATATATAATATGAAAAATAAAAATATAATAAAAGTATTGTGGTTATTTGTGATTGTTGCTTCTTTTAGTTCTTGTACTCCTGAAGATGAATCATTTGCCAAAATTACTGATAAACCAAAAGTATCTCTACCTGTAACTTCTTTTAGTGCTACTGAAGGTGATGATATTCAAGTTACTTTAGTAGCTGATCATCCTTACAAGTATTCTATGGATTTTAACTTAGAAGTCCTTTCTGGTGGAACAGCTACTGATGTTGATGATTTTGCTGTTGATTTAGATGAAACAGTTCTTGGAAATGACCCTTGGAATGGTATTCAAGGATATTTAATGTCTTTCCCTGCAAATGCAACTTCTTACACTTTTTCAATCTCGTCTATTTTAGATGACTTAGCTGAAGGTACTGAAAATGTAACTTTTAAAATACATATGTCAGGAAATCATAATGGTGTTATAGAAGGTGAAACTACTACCTTTACTGTAGCAATAGCTAACAAAGTTCAAGACAAACTAGTTCTAGTTTTCGATTGGGATCAATCATTTGATTTTGCAGGTTCTACTTATACACTTTGTGATATAGCTTATGACAATGATTACTTACTTGTAGATTCTACTAGTAATATTGTTGCTGCAGCTGCTTCTAGTGATTGTCCAGAAACTTTAGAGATGGATATTAATGATTATGCAGATGGAGATTATGATGTTTATCAAAATCTTTATGATAATGCGGGTCTTGATGGTGCTGCTATTACTCCAGCTTTTTCAATTCCAACAACTGTTCATTATAATAGACCAGGTAGTGCAACTTTGTCTGGAACTTATGTTCAAGATGCTGCTTATGCATTTGATTCTGACGCTCCTTCTGATCCAGGTCTTGGTGACCCTAGATATGTAGTATCTGTGCATATTGAAGGTGGTGTATTTACATTATTTGATGATAATGGAAATATAGCTTCTGGTAGAGCGGCAAGTGTAAAAAATGCACTTAAAAATTATAAAAACAAAAATCTTCATAAAGTTGCCAAAAGAGGTAATCGTTTATTAAGAAAATAATAATTTTAAGATTAAAAAAAACTAAAGGGCTATTAATTTAGCCCTTTTTTTATTCCCATTATTCTCATTACATTTGTCCTTAATTTTATTACATGAGAAATATTCTGTTTTGCTTTTTTCTGATTTTTCCATTATTTGCTTTCTCTCAAGATATCGGTTCGGAGTTAGGTGAAAAAATCGGTAAAGAATCAAAAGCTAAAAAAGCTAAATTTGATCAATATAGAATAGTTACATTACAACGTGATACTACTTTCGTTGATACCACTCTTACCATTAAAAAAGAATACGAATACAATTATCTGAGGAAAGACATCTTTGGATTATTGCCTTTTGCTAATGAAGGACAAACCTATACTGTCCTTGATTTTGGAATAAAAAATTTTTCAGCATTCCCAGAAATTGGATTTTCCGGAAAACAGTTTAATTATCTTGGAGTAAATGATATTAATTATTATTCTGTTGCAACTCCCTTAACAGAACTCTACTTTAAAACAGTAATGGAACAAGGTCAAAATTTAGATGCCCTAGTTACTTTAAACACCTCCGAAAGATTTAATTTTTCTATTGCCTACAAAGGTTTACGTTCTCTTGGGAAATATATTAATCAATTGTCAAGCACTGGTAATTTCCGTTTTACAACAAGTTATAATACCTTAAATAAAAGATATTTTCTCAATTTTCATTACACAGGACAAGACTTCTTGAACGGTGAAAATGGAGGTATAACAACAGTTTCAAATTTTGAAGATGGTGGTTCCGCTTTTAAAAACCGCGCAAGGCTCGAAGTTTATTTAAATGACGCGAAAACATTTATGAAAGGGAAAAGAATATTCTTTAATCATAATTTCAGAATTAATTCCACTAAAGGGGATAACAACATCTATCTATCACATCAGTTTAATTACGAAAATAAATTTTTCGAATACAATCAAGCTACAGTTCTTTCAACGGTTGGGGAAACTACTGTGAAACGATTTGGAGAATCTTATGTAACCAGTAATATTAATGATCATACGCAGTACAATAGAATGTATAATAAAGTAGGTGCTATTTATGAAAATGCGTTGCTTGGAAAATTTCAATTTTTCACCGAAGATTTCCGTTATAACTATTATTATAACAAAATCCTGATTTTAGAAACGGGAGTTGTGCCAAGTTCCATACATGACGAAATAACAACTGTTGGCGGGCAATATGAATACAGAAAAAATAAATGGAACGGAACATTTCTTTATTCGAACTCTGTATCCAATCAATCATTGTCAAATTTCGATGCGAAACTTGTCTATAAATTAAATGACAAAAATGAGTTCCTTTTCCAATATCAAAACATTAATAAATTGCCTGACCATATTTACAACCTGCATCAAAGTAGTTATGTAAGTTATAATTGGTATAATGATTTCAATAACGAAAAGATAAATAATATTGAAGCTACTGCTAAAACTCAATGGGTAACTGCCTCAATGCAAATAAGTTCGCTCAAAGACCATCTCTTTTTTAGTAATGACAATGCAGCCGAACAACAACTAATTTCTCCTAAACAGTACACCAAAACCATTAATTATCTTTCTGTAAAAGTGAGTCGAGAATTTAAGTTTAGAAATTTCGCACTCAATAATACGTTCTTATTTCAGCAAGTAGATCAAGAAGGAGATATTCTAAATGTGCCAAAAATAGTCACTCGTAATACCTTGTATTATACCAATTACTTTTTCAAAAGAGCTTTATTTTTGCAGACTGGTGTAACGTTTAATTATTTCACAAGATATTATGCAAACGACTACAATCCGGTAATTGCGGAAGCTTTTGTGCAAAACAAAAAGGAAATTGGCGATTTCCCAATGCTCGATTTTTTCATCAATGCTCGAATTCGTCAAACTCGAATTTTCCTAAAAGCAGAACATTTTAATTCAGGGTTTTCGGGAAATAAATTCTATAATGCACCAAATTATCCTTATCGTGATTTCATAATACGGTTTGGTCTGGTTTGGAATTTCTTCCAATAATTTTTTTTGGGCGTGAAAACGCGCTTTCCACTATATCTTTTGTTCTGGACATCAGAACAAAAGGATGCCGTTTCAATCACGCACGCAAACGTTTTCGATTTAACGTTCAACAAACTTGCAAACCTTCTTTTTATCAATATCTTTGTAACCAAATTTAAGACTCAGCACAAGCATGAAATACGCAGAAAATATATTAGGAACTATCGGCAATACGCCATTAGTAAAGCTTAACAAAGTCATAGAAGGAATTGATGCATTGGTCTTGGCCAAAGTAGAAACGTTCAATCCAGGAAATTCTACCAAGGATAGAATGGCGCTTAAAATGGTGGAAGATGCCGAAGCCGACGGAAGATTAAAACCTGGAGGAACCATCATCGAAGGAACATCTGGGAACACCGGAATGGGATTAGCGCTTGCCGCTATCGTAAAAGGATACAAATGTATTTTTGTAATTACGGATAAACAATCCAAGGAAAAAATGGATATTCTTCGTGCCGTTGGAGCGAAAGTAATCGTTTGCCCAACCGATGTTGAACCAACCGACCCACGTTCGTATTATTCTGTTTCAAAAAGATTAGGAACCGAAATTCCAAATTCTTGGTATGTCAATCAATACGACAATCCATCAAATGCTACAGCGCATTATGAGCAAACAGGCCCAGAAATTTGGGAACAAACAGATGGGAAAATTACGCATTTTGTTGTTGGAGTTGGAACTGGTGGAACCATATCTGGAATTGGAAAATATTTGAAAGAGAAAAATCCAAATATCAAAATTTGGGGAATTGATACATACGGTTCTGTATTCAAAAAATACCACGAAACTGGGATTTTTGATGAGAACGAAATCTACTCCTACATCACAGAAGGAATTGGGGAAGATATTTTGCCAAAAAATGTCGACTTTTCACTGATTGATGGTTTTACAAAAGTAACCGATAAAGATGCTGCCGTTTATACTAGAAAAATTGCCTTGGAAGAAGGGATTTTTGTGGGTAATTCTGCTGGTTCATGTGTCAAAGGGTTACACCAATTGAAAGAACATTTCACGAAAGATGATGTTGTAGTGGTGTTATTTCACGATTCAGGAAGTCGTTATGTTGGAAAAATGTTCAACGATGATTGGATGCGTGAAAGAGGATTTTTGGAAGAAGATATTACAAAAGCCGAAGATGTCATCAAAGATCATAAAGACAAACCATTGGTAATTGTTCGTACAGAAGAATTAGTCTCTCATGCAATTGAGCGTTTGAAAAAATATAATATTTCGCAAATTCCTGTAATTGACACCACTGGTTTTGTGGGGAGTTTAGATGAAACCGATTTGTTCAGAAGTTACGTAGAAGACAGAAATATTGCAGACAAACCAATCCGTGAAATTATGGGTAAACCTTATCCAATCGTTCAGGCGAATACGCCAATCGAAGAAATTTCTAAATTAATCAACAAAGACAATCAAGCAGTTTTAGTTGATTTAGGTAATGGCAAACATCATATTATTACGAAACACGATATTATTAGTTCTATTAAGTAATCTTAATAAGAAGCAAGAGAAAAGAGGCAAGAAGAAAGACAAAATAAAAATCTTTTTTCTTGCTTCTTTTTTCTTTTCTCTACTCACCAATCAAAACGCCAGAAACATTCCAAGAACTAAAGCTTGTTCCTTCCGTAGCGCCTTGTGGAATTTTAATTTGTATAGAATGATTGCCGGCTTCCAAATTTCCTAAATCAATAAAGATTGGATTAGTAACGGTTCCTGGACACCAATTGGCTCTGCTATAATCGGAAGAAGATAATCCGTTCGGGAAATTTCCCGATGCTGGATTTGATAAACGATACGAACCGCAATCCGTTCGCCATGGTGTAAAGCTATACGTTTCTTTTCCGTCAAGGAAAATGGCATTCTTCTTTGGAACAAACTCATCGCCATTTTCCCAGCCACCGTGACCAGTTGTGATATAACGCAGTTTACAGTTTTTCATTGGTTTGTCTAATTTGAAATTCACTTCCAAACCTTTATCTGAACTAAACATAGTGCCATATTCTTGCTCAGCCATTTCCATAATGTTATTGGTGCAAAAAAGTGGAACAAGCTGCGTTGGAATAGCTTTGCTTTCTTCCTCATCGTGAATGGTAATGTTTGCCGAAACCTTATGTCCGCCCTTATCATAATTTCCAATGTTGATACCAATCCAAACCTCCTGATTGCTTAACAAACTTCTTAAATCAGAAACCTCCTGACGATAGAGAACATTGTCTGCCCAAGTTTTGTCTTTCAGCTGAAGAGTATTGTATTGTTTCACACCAAAAGGCGTATAAAAGCGCATTAATTCCACAACTGGATTGTAATTTTCTGAAGCAACTACACCCTGATATTCTTTGCCATTTCCGTTGGTGTAAATGGGTAATGTCTTTGCTCCATTTTTCAAACCGTCCAAAAAGGAAGTTGCTTTATCAGTTGGAATGATAAAAAACGAACCTGTTCTGTCATAAGCATCGCCATTGGATTGTTCGGTAACATCAACAAAAATTTGGCTCCCGACTTTAATTTCAGGAATTTTAATCTTTCTAACGGCTATCGTTCCGTTGGCGAATCTTAGAATTGTATCATTCGATTTTGATTGGTCGGAGAAGTTGATGATTTGATCTTTAAAAACATTGATTGTGGTAAAGCGACTTTTCCATAGTAAGTCTTTATAAGTTAACATATCAACAGACTTCTTTGGTTTTTGCATTGCAGGAAAGGTTTTTACTTTTTCAATTTTGGTAGCAGCAACGACAAAGTTTCCATTACGAACCATTTCTAAAACCAAACCTAAATTCTGTCCTAAAGTTGTTGGAGAACCTTTGATTTTCAAATCTTCCGTATACCAAAATTCAATGGTGTTGGAGTTGATAATGGTTTTGGCTTTTTTACAAGTATAACCAAGAATTTTTTTGGTATCGGTTAAAAATTCAAAAGTTTGTTTCGCCAAGGAAGTGCTGTCTTTTGAACTGATGTTTTGTTTGTCATTCAGAAGAGCAATCTGACTAAACGAGTTTGTCTTTCTATCCACAAAGGTTTGTTCAAAAGGGAAAGTTGCCTTCGCATTGATAATGCTTTCAGAAGTTAATAAAGTCTGCTCGGCATTAGCAAATACAAAAACTGGATCTTGACCTTCAATTAAACTTCCGTTGGAGCTTTTCAAGTAGGTAATTTTATAGTTTTGGGAAAAGGAACTTCCGTAAACTGTCAATAAAACGAATAAAAGTAATTTTTTCATTACAAAAATGTTGAATATAAAAGTAAATTTCTTACTTTAGATAAAAATTAGAAATCGTGAAAGAAGATTTTCTTCATTATGTATGGCAATATAAGAAGTTTGACTTTTCTAACCTAACAACTGTTTCGGGAGAATCGCTCACAATAACGAATTGTGGCAACTATTTGCAACGAACAGGTCCTGATTTTTTTAATGCTCAAATTGTTTTAGGGAATCAAAAATGGGCTGGCAATATTGAAATCCACATCAAATCTTCCGATTGGTATGTGCATCATCATGAGAAAGATGAAAATTATGACAGTATCATTTTGCATGTGGTTTGGGAAAATGACGCGCCAATATTTAGAAAAGACAATTCGGAAATTCCCGTATTAGAACTAAAACATTATGTAAGTGCAGCAACACTTAGCAATTATCAAGCGTTGGTTACTCCAAAATCTTGGATTTATTGCGAGAAAGAGATTGCTCATACAGATGAATTTATTTTTCAAAATTGGCAGGAACGTTTGTTTTTTGAACGTTTGGAACGAAAATCTATTCCCATTCAGCAACTTTTGGAAACCACCGAAAGCGATTGGGAAGCTGTATTGTTTTGTATGTTGGCAAAAAATTTTGGTTTGAATGCCAATGGCGAAACCTTTTTAAAAATAGCGAAGTCGATTCCTTTTTCGATTATCAGAAAAGAATGTTTTGAGGTTCAAAATTTGGAAGCCTTGCTTTTTGGACAAGCTGATATGTTTCCTTTGGAAGCAGAAGATACTTATTCCAATGATCTAAAAACACGGTTTGATTATATTTCACATAAACATAAATTAGGAAAAACGCCTATTGAACCTGTTCAGTTTTTCAAGCATCGCCCGGATAATTTTCCAACAATTCGTTTGGCACAATTGGCTATGCTGTATCACAAGCAAATCAATCTTTTTTCTCAAATAGTGACAACCAAAAAGCTTTCCGATTTTTATAAATTGTTTACTATTACCATTTCCGATTATTGGCAAACACACTACCAATTTGACAAAGAAAGCCCAAAGAAGAAGAAACAGTTTTCAAAATCATTCATCGATTTGTTGATTATCAATACAATTATTCCCATTCAATTTGCTTACGCGAAAAGTCAAGGAAAAGAAGTTTCGGAAACGATTGTGGCTTTGCTCAAGGAAATAGCTCCCGAAAAAAATGTCATCATCCAAAAATTTGAAAACTTTGGAGTAATCTCTAAAAATGCATTTGAAACCCAATCTTTGTTGCAGTTGAAAAATGAGTATTGTAATCAAGCTAAATGTTTGCAATGCGCGATTGGAATTCAATTATTAAAACAGTAATTTTATCTTTCTTTAAAATAAAAAAAATGTCAGCAGTTATTCAACTTAAATACTTCTTCGAAAAACATGGTTTTCATGTATCGTCACGTTTGGCTGACAAGCTCGGAATGCGTGCGTCCAATGTGCGTTTGTTTTTCATTTACATTTCCTTTGTAACAGCTGGATTAGGATTTGGAGCCTATTTGACTTTGGCATTTTGGATAAAATTGAAAGATTTAATTCGTGCCAAACGAACCTCCGTTTTTGATTTATAACTAACTATTTGGAACAAAACACAAACATAGTAAAGTCCTTTCTTCTCTTTTCCAAAAGCCAGCGAATTGGAATTATTCTATTTTTTGTGAGTATAGGTTTGCTTCAAGCCGTTTATTTTTTTGCTGATTTCAATGCAAATGCAAATGACGAAAATGGAAAATTAAAATGGTTGTCCAATCAAACTATAATAGACAGTTTGAAAGAACAAAAAGCTAATTACAAAGCGAAAATTTATCCTTTCAATCCCAATTTCATAACTGATTTCAAAGGATATAAACTCGGAATGTCTATAGAAGAAATTGACAGATTACTAGCGTATAGAAAACAAAATAAGTTTGTTAATTCTGCCAAAGAATTTCAAGCAGTGACAAAAATTTCCGATTCCTTGCTAAAGGCAATTTCTCCTTATTTCAAATTCCCAGATTGGGTAAATAACAAGAATTCGAGTTTTAAAACATTCACTAATACAGATTATACAAAAAAAGAAACGCTTAAAATTCTTGATATTAACGAAGCTTCCAAAGAAGATTTGATGAAAATAAACGGTATAGGTGATAAAATATCGGATAGAATTTTGGAACAAAAACAAAAGTATGGTGCTTTTGTTTCTATGGAACAAATGGAGGATGTCTGGGGATTGTCGCCCGAAGTTATTGAAAAATTGAAAAGTCATTTTAATATTTCGGTAAAGCCCAATGTCAAAAAGATAAATATTAATAATGCTTCTGTTAAAGAGTTGTCTCAATTTCCTTTTTTCGGATATCAATTGGCAAAAGAAATAGTTACTTATAGAACTATGAAAGGAGATATTAAGATTGAGGAATTGTCAAAAGTAAAAGGTTTTCCTGTTGAAAAAATCAAAATAATTGCCTTATATTTGGAATTCTAAAAAAAGACATAAAATAAGGCATATATGAATTCAGTATACTTTTCGGAAGAGCACGAATTATTTAGACAAAGTTTAAGAGACTTTTTGCAGAAAGAAGTGGTGCCTCATATTGAAAAATGGGAAAAAACCGGAACAATTGAACGTTTTATTTGGAAGAAAGTCGGAGAGATGGGCTTTTTCGGAATCAATTATCCGGAAGCTTATGGAGGTTTAAACTTAGATTTATTTTATACGGTTGTCTTTTTAGAAGAACTTCAAAAAATTAAATCTTCTGGTTTTGCGGCAGCATTGTGGGCACACGCTTATTTAGCAATGACACATTTAAATGCAGAAGGTGATGAAAGAATTAAGCAAGATTATTTGGCACCAAGTATTTCAGGTGATAAAATTGGAGCCTTGTGCATTTCAGAACCTTTTGGCGGAAGTGATGTTGCCGGTATGAAAACAACAGCAGTAAAGCAAGGAAATAAATACATCATTAATGGTTCAAAAACATTCATTACGAATGGTGTTTATGCCGATTATTATGTAGTGGCTGCTAAGACAAGTCCAGAGCTTGGGAATAAAGGAATCAGTATGTTTCTAATGGATACCAATCTCAAAGGAGTTTCGGCAACAAAGCTTGATAAACTTGGTTGGAGAGCATCCGATACTGCAGAAATTGCATTTGACAATGTGGAAATCCCTGTCGAAAATTTAATGGGTGAAGAAGGAAAAGGGTTTGCCTATATTATGCAGCATTTTGCATTAGAGCGATTAATCATGGCAATCAATGCACACGCAAGAGCCGAATATGCCATCGATTATACAATTGATTATATGTCTCAACGTGAAGCGTTTGGCACTACGATTAATAAGTTTCAAGCATTAAGACATACTATGGTAGATCACGCCACAGATGTTGAACATTGCAAAATATTTAATTATGCCGCAGTTGCCCGATTAAATAAAAAAGAATATGTAGTCAAAGAAGCTACGATGGCCAAATTGAAATCTACAAAAGTAGCCGATGAAACCATTTATAGCTGTTTGCAAATGCTGGGAGGTTATGGTTATATGGAAGAATATCCATTGGCGCGTTTATTAAGAGATAGTCGTTTAGGACCAATTGGAGGCGGAACTTCCGAAATTCTTAGAGAAATTTTGTCAAAAATGATAATTGACAAACAGAATTATCAGCCAGCGGTAAAATAATTTCTAATTCATAACTCATAATTCAAAAATAATAGTACTTTTGCGCCACTAAATGAGAGGAGGTGTCTATATTATGTTAATTATACCAATTAAAGACGGAGAAAATATCGATAGAGCATTGAAGCGCTATAAGAGAAAATTTGATAAAACTGGAACTGTTCGTCAGTTGCGTGCACGTCAAGCTTTCATCAAACCTTCTGTTACAAACAGAATGAAAATCCAAAAAGCGGCTTACATTCAGAACATGAAAGATGGCTTGGAAAGTTAGAAATTAATTTTTCATTACACATATTACCGTTAGTAATTAAAGTTTCATAACTTTGATGCTAACGGTTTTTTTATGGAAAAGATTAAAAATAGTTTTAAAGATTATCTAATGTTGGAGAAAAAATATTCTCTGCATACCGTTAATGGCTATTTAAAAGATGTTGATTTTTTTGAAAAATTTATTTTAATTGAATTTGAGCAAAAGGATTTACTAGAAATAAACTACAGCCAAATTCGTTCTTGGATTGTTTCGCTTTCCGACAAAGAAATTTCCAATGCTTCCATCAATAGAAAAATTGCTTCCTTAAAATCATTTTATAAGTTTTTACTAAAAACGAAACAAATTGATAAAAGCCCACTGCTAAAACATAAAGCCCTAAAAGCACCAAAGAAACTTCAGATTCCTTTTTCTGAAAAAGAACTGGATTTAATATTGAATCAAATTGTTTATCCGGATGGCTTTGAGGGAATGCGAGACAAACTTATTATTGATTTGTTTTACACCACAGGAATAAGAAGAATAGAATTAATAAACTTGAAACTTCAAAATGTTGATCTTTCTAATACCACAATTAAAGTTTTAGGGAAAAGAAATAAGGAAAGGATAATCCCAATATTGCCAATAATTGTTAATGAAATAAATGCTTATTTACAGGAAAGAACTCGACTAGAGCAAATTAATGATAATGAATATTTTTTCTTACTGTTAAAAGGCGTTAAATTAAACGATTCGTTTGTTTATCGTTTAATAAATAACTACTTTAGTAATGTCTCCGAGAAGGTAAAAAAAAGTCCGCATATATTAAGACATACATTTGCGACTCACTTACTTAATAATGGAGCAGATATAAATTCAGTTAAAGAATTATTAGGACATTCTAGTTTGGCATCAACACAAGTCTATACACATAGTAGTTTAGCGGAACTTAAAAAGGTTTATAGTGTTGCTCATCCTCGAAATCAAAAGTAATTCAAAAATGTTTAACCCTTAAAAAATAGATTATGAAGGTAAATGTTAATGCAGTAAATTTTACAGCCGACAGAAAGTTGGTAGATTTCATTCAAGAAAGAATTGATAAACTTGAAAAATTTTATGGGAAAATAGTTTCAGCCGACGTGTTTTTGAAAGTTGAAAAGACGAGTGAAAAAGAAAATAAAATTGTAGAGGTTAAAATTCACGTTCCAGGAGACGATTTTATGGTAAAAAAGCAATGCAAAACTTTTGAAGAAGCAGTAGAATTATCCGCAGAATCGCTAGAAAGAATATTAGTAAAAAGAAAGGAAAAAATTAACGCACATATTTAATTAAAATTTTTTATAAAAATGTTTTGATTAAAAAACAAAAAGATATACATTTGCAGTCCGTTAGAAATAGCGGACTTTTTTTATTGATATTGCCAGTGTAGCTCAGTTGGCTAGAGCAGCTGATTTGTAATCAGCAGGTCGTGGGTTCGAGTCCCTCCACCGGCTCATATTTTACTCGTTTCAATGCGATTTGAAACATGTTCTTTGGATATTGAAATTATAATTATGGGGAGATACTCAAGCGGCCAACGAGGGCAGACTGTAAATCTGCTGTGTGAACTTCGCAGGTTCGAATCCTGCTCTCCCCACAAGATTTTGAATAAGAAATTTTTATAAAGCTTGCTTTAATAAAAATTTTGTTTCAAAAGCTTGGATAAGGCAACGCCTTATCAGGATCACAAGATTTGCTTGTAATCCTGTTTTGGATAACCTTATCAGGATCACAAGCAAAGCTTTAATCCAAACAAAAATTCGTCAAAATGAAATTTTCAAATTGGCGTATCAAGGAAAACTGCCGACTTAGCTCAGGGGTAGAGTGCTTCCTTGGTAAGGAAGAGGTCACGGGTTCAATTCCCGTAGTTGGCTCAACATTGAATAAATTGAACACTAATATATAACTAAGATTAAAAATTAAGTAAAATGGCAAAGGAAAATTTTAACCGTAACAAACCCCACTTAAACATTGGAACAATTGGGCACGTGGATCACGGAAAAACTACATTAACTGCGGCAATTACAAAAGTATTGTCAGACGCAGGTTTCTGTCAAGCAAAATCGTTTGATCAAATCGATAACGCTCCAGAAGAAAAAGAAAGAGGTATTACTATTAATACATCACACGTTGAGTATGAAACTGCTAATCGTCATTACGCTCACGTTGACTGTCCAGGTCACGCGGATTACGTAAAGAACATGGTTACAGGAGCAGCTCAAATGGATGGTGCAATTTTAGTTGTTGCAGCTACAGACGGACCAATGCCACAAACTCGTGAGCACATCCTTTTAGGTCGCCAGGTTGGTATTCCTAGAATGGTAGTATTCATGAACAAAGTGGATATGGTTGATGATGAAGAGTTGTTAGAACTTGTTGAAATGGAAATTAGAGATTTATTGTCTTTCTACGAATATGATGGAGATAATAGCCCTGTAGTTCAAGGTTCAGCACTTGGTGGATTGAATAATGATCCAGCTTGGACTCCAAAAATTCTTGAATTGATGGAAGCAGTTGATAATTGGATTCAAGAGCCAGAAAGAGATGTTAACAAACCATTCTTGATGCCGGTTGAGGACGTGTTTACAATTACAGGTCGTGGAACTGTTGCTACAGGTCGTATCGAAACTGGTATTTGTAATACAGGAGATCCTGTTGAAATCATTGGTATGGGTGCTGAGAAATTAACTTCTACAGTTACAGGTATCGAAATGTTCCGTCAAATCCTTGATAGAGGTGAGGCTGGAGATAATGCAGGTATCTTGTTAAGAGGTGTTGCAAAAGAAGATATCAAAAGAGGAATGGTTATTTGTAAGCCAGGTTCAGTAAAACCACACGCTAAATTTAAAGCTGAGGTTTATATCTTGAAAAAAGAAGAAGGTGGTCGTCATACACCATTTCATAATAACTACCGTCCACAGTTTTACGTACGTACAACTGACGTGACAGGTGTAATCACTTTGCCAACAGGTGTAGAGATGGTTATGCCAGGTGACAACTTAACTATCGATGTAACATTGTTAAGCGCAATTGCATTGAACATTGGTTTACGTTTTGCTATCCGTGAAGGTGGTAGAACAGTTGGAGCAGGTCAGGTAACTGAAATTTTAGATTAATTTCTAAATAAATAATATTAACCAGTGTCGTTTATAAAAACGACACTGGTTTTTAATACTTAGTAACGGGCGTAGTTCAAGGGTAGAATAGCGGTCTCCAAAACCGTTGATGGGGGTTCGAATCCCTCCGCCCGTGCCAAAAAAAAATATAAAATAATGAAAGTTGTTAATTACATATCAGAAGCATTTGAAGAATTAAAATCAAACGTAACATGGCCAGAATGGGCAGAAGTACAACGATTAACTATTGTTGTTGCTGTTTTCTCAATCGTGTTTGCTATGTTGACATGGGGAGTTGATGAGCTTTTTGCTAAATCAATTGCTGGATTTTTTAATTGGTTAAAATCATAATTTTCCCGAGATGACTGAAATTAATGCTAAAAAGTGGTATGTCGTTAGAGCTGTAAGTGGTCAGGAAAACAAAGTTAAAGCTTACATCGAAACGGAAATTAACAGATTGGGAATGTCTGATTATGTTTCTCAAGTGCTTGTGCCAACCGAAAAAGTGGTGCAAGTTAGAGATGGTAAAAAGATAGCTAAGGATAAAGTGTATTTTCCTGGTTATGTAATGATTGAAGCTAATTTAATTGGTGAAATCCCACATATTATAAAGTCTATTACAAGTGTTATTGGATTTTTAGGAGAAGTTAAAGGTGGAGATCCTGTGCCTTTAAGACTTTCTGAAGTGAATAGAATGCTTGGTAAAGTAGATGAGCTGGCTGTGAATACAGACACTCAAAACATTCCATTTAACATTGGTGAAACCATTAAAGTTATTGATGGACCATTCAATGGATTCAATGGAACGATTGAGAAAATTAATGATGAAAAGCGTAAACTTGAAGTAATGGTGAAAATCTTCGGAAGAAGAACTCCATTAGAATTGAGTTTTATGCAAGTTGAAAAAGTATAATTTGTTACACTATTATAAACCGCAATAATCTGCTTCCACAGATTGTTGTAAATTTTTTAAACAATGGCTAAAGAGATTAGTAAAGTAGTTAAACTACAAGTTAAGGGAGGTGCTGCGAACCCGTCGCCACCGGTTGGACCTGCTCTGGGAGCTGCTGGTGTTAATATCATGGAATTCTGTAAGCAATTTAATGCTAGAACCCAAGATCAACCTGGCAAAGTATTACCGGTACAAATTACCGTGTATAAAGACAAATCGTTTGATTTTGTTGTAAAAACTCCACCTGCTGCAATTCAATTATTGGATGCTGCTAAATTAAAATCTGGTTCAGGCGAACCTAACAGAAAAAAAGTAGCTAGCGTTACTTGGGATCAAATTAGAACTATCGCTGACGACAAGATTGTTGATTTAAATGCGTTCACAATCGAATCTGCAATGAGCATGATTGCTGGAACAGCTAGATCTATGGGTATAACTGTAACTGGGGATTCTCCTCTAAACAAAGGATAAGACATGGCAAAATTGACAAAAAAACAAAAAGAGGCTGCTTCAAAAATTGAAAAAAACAAACTGTATTCTTTAAAAGACGCTTCGTCTTTATTGAAAGTGGTTGCTTCAGCAAAATTTGACGAGTCTGTTGACATTGCTGTTCGTCTAGGAGTTGATCCAAGAAAAGCAAATCAAATGGTAAGAGGTGTGGTAACATTACCTCATGGAACTGGAAAAGATGTAAGAGTTCTTGCATTGGTTACTCCAGACAAAGAAGCGGAAGCTAAAGCTGCTGGTGCAGACCACGTAGGTTTAGATGACTATCTACAAAAAATCAAAGACGGTTGGACTGATATTGATGTTATCATCACTATGCCAGCTGTTATGGGAAAATTAGGTCCTTTAGGACGTGTATTAGGACCAAGAGGATTGATGCCAAACCCTAAAACAGGAACAGTTACTATGGACGTTGCAAAAGCTGTAGCAGAAGTAAAAGCTGGTAAAATTGACTTTAAAGTTGATAAAACAGGTATCGTTCATGCTGGTATTGGAAGAATTTCTTTTGATGCTGACAAGATTGTAGATAACGCTCACGAAATTATTCAAACATTAATCAAATTAAAACCAACTGCAGCAAAAGGTACTTACATCAAGTCTATTCACTTGACAAGTACTATGAGTCCTGCTATAGCTTTAGATCCTAAAGCTGTATAATTGGTAGTTAACAAATTTTATTATGACTAGAGAAGAAAAATCAATCGCGATAGAAGATTTAACTGCAAAGTTGGCGGAAGCAAATATTATATATATTGCTGATACTTCTGGATTGAATGCTGAGACTACTTCAAATTTAAGAAGAGCTTGTTTTAAAGCTGGAATTAAATTAGAAGTTGTTAAAAACACATTGCTTGAAAAAGCAATGCAAGCTTCAACAAATGATTATGGTGATTTAGCATCAGTATTAAAAGGAAATTCATCTGTGTTTATTGCTGATATAGCTAACGCTCCAGCAAAAATCATCAAAGACTTCCGTAAAAAATCTGAAAAACCAGCTTTCAAAGGGGCTTATATCAATGGTGAAATTTACATCGGAGATAACCTTTTAGATAGTTTGGCTTCGCTAAAATCAAAAGAAGAAGTTATTGGAGAAATCATCGGATTACTTCAATCGCCTGCTAAACGTGTTATTGCAGCGTTATTAAACAATGCAGAACAAAAAGGTGAAGCAGCTGAATAATTAGGCACAAGTAAACAAAAATAATTAAATTAAACATTTTAAACGATAGAAAAAATGGCAGATTTGAAACAATTCGCAGAACAATTAGTTAACCTTACAGTAAAAGAAGTTAACGATTTAGCTACAATATTAAAAGATGAGTATGGTATCGAGCCTGCTGCTGCAGCTGTAGTAGTTAGCGCTGGTGGTGCTGGTGGTGGTGATGCTGCTGAAGAGCAAACAGAATTCACAGTAGTACTTAAAGAAGCTGGAGCTTCTAAATTAGCAGTAGTAAAAGCTGTTAAAGAATTAACTGGTCTTGGTTTGAAAGAAGCTAAAGATTTAGTTGACGGTGCACCATCTAACATTAAAGAAGGAGTTACTAAAGCTGAAGCTGAAGGTTTGAAAAAATCTTTAGAAGAAGCTGGAGCTGTTGTTGAATTAAAATAATTCACACATAGTTTTAGATTAGGTTTAGGCCTTGGACAAAAGCGTCCAAGGGCCTAAACCATTTTTCGTATAATAAAATTATAGTCTTAATATTATCCTAATATTTTAAAATACGAAAAGCTTTTAGTCAATACGAAGAAAGAATATGTACAGATACTGGTGCATTTTCAAAGATGTATTGATCACAAAAGAAAGTATACATTACCAAAAACATTTACTTTTTTTTAATCAAAATTTTGTCCATTAGATGATAACAAATCAGACTGAAAGATTGAATTTTGCCTCTACAAAAAATATTCCTGACTATCCAGATTTTCTAGATGTTCAGGTTAAATCATTTAAAGATTTCTTCCAATTGGAAACGAAATCTGATGAAAGAGGCAACGAAGGGTTGTACAACACCTTCATGGAAAACTTTCCAATTACTGATACAAGAAACCAATTTGTATTGGAATTCCTAGATTATTTTGTAGATCCACCACGCTATACCATTCAAGAATGTATAGAAAGAGGACTTACTTATAGTGTGCCTTTAAAAGCAAGATTGAAACTTTATTGTACAGATCCTGAACATGAGGATTTCGAAACTATCGTTCAAGATGTTTATTTAGGAACTATTCCTTACATGACGCCAAGCGGTACTTTTGTAATTAATGGTGCTGAACGTGTTGTTGTTTCTCAGTTACACCGTTCGCCAGGAGTTTTCTTTGGTCAATCCTTCCATGCTAATGGAACTAAATTGTATTCTGCCAGAGTAATTCCTTTTAAAGGTTCTTGGATAGAATTCGCTACCGATATCAACAGCGTAATGTACGCGTATATCGATAGAAAGAAAAAATTACCTGTAACCACTTTATTCCGTGCTATCGGTTTCGAAAGAGATAAGGATATCCTTGAAATTTTCGACCTTGCTGAAGAAATTAAAGTGTCTAAAACAGGACTTAAAAAATATGTTGGAAGAAGACTTGCCGCGAGAGTATTGAACACTTGGCATGAAGATTTCGTTGATGAAGATACTGGTGAAGTAGTTTCTATCGAACGTAACGAAATCATCCTTGATAGAGATACCATTATCGACAAAGATAATGTGGAAGAAATCATTGATTCTAACGTAAAATCTATTTTGTTACACAAGGAAGATGCTAATCAAGGTGATTATGCTATCATCCATAATACGTTACAAAAAGATCCAACCAATTCTGAAAAAGAAGCCGTTGAGCATATCTACAGACAATTGCGTAATGCAGAACCGCCTGATGAAGAAACTGCTCGTGGTATTATAGATAAATTATTCTTCTCTGACCAACGTTACAACTTAGGTGAAGTAGGTCGTTATAGAATGAACAAAAAATTGAACCTTGATATCCCAATGGAAAAGCAAGTCTTGACCAAAGAAGATATCATCACCATCGTGAAATATTTGATCGAATTAATCAACTCAAAAGCTGAGATTGATGATATTGATCACTTGTCAAACCGTCGTGTGAGAACAGTTGGTGAACAATTGTCTCAACAATTTGGTGTTGGTTTAGCACGAATGGCTCGTACTATTCGTGAGAGAATGAACGTTAGAGATAACGAGGTGTTTACACCAATTGATTTGATTAATGCTAAAACATTATCATCAGTTATCAACTCTTTCTTTGGAACGAACCAGTTATCTCAATTTATGGATCAAACGAATCCATTAGCTGAGATTACACACAAAAGAAGATTATCAGCACTTGGACCAGGTGGACTTTCAAGAGAAAGAGCAGGATTTGAGGTCCGTGACGTTCACTATACGCACTACGGAAGACTTTGCCCAATTGAAACTCCAGAGGGACCAAACATTGGATTGATCTCTTCTCTTGGGGTTTATGCGAAAGTAAACGGAATGGGTTTCATCGAAACACCTTACCGTAAAGTAACAAATGGTGTTGTTGATTTAAATTCAACTCCTATCTATTTAAGCGCAGAAGAAGAAGAAGGAAAAATGATTGCGCAAGCAAACATTGAAATGGATGCTAAGGGGAAAATTACTGCTGATAAAGTTATTGCTCGTGAAGAAGGCGATTTCCCAGTAGTTGACCCAGGTGAAATTCATTATACGGACGTTGCTCCAAACCAAATTGCTTCTATTTCGGCATCCTTAATTCCTTTCTTGGAACATGATGATGCGAATAGAGCCTTGATGGGATCGAACATGATGCGTCAGGCTGTACCATTGTTACGTCCTGAAGCACCAATCGTTGGAACAGGTTTAGAGCGTCAAGTAGCTTCAGACTCTAGAGTATTAATCAATGCAGAAGGAAACGGAAGTGTTGAGTACGTTGATGCTAACATGATTACTATCAAATACGACAGAACGGAAGAGGAAAGAATGGTAAGTTTTGACCCAGACGAGAAAACGTATAATTTGATAAAATTCAGAAAAACGAATCAAAGTACCTCTATCAACTTGAAACCTATCGTAAGAAAAGGAAACAGAGTTGTAAAAGGACAAGTACTTTGTGAAGGATATGCAACGCAAAACGGAGAGTTGGCTTTAGGTAGAAACCTAAAAGTAGCGTTTATGCCTTGGAAAGGGTATAACTTTGAGGATGCGATTGTAATTTCTGAAAAAGTAGTTCGTGATGATATTTTTACCTCTATCCACATTGATGATTATTCATTGGAAGTTAGAGATACTAAATTAGGAAACGAAGAGTTGACTAATGACATTCCTAACGTTTCTGAAGAAGCTACTAAAGATTTAGATGAAAATGGAATGATTAGAATTGGTGCCGAAGTTAAACCTGGCGACATCCTAATCGGAAAAATTACACCAAAAGGTGAATCAGATCCTACTCCAGAAGAGAAATTGCTTCGTGCAATCTTCGGGGACAAAGCAGGTGATGTAAAAGATGCTTCATTAAAAGCGTCTCCTTCATTACACGGTGTTGTTTTAGATAAAAAATTATTCGCAAGAGCCGTAAAAGATAAAAAGAAACGTACCAAAGATAAAGACGATTTGACGACTTTAGAAATGGAATTCGAGACTAAATATGTTGATTTAAAAGACAAATTAATCGAGAAACTTTCGAATATCGTAAATGGCAAAACATCGCAAGGTGTAATGAATGATTTAGGAGAAGAAGTTTTACCAAAAGGTAAAAAATACTCTCAAAAAATGTTATACGCTGTTGAAGATTTCGCTCACCTTACAAAAGGTCAGTGGGTTGCAGATGATGAAACCAATAAAATGGTAAACGACTTAATTCACAACTACAAAATCAAATTGAACGATTTGCAAGGTATGTTGAGAAGAGAGAAATTTACGATCACCGTTGGAGACGAATTACCAGCAGGTATCTTGAAATTAGCTAAGGTTTATGTTGCTAAAAAACGTAAACTGAAGGTTGGGGATAAAATGGCAGGACGTCACGGTAACAAAGGTATTGTTGCGCGTATCGTTCGTCATGAAGACATGCCTTTCTTGGAAGACGGAACACCTGTTGATATTGTATTGAATCCACTTGGTGTACCTTCTCGTATGAACATTGGTCAAATTTATGAAACGGTATTAGGTTGGGCTGGAATGAACTTGGGTAGAAAATATGCTACACCAATTTTTGACGGAGCAACTTTAGATCAAATCAACGCCATTACTGATGAAGCTGGAGTACCACGTTTCGGACATACGCATTTGTATGACGGAGGAACTGGAGAACGTTTCCACCAAGCAGCAACTGTTGGAGTAATCTACATGTTGAAATTGGGTCATATGGTTGACGATAAAATGCACGCACGTTCAATTGGACCATACTCACTTATTACACAACAACCATTGGGTGGTAAAGCTCAATTTGGAGGTCAGCGTTTTGGAGAGATGGAGGTTTGGGCACTTGAAGCGTACGGAGCATCAAGTACATTAAGAGAAATCTTGACTGTAAAATCGGATGACGTTATTGGTAGAGCTAAAACTTACGAAGCAATCGTTAAGGGAGAAATTATGCCAGAACCAGGATTGCCAGAATCATTCAATGTATTAATGCATGAATTGAAAGGTCTTGGTTTAGACATTCGTTTAGAAGAATAAATAATTTGTCACTGTAGAGACGTTGCATTGCAACGTTCTCTACTTTTATATAGGTTTTTAAAGATTTATACCCGTAAATCGTTCCGATTTTTTATTGAACCTTTTGGTTTTATAACTAGCACTTCAAAAATTTTAGTTTGAAGTTTAGAGAAGTAATTCGAGGTAGTAGCTGAATGACACACTCTCTTTTTTGAGAGGAAAATCATAAATCTAAATTCAATTTAATTGCAAATAAATCAATAGTAAAAACTATGATGAATAATAGAAATAATAACAACAATAGAGATAAAAACCCAATAAAAAGGTTTAACAAAATCTCAATAGGTTTAGCTTCACCAGAATCTATCTTGGCTGAGTCAAGAGGAGAAGTTTTAAAACCAGAAACTATCAATTACAGAACTCACAAACCAGAACGTGATGGTCTTTTCTGCGAACGTATTTTCGGACCCGTAAAAGATTTTGAATGTGCTTGTGGAAAATACAAAAGAATCCGTTATAAAGGAATCGTTTGTGACCGTTGTGGAGTTGAAGTTACAGAGAAAAAAGTACGTAGAGACAGAGTTGGACACATCAATCTTGTTGTGCCAATTGCTCATATCTGGTATTTCCGTTCTCTTCCAAATAAAATTGGATACATTTTAGGTCTTCCGTCTAAAAAATTAGACATGATTATCTATTACGAAAGATATGTAGTAATTCAAGCTGGTATTGCACAAAATGCAGAAGGCGAACCAATACAAAGATTAGACTTTTTGACTGAAGAAGAATATTTAAATATTTTAGATACCCTTCCAGCAGAAAATCAATATTTAGATGATTTCGATCCTAATAAGTTTGTTGCCAAAATGGGAGCAGAATGTATTATGGACTTGTTAGCACGTATCGATTTAGATGCATTGTCTTATGATTTACGTCATAGCGCTAATAATGAAACGTCTAAACAACGTAAAACAGAAGCTTTAAAAAGATTACAAGTAGTTGAATCTTTCCGTGAGTCCAACAAAAACAGAGAGAATCGTCCAGAATGGATGATTATGAAAGTAGTTCCGGTAATTCCACCAGAATTGCGTCCTCTTGTGCCACTTGATGGTGGTCGTTTTGCAACTTCGGATTTGAATGATTTATACCGAAGAGTAATTATCCGTAACAATCGTTTGAAACGATTAATGGAAATTAAAGCGCCAGAAGTTATCTTGAGAAACGAAAAACGTATGTTGCAGGAATCTGTTGACTCGTTATTCGATAACACTAGAAAAGCATCTGCTGTAAAAACAGAATCAAACCGTCCATTGAAATCTCTTTCTGATTCATTGAAAGGAAAACAAGGTCGTTTCCGTCAAAACTTACTTGGAAAACGTGTGGATTATTCTGCTCGTTCGGTAATTGTTGTTGGACCAGAATTGAAATTGTTCGAATGTGGTATCCCTAAAGATATGGCTGCCGAATTATACAAACCTTTCGTTATCCGTAAATTGATAGAAAGAGGAATTGTAAAAACAGTTAAATCGGCAAAGAAAATAATAGACAAAAAAGAGCCAGTAGTTTGGGACATCCTTGAAAATGTAATTAAAGGACATCCAATATTACTGAATCGTGCGCCTACTTTGCACAGATTGGGTATTCAAGCATTCCAACCAAAATTAATTGAAGGAAAAGCAATCCAATTGCACCCTTTAGTTTGTACGGCATTTAATGCGGATTTTGACGGGGATCAAATGGCAGTTCACTTGCCGTTAGGACCAGAAGCTATTTTGGAAGCACAATTATTAATGTTGGCTTCTCACAATATCTTGAATCCTGCGAATGGTGCGCCAATTACGGTACCTTCTCAAGACATGGTTTTGGGTCTTTACTATATGACCAAAGAAAGAATTTCTACTCCAGATCATAAAATCTTAGGTGAAGGATTAACTTTTTATTCTGCTGAAGAAGTAAATATCGCTTTGAATGAAGGAAAATTAGAGTTGAACGCTTCCGTTAAAATCAGAGCTAAAGATTTTAATGAAAATGGAGAATTAGTTTATCAAATTATTAAAACAACTGCTGGACGTGTATTATTTAATGAAGTAGTACCTGAAGCAGCTGGATATATCAATGATGTATTAACTAAAAAGAATTTAAGAGACATTATTGGAAGAATTTTGAGCGTAACAAGTGTGCCAATTACTGCAGCCTTTTTGGACAGTATGAAAGACATGGGTTTCAAATTCGCTTTCAAAGGTGGATTGTCATTCTCATTAGGAGATATTATTATTCCAGAAAGAAAAGGAGAATTAATTGCAGATGCTAGAGAACAAGTAGAAGCGATTTCTGTAAACTATAACATGGGTCTTATTACCAATAACGAGCGTTACAACCAAGTAATCGACGTTTGGACATCTACCAATGCCATGCTTACAGAATTAGCAATGAAAAACATTAGAGAAGACCAACAAGGTTTCAACTCAGTGTATATGATGCTTGACTCTGGAGCAAGGGGTTCCAAAGAACAAATTCGTCAGTTAACTGGTATGCGTGGTTTGATGGCTAAGCCTAAAAAATCAACAGCTGGTGGTGGTGAAATTATTGAAAACCCAATTCTTTCTAACTTTAAAGAAGGTCTTTCTATCTTAGAATACTTTATCTCTACGCACGGTGCTCGTAAAGGATTAGCGGATACCGCTTTGAAAACAGCAGATGCTGGTTACTTGACTCGTAGATTACATGACGTTTCTCAAGACGTAATTGTAAACTCTGTAGATTGTGGTACGTTAAGAGGAATTGAAGTTTCGGCTTTGAAGAAAAATGAAGAAATTGTTGAGTCATTCGGAGAGAGAATATTAGGTCGTGTAGCGTTACAAGATTTGATTAATCCTTTGAATAATGAAATATTAGTACATTCAGGTGAGCAAATTACCGAAGCAATCATGAGAAATATTGAAGAATCTCCAATTGAAAAAATGGAAGTTCGTTCGCCTCTTAGTTGTGAAGCTAAAAAAGGTATTTGTGCTAAATGTTACGGAAGAAACTTAGCAACTGGAAAAATGACTCAAAAAGGAGAAGCTGTTGGAGTAATTGCTGCACAGTCTATTGGAGAGCCAGGAACACAGTTGACACTTCGTACATTCCACGTTGGTGGAGTTGCCGGAGGTGTATCTGAAGAATCAAGCATCGTTGCAAGATTTGGAGGTCGTTTAGAAATTGAAGATTTGAAAACTGTAGTGGGTGAAGATGGTGATGGTAATAAAGTTGACATCGTTGTTTCTCGTTCTACAGAATTGAAATTAATTGACGAAAAAACAGGTATCTTATTAAGTACACACAATATTCCTTACGGTTCAAGTATTTTTGTGAAAGACGGACAGTCAGTAGCAAAAGGAGAAGTAATCTGTAAATGGGATCCATACAATGGAGTTATTATTTCTGAGTTTACAGGAAAAGTAGCTTACGAAGATTTAGAGCAAGGACAATCATTCATGGTTGAAATTGATGAGCAAACTGGATTCCAAGAAAAAGTAATTTCGGAAGGAAGAAATAAAAAATTAATTCCAACTTTATTAATCTACGGAAAAGATGGTGAACTAATTCGTTCCTACAACTTACCTGTTGGAGCTCACTTGATGGTTGAAGATGGAGAGAAAATTAAAGCGGGTAAAATTTTAGTAAAAATTCCTCGTCGCTCTTCAAAAGCAAATGATATTACAGGAGGTTTACCAAGAATTACCGAGTTGTTAGAAGCTCGTAATCCTTCAAACCCAGCGGTTGTATCTGAAATTGATGGTGTAGTTACATTCGGAAAAATTAAAAGAGGTAATCGTGAAATTGTAATCGAATCTAAATTCGGTGAAGTGAAGAAATACCTAGTAAAACTATCAAGTCAAATCTTAGTACAAGAAAATGACTTCGTTAGAGCGGGTGTTCCTTTGTCAGATGGAGCTATTACGCCAGAAGATATCTTAAGAATTCAAGGACCATCGGCTGTTCAACAGTATTTGGTAAATGAAATTCAAGAAGTATACCGTCTTCAAGGGGTAAAAATCAATGACAAACACTTTGAAGTTGTGATTCGTCAAATGATGCGTAAAGTTAGAGTTGAAGATCCAGGAGATACTTTATTCCTAGAAGAGCAATTAATCCACACTAGTGATTTTATCCTAGAAAACGATAAATTGTATGGAATGAAAGTGGTTGAAGATTCAGGTGATTCAGATGTTTTGAAAGCGGGACAAATTATTTCTCCACGTGAATTGCGTGACGAAAACTCGTTATTGAAACGTAATGATAAAAACCTAGTGGTAGCTCGTGATGTAATCACTGCAACTGCTACGCCAGTACTTCAAGGTATTACTAGAGCTTCGCTTCAAACGAAATCATTCATCTCGGCGGCATCGTTCCAAGAAACAACTAAAGTATTAAACGAAGCTGCTGTAGCAGGAAAAGTAGATACTTTAGAAGGCCTAAAAGAAAACGTTATTGTTGGACACAGAATTCCTGCAGGTACAGGTATGAGAGATTACGATCATACCATTGTAGGTTCAAAAGAAGATTATAACGAGATTATGGCAAGCAAAGAAGAATATATTTACTAGTTATGAGTGATACTGCCCAACAACAAATAAATATTGAGCTTGATGAAAAAACAGCTGAAGGAATTTATTCCAATTTAGCTATCATCAATCATTCGGCTTCAGAGTTTGTATTAGACTTTGTTACTATTATGCCAGGTGTGCCAAAGGCAAAGGTAAAATCAAGAATAGTGTTAACACCACAACATGCTAAAAGATTTCTGAAAGCATTGGGTGAAAACATTCATCGATTTGAACAAACCAATGGCGAAATCAAAGACGTGGAGCAACCACAAATTCCACTGAATTTTGGAACTGCTGGTCAGGCATAATTTTTTTAAATAAAAATTTAAAACCCTTCTTGGAAACAAGGAGGGTTTTTATGTTTAAGATTGTTATAGAAACAGGTTTATGCTTTTTCAAGATAATTTTTGAAAAGAACAACTGGAGGTCTGAAAAATGCAATAGTAATTCTGAAAGGAGTAATGTTAGTTTTGAAATTTTAAAAGACAATTTTATGGATTTCATAACCTTAAAAAAATGAGGATAATATTACTATAATTAAGCAATTAGAAAAATAGATATAGTTTTTTCTTATAACGCAAACGTTTGCGAGAATTTAATCGATTAAAAAGTTGGTTTTAACGGATTTTAATGTACTTTTATGCCCCCCTAAATCGATTTCGGATAAATGTGAACTTGAGAAAAAAAGTTTTTCAGGTTCTTTTTTTGCGATTATTTGAAACGCTTATATTGACCAAATTATAAATTTAAAAGAATATTTAATACCACATCGATTTATGAAAATTTTTACTTCGTTTTTTACAACTTTAAAATTTGTTGTCCTATTAAGCATTTTGGGGAACTATTCTGCTTATGCTCAACCTACGGTTTTAGGATCGCAAGTTGGAAATGGTTCTTATGTAACCTATGATTTAGTTACTCGTGGTGGTGGTGTTCGTTTTGTGCGTATCAATGCTACATCAGCAGGAACTTCTGGTTCCAGAAACTGGGAATTTGCTACGGGTACTGCGGGTTCAACTAATTATACTACCAACTGGAGACCTTATACAGCTTCACAGCTACTTTCGGGATATAATGCTTTAATAGATCCGTCAAGTGCAGCGAGTTCAGCTCGTTACAATACTAGTTCAGGAGGTTCAGCCGGAACTTTGCCGGCTGTAGTAAGTGGTTCATACTATACGTTTAATGTTGGTGGTAACAGTGGTTCCAACAACTTTATGGCAGTATTATCAACTACCTACAATCCTAAAAACATTACAGCGGCTTCTCAAAGTCCTGTAGCAGCTTCTGTTGGTGTTGGACAGCCTGTGGTGGTTACAACTACTATTTCAGCTGTACTAAGTACGAGCGAAACCGTTTATCTTCGTTATTCGAACGATGGATTTGCGACTTCTACAATTATACCTTTCAGTACTTCAGGAACAACTTTGACGGCTACTATACCTGGAGCTTTTAATACTCCAAGTGCTGTTGTTTCCTATTATATCTTTTCTTCCCATACTGCTACAACACCAACTACAGCACAAGCGGATTATTATACCTTAAACCTTTATAATGCTTCTGGCCAAAATGCGTCAGGTGGTGGTACCAACTATACTTATACAGTAGGAGCAACAACACCGACTTATACCTGGAACCAAACCGGAACTGCTTCATGGGCTACTGCAGGTAACTGGACGCCAACAAGAGCGGTTATTGGAGTCTATGATAATATGGTATTCAGTAATGGTGCGACTACTACAGTTACAGCTATTCCTGTTGAGACAGTAGGAAGTATAGCGGTTTCTGGAAATACAACGGTTAATTTGCAACCAGCTGGTGCAAACACCTTAACCATCAGCAATGGTGCGGCAGGTGTTGATTTATCGGTAGCTTCGGGTAGCGCTTTGAATGCCAATGGAGCAAATGCTTTGAATTTGGCTTTAGCAACAGGAGCAACAGGAAGTATTAGTGGAAATATGACTTTTACAGTTACTGCGAATACTTTAAACGTAACAGATGCAAGTGCATTAACTTTTAACAATGGATCAGTAATAACACAAGGAACGGGTAATAGTGGAAACTTATTTGGATCTGCAGGAACTGCTAACGTTGTTATTTTCGCAAGTGGTTCTACTTTTAATCAATTGGCGGGTTCCAGTCCATTTGGTTTGACACAGCCTGCTTCAAAAATTACTTTTCAAACAGGCAGTTTGTTCAAATTGTCAGTTGCCAACGCACCAGGTTTAGCAGGTAGAACTTATGCAAATTTTGAGTATGATGCGTCTGGGACTGCTTCAGGTACGGGAGGTACAGCTTACAGTATCGATAATTTAACTGTAACTCAAGGAATACTAAATTTAAATGTTACCGTGGCTTCAAGTGTTAAAGGCAATATTTCTGTTGCAAGTGGGGCTACATTGACATTTAGCCCCGCGTCTGCGGCAGCTGTGAATATTAATGGTTCTGGTATTCAAACAATTTCAAATGCAGGAACTTTAACAGTTGCGGCTAATGCTAACTTAACGGTAGTTTCTGGTTCGACAGTAAGTTTCGGAACTTCTATAGTTACTGGAGCAGGAACATTTACAGCAGCTAGTGGTTCAACATTGAGAACAGGTAATACTGCAGGTATTGCTTCTTCTGGAGCTACCGGTTCGGTACAAACTACTACAAGGACTTTCAATGCTGGTGCTAACTATGTATATAATGGAGTAGCTAACCAAACAACTGGAACAGGATTGCCTGCTACTGTAGCTAGTTTGACGATTAATAATACAGGGACTACACCTAATGATGTAGTAACTTTGACTAATGCTTCTACCACTACTGCAAGTGTGGTGTTAACAGCTGGAAAATTAGATCTTAATGCAAAAATTCTGGCCGTATCGAATGGAGGAACTATTGCTGCAACGAGTGGTGATTTTACCGCTACTGCCGGTCCAGTTGCCTTCGCAGGAACTGGTACTGTTACAGGAACGGTTAATTTCCCAACTGTAACTATGGCTGGAGGCGTTAACTTTGGAACGGCTTCTAATATTGTTACTTCATTACAATTTAATTCGGGCGCTTTTATCAATACCAATGCACCAACTTATGGAAGTGCATCGACTTTAATATATAATACAACTGGAACTTATGGACGTAATTTAGAATGGAGTGCGACTAGTGGAAAAGGGTATCCAAACAACGTTCAAGTTCAAAATGGAACAATAGTAGATTTAGCTGCTAATGGTTTTGCAGATAGAGCAATTGCAGGGAATTTAAATTTAGGAATTGTTGGTTCAGCAAGTGCAGGATCTTTATCAATGGGAGCTACTACTAACAAATTAACCATTGGTGGAAATGTTGTTATTGGTGGAAATACTTCAGGAACAAGTACGTTAACTTTATCTTCTGCAATTGGAGGAGATGTTTATTTGTCTGGGAATTGGGATACAAAAACAAATGGTGCCTATGCTTCTAATACGAGAGCTGTATTTTTTCAAGGTGCAGGAACATCAACGGTAACTACAATTGGAGCTGCTACATTTGATTATTTATTTATTAATAAAACAAGTGGTGGAACAGTTAGTTTGGCTAATGATATGACTGTAAACAACAACTTGACTTTAAATGCACAGTTAGTTACCAATGCTTTTAAAGTAATTATTCCAACTGGAAATAATGTTACTGCTAATCCTAATGGCTGGGTTAATGGAAATCTTCAAAAGAATATTCCAACAGGAACTAATTCAAGAACATTTGAAGTGGGTGATGCTTCAGTTTATGCGCCAGTTACAACGGCATATTCTGGAGTTTCTAATGCTGGAAATATTACAGTTTCTACAACGACAAACGATCATCCGCAAATTGGAACATCAGTTGTTTTAGATGCTGCTAAATCGGTTAACCGTTTTTATACTATTGCTAATAATGGTGTAACTGGAGGAACATTTGATCCAACTTTTACTTTTGTATCTGGCGATATAGATTCAGGAACGATTACGGGTAATTTAGGTGTTAGTCATTATTCAAATCCAACTTGGACGCCATTAACAGTAGGTTCTAGAACGTCTACTACAATACAAGCTACTGGAGTTACTCAATATGGTGATTACCAAATAGGAGAAGGTAGAACAGTTTGGACTGCTGGAGCTCCTTCAAATGTATGGTTGGATTCAGCTAACTGGTCAAATGGTGTTCCAACAAGTACTACTAACGCTTATATAAATACGGCGAGCGTTTATCCAGAAATTAATTCAAATGAGACAATCAGTCGCTTGATAGTTAACGCAGGTACTGTAACGGTAAATCCAAGTTATGCTATAACGGTTACAAATGGTGTTACAAATTCAGGAGGAACTTTAACTTTAGAGAACAATGCTTATTTGTTACAAGATGCGACTGCTGTCAATACGGGTAATATCATTGCGAAATGTGATAGTTCAGCTATTATGCGTTTGGATTATACTTTATGGTCTTCACCAGTTTCTGGTCAGGAATTATATGCCTTTTCTCCTTATACATTTTCTACTCGTTTTTATAGATATTTAACTAGTTCGGATTTGTATAATAATAGTGGATTAGGGTTTAATGTTACTGCTGGAAGTTTAGATGCTAATGGTGTAAATGGAATAGATTCTAATCATGTTACATTTGATACAGCAAAAGGGTATTTAATAAGAACACCATGGAATCATCCAACTTCGCCAGTTGCTTTTCACGGTCAATTTACAGGAGAACCTAATAACGGAAATAAGAGTTTTGTTTTAGATACGAGTCTTAATGGATTTAATGCTATTGGAAATCCTTATCCATCACCAGTTAGCATTTCATCTTTCTTTTCAGATAATACTAGTAGTTTAATAACACAAACTTTATGGTTTTGGAGAAAAACGAATGATACAAACAACTTAACTTCTTATGTTACTTTTACAGGAAGCACTTATAGTTCGGGACCACAAACCGCTGATGACAATATTCAACCTGGACAAGGATTTATTGTTCAAGCAGTAGCATCAGGTTCTGTGCAGTTTAAAAACACGCAACGTGTTGCTACAACAGGTCGTTTTTTAAGAAGTAGTGCACAAGCAACAACAGCTGGAGAAGGTAGAATTTGGTTGTATTTGAAAAAAGATACTGCTATTGCAAGTAGCATAGCTATTGGATATAAAGAGGGAGCAACTAATGATTTGGATACAAATTTTGACGGTAAGTACATCAATGATAGTCCGCTTGCCTTAACGTCTTTTGTTCAAGGTCAAGAGTTAGCAGTGCAACATCGTGCTACTCCATTTGCAAATACTGATATAGTGCCATTATCCTTTAAAACGGATGCGGCAGGAACTTATAGTATTGAGTTTAATGCTGCCGATGGTGTATTGAATACTCAAGATGTTTATCTTGAAGATTTACTGTTAGGACAATCAGTACTTATTAAAACAACGCCTTATTCGTTTACTAGTGCTGCTGGTAATTTTACAGATCGTTTCCGACTTGTATATTTAAGTTCACTTGGAGTTCATAATCCAACATTTGATGACAATCAAGTTGTGATATACAAAAATGAAACAAATGAGTTTGTTGTTAATTCTGGAAATGTAATCATGTCATCTGTAAAAGTATTTGACATCAGAGGAAGATTGTTACTTAACAAGAAAGGAATCAACGCAAGTCAAACTATTTTAAATGTTGGTTTATCTAACGAGGTGCTGTTAGTTCAAATTACTTCTGAAGATGGAGCAATAGTAACTAAGAAAGTTATTAGATAATATCTTAATTTTCAAAATGTTAAAATCCTCACTAGTGATAGTGGGGATTTTTTTTATACTTAGTATTTGTAAATTTTGTAAGAATTAATTATTAATTTACGTTGTTAAACGAGTATATTTGTAATTTCGCCGATAATAATATTTTACAATTAATCATTAATGTACTTTTGCAAAGCGTATATGCCATTGTTATTATTTAAAATAAGGTAAAAAGCTACAAATATCACGCAAACATGTATTTCAACGATTAAAATTGTATTTTAGCGATTATTAATTTTTTTTATATAAAAAAAATTGATTTATTTGTTTTATTAAAATAAACAGTGGATTATAATAATGTCAAAAGAATAAGGATATGAAAAAAAGATTACACAACTTTAAATTTTTAACAGTATTGTTTGTGCTGTTTTTTGGAGCGCAAGGAATTTATGCGCAAAGTATGGCAAATTATTCAGGAACAAATTATGCTGCTAGTAGTGGTAGTTTTACACCTTTAACTGGTGCCACAGCAGTTCCAACTTTATTGGCTGATGATGTTATATCTTCTGCTATTCCAATTGGATTCGATTTTTACTATATGGGTACAAGTTATACCCAATTACAAGCGGGTTCTGACGGGTATATTACCTTGGCAACAACTTCAGCTAGTACTTTTACTAATAATTTAGCAACAGGTACTACAGTTACTAGACCAGTAATTGCTCCTTTTTGGGATGACATGGATGGAAGAGGTACCGGAGCTTCTGCTTCCTATTTAACTTCAGGAACAATAGGTTCAAGAATTTTTACTTTTCAATGGCTAAATTGGGTGCGTACAGGAGGAAGTTCTCCGGTTATGTCATTTCAAGTAAAGCTATACGAAGATACTGGAAGAATACAATTTGTTTATAGATCTGAAGGAACAGCTCTTTCAGGAGCTGGTGCTTCAATTGGATTATCTGGGATTTCAACGGGTTCTGGTAATTATGTGTCCTTAAATGGTGCTGGTGCCAGTCCAACATCAAGTACAACTTCCGAAACAACAAATATTTCTGCTAAACCTGCAACAGGTCAAATATATACTTTTACACCTTTAGCATTAACTGCGCCTACTGGTTTGAGTTTTACAAATGTAGGAGTAACAGGAATGACTTTAAATTGGACAGATAACGCTACTGGCGAAATTGGGTATGTAATTTATTATTCAACAGATAACGTAAATTTCACCTACTTAGGACAGATTGCTGCAAATTCAACTGGAGCAAATGTTAGTGGTTTTAGTCCAGGTACACTATATTATTGGAAAGTTTATGCATTAAGAGAAGCTTTAAGCACAGCTCTTTCGGGATCTCAAGCTACCAGAGGTGGTGTTGTATATACTACTAATGGTTCTTTTACGGTACCCTGTTATGTTACCAGCTTAAAAGTTGAAGCATGGGGCGGCGGAGGAAAAGGAGGAGATAGAACATCAGGAAACAATGTTGCATTAGCTGGTGGTGGTGGTGGTGCATATTCCTCTAGTACTTTAACATCTTTTAGTTCTCCTTATACTATTACAGTAGGTGCAGGAAGCATTAATACTTCTCCAGGAGGAGACTCTTCATTTGGATCTTCAGTTATAGCCAAAGGAGGAGGAAGTGTTGCAGATAATAGTAATACACGTGCTACAGGAGGTCTTGCAAGTGCTAGTGTCGGAACAATAAGATTCAACGGAGGTACTGGTGCAGCAGGAGTAGGAGGAACTTATGGCGGTGGCGGTGGTTCATCAGCAGGTAGTGCTGTAGCGGGTAATTTTACAAATGCAACTACAACTCAAAATGCTGGAGCAGTTGCGCCTTTAAATGGAGGTAATGGCGGTACTGGTGCTGTTTCGGGAGTTGCAGGAGTTAATGGAACATTTCCTGGCGGCGGTGGTGGCGGTGGTTATAGAGCAGGAAACGGAACTACACAAGTAGCAGGTGATGGTGGTAATGGTCAAGTAGTTGTCAGTTGGACATGTCCATCGGCAACAATCGCTTATTCTGGTGGCCCTTTCTGTAAATCTTTAACATCAGCTACAGTTACTATAACAGGGACTGATGCAAGATCAACTTGTAGTAATACATTTTCATCAACACCTGCTGGTCTTTCAATAAATGCAACAACAGGTGCAATCAACCCATCATTAAGTACAGCTGGTACTTATACTGTAAGCTATCAATTAGCTTCTGCAGGTGGGTGTACAGCAGTTAATGCTACTGCAAGTGTAACTATAAACGCTTTACCAGTTGTAACTGCAGGTTCTCAAGTTTGTATTGGTTCAACAATAACTTTATCACCAACTAGTGGTGGAACATGGACAAGTAGCAATGCAAATGCTACGGTAACCAATGCCGGAGTTGTAACGGGAGTTACAACAGGAACTGCTACATTTACATTTACAAATACAACAACGAACTGTAGTGCAACTACAAGTTCAGTAACGATAAATCCAGTGTTGACTCCATCCGTTGCAATCTCAATTACTACCGGAGCTAATCCAACATGTAACGGAACATCAATTACGTTTACGGCAACTCCAACAAATGGTGGAACACCAACATATCAATGGACTAAAAACGGATCAAACATTAGTGGTGCAAATTCTGTAACTTACACAGGTGTTGCAGGAACTGCTTTTGTTGACGGAGATTTAATTAGAGTTGTAATGACTTCAACTGCCACTTGTGCAAGTCCAACAACAGCTACAAGTTCGGCTATTACTATTACAGTAAATACTTTATCAACAGCACCAACTGGAGTTACAGGAACATTAAACATCTGTAATGGAAGTAGTACTACGCTTACTTTAAGTGGAGGATCTGCAGGGACTGGAGCAATAGCACAATGGTATGCTGTATCATGTGGTGCTGTGCCAGGTGATACGGGGACTTCAATTACTGTATCGCCTTCAACAACAACAACTTATTATGTACTATATACCGGAACATGTAATACAACAACATGTGCATCGGCAACAGTTACCTTAACTTCAACGTCTTCAAGTGATGGTGTTTCATGGTCTAATGGTTCCCCATCAGGAACAAAAGATGCTATACTAACTGGAGCTTCTCCAATTGTTCTTGGAGCAGATTTAAACGCTTGTTCACTTACAGTAAATGGCCCAGCTGTTTCTGTTGCTTCAGGATTTAATGTTGATTTAAATGGTGCGATTAAAGTTACTTCGGGTAGTTTTACATTAAATAACAACAGTAATTTAATTCAACACAATTCTAACTATACTAACTCAGGTAATATCGTTGTTCATCGTAATAGTGCAGCAATAAAACGTTTAGATTATACCTTATGGTCATCGCCAGTAACGGGTCAGGAGTTATATGCTTTTTCTCCATTAACTTTTGCTAATCGTTATTACACATATAATTCAAGCACTGATCAGTATAATGCTTTTTCAGGATTTGCAATTACTGGGCAAGATGGTAATGGAGTTGGCGGTACTGATGGTAATCACGCTGAATTTTCAACTGGAACAGGGTATTTAATTCGTGCGCCATGGAATCATCCTACAGCTCCGGCAGTATTTGCAGGGACTTTTACAGGAATTCCAAATAATGGACCTGTTACAATTGGTACAACAAGTGGTTTGTATTATGCTATAGGGAATCCTTATCCATCTACTATAGATGCAGATGAGTTTATTACTAATAATAGCATTGGTGACAATCCAAGTACTCCAGGTGATGGTTTGTATTTCTGGAGAAAAACTAATAATTCAGCATCGGCTTCCTATGCAACCTATACGACAGCTGGTGGTGTAGCATCTGGAGGTGATACTTCACTAGTGCCAATTGTGCCAAGCGGAGTAATTCAAGTTGGTGAAGGGTTTATTGTTAAAGCTACTTTAGGGTCCATAGAATTTAATAATGGGCAACGAATAGCTGATAATAATAATCAGTTCTTAAGATCAACTAGTATTATAGAACGTAATAGAATTTGGTTGAATCTATCGAATGCTACTGCAAAGATAAATCAAATGATGGTTTCCTATATGACTGGAGCAACTCAAAGTGTTGATCCTGCTATTGATGGTCGTTATTTTAACGACAATCCAACAGCACTTAACTCTTTGATAAATAATGAAGAGTTTGCTATTCAAGGAAGAAGCTTGCCATTTAATTCATCAGATATTGTTCCTTTAGCTTTTAAAGCTGCTGCTGCTGGAAATTACACGATAGCAATTGATCATGTTGATGGTTTATTTACTGGTGGAGCGCAATCAATTTATCTAAAAGATAATTTGTTAAATACTTACCATGATTTTGCTACTGGAGCTTATGATTTTGCATCTGCTACAGGAACATTCAATAGTCGTTTTGAAATTGTATTCCAATCACAGCTAGCTATTCCAACTTTTACAGCTAATACAGTAGTTATTTACAATCAAAATAATGAGTTTGTGGTTAATTCAGGAAATACCATTATGTCATCTATAAAAGTATTCGATATAAGAGGTAGATTGATAGAAGAGAAAAAAGGGATTAATGCAAGTCAAACTAGTATAAGTGGTGGTTTAACAAATCAAGTACTGTTAGTTCAAATTACTTCTGAAGATGGAGCAATAGTAACTAAGAAAGTAATTAAATAATAATTAAAAATAGTTCAATAAAAAATCCCCACTAGTAATAGTGGGGATTTTTTTTATCAATAAAAAAAGCTTAAATTTTTTTAAGCTTCTTTTTTATTTTTTCTAAAAGTATACATCACAAACACAATACCCATAATTGCTAACAGAATTAACTTGCTGTTTATCGGTGTTGGTGCTGGATCGCTACCTTCAAGACCAGTTCCACCACCATCATCATTATCGCCGGGTTGAGCAAACACAGCAAAGTTCGACAAAAGAACAAAAGTTAAAAGGTGTAATTTGTAAATATTTTTCATGAACAAGGCAATTTTAATGTACAAAGATAGCAATCCTTTTTAAAATTCAAAATTAACGAAGCTTTTTTTATGCTTAATTAAATTCGGAAGTGAAATATAGCTTAACATTCGGGAACTTTGTTTGCGTCATTTGAATAGTAAAGTCTGAGTCGGCTAAAAACACAAGCTGTCCATACTTGTCGTGTGCTAAAAACTTTTGCTTAATTCTTTTGAATTCTTTAAACTCTTCGCTTTTAGAATCGTTTGGTTTTACCCAGCATGCTTTGTGAACCGGAAAGTTTTCATAAGTACATTTGGCTCCATATTCATGTTCCAATCGGTATTGAATAACTTCATATTGTAAAGCACCAACAGTTCCAATAATCTTTCTATTGTTCATTTCCAAAGTAAACAGTTGCGCTACACCTTCATCCATCAATTGGTCAATTCCTTTATCCAATTGTTTTGCTTTCATAGGGTCGGCATTGTTTATATATCTGAAATGCTCTGGAGAAAAACTTGGAATCCCTTTAAAACTCATTGTTTCACCTTCAGTAAGCGTGTCACCAATTTTGAAGTTTCCAGTATCATGCAATCCTACAATATCACCAGGGTATGAAATATCTACTATCTCTTTCTTCTCTGCAAAAAAAGCATTCGGACTGGAGAATTTCAAATTTTTATTTAATCGAACATGATTGTATGGTTTATTTCTTTCAAAGGTTCCGGAAACAATTTTCACAAATGCCAATCGGTCTCTGTGTTTTGGATCCATATTGGCGTGAATTTTAAATACAAAACCCGTCATTTTTTCTTCTTCGGGTTTTACCAATCGGGTTTCCGATTCTTTTGGTCTTGGAGATGGCGCAATTTCTACAAAACAATCCAGCAATTCTCGAACACCAAAATTATTCAAAGCCGAACCAAAGAAAACAGGTTGTAAATGACCTTCCAAATAAGCATCTCTGTCAAAGGATGGATATACTTCTTCAATCAATTCTAATTCTTCTCTTAATTTTACAGCAGGTTTTTCGCCAATTATTTTTTCCAATTCGGGATTATTAATGTCCGAAAAAGCGATAGTGTCTTCAATATTCTTTCGGCTGTCTCCACTGAAAATATTAATGTTCTTTTCCCAAACATTATAAATTCCCTGAAAATCATAGCCCATTCCAATTGGAAAACTCAAAGGCGTAACGGTTAAGCCTAATTTTTGTTCTACTTCATCCATTAAATCGAAAGCATCTTTTCCTTCACGATCCAATTTATTGATAAAAACAATCATGGGAATATTACGCATTCTGCAAACGGCAACTAGTTTCTCCGTTTGTTCCTCAACACCTTTTGCTACGTCAATTACCACAATTACGCTATCAACAGCGGTTAAGGTTCGGAAAGTATCTTCGGCAAAATCCTTGTGTCCTGGTGTATCAAGGATATTTATTTTTTTCGACTTATAGTTAAATGCCAATACCGAAGTGGATACAGAAATTCCTCTCTGTCTTTCAATTTCCATAAAATCGGAAGTGGCCCCTTTCTTGATTTTATTATTTTTCACAGCACCAGCTTCCTGAATAGCACCACCAAAAAGAAGTAACTTCTCCGTTAAGGTTGTCTTTCCAGCATCGGGATGCGATATAATTCCAAAAGTTCGTCTTCGTTCTATTTCTTTTAAAAAACTCATAATATTCAATAAATGGATTGCAAAAGTACTACATAATCCCATTAATTTAAAATCAAATTTAGTAGCCATAAATTGTTGCCGTTTTTTATAAAGCAGTTGCCAAAAAATCGTTCGATGAGAAGTGTTAATAAATTTTTGTTAATACTACATTCGATACTTGTATAATGTGTTTGAATTGTTACTTTTGTTGATTGTAACGTTATAAAAGGTTTGTTTTATTACAGCCTTTTTTTAAAATACGTTTAGGTATTCATTTTTAGCATAAATTTTTTATATAATGAGAATTAAACAATTAATTTTTGGATTATTAATAGCTGTTTCTCTTAACGGTATTGCACAAAACTCACCAAAGGAAGTTTTATTCACAATTGACCAAAAACCTTATTATACCGACGAATTTTCAAGGATATACAAGAAAAATTTAGACTTAGTTAAAGACGAATCTCAAAAGGATTTGGATCAATACTTGGCACTTTTTATTGGTTATAAACTTAAAGTTAATCGTGCTTATAAATTAGGTTTGCAAAATAATGTTCAGTATCAAAATGAGTTGAAAACGTATCGTACACAATTGGCAAACAACTATGTTAACGATACTAAAGTAACACAAGCGTTAATAGAAGAAGCGTATAATAGATTACAAAAAGAAGTAAAAGCTTCGCACATTTTAATTACGCTTGATGAAAATGCAACGCCAGCAGATACATTAGTAGCTTATAAAAAAGCAGTAGAAGTAAGAGAGAAAGCATTAAAAGGCGCAGATTTTGGTGAACTCGCAGTTCAATATTCGCAAGATCCATCTGCAAAAGAAAATAAAGGAGATTTAGGTTATTTTTCTGCTTTCAGAATGATTTACCCATTTGAAACAGCTGCTTATAATACTCCTGTAGGACAAATTTCTAAAATTGCTCGCACCCGTTTTGGTTATCACATTATTAAAGTTGAAGACATACGTCAAAATAGAGGACAAATAACGGTGGCACACATCATGATTTTAAATCCAAAACCGGAAGAAGCAAATCAAGACGAATCTAAAAACACTATTCAAGATATTTATAAAAAATTGCAACAAGGAGAAAACTTTGAAGAATTGGCTAAGCAATTTTCAGAAGATAAATCATCAGCTTCAAAAGGAGGTCTTTTGAATAAATTTGGTTCTGGAGAATTGAGTTCTGAAGAATTTGAAAATATGGCGTTTTCACTTGTAGATAAAAACCAAATTTCAAAACCATTCCAGTCTCAATTTGGATGGCATATCATCAAATTAATTGAAAAACATCCGATAAAAACTTTAGAAGAAATGAAATCGGAGTTGGATTCAAAAATTGGTAAAGATGATCGTTCAAAACTAATTACGGCTTCATTAACGGAGAAACTTAAAAAGAAATACCCATATAAAAGAGACGAAAAGGAATTCAGTGCCGTTTCTAAATTGGTAACCAATGATTTTTACGAAAGTAAAATGGTACTTACAGACGAAGCAAAAAAAGATAAAAATACCCTATTGACTATTAATAACGATAGAAAAATACCTGGAAGTGAATTTTTAAGCTATGTTGAAAAACAACAAAAAGCAGGTAGCACGATAAAACCAGTGGCTAAATTGGTAGACAATATTTATGATAAATTTTTCAACGAACAATTGAATACCTATTACAATGATAATCTTGAAAAGGAATTTCCGGAATTTGCTAATGTAATGGAGGAATATCGCGATGGATTGTTGCTTTTTGATTTGATGGAAAAAGAAATTTGGGAACGTTCAAAAACAGATACAACTGGATTGAAGAATTTTTACGAAACGCAAAAAAATGAGCACCTTTGGAAAAACAGATTGGATGTCGTTGTTGCTTCTTCTACAAAAATGGAAGTGATAAAAAAAGCACAAGCCATGTTGAAAAAGAATGCGGAACCACAAGCCATTAAAGACAAACTGAATACGGATAAAGTTGTTGAAGTAATGATAAACAGCGGTGTTTTTGAAGAAGGAAGTGACTCAATTCCAAAAAGTACAAAATTTGCTGTTGGCGTTTCGGATATCGTTAAAGAAGGGGAATACTACTTTGTAACCAAAGTCAACAAGGTATTGCCAAAAGGAATAAAAACATTCGAAGAATGTAAAGGAAAATTGATTAATGATTACCAGCAATATCTGGAACAAGGATGGGTAGACGATTTGAAAAAAGAATTTAAAGTAGAAGTCAATCAAGATGTGTTCAAAAAAATTAAAAAAGAATTGCACCCATAAACTAGTAGAAGCAAACAACAAAATTGAAAAGAAATAACCGAATGATGCAATTAGAAACAATGACTTTAAAATTTATAAAAAACAGAATAACTGTAGCGCTTTTAGCGAGTTTATGTACTGTGTTTTTTGCCAATGCTCAAGAGATAATTAAGGATTCGGTAAAAACGAAAACACCTGCAAAATCGCCTAATAAAAGAAAAATTGATGGCGTTATAGCTACGGTTGGTGATTACGTTATTTTAGATTCGGATATTGATAAATCTTTTCTAGAATTGTCAAGCCAAGGAAACTCTGTAAAGGACATTACGCGTTGTCAAATGCTTGGAAAATTACTTGAAGATAAACTGTATGCGCATCAAGCGGTTCAGGATAGTATCGTTGTAAAAGACGAAGAAGTAAAAGAGAAAATGAATGACCAGTTGAATTATATGGTGGAGCAAATAGGCTCTATGGATAAAGTGATTCAATACTTCAAAAAGAATAATGAAGATGAATTCAAAGCCGAATTGTTTGACATTATTAAAATGAATAAATTAGCTTCTGAAATGCAAAAAAAGATTGTAGATGCTGTTGAAATAACTCCAGAAGAAACACGAACTTTTTTCAAAAACATTCCACAAAATGATTTGCCTGTCTTTGGTGCCGAAATGGAAGTTTCCCAAATAGTGGTTGCTCCTAAAGTTACCGATGAAGAAAAACAACGTGTAATCACTCGATTAAAAGAAATCAGAGCCGAAGTGCTTGCTGGTGCGAGTTTTAAAACTAGAGCTGTAATTTATACTGACGATAGAGCCTCTGCACCCAATGGTGGATTCTATAAAATCAATAGAAAAACACAATTTGTAAAAGAATTTAAAGACGTAGCATTCAGTCTTGGTGAAGGTGAAATCTCAGAGCCTTTTGAAACAGAGTTTGGATACCATATTATTATGGTAGAAAAAATTAAAGGACAAGAAGTGGAATTACGCCATATTTTGATGATGCCGAAAGTTTCTGATCAAGCGTTGAAAGATGCAAAAGAAAAAATAGCGCTTATCAAAAAACGTATTGAAGACAAAGAAATCACTTTTGCAGATGCTGCAAGAACTTTGTCTGATGAGAAAGAAACCAAAGCCAATGGAGGTGTTTTAATCAATCCTAGAACGCAAGATACCCATTTTGAATTGACAAAAATGGATCCAACATTGTACAGTCAGGTTTCCAATTTGAAAGAAGGTGAAATTTCGGTTCCGCTTATTGATGAAGATCCAAAAGGTGGGAAGAAATACAAAATCGTAATGGTGACTAATAGAATCAATGAGCACACAGCCGATTATTCTAAAGATTACACCAAGATTAAAGAATTAGCACTAAAAGAAAAACAAATCAAAGCCATTGGGAAATGGTCGGATGAGAAAATTAAAGAAACCTATATCAAAATTAATGGTGAATACAGAGATTGTGATTTCACCAATAATTGGGTAAAAAAATAGTTTTCAATTTCCTTATTTTTTAAAACAGTAAACCATAAATTGTCATGTCAGACGTAACCGCCATTCAGAATTTAGTTCAAAAAAGAGTTGAACTTAAAAAAGAAATTGCCAAAATTATTGTAGGCCAAGACGATGTTGTTGATCAAATTCTTTTGAGTATTTTTTCTGGTGGACATGCCCTTTTAGTTGGTGTTCCCGGATTGGCAAAAACCTTAATGGTAAACACGATTTCTCAAGCACTAGGCTTGGATTTTAAACGTATTCAGTTTACTCCCGATTTGATGCCTTCTGATATTTTAGGAAGCGAAATTCTAGATGAAAATCGTCAGTTTAAATTCATCAAAGGACCTATTTTTGCGAATATTATTTTGGCGGATGAGATTAACAGAACACCTCCAAAAACACAAGCAGCTTTGCTTGAAGCGATGCAGGAACGTTCGGTAACTATTGCGGGTCAAAATTATCCATTAGCATTGCCTTATTTTGTATTAGCTACACAGAACCCAATTGAACAAGAAGGAACGTATCCATTGCCAGAAGCACAATTGGACCGTTTTATGTTTGCCATAAAATTAGATTATCCTTCTTTTCAAGAAGAAGTTCAAGTGGTAAAAAGCACAACTTCCGATGAAAAACAAACTATAAATCCATTGTTCACAGCTCAGGAAATTATCGATTTCCAACATTTGGTGCGACGTATTCCTGTTGCCGATAACGTAGTAGAATATGCAGTGACTTTGGTAAGCAAAACACGTCCAGATAATCCATTGTCTAACGACTATATTAAGAACTATTTGGATTGGGGAGCTGGACCAAGAGCTTCACAAAATTTAATTTTGGCTGCCAAAGCCAACGCAGCGTTTAACGGAAAATTTTCTCCAGATATTGAAGATGTAAAAGCCGTTGCGGTTGGGATTTTACGTCACAGAATTATAAAAAATTATAAAGCGGATGCTGAAGGAATTACTGAAGAGATAATTATTAATAAATTAATGTAATACAATTCAAACCTAATTTCTTAAAACGAGTAAAGCACAAAAATTATTTTTGTGCTTTTTTTATTTACGAATCCCAAGTAAGAAAAATTTAAAGTTATATTTGAAATTCCTATTCTGAAATCATAAGAAAGTAAATAATGTTTGGAACAAAAATAAAATTAGAAAATAGAATTCCAGGTTTGGATTTGGCGCGTTCCATTGCTATTTGCCTAGTTGTTTTTTCACATTCATTATGGATTGGCAGTCATTATCCATCGGCAATTAGCTGGTTAATGCAACTCAGCGGAACTGTTGGTGTTGAAATTTTCTTTGTCATCAGCGGTTTTCTTATCGGTAAAATAATTTACAAGTTAATCCTAAAAGAAAGCTTCACACTCAAAGATGTGTATGGTTTTTGGGTAAGAAGATGGTGGCGAACGCTGCCGAATTATTATCTTATTTTATTGGTCAATGCTATTTTATGGTATGCAATCTATAAAGAAATACCAGAAAAATTAGTGCTTTACTTCTTTTATCTTCAGAATTTAACAACGACTTCTCCTGCATTTTATAGAATTTCATGGAGCTTAGCGGTGGAGCAATTTTGCTATGTTATTGGACCATTATCGTTGTTTTTCTTAATTCGAATTTTCCCAAAGAGAGATAAAAAAGCCTTGTTTTTGCTAATGAGTTTGTCAATCATTCTCATTTTCATTTTTGTCAGAGTACAATTTTCATTGACGCATACGATGACTTCCATTTATCAATGGAATGAATCCCTTAGAAAAGTTTCTCTTTATCGTTTAGACGCCATCTATTATGGATTCGTGGCTTTCTATTTTATAAACAAATACACTAGCAATCGAGCTGTGGAAAAAACGTTATTCATAATTGGATTCAGCGGTTTACTATTTCTCAATTTTTTGATTTTTAATTTTGGAATAACAGTAGAGAAATATCCAATGTTTTTCAATGTGTTTTATTTGCCTTTTAATTCTATTTCTATTTGTCTTTTATTGCCTTTTCTAATTCAATTTCAAATCAAATCAATGTTGTTTTTGAAATGGATTACGCTAATTAGTGTGCTGTCGTATAGTATTTATTTATTGCATTACACGATAATTCTGCATGGATTGAAAACACTTTTTCCTTCAGAATCTTTGTCGGGAATGCTTTTATTCGCTTATACCATAACCTATTGGCTGCTGGTTTTGGTGTTTTCCTATCTACAATACCGGTTTTTTGAAAGACCAATGACCGATATTAGAGATAAAAAATAAGAATGCTGAATTTTTTTCGAGTTTAAATTAGATTTTGGTAAAAATGATATAGCTAAATTTAGTATTTCATAAATAAACGAAATCAAAGGATATATTTAATGAAAATCGTATTTATAATATAACGTTTTCGTAATTTTGCATCGCAAACAAATTAACCTATTTTATTATGGCTTTTGATATTGAAATGATTAAAAAAGTGTACGCTAACATGCCAAGCCGTGTTGATAAAGCACGTGAATTAGTTGGTCGTCCACTTACATTAACAGAGAAAATTTTATACACTCACCTTTGGGAAGGAAACCCAAACCATACTTTCAAAAGAGGAGTTGATTATGTTGATTTTGCTCCAGATAGAGTTGCTTGTCAAGATGCAACAGCTCAAATGGCTTTATTGCAATTTATGCATGCTGGGAAAAAGACTGTTGCTGTTCCAACTACCGTTCATTGTGATCACTTGATTCAAGCAAAAGTTGGTGCTTCTACAGATTTAGCTGTTGCCAATTCGCAATCCAAAGAAGTTTTTGATTTCCTTTCTTCAGTCTCCAATAAATACGGAATTGGTTTTTGGAAACCAGGCTCAGGAATTATCCACCAAATAGTTTTAGAAAATTATGCATTCCCTGGTGGAATGATGATTGGTACCGATTCACATACCGTAAATGCAGGAGGATTAGGGATGCTGGCTATTGGTGTTGGTGGTGCTGATGCGGTAGATGTAATGTCAGGGATGTCATGGGAATTAAAATTTCCAAAATTAATAGGTGTTAAACTAACAGGTAAATTAAACGGATGGTCATCTCCAAAAGATGTCATCCTTAAAGTTGCCGATATCCTTACTGTAAAAGGCGGAACAGGAGCTATCGTTGAATATTTTGGCGAAGGTGCAACCAATATGTCTTGTACTGGAAAAGGAACTATTTGTAATATGGGTGCCGAAATTGGAGCCACAACATCCACTTTTGGTTATGATGATTCTATGAGAAGATATTTAGCTGCTACAGGTCGTCAAGATGTTGTAGATGCTGCCGATAAAGTTGCGAATTACTTAACAGGTGATGACGAAGTTTATGCCAATCCAACACAATATTTTGATCAATTAATTGAAATTAATCTCTCCGAATTGGAGCCACATATCAACGGTCCTTTTACTCCAGATAGAGGAACGCCAGTTTCTAAAATGAAAGCTGAAGCTGCTTCAAATGGATGGCCAATAAAAGTAGAATGGGGTTTGATTGGTTCATGTACCAACTCTTCCTATGAGGATATGTCACGTGCTGCATCTATTGTTGAACAAGCGGTTGCACACGGAATTACACCAAAAGCTGAATTTGGTATCAATCCAGGTTCAGAACAAATTCGATACACCATTGAAAGAGACGGTATCATTGCCACTTTCGAAAAAATGGGAACTAAAGTATTTACAAATGCTTGCGGACCTTGTATCGGACAGTGGGATAGAGCCGGAGCCGACAAAGGAGAAAAAAATACTATCGTACATTCTTTCAATCGTAACTTTTCTAAAAGAGCCGATGGAAACCCAAATACACACGCTTTTGTAACTTCACCAGAGATGGTAGCTGCATTAGCAATTTCGGGAAGATTGGATTTTAATCCAATTACCGATACGTTATTAAATGATAATGGCGAAGAAGTAAAATTAAACCCACCAAAAGGAGATGAATTGCCATCAAAAGGATTTGATGTTGAAGATGCAGGTTTTCAAGCGCCAGCCGAAGATGGTAGTAATGTGCAAGTAGCGGTTTCTCCAACTTCTGACAGACTTCAGTTGTTAGCACCTTTTGATGCTTGGGATGGCAAAAATATAATTGGAGCCAAATTGTTAATCAAAGCATTTGGAAAATGTACCACCGACCATATTTCAATGGCTGGACCATGGTTACGTTTCCGTGGACATTTAGATAATATTTCTAATAATATGTTGATTGGTGCAGAAAACGCTTTCAATCAAAAAGCCAATTCAGTAAAAAATCAATTGACTGGCGAATATGATACTGTTCCTGCTGTTGCAAGAGCTTACAAAGCTGCTGGTGTCGCTTCTATAGTTGTGGGAGATCACAATTATGGTGAAGGTTCCTCAAGAGAACATGCTGCGATGGAACCTCGTTTCCTAGGAGTGAAAGCGGTTTTGGTAAAATCATTTGCACGTATCCACGAAACGAATTTGAAAAAACAAGGAATGTTAGGATTGACTTTTGCTAACGAAGCCGATTACGATAAAATTCAAGAGAATGATACTATCAATTTCTTAGATTTAACCGAATTCGCTCCAGGAAAACAATTAACATTAGAATTTGCTCACGCAGATGGTAGCAAAGATATCATTATGGCGAACCATACGTATAACGCCGGACAAATTGGATGGTTTGTAGCAGGTTCGGCTTTAAATTTAATTGCTGCTGGAAAGGCATAATTTATAAAGAGATTATAGTAAAAACGTTCAGTTAATCGCTGAACGTTTTTATTTTATTTAAACCGAATTTACAAACAATAGATTCTAGGAAATCATAATTTTATTTTTCAAAAATAAAAACTGCAAACATTTTCCTTATTCTAAATTGTTTCAATAAATTTGCCCCTTATTTCAAAAAGGTTGAAAAAAGAATTGGTTGTTATCACTGGCGGTCCAGGAACTGGAAAAACTACAATCATCGATGGACTTATCGAGCAAGGTTACTCGTGTTTTCCGGAGATTTCTCGCCAAATAACATTAGAAGCCAAAAAGCAAGGAATCGAACAATTGTTTTTGGAAAAACCTTTACTTTTTAGTGAGTTACTTCTCGAAGGAAGAAAAAAGCAATTCAACAGCGCTCTTCAAGACCAATCCGAAATTGTCTTCATGGATAGAGGAATCCCTGATATCTTGGCTTATATGCATTATATAGGCGATAGTTATCCTGCTTTTTTTGACCAAGCTTGCAAAGACCACAATTATGGAAAAGTGTTCGTGCTTCCGCCATGGCAAGAAATTTATATTAGCGATGAAGCGCGTTATGAAAACTACGAGCAAGCCAAACTTATCTTTGACCATCTTCTTGAAACCTACCAAAAATACGGTTACACTCTTATAGAAGTGCCAAAAGGAACACTCGAAGAACGTATTGTTTTTATATTAAATGAGTTGAAATAAATTAATTATCGTAATTTGTATTCGTAATTAAACAATCAACAATGTCTGAACCGTTAGAAATACTTCAGCAGTATTGGAAACATGATGCGTTTAGATCTCCGCAGGAAGCAATCATTACAGCTATTTTAGAAGGAAACGACACTTTTGGATTGATGCCTACGGGTGGTGGAAAATCCATTTGTTTTCAAGTGCCAGCCATGATGATGGAAGGAATTTGTTTGGTGATTTCGCCTTTGGTAGCTTTGATGAAAGATCAAGTACAGAATCTTCAAAATCGAGGGATTAAAGCCATCGCTTTAACTGGCGGCATTCATCAAGATGAAATCATTAATTTATTGGATAATTGCGAATTTGGAAATTTTAAATTCCTTTATCTTTCTCCAGAAAGGTTACAAAACGATTGGATTTTAGAGCGTATAAAAAATCTACCTATTAATTTAATAGCGATAGATGAAGCACATTGTGTTTCGCAATGGGGACACGATTTCCGGCCAGCTTATTTGAAAATTTCCAAGCTTAAAGAATATTTTCCAAAAGTTCCTTTCTTGGCATTAACGGCTTCAGCAACAAAAAGGGTTCAAGAGGATTTGATTTTGCAATTGCAATTAAACAATCCCAAAATTTTCACGAAATCTTTTGCAAGAGAAAATCTTGCTTACATGGTTTTTGAAGTGGAAGATAAAGGTTATTTGATGGAGCAAATCCTTCGTAAAAATCCGCAATCGTCTATTGTGTATGTTACCAATAGAAGAGCTTGTACCGATACTGTTTCTCAATTGGAAACGATGGGTTTTACAGCAACTTATTATCATGGTGGCTTGTCGCCAAAAGACAAAGAAAATCACATGCAACTTTGGATGACTGAAAAAGTGCAGGTGATGGTGGCTACCAATGCTTTTGGAATGGGAATAGACAAAGCTAATGTCAAAACAATTATTCATTTGCATTTGCCTCAAAATCTCGAAAATTATTATCAAGAAGCCGGACGAGCGGGGCGAAATGGAGAAAAAGCTTTTGCTGTGATTCTCGTAAATCCATCGGATAGTATTCATGCAGAATCTCAATTTTTAAATGTCTTGCCCGATAAAGCTTTCTTGAATTTAGTATTCATTAAACTCTGTAATTTTTTTCAAATTGCCTATGGAGAAGGTATCGAAGAACAGTTCAGTTTTAATTTGAATCAGTTTTGTTTGAAATATAATTTGCCCACTTTGAAAGTATATAATGCGATGCAGTTTTTAGACAGACAAGGTATAATTAGTTTATCTCAAGAATTTACAGAGAAGATTTCGTTGCAGTTTATAATTCCCTCAAAAGAAGTAATTCGCTATATGAGTTTGAATCCGCATGACGAAGAAATCATACTTACAATTTTAAGAACTTATCCTGGAGTTTATGACATGCAAACGGCTTTCAACTTGCAATTGATTGCCAAAAAAGCAAATAGTGATGAAAAGAAAGTGTTGGCGTTACTTCAAAAATTAAAAGAAAAAGACATCATTGACTATTTTGCCAAAAGTAATGATGCTACAATTACTTTTAATGAAGTACGAGAAGACGAACGCACCATAAATAGGGTTTCAAAATATTTAACTGCACAAAATGAATTAAAAACCCAACAATTACAATCAGTATTACATTATATAAAGGAAAAGGATAGTTGCAAAAACAAATTACTGCTAAAGTATTTTGGTGAAACAATAGAATCCGATTGTGGCATTTGTTCCTATTGCATTACCAAAACGAAACCAAAGAAAGATACAGCTACACTTTCAGAAAAAATAATGGGCTTATTGAATATTCAAGATTTAAATTCAAGAGATATTCAAAAATTAACCAAATTTTCCAAGGACGATGTTATCTTTGCACTGCAAGATTTATTAGAAAACGATTCGATTTATCTGCAACCAAACAATTTATATTCTTTAAAAAAATAACCCTGAAATTAATTCAGTATAAATGGAAAAACTACGCATAGTTTTTATGGGAACTCCTGAATTTGCGGTAGGTATTTTGGATACCATCCTCAAAAACAAATATGAAGTTGTTGGTGTAATAACAGCTGCCGATAAACCTGCGGGTCGTGGGCAAAATATAAAATATTCGGCTGTGAAAGAATATGCTCTGGAGCATAATCTAAACTTATTGCAACCTACCAATCTAAAAGATGAAACCTTTTTATCGGAATTAAAAAGCCTGGATGCCAATTTGCAGGTTGTTGTTGCTTTTAGAATGTTGCCCGAAGCCGTTTGGAAAATGCCGAAATTTGGAACTTTCAATTTGCACGCTTCTTTGTTGCCAAACTATCGCGGAGCCGCACCTATTAATTGGGCAATTATCAATGGAGAAACTAAAACAGGCGTAACTACTTTTTTTATTGACGATAAAATTGATACTGGTGAGATGATTTTAAGTAAGGAAATTGAAATAGCTCCCGATGAAAATGCTGGAGCGTTACATGATAGACTGATGAATATTGGTTGCACGACAGTTGTAGAAACCTTATACTTAATTGAAAACGGAAATGCTACAACAACGATTCAAAAAGAAAATGAGAATATAAAAACAGCCTATAAGCTCAATAAAGAGAATTGCAAAATTGATTGGACAAAATCGGCTCAAGAGATTCATAACTTGATTAGAGGTTTGTCTCCTTATCCAAGTTCGTGGTGTTATTTCAAAGACAAAAACACAGAGTGGAATATAAAGGTTTATGAATCAAAAATTATTCAAGAGCAACATCAGTATAAGATTGGGCAAATTATTGCTTCAAAGAAAGAATTAAAAGTAGCGGTTAAAGATGGTTTTATTCAAATTCTAAGTTTGCAATTTCCGGGAAAGAAAAAAATGAACGCCAATGAACTGCTAAATGGTGTTAGTTTTACCGAGCGAGCACAAGCAGAATAGGGTCTGAGGTAATAATCTGTTAAAATTACCGACGAAAAGCGCTGGTTTATCAACAAATAATTCAAGTTATCAACAAAACTTTGAAAAAACGCCCAAAATGCTTGTATAGTAAGGAATTCCTTTTAAATTTGTTTTATTAACGTAATGTTTAACCAACAATTAATAACTATTATTATGAACAAATCAGAATTAATCGATGCAATTGCAGCGGATGCAGGAGTAACAAAAGCTGCAGCAAAATTAGCTTTAGAATCATTTTTAGGTAATGTAGCTGGTACTTTGAAAAAAGGTGGTAGAGTATCTCTAGTAGGTTTTGGATCATGGTCAGTAAACAAAAGAGCTGCCAGAGACGGAAGAAATCCTCAAACAGGAAAAACAATTAAAATTGCTGCTAAAAATGTAGTGAAATTTAAAGCTGGAGCTGATTTAGACGGAGCAGTAAACTAGTTTTATATTTTATATTATAAAGAAAACATTCGCTATTGGCGGATGTTTTTTTTTAGATGTATTTGTAATACTATGATTTCATAGAAAAATTTAGTATTTTTAATAAAAATTTTGCGCTATGTCAACAGTAAATTTAAAGAAAGGAGATTTGCTAATTGCCGAACCATCTACCATTGGTGATGTGACTTTTAATAAATCTATAATATTATTGGTCGAGCATAGTTCCGAAGGCTCGGTTGGTTTTATTTTGAATAAACCACTACAATATACTGTCAACGATTTGGTTCCCGATGTTGAAGCTGCCTTTGAAATTTATAACGGAGGTCCGGTAGAACAGGATAATCTTTATTTCATTCATAACATTCCGGAACTTATAACGGATAGTGTTGAAATTTTCAATGGAATTTATTGGGGCGGTGATTTTGAACTAACCAAAAAGCTAATCAATGACGAAACGATTAGTAAAGATAACATCCGCTTTTTCTTAGGTTACACAGGTTGGAGTGCCGACCAACTAGAAAATGAGGTTCAGGAAAAAACATGGATTATCTCGGACAACATCTATAAAGAAAGAATTATTTCAAAACCTTCAGCTGATTTTTGGAAAGAAAAAATCATTGAACAAGGTGGCGATTATTTAATTTGGTCCAATGCGCCAGAAAATCCTATTCTTAATTAAGCAAAGAAACATTTAGACTTATCAATAATTTTTTTGAAAAAATGGTGGTAAAATCCTTTTTGCGGTATTTTGTTATGGGTTGAATCCCAGAAATCACATTCGTAATAAACAACTCGTCCGCTTTTTGTAATTCAAAAGGAGAAATTGGTTCTTCAACAACTTCAATGTTTTCGTGTTTTTTTGCTAAAGCAAGAATTTGCTTTCTCATGACACCATTTAAGCAGCCTTCGGAAATGGGAGGTGTAATTAATTTATTTCCAGTTAACATAAAAAGATTTCCATTAGTAGCTTCAATGACGTTTTTGTCAGTATTGACAAGTAAGCAATTCTCTAACGCATTTTCTTTTGCAAAAACACTGGCTGTTACATGGATAATTTTATTGGTTGTTTTTAGTGTAGATAGCAATTGTTTGGCAACCATAAAATCTTTATACAAGTCAACTTCATAATTTTTATCTTCGATAGCATACATTGAAAATTCTCGCGGTTGCGCCGTAATAACAAAAGAAACGGAATTGTTTTTTGGAGCATAAAAGCCTCCTTCATTTCTAAAAACGGTTATTCTCACTCGAGAGGAACTTTGTATTTTTAACGCATTCACTAGCGTCAAAACTTCGGATTCCAGGTATTCCATGGTGAATTTCATCGGGATTTCCATTCGGACAATTCGTAGAGAAGCCATTAATCTAAAATAATGATCTTCAAAAAATAAAATCTTATTATTTACAATTTTTAAGGTTTCAAAAACGCCATCGCCATAAAGAAAGGAGCGATTTAAAACAGATAGTTGCGTTTCCGAAGTATGTAGTTCACCATTGATATTAATCATAAAAAAAGCCCTGAAATTTCAGAGCAAAGATACATTGAAAAAAGGTTTTAAATAGAACCAATTACATGTTTTAAATCGGAAACCTGATTTTCCCAAAGTAGTTTTGCCTGTTCTAATTCGTCTTCAACAGCAAAATCAACGACCATTAAGGAAACATCTTTAGTGATTTCGTCTTCTAATATTCTTAATTCGAAATAATAATCGGTATCATGTTTGGATTCATCAACCCATTTAAATTTTACTTTTTCCCCAGTTTTTTTAGAAGCTAATCGTGCGTTTTCTTCTGTGTCATCCCATATAAAGGTGAAGAATTCACCGCGTGAATTAACATTGTCGGCAAACCATTCCTGTAAACCTGAGGGAGTTGAGATGTATTGATATAATAGTTGAGGTGAAGAATTTAAAGGAAATTCAAGTTCGTATCGTATTTTATTCTCCATGTCTTGATTTTTTTGGAAATGTATAGAATTAAATGACAAAAAAAAAGCGTTTTTTAAATTAATTTTTTTCTCAATAATATATTTGCAACCTTTACTATTATTCATATATTTGCACCCGCATTCAAGGATGTGTTATGCGAATGGCGAGGTAGCTCAGTTGGTTAGAGCGCAGGATTCATAACCCTGAGGTCGAGAGTTCAAATCTCTCTCTCGCTACAATAAAAAAGCCCAGATAAAGTTCTGGGCTTTTTTTATGGAATGATTTCAATTGTGAAATCTATTTAATTTTCTCTATCAATTCTTCCAAAGAAACCGTTAGCTGTTCTCCAGTAGCAAGATTTTTCAAGATAAATACATCACCATTAATTTCTTTTACTACAAAAGGAATGTTGCGTCTTTCGGCATGTTTGAACTGTTTGTCAATTTTGGCAGTATCAGGATAAAGCTCTGTTTTGATATTTTGTGCTCTTAATTTTTTAATAGCTTGCATCGCTTCAAAAGCTTGGCTTTCACCATTGTTTAGAAATAAAACTTGTGTGGAGGAAATTACCGTTTCTGGGAATAGGTTTAATTCTTCCAATACCAAATAAATTCTATCCAATCCAAAAGAAATACCAACACCACTCATGTCTTTCAATCCAAAAATCCCAGTCAAATCATCATATCTTCCGCCACCGCCAATAGAACCCATTGACACAGAACTCGGTGGCGCCACTTCAAAAATTGCACCTGTGTAATAATTTAATCCGCGAGCTAACGTGACATCCAAATCCAAAGTAGCAGTTTGTAATCCCAATTTTGAAATGTTGTCACAAATAAATTGCAATTCGGCAATTCCTTTTTTACCTTCTTCCGATGTGGAAAGCAAATCCGAAAGTTTTTTGATTTTCTCCTGAATAGTTCCAGTGAAATTGAATAAAGGTTGGACTTTATTTATGGCAGTTTCCGAAATGCCTTTTTCAATCATTTCTTTTTTCACACCATCCTCACCAATTTTGTCGAGTTTGTCTAAAGCAACGGTAAAGTCAATCAACTTATCTGAAGCACCAATCACTTCAGCTATTCCAGATAATACTTTTCTGTTATTGATTTTAATAGTAACACCATTCAATCCTAATTCAGCGAAAACCGAGTCGTACAATTGTACCAACTCTACTTCCTGCCACAATGATTTTGAACCAACAACATCAGCATCACATTGGTAAAATTCTCTGAAACGTCCTTTTTGTGGACGGTCTGCACGCCAAACGGGTTGGATTTGATAGCGTTTAAAAGGGAATTCTATTTCGTTTTGGTGTTGGACAACGTATCGTGCAAAAGGAACGGTTAAGTCATAACGCAATGCTTTTTCTGAGATTCTGCCCGTTAATTGTTTGTAGTTAATTGCTTCTAATTCCTGACTTGAAACTTTATCTAAGTAATCCCCCGAATTCAATATTTTAAAAATCAAACGATCCCCTTCTTCACCATATTTTCCCATCAACGTATCCGAGTTTTCAAACGAAGGCGTTTCTATCGGTTGGTAACCAAATTTTTCAAAATGCGTACGCATAACCGAAATAATATAGTTGCGCTTGGAAACTTCTATTGGTGAAAAATCTCTTGTTCCTTTTGGTATGCTAGGTTTGGAAGCCATCTTTATTGTTGAAAGGTGAATTTAAATTTGATTGTTTTTTGAAATTGCAATTGCAATTGTTTTTTGAAATTGCAACTGCTTTGCAAATATCTTACTTTTTACAACTATTTTATAAAATTGGAACTAGAAACTTGTAACAAAATTTGTAAATTAGTGACAAATTACCATCATGACTAGACTATTTAGAGAAAATATAAAAATCGCAATGGGTTCCATTAAGACCCAATTGTTGCGAACCATTCTTACCATTTTAATTATTGCTCTTGGAATTTGGGCGCTCGTTGGTATTCTAACAGTTGTTTCGGCTTTAGAAAATACGCTCTCTACAAATTTTGCTTCGATGGGTTCCAATACCTTTAACATCAACCAATACGAGAATAATACGCGTAATAATGGTGGCAATGAAATAGAAAAAATAAACCCATATATTTCCTATCCAGAGGCAAAAGCTTTCAAAGAAAATTACAAATTTCCATACACTCATACTTCATTATCATTCACAGCAACAAGCACGGCTGAAGTGAAATATGAAAATCAAAAAACTGATCCAGAAATTTCTGTTTTGGGAGTTGACGATTATTTTTTAGTCAATTCGGGTTTGGAAGTTACACAAGGTAGAAATTTCAACAATTTTGATATTGACAATAACGCTTATGTTTGTGTTTTGGGTTCCGATTTTGCTTCAAAAGGTTTGCTGAAAGACCTCAATCCAATTGATAAAATTATTTCTGTTCGTGGTGCCAAATTTAGAGTTATTGGAATTTTAAAAGAAAAAGGATCCACTTTTGGCAACAGCAAAGATTTGCGAATGCTAATTCCTATTCAAGTGGCGCGTTCTATGTTTTCTGCACCAAATATCAATTACACGATAAGTTCGATGGTGGATAAAAAGGAACTTTTAGAAGAAGCAGTTGACAATGCAACCATTGTAATGCGAAGGGTAAGAAAATTAAATCCAGTAGAGGATAATAATTTTGGTGTTTCTCGTAGCGATGATTTGATACATCAAATTGCCGAAATGACAGGAGTTTTAAGTGCTTCCGCTTGGGTGATTGGTATTATTACCATCTTTGGTTCTCTTCTTGCTTTAATGAACATCATGCTGGTTTCTGTAACCGAAAGGACTCGGGAAATTGGTGTTCGAAAAGCACTTGGCGCCACAAAAAACACAATAGCGTTTCAGTTTTTTGTCGAAACTTTAATCATTGGACAATTGGGTGGATTGGTTGGAATTATCCTTGGAATTATCACGGGTTATTTTATTGCGATGGCCATAGATTTTAGCTTTGTGATTCCGTGGTTAGCCATTATGGCTGCTGTGATTACAACATTTATTGTTGCAGTTGTGTCAGGTTCTTATCCTGCTTTGAAAGCGTCTAGATTAGACCCAATTGAAGCGCTACGATATGAGTAATTTTGAACATCGAATCATTCGGTCATTTCCATAAATATCTTTTTTCAATTCAATATTCTTGAAACCTAAATCTTCTAACAATTCAACGGTTTCTTTTCCTAAATACTGATTGATTTCAAAATACAATTGCCCATTTGGTTTTAGATTTTTCTTCGCCAGGTTGGCAATTTTTCTGTAGAAAAGTAAAGCGTCATTATCTTCGACAAACAAAGCTAAATGTGGTTCATATTCCAAAACATTCTTATTGATTTCGATTTTTTCCAAGTTGCGAACATAAGGTGGATTGGAAACGATAATATCAAATTGCTGCTTTAAATCGTCAGTTTCTAATATATTTTTCAAGATAAAATTGACATTTACTTCATTTAATGTTGCATTTTTTTTGGCTGTTGCCAAAGCTTTATCCGAAACATCAATAGCAGAAACTTCAGAGTGAGGAATATTCTTAGCAAGAGAAATCGCGATGCAACCGCTACCAGTTCCGATATCTACTATTTTAAGTGGATTTGGTGATTTGGTGATTTGGTTATTTGAGATAATGAGCTCAACTAATTCTTCTGTTTCAGGTCTTGGAATTAGTGTGTTTTCATTGACTTCAAATCGCAACCCATAAAATTCGGTTTCTCCTAATATATATTGAATTGGTTTTTGAATTTTCAAATCGGAAACGATGCTTTTCCATTGTTTCAAATGATTGCCATCCATTATTGCCTCTGGATTGAGCGCCAAATGAATTCTTTTCAATTGATGGTTTTTCTCCAAAATGATATAAAAAAAACTTTCGATTTCTTTTTTATCGTAAATGGAAAGTAACTCTTTTATGAAATGTTCTCTGAATTCTTTGATTAACATGTTATAATGTTTTTAACATCCAAACTGGACAACTTGTGTGACCTGTATTGCCCATTGGAGCACAAAGATAATCAAAGCCAACTTTTTTATAGAGTTTTTGAGCTGCTTCCATATAGGGCATAGTTTCAAGATAACAGCTGGCATACCCAAAATCTTTGGCACTTTGCAAACATTTCTCCATTAATTGTGTTCCTAAACCCAAACCTCGGGCTTCTGATAAAAAGTACATTTTTTGTAATTCACAAACATTAGAATCTGAATTTTCTAGCTGATTTATTCCAGCACCACCAATAATTTTTCCTTCATGCTCAATTACAAAATAACCAGATTTTGGATTGTTATACGTTTCAAACATAGCATCCAATTGTGGATCAGCATAGGCAGTTCCCACTTTTGGAACATTAAGTTCAATCAAAACGTGCCGAATTACCGCAGCAATTTGTTGGTTATCTTCTTTTTGAATTTCTCTAATTATCATACAAATGCATAAATTTAAAAAACTTATTTTTGTGAAGTGAAGATACATCAATTTTATATAAATCGCTGCCTTGAATTAGCCAAAAACGGATTGCCTTCAGCAATGCCCAATCCTTCTGTGGGCGCTGTGATTGTTTATGAAAATGAAATTATTGGTGAAGGTTTTACATCAGCTTATGGTGGATCTCATGCTGAAGTTAATGCGATAAATTCCGTTAAGGATAAATCATTGCTTTCAAAATCCACATTATATGTAAGTTTAGAACCTTGTAGTCATTATGGGAAAACACCGCCATGTTGTGATTTGATTCTGAAAAATAACATTCCCAACATTGTTATTGGAACGATGGATACCAATAGTAAAGTTGCAGGTGAGGGGATTAAGAAATTAATTGCAGAAGGGAAAAATGTTACGGTTGGTGTTTTAGAAAAAGAGTGTATTGAATCCAACAAACGATTTTTCACTTTTCACAATAAAAAACGTCCTTATATTATATTGAAATGGGCGGAAAGTCAGGATGGATTTTTGTCGCCAGAAAAAAAAGAGAATGTATCACCAGTTTGGATTACAAATGAATATTCTCGTCAGTTAGTTCATAAATGGAGAAGCGAAGAACAAGCTATATTGGTTGGGACAAAAACTGTTTTAGACGACAATCCAAGATTGGATGTTCGGGATTGGGAAGGGAAGAATCCGATACGAATTGTATTAGACCGAACTGGTAAAATTGCTGGAAATTACCACGTTAAAGACCAAAAAACAAAAACAATTATTATAACGGAACAAGAAAATTTAACATATTTTGAAAATCTTATATTTGAAAATGCTATCTTTGATTTGCAACTGCCGATAAAAATCTGTGAAATTTTATATAAACACAATATTCAATCGGTAATTATCGAAGGAGGAAGCCAAACGTTGCAGACTTTTATTGATGCCAATCTTTGGGATGATGCAAGGATTTTTAAAGGAGAAATTTTTTTAAAAGTAGGTACGAAAGCACCAAATTTAAAAGGAATTTATTATTCGGAGAAAATAAAAAATGACGAACTAAAACAATTTTTCAACCATGATTAATACCATAATTTTCGATTTTGGAGATGTTTTTATTAACCTTAATAAAGAAACATCGATTGAGGAATTTAAAAAATTAGGATTGGATGGGCCAAATGAGGAACTATTAGCTCAAAATGATTTGTTCGAAAAGGGAAAAATCACAGAATTACAATTCATTGAAACTTTTCAAAAATACATTCCCGATGCAGGCATCGAAGATATTCGAAAAGCTTGGAATTCATTAATTGGTGATTTTCCATTGTATCGTTTGGAATTTTTGCAGCTGCTTTCTACAAAATATCGCTTGTTTTTATTGACTAATACCGATTCAATTCATATCGATTACTTTGAACATAAAGCAGGGATGTCTTTCTATTCTGATTTTTATCGTTGTTTTGAAAAAATATATTATTCCTATGAAATGGGAATGCGTAAACCACAACCAGAAATTTTCAACAGCATCATAAAAAAACATGATTTATCTCCAAAAAGAACACTGTTTGTAGACGATAAAAAAGACAACACCGACATAGCACAAGAGCTAGGGCTTCATGTGTGGAACCTACAAGTTGGTGATGAGGATGTGGTTGATTTGTTTTCTAAAAAAGAATTACCGCTTTAATTTTCCAGTGACAATTTCAATGTCAATTACAAGAACTCCTATTTTAAACTGCATTGAAAGATACCTATAAAACTATTGCTTTTGCTTCTGAGGAAACCCTTTTTAAAGAAAAAAACAGCAAGTTTTTCGGTTATGCTTTTCCTGTAACTTCCGAAGAGGAAATCAAAATACATATAGAAATTTTACGAAAAAAACATCATGGAGCGGTTCATTTTTGTTATGCTTTTCAAATAGGAACTAACAAAGTTCATTATAGAGCTAATGATGATGGTGAGCCCAGTAATTCGGCAGGAATGCCAATTTATGGACAAATTCAATCATTTGATTTAACCAATGTTTTGGTAGTGGTGGTTCGGTTTTTTGGCGGTGTAAAATTAGGCGTTGGTGGGTTGATTTCAGCCTATAAAACTTCAGCACAATTGGCATTGGAAGCTTCCGATATTATAGAAAAAACGATTGATATTCACTTCGTAATTTCTTTTGATTACAAAAACATGAACAAAGTGATGCGAGTTATTAAAGAAAAAAATCTTGAAATCATCTCGCAAAAAATGAATGAAAGTTGTGAAATTGAAATAGCAACCCGTAAAAAAAATGCCGATGCAATTTTCGACATTTTTAATGATTTTCACGAAATTCACATTAAACCGCAGGAATAAATTAGGAATTCATAATATCTAAAATATAATCGGGTGGAAATACAGGTTTTGATGTTTTTATATTGACGAAAACTAGTATAAAATGTGCAGTTGTTAACAATTCTTTTTCCTCACTCCATATTTCACAATCGAATTCTACCTTCACAGAACTCTGACTTTTAAACTTTGTTACGACTGTAAGTAAATCGTCATAACGTGCTGGTTTTTTGTAATTTATAGTCATAGAAACAATGGGCAGTGCAATGCCACTTTCTTCCAATGATTTATACGAAATCCCTTTGTTTCTAAGCCATTCAACGCGGCCTAGTTCGAAATAAGGCACATAATTCCCGTGATATACTACACTCATTTGGTCTGTTTCCGAATAACGAACCCTAACTTGTATCTGATGTTCTTTCATCTGTGTTTTTTGCTTTTAATCTATTTTGGTGTAAACCTAATACAACTTTATTTTTAAAAAATCAATTCAAATTTAATTTTTTTTAACAAATTTTATTCACATATTTGTCTTCCCAATAAACACAAAAAATTTAGGTATATTTTTTGTTAGAATAACCTTAAAAAACAATTTTAATTTCAAGAATATTATGAGCAAAACTGCGCAATCGGTATGGGAAAACTGTCTGTCTTTCATAAAAGACAACATACAAGAGCAAGCTTATAAAACTTGGTTTGAGCCGATTAAATCAGTTGAATTAACTGATAATGCATTATACATTCAAGTGCCTAGTAAATTTTTCTACGAATGGCTTGAAGAACATTATGTTAAATTACTGAAAGTTGCGTTAACTAAAGAACTTGGTAAAAATGCAAAGTTACTCTATAAAATTAAAATGGAGAACACTTATGGTAATAAACAACCTTTCACCGAACAATTACCAAGCGCACATCGCAGTCCTTTAAAAGCACAAGATGTTGATGCTCCCTATAAAAATATTAGTACCGAACTCAAAAATCCTTTTGTAATTCCAGGAATTAGAAATTTAAAAATTGAGTCGCAATTAAATCCAAACTACAGTTTTGATAATTTCCTTGAAGGAGATTCAAACCGTTTAGCTCGTTCTGCAGGTATGGCTGTTGCCAATAAACCTGGAGGAACTTCTTTTAATCCGTTATTGATTTTTGGTGGAGTAGGTTTGGGAAAAACTCACTTGGCTCATGCTATTGGTGTTGAAATTAAAGATAAATATCCTGAAAAAACGGTGTTGTATATTTCTGCCGAAGTTTTCACACAACAATATATCGATTCTGTAAAGAAAAATAACAGAAATGATTTCATTCATTTTTACCAATTAATTGATGTTTTGATTATTGATGACGTTCAATTTCTTTCTGGAAAAACAGGAACTCAGGATGTATTCTTCCACATTTTCAATTACTTACATCAAAATGGAAAACAAGTAATTCTAACTTCGGACAAAGCACCGGTTGATATGCAAGACATTGAGCAACGCTTATTGTCTCGTTTCAAATGGGGATTGTCTGCGGAATTACACCAACCCGATTATGAAACTAGAATTTCTATCTTAAAAAATATACTTTACAGAGATGGCGTTGATATGCCTGATGAAATTATTGAATATGTAGCAAGAAACATTAAATCTAATGTTAGAGAATTGGAAGGCGCTATCATTTCATTAATTGCACAATCTTCATTTAACAAAAAGGAAGTAACGCTCGATTTAGCAAAACACGTAGTTGAAAAATTTGTAAAAAATGTAAAACGTGAAATTTCTATTGATTATATTCAAAAAGTAGTTTCTGATTATTTTCAATTGGATTTAGATACATTACAATCCAAAACGAGAAAGCGTCACGTGGTACAAGCTAGACAATTAGCTATGTTTTTTGCAAAGAAATTCACCAAAGCTTCGTTGGCTAATATTGGTTCGCAAATTGGAGATAGAGATCACGCAACAGTTTTACACGCATGTAAAACGGTGGACAATCTTGTTTCAACTGACAAACAGTTCAAAAAATTTGTTGAAGACATTCACAAAAAACTTTCATTATAGTATATCAGTAAAGAGTAGTTTGCTTTGCTGTTAATCCCGAATTATTAAACTATGTCCGTTAAAATTTTAATGGTTTGCCTTGGTAATATTTGCCGTTCTCCATTGGCAGAAGGCATATTGGCTTCCAAACTTCCAAAGAGTAATTTTGAAATAGATTCTGCGGGTACTGGAAATTATCACATTGGTAAACAACCGGATCATCGTTCAATTGATGTAGCAAAAAAAAACGGCTTAGACATTACTAATCAAAAAGCTAGGCAATTTTCCGCAACAGATTTTGATGCATTTGATTATATATTAGTGATGGATTCCTCCAATTATGACAATGTAATTGAGCTTGCCAAAACGGAAGAACAAAAAAGAAAAGTAGAAATGATTCTAAATCATTTGTTTCCTAACGAAAACGTTGATGTTCCAGATCCTTATTACGGATTGCAAAATGGTTTTGACACGGTTTATCAAATGTTAGATGAAACTTGTGATATTATTGCCAAAAAACTCATCGAGAAACATTCATGAATTCAACTTCTCCAATAGGAAAACTTTATTTAATTCCCACCACTTTAGGAGAAATGAATCCAGAAGATGTCTTGCCGCAAACGGTAAAAAGAGCCATTGATTTCATTGACGATTATATCGTTGAAAACGAAAAAACGGCTCGAAAGTTTATCAAAAGTGTGCATCCAGAAAAAGTGCAAGCGTCTTTAAAAATTTCAACGTTAAACAAGCACACCGAAAAATCCGAACACAATTCCATGATTCAACCTTGTTTGCAGGGAAAGAATATTGGGCTTATGAGTGAGGCTGGTTGTCCTGGTGTCGCCGATCCTGGCGCGGTGATTGTGAAAATTGCTCATGAAAAAGGAATTCAAGTAATTCCTTTAGTGGGACCATCTTCAATTCTTTTAGCAATGATGGCATCGGGAATGAACGGACAAAGTTTTGCCTTCAATGGTTATTTGCCTATTGATAAAAACGATAAAAGAGTGGCGTTGAAGAGTTTTGAAAAATTGTCCAATGATAAAAATCAATCGCAAATTTTTATAGAGACACCTTATAGAAACAATAAATTTTTGGAAGAATTACTTATCGCTTTGCAACCGAATACACATCTTTGTGTTGCAACAGATATAACGTTACCAACAGAGTTTATAAAAACGCACCGAGTTGCCGACTGGAAAAAAATAAAGGTCGACCTGCATAACAGACCGACCATATTTATTATTCATAAAACGTAATTACTCTACCGAAGCATTTTTATCTGCTACAATTCCAGACGTTTCATAGTTTCCAAAATCTTTCATGTACGATCTAACGGAAGTTCCGTAATCATCTTTACATTTTCTTTTTCCGCCAGTATTCAAAAATCGTTTTACAGAACCAGCGCCACCTAAATGTGCAGCTGCTAAAATACCTGATTCAGTGATTTTAACACCATCTACAATCTTTCCGTCAAATTTTTGGATATAGTCTTTTAACTCCCATTTGTTTTTGGATAAAAGCGCAACAAATGCTTTTTCCTGCAATCTTGGTGAGTTTATGAATGTCAAACTATCAGTAATTCCAATAGTTTTCAAGGTTTCCATACCAAATTGGTATTTCCCCAGATAACCCAAAGTGTTGATTTTTTTGTATTTTCCTTGCGATTCTTTAAAGGCAATAGCTTCTTTGTATCCAATGAAGAATCTGCCCAAGAAAGGAACATTTAAATTGATGTAATCTGTTGATTTTAATGAAGGAAACTTATAGTCTAGCGCTTCGCTTTCATTGAGTAGAAACCAAGTATGGTTTTGGGGATTATAAGGTTTGAAACCTGTGCTTATAAAAGCTACAGTTAGTAGGATTGTTGTGTAAAATGCCCATTTTTTTATCATTCATCTTTATTTCTCAAGCGCTGTCACCGACATGAAATTTCCGTGTGCAAATGTACGACTAAATTCATGAAATTGATAATCAATGAGTTAAAGTTTTCTAAAAATATAAAAAATGAAATTGCGAACCTCCGCTACCCTTGAGTTCAAACGTTGGCGCTGGAATTTTAATAGTATTGAAAACGGAGAATAATGTCTTCAAAAAGTAGGATTTAGTTTTAATTTTTGTCAAGTCAACATCAAAACTTAGGTAAAATTGTCGGTATCTTTCGCTTTCTGGTAGTAAAATAGTGCCTGTTGTTCCTTCATTTCCCGAAATCATTCCTTCGGCTCCATAACCAATTGCCAAATTCAGCCATTTTGGAATCTTGGAACTCTTAAAGAAGGAATGAATGTTTGCCGATAACCAATAGGTTTGTCCATTATAATCCTTTAAAATTTGTTCCTGAAGTGAACTTCCTAAAACGTTAGGATTTAAAGAAGCATAGTGCGTTGTATGAAAAGAAAACTTGGGAACAATTCGTTGTTCTTTCCAAATCAATTCCTGCGAGACAAACAAAGCAGTTCCAGAAATGTTGGCGGCAACATCTCCCATTGAGGCTCCCCATTCCGAGGAATAACCATCAAAAACTTCAACGGTAGTTAAGAATGCCAAACCCAAAGTGGCGCCGTAGAGTAACTGACTTTGTCTACTACAACCAGACCATTTCAAAGCATTGGCTCCAAAACTTCCCAAATGATAAGACGAATATAAGTGGCCAATTTTATCCATCTGCAACCATTCCGCATTGTCATTGATGAAATGAAAATTGGATTTTGGATAATCGGCATACCAAAGTTGGTTTAACCCAATTAAAGCAAAGCCACCAACAGCAGCTTCCGATATGATTAACGTATTTAAACGTTTTTTATTTAAGGTGTCAGAAGGTTTGAAAAAGGAATCAAAAGTGTTTTGTGCAAAAAGTAAACTTGTTGCCAATAGAAAAACGGATAGGATTATATTCCTTTTTATGTTCAATGAATTATCTATTTGTGCCTTGCTTATTCAACCAATCGGCATATTTTTTTGCATTCACTTGGTGTTGCTCGTAAGTAGCAGCAAACTCATGATAGCCAAACCTTTCAACGCTGGCACAGAAATAAATATAATTGTGTTTCTCCGCATTTAAAACGGCATCAATTGCATCCACATCAGGCATGGCAATGGGTCCTGGCGGTAATCCAATGTTTTGATACGTATTGTAAGGCGATTTGATAAAAAGATCACCATACAAAACACGTTTGATAATTTGGTCAAAATCATTGGTTTTCAATTTTAACGCATAGATAATAGTTGGGTCAGCTTGAAGCGGCATTCCTTGATCCAATCGGTTAAGATAAACACCAGCTACTCTTGGTCGCTCTGATTTTTTAACGGTTTCCTTATGAACGATAGACGCAATTGTTATTACCTGTACCGGAGTTAAATTCAATGCCGTAGCTTTTTGAATACGCTCTTTGGTCCAAAAAAGATTGTATTCTTTGAGCATTTTGGTTCTAAATTTTATCGCCGAAATATTCCAATATACTTCATAGGTATTCGGCAAAAACATAGAAAAGACATTTTCTTTGGTAAAACCATTCTCTTTCAAAAAAGTGGAATCTCTAAATGTTTCCAGTAATTTAGTCGTATCAGGTTCAATTTGAGAACTCAAACGAACACACAGATTCTCTAAACGCTCTTGGTTGTTAAAAGCTAAAGTTACTGGGACATTTCTTCGAATGGCAGAAACCAATTGAAAACTATTCATTCCTTTTTTCAATAGAAATTTTCCCGGAATTACATTTTCGTCGTAGGAACGTTTTTCGGCAACGGTTTCAAAGTCTGACATATCATCAACAAATGGTGCCATTAGTTCTTTTACTTGTGCATAAGTCGCATCAGTTGGGACATACACATACACTTCGTCTTGTGAAAATTTGGTGTTATCGGTGAAAATATCAATGTAAATTTTTAGTCCAACTGCCAATAAAATAAACAGTAATATAACAGAGCCGTAGGATAGTATTTTTTTAAATTGCATAGTTTTAGGATTTAATCAACTGAAAAATAAGTTCGTCATGGTATTTCCCATTTAGCAAATTCCATTCTTTTTTGACGCCAATTTCTTGAAAACCAAAAGTAGTAAAAAGCTTCAAACTGGCTACATTGTCCGCTCCAATATTTGCATACAATTGGTGCAATTGTAATTTCTGAAAAGAATAATTAACTAACAAGTCCAATGCTTCTTTTCCCCAACCTTGATTTCTGTTGGTTTCGTTTTGAATAATAATGCCAATACCAGCCCTTTTATTTCGGGCATCAAAATCGAATAAATCAATTAGGCCAATAGCTTTCGCCGTATCGATTTTACAAATGGCCAAACGTATTTGCTTTGCTTCATAAATATCTTGTTGGGCATTTTTGAGATATTGGCGTATTAAAAATTTGCTGTAAGGCGTTTGCGTATTGCTCACTTCCCAAATGTTCTCGTCGTTTTCTATAGCATATACGAAATCTAAATCTTCAGGTTCGAGTGCGCGTAGGAATATGTTTTGTCCTTGTAAAGTTACTATCATTTCTAATTCGTAATTATATTTCTATTTCCCCTTCAAAAACAAAAGTTGCCGGACCAGTCAAAAAAACATTCTTATATATATTGTTTACTTTATCAAATGAAACTTCGAGCTTTCCGCCTTCTACATCTAATTTTATATGATTAGAATTTGTTTTACCCAATGCATTCATCGCAATAGCTGCCGCTGTCGCCCCAGTTCCGCATGAATACGTTTCATCTTCCACGCCCCGTTCGTAGGTACGTAAACGGAAATGATTGTCGGAAAGTTGCTTTACAAAATTCACGTTGCTTCCTGCTTTTCCATATAAATCGGAGTAACGGATTTTGGCTCCGTTCCCTTTGATATCATAATTATCTAAATCATCAACCAACATTACATGATGTGGCGAACCTGTATTCAGGAAAACATACTCATTTTCAATTTTGACTTCACTCACATCTTTCATTCCTAAGGAAATGATTCCGTTTTCAAAAACATCTGCGTGATGCAAACCATCTGTTGCCAAAAAAGTAGTTTGGTCATTAATAAGATTCAATCTTTTGGCGAAAGCCACAATACAACGACCACCATTGCCACACATTGAACTTTGATTACCATCCGAATTATAGTAAACCATTCGGAAATCGGTTTCGGCATCATTTTCTAACAATATCAATCCGTCAGCGCCAATTCCAAAGCGTCTGTCGCACAATTTTTCAATGAGTTTGATGTCGGTTTTAGGAAAAGTGTTTTGTCTATTATCAATAAAGATAAAGTCGTTTCCGGTTCCTTCGTATTTATAAAATGTGATTTGCATTTCCTGATTTATAGATACACAAAGATATATATATTAAAGTGAAGTTAAAGAATGTTAAACGAGCGTTAAAGTGATTTTTTGAAAAAAAAATCTTTTTAAATTTACTCCACAATAATTTAAATGTAAATGTATATGAAACGATTATCAAGTTTATTTCTGGTTTCTCTATTGAGTGGAGCAACTACTCTTGGAGCTTACAAATTATTTTTTGATGGAAACAATAACAGAAATTCCATCGTCACTACAGCGTCCAATAATTATGGGCGAAATGTAGGTTTAGGTGCTGAATCAGTAGATTTTACAGCAGCTGCAGAAAGTGCCGTGCATACGGTTGTTCACGTAAAGAATGTTTCCGTTAGAACGGTTTCCAATCCGATTATGCAATTCTTTTATGGTTCGCAAGGTGGGCAACAACAAGAACAAATTGGAACGGGTTCCGGTGTAATTATTTCCGAAGACGGTTATATTGTTACCAATAACCATGTGATTAAAGATGCTTCTGAACTTGAAGTAACCTTGAATAACAACAAAGCTTACAAAGCCAAACTTATCGGCACCGATTCCAAAATGGATATTGCTTTACTAAAAATTGATGCCGACGAAAAATTACCGTATTCCACTTTTGCCGATTCGGATCAAGTGAAAGTTGGGGAATGGGTTTTGGCCGTTGGGAATCCTTATAATCTAACGTCAACAGTTACCGCCGGAATTGTATCGGCGAAAGCCAGAAACTTAGACACAAACGGAATTCAATCTTTTATTCAAACGGATGCGGCGGTGAATCCTGGAAATAGTGGAGGAGCTTTGGTTAACACAAGAGGAGAATTGGTTGGAATTAATACTATGATTTCTTCGCAAACAGGCTCTTATGTTGGGTATTCTTTTGCAGTTCCTTCCAATATCACTAAAAAAATCATTGAAGATTTGATGGAATTTGGAAATGTACAACGTGGAATTCTTGGAGTTGAAGGCAGCGAATTAAATAGTAGAGCTTCAAAAGAATTGGGTGTGAATGATACAGAAGGATTCTACATTGGAAAGGTTACCAAAAATTCAGGAGCTGAAAAAGCAGGATTGAAAAAAGGCGATATTATTAAAAAATTAGACAGTCAAAAAATAAATTCTTTTTCAGAACTTTCAGGTTATATTAGCACTAAACGTCCAAATGACAAAGTTCAGGTGACTTTCTTAAGAGATGGTGAAACTAAATCGGTACCAGTAGTTTTGGTAAAAAATGATGTGGTGAGTACCGAATTCAAAGGAATTGAATTGGAAAATATTGAAGCTTCCGACAAAAAAAGATTCCGAATTGATTATGGTGTACGTATCAAGGAAATCAATAACGAAAATTTAAAACCGTATTACGACCAATTGAAAGGAAACATCATTCTCTCTGTTGATAATGTAAAAGCTACGGATGTGGAAACCATTTCAAGGTTCTTAAATAAAAAAGACGAAAATCAAACGGTTAACATCCAAATGATTAATCAAATGGGACAAATTATTCAAATTATCATCTAATTTTTTACTTAATTATATTTGCAAAGCCAATCTTTAAAAAGGTTGGCTTTTTTTATTTAAAAAATTCACGAAATCGTTTTCGTGAAACACTTCTAATTACTATTTTTGCACCAAATTTATTTGGATTCTGAAATAAATTCAGAATAAACACATAACTACAAAATCATTTTTTATCCTATGAACAGCAACACTTTATACGAAAAAGAATTGTCCTTTCAGGCAGACAGACGAAAAGCTGCCGTTGAATTTATTAAAATCATCAGTGATTTATGGTATGATAAATCCATAGAATTGGTGCTTTTTAGAAATCAATTGATAGACAGAAACGTGAGCGACATCATGAACTTACATGAATATGCTGGCGAATTTGTGCAAAAACCAATCAACGTTTTTGATTCCGTTGAAATTGCAAAAGCCATTCAGGATTTGGATTTACCGCCATCCCGTATTGATATTGGAAAATTGACTTACGAATATCATCTGGAAGACAACTTGTATAACGACAGTCGTGCGTTTGTAATTGATAAATTGAAAAATGCCAAGAAAACTAAAGATATCAAACCTAAAGATGTGGTTTTGTATGGTTTTGGTAGAATCGGGCGTTTGTTGGCTCGTGAAATGATGAGTAAAATGGGTAAGGGACAACAAATGCGTTTGCGCGCTATTGTTACTCGTGATAAAAATGACGCCAGTTCTTTGGAAAAAAGAGCTTCGCTATTGCGTTATGATTCCATTCATGGCGATTTCGAAGGTTCGGTGCAAGCCGATATTGAAAATAATGCTTTGATTATTAATGGAACTACGGTTCACATTATTACGGCAAGTGGACCAGAAGAAATTGATTATACCAAATACGGAATTGAAAAAGCATTAGTAATTGATAATACAGGTGCTTTCACTACGGAAGAAGCCTTGAAAAGACATATGGTTTCCAAAGGTGTTGATAAAGTTTTATTGACGGCTCCAGGAAAAGGCGTGCCTAATATTGTTTATGGAGTGAATCACGATGATTACAATCCGGATGAGGTGAATATATTTTCTGCGGCATCTTGTACTACCAATGCGATAACCCCTATTTTAAAAGCGGTTGAAGATACACTTGGCGTGGTTAAAGGACATTTAGAAACGATTCACGCGTATACCAATGACCAAAACTTGGTTGATAATATGCACAAAAAATACCGTCGTGGTCGTGCTGCAGCTTTGAATATGGTTATCACCGAAACAGGTGCTGGTACTGCCGTTGCAAAAGCGTTACCGAGTTTGGCCGGAAAATTAACGTCCAATGCTATTCGTGTTCCAGTTCCAAATGGTTCGCTGGTAGTTTTAAATTTAGAAGTTAAGAAGAAAACCTCCGTAGCCGATGTCAATGCGATTATGAAACAATATGCGTTGGAAGGGGAGTTGGTAGAGCAAATTAAATACTCGTTGAACAACGAGTTGGTTTCTTCTGATATTGTGGGAACATCAGCTCCTGCGATTTATGACAGTAGTGCTACCATAGTTTCCAATGACGGAAAAAACATTGTATTGTATGTTTGGTATGATAACGAATATGGATATAGCCACCAAGTAATCCGACTGGCAAAATATATTTCTAAAGTTAGACGTTTTACTTATTACTAGGAGTTTATTAATTCAAGAAAAAAAATCCGTTACAAGTTTGTGACGGATTTTTTTTATTCAATTAACTTTTACTCCTTATCCTTCATCAAATAATATACTGGAATTCCGGTAAGCATTATCAAAACACCCCAACCACAAGTGGAAAATTTAGAGAATAATAACGCAACGCTTAAAGCAGTTGCAATGATAATGTATAATGCTGGTAAAAAAGGATAGCCAAAGGCTTTGTATGGTCTTTCAGCATCGGGCATTTTTTTGCGGAGAATGAAAATGCCATATATTGTTAATATGTAGAATATTAAAACGATGATAACTACAAAGTCTAAAAGATCTCCATATTTTCCTGTCAAACACAAACAAGAAGCCCAAAAACATTGTGCCCACAATGCCCAAGAAGGAACACTTGCGTAATTCAAATGAGCCGCTTTTTTAAAGAACAATCCGTCTTTAGCCATGGTGTAATACACTCGGGCTCCAGCCATAATCAAACCGTTATTACACGCAAACGTGGAAATCATAATCATCACGGCAATAATTAAAGTGCCGATGTCGCCAAAAATATATTGGGAAGCCACAACGGCAACTCTATCCGATTTGGCTGTTGCAATTTCCTGTAAAGGCACCACCGCAACATACATTATGTTGGTCAATACATAAATCAAACTCACAATTAAAGTTCCTAAAAACAAACTCAATCCCACGTTTCGTTTTGGGTTTTTGATTTCGCCAGCAATAAAAGTAACGCCATTCCAAGCATCGCTTGAAAACACAGAGCCTACCATGGCAGCAGAAATAGCAGTGATTAATGTTGTTTCGGAAATTGGCAACCAAGAGCCTGTATCAGTATTTAAAGATTGCGTTCCCCACGCGTTTGCCCAATTGGCATCCCAAACTTCGCCTTTGGCAGCAAAGAATCCAAAAACAATTAAACCAAACAAGGATAAAATCTTAATAACCGTAAGCACTGTTTGCAGTATCTTACTATTCTTCACACCGCGACTATTCAAATAAGTCAGAATAATAATGGTAACTATGGAAACTATTTGAGCAGCGTTCAGTTTGAAAGAACTTATTTCATACAATACATTTTCATCGCTCAGGGAAGGTATTAGATATGCTGTAAATTTTGCAAATGCGACGCCAACTGCGGCAATGGTTCCCGTTTGTATCACGGCAAAGAAACTCCAACCATAAAGAAAGGCAATCAATTTATTGTAAGCTTCTTTTAAATACACATATTGACCGCCCGCTTTTGGAAACATGGCACTTAATTCTCCATAGCTTACTGCGGCAACAATGGTGATAAAACCCGTTAGTAACCAAATGGCAATAAGCCAACCTGCAGAACCCACTTGTCTTACGATATCGGCACTAACTATAAATATCCCCGAGCCAATCATGGAGCCAACAACAAGCATTGTTCCGTCTAAAAGGCCGAGTTCTTTTTTAAATTCTTCTTGATTATTGTTTTCCATTTTGGTTGGTTTTAGTTTGGATAAAGATATAAAAAACTTTGATTTTTCATTTTTATTCTATTAAAATGGCAACAAAAAGCGTCATTCGTCGTTGTAAATGAAGTTTTTATCTAAAAAAAATGCGTTGTATTAAAATAATTTCTATTTTGCGCCTCCTTAGATAACCCAAGATCTATACATGAAAAAATTGATTATTTTTTTACTACTAGTAACTCAATTTGCACTTTCGCAAGAAAGTCAGAAAGTTGCAACCTATGGATTTGGTCACGATGGAATGGAATTGGTAGCACACTCCAAAAAAGGAACAGTTATCATTAGTACATTTAATTCCAAAATGGATCTTCGTGAGGACATTGCACATAAAGTGTATGCCATGTATTTGGACAATAAAATTACTACCGACAAAACGGTTACTGTAAGTGGCATCACAGCAACGGTTACAGGAAAATGCATTGTCAGAAAAAAGAAAAACTTAACGGTTGTCGATTTTTATTACGAATCAATACAATGGTGTTCGGGACTTATGGAAGTTTACAAAAAGAAATTAGGATAAAATTTTTTTAAAATAAATAAAAAAACGCTTCATAAATTATGAGGCGTTTTTTAGTTTCGGAAAGGTTTTAATTTGCAACAGAATTTATCGAAAATTAAATGATGTAGAAATATTTTTTCTAATTCTGAAATTTAATATCAATACTGTATATTTGCTTTTATTTTAATTAAAATGGACAGTAAGACAGAAGAGTTTTATAATAGGTTGAAAATTGAATTAGGGAATACTTCAGATTGGCCAAGTGAATATTTGTACAAATTTATCATCCCAACCGACTTAAAAAAAATAGAAGAGTTAGAAAATGCATTTGATAATATGGGTGCCGTAATTAAAACCCATCAATCAAAAACAGCAAAATATACAAGTATATCTGTCAATGTACTGATGGAAAATCCTGAAGCTGTTGTCGAAAAGTATATATATGTTTCTAATATAGAAGGTTTAATCTCATTATAATGACTGAAAAATATATCAAGGAAAACGCTAATGATGTGGTGCACCACATGGAATATAATGCGGAACGCACTCATTTAATCATTCCAGAATATGGTCGTCATTTGCAAAAATTGATTGATCAAGCGACTGCAATTGCAGATGATGAAGAACGTAATAAAGCTGCAAAATATATCATTCAGGTAATGGGAAGTTTGAATCCTCATTTACGAGATGTTCCCGATTTTCAACACAAATTGTGGGATCAGATTTTTATCATGTCTGATTTTAATTTGAAAGTTGATTCTCCTTATCCAGTGCCAACTCGGGAAGTTGTCAACTTGAAACCAGAACAATTACCTTATCCACAAAAAAATCCAAAATACCGTTACTACGGAAACAATATCAAGTATATGATTGATGTTGCAGATAAATGGGAAGAAGGAGAAATGAAAAGTGCTTTGGTAAAAGTTATTGCCAACCATATGAAAAAATCGTATTTGAGTTGGAACAAGGACACGGTAAAAGATGATGTGATTTTTGAGCATTTGCTGGAGCTTTCAGACGGAAAATTTAATTTAACGCAAAGCACGGAAGAATTATTAAATTCAACGGATTTGCTGCGTACCAACAAAAAAATGTCCAATAAAAACATGCCAGGTTCTAAACCAAAAATCGTTAAAATTGGCAAACCAAAACCTTTTCAAAAAAATAATAACAACAACAATCAGAAATAGTAACAGAGTTTCAAAGTTGCAGTGTTTTAGAGTTAAAAAAATGACTTCAAAAACTTTGCAACTTTGTCACTTTGCAACTTTGCAACTATAAAAAATATGGGAACTTTTAAAATTGAAGGAGGAATCCAACTTAAAGGAGATGTACAACCACAAGGCGCAAAAAATGAAGCATTGCAAGTTTTATGTCCGGCATTATTAACTTCAGAAAAAGTTAGAATTACCAATATTCCAGATATCATTGATGTCAATAAATTAATAGTTTTACTTGGAAATTTAGGTGTTAAAATTCAAAAAAATGGAGTTGGAGATTACACTTTTCAAGCCGATGAAGTAAATATTGATTATCTAAGAACGGAAGCCTTTAAAAAAGAAGGAGGAAGTTTAAGAGGTTCGATTATGATTGTTGGTCCGCTTTTGGCCCGATTTGGTTGTGGCTATATTCCAAAACCAGGTGGTGACAAAATTGGTCGTCGTCGTTTGGATACGCACTTTGAAGGATTCATCAATTTGGGAGCTAAATTTCGTTACGAAAGAGAAGATCATTTCTATGGTGTTGAAGTCAAAGGAAGATTAAAAGGCGCTCATATGTTATTGGACGAAGCTTCTGTAACTGGAACAGCCAACATAGTAATGGCTGCTGTTTTAGCAGAAGGAATCACTACAGTTTACAATGCTGCTTGCGAACCTTATTTGCAGCAATTGTGTAAAATGTTGAATTCGATGGGTGCGAAAATCACTGGAGTTGGTTCTAATTTGCTGACGATTGAAGGTGTTGAAAAATTGGGTGGTTGCGAACACAGAATTCTTCCCGATATGATTGAAATTGGTTCTTGGATTGGGCTTGCCGCCATGACCAAAAGTGAAATCACCATTAAAAATGTTAGTTGGGAAAATCTTGGCGTTATTCCAAGTGTTTTTAGAAAACTGGGCATTACGTTAGAGAAAAAAGGAGACGATATTTATATTCCAGCTCATACAAAAGGATATACAGTAAAAACCGACATTGACGGTTCTATTTTAACTATCGCCGATGCGCCTTGGCCAGGATTTACTCCCGATTTATTGAGTATTGTTTTGGTTGTTGCGACACAAGCCAATGGTGATGTTTTGATTCACCAAAAAATGTTTGAAAGCCGTTTGTTCTTTGTGGACAAACTAATTGATATGGGTGCCAAAATTATGTTATGTGATCCACACCGAGCTGTGGTTATGGGACATAATTTCCAATCCCAATTAAAAGCTACCATCATGAGTTCGCCAGATATTAGAGCTGGGATTTCGTTATTGATTGCAGCGCTTTCGGCTAAAGGAACTTCTACCATTCAAAACATTGAACAAATTGATAGAGGTTACGAAAGAATTGACGAAAGACTTCGCGCTTTGGGAGCCAATATTGTGAGAGTATAATTCGATGAGAATCGTAAGCCTTTGTCTAATCTTCCTGTTGGTTTCTTGCAAAACAACCTATCGAAGAGCAGATATAAGCTCCATTTCTGAAATGGAAAAACAAAAGGTTTATAATTTTGGCAAGAAACTTTTAGAAACTTGTAAAACGCGACAGTTTGTTCAGTTGAGTCAAAGAGAAGTTACTAAATCTCTTTCAGAGCTTTCATTAGAAGAAATGCAACATGCCTGTGATGTTTTGGACAAAAGAAACGGGAAGTTCATCGATATGACTTTGATTGAAGTTATTGATGATACGTATACTAGTAATTCTAAAATATATAGGTATAAAGGTAATTTTGAAAAAAATGATTTTTTGGTAGAAATTAGAATCTGGTTAGGAACCGATGGAAAATTTCAAGGAATTATCTGGAAACAATGGCAAGACGAGTATACACCTTATAAAAAATAATTGAATCCCAATTTACTGATGTGAATTGGGATTTTTTTAATGAATCCTATGGAAATTTATATCATTGTATTGCTTTGTATTGCTGCTTTCTTGGCCGGATTTGTGGATGCTATTGTTGGTGGCGGCGGATTAATTCAAACTCCAGTTGCCATGATTTTATTGCCTAATCTTGCCGTTTCTTCCGTGATTGGTTCTTTGAAAATACCTTCGTTTAGCGGAACAGCTTTGGCAGCGAGACAGTATTTGAAGAAAGTGGAAATGAATTGGAAATTGCTTTCCATTATGGCGGCTGTTGCTTTTGTCTCTGCTTTTTTGGGTTCTCAATTGCTAACCAAAGTGCACAACGATTTTATGAAACCGCTACTGCTTGTGGTTTTGACCTTGATTGCTATTTATACTTTTGCCAAAAAAGATTTCGGAAATCACCAAGCCAAAGAACATACTCCCAAAAGACAACTTTTATTGGCGGTTATCATAAGTGTTTGCATTGGGTTTTATGATGGATTTATTGGTCCTGGAACTGGAAGCTTTTTCGTGTTAGCTTTTGTAACGGTTTTAGGTTTCGATTTTCTTCACGCTTCCGCAAATGCTAAAATGGTCAATTTGGCAACCAATTTTGGTTCCATTTGTCTGTTTGTTTTAAAAGGAAAAATCATTTTGGCTATTGCCATTCCTATGGCGATTTGTAATGCTATTGGTGGTTGGGTTGGTGCCAAACTAGCTATCAAAAAAGGCAACGGTTTTATCCGGATTTTCTTTTTGATAGTAGTAATTGGAACGTTGCTTCGTTTTGGTTATGACGTGTTTTTTAAATAAATTATTCCAGCATATTCAAAAACTTCAAGCCAAAAACCACACCATCTCCCTGATAACCATTTTGGTAGGAACGCACATAATCAATTCGCAATAAACGGTATTTTCCAAAACCCAAATTGTCCAAACCAACACTGAATTCTTGATATGGTTTTCTATCTGGAATAGCCAAATTGTGAAATCCTAAAACCAATTGCGTTTGAAGTTTGTTCAACAAAGGAATTTTATTCATCAAATACCCTTTGTCATTATGCTCAATATGAGTTTCGAAATAACTATCGTTCGTGCTTCCTATATAATAAGGTAGCAAGTTGAACACATTAGTATAACTTTCCGATTGCCCAATGTGGGTTTGGTTTCCATTGAAATGTCTGTAATCCACAAAAGAAATGTTCTCCGCATTGAAGAATTTCCCGCCTTTAAAATTCATTTGCATCAATCCTTTATTGCCAAGTGTTACTTCATAATTTACTCGAGCAGAAACAAAATCATACTCGTGATTTTTTTCAGTGGCGGCAAATGCTTTTTCATAACCCAATGAAATCGTTGGATAATCATTATTAGGAATGTTGAATTTTCCGTCAGGTCGTGTCCAATATTGTTGTCCAAAAACAATTCGGGCGTAAACCGAAGTCTTTACCAAGTTGTGTTTTGTAATAGCTGCTGAGGTTTCATCCAATGGATTAAGCGGATTGTTGGAAGTGTACAAATCATCACTTTTTAAAACGGTATAATCAGTTGTGTTGTATAAAGGTTTTCTTTCGGAATATTCCGCGTTGAAATTCATGTACAAGCCATTAATCACTTCGCGACCAAAATTTACAGCTGCAAAATTCTTTTCGTACAATTTCATGAAATTGTTTTTGAAGAAAAGCGTGCTTACTGTATTTACAACATTAGAAATTGGATTGTTGGCATTGAATTGGCTTACAGAACTTCCACCATTTATGCTTAATAAACTATTGTCTTTATTATTGAATTTATGGATGAAGCTTCCAGTTGCTCGTATCTTTTTTTCCGAAAAACCATAATCAAAACGGGAGCCAATTCGGGTGAAAGTTCTTTTCTCTTCGTTTCTTTTGGTATAAGACAAACCAGCATTTAATCTCCAACCCTGAACGGTATTAAATGAAGTTGACATCAACGGACCATCGTAATTGATAGACCATTTCTTGAAGGAATTACTATAACTATAGCCGGATAAAATATCCATAAAGCCAAATTTGTTTCTTTTGTTGTCAATAGAATCCAGGTATTTTTCAGATTTCTTTTTGGTTTGCAAAACGTCTTTTTTCAAATAATCCGTAGTTTCTTCATTGGTTAAAGGCACTGGCCGAATAGTATTCCAGAAGGCGTCATCTTTTTTATTGGCATTTTCTTGAAAAGTTAATATTTCACGTGTGAAAGTTCTTTTATCAAATTCTTTTTCAAATTCAAAATTGGAATACACATAAGTGAATCTTCCAGAAACTTTAATGGTAAACAATCCCGCAACAAAATCAAGGGTTTGTGTGTTTTTCACCCAGATTTTATCTTTTGGGTTATAGCTAAAACTTTGCTTCAATGTCATTACATCAATAGCAGGCGTTTGTATTTGATTTCCTTTTACTTTCAAATCAATTGCGTAAATAGAATAGGAATCGTCTACTATATAGATGTAACCTTCCATGACAGGTTCGGTATCACGGCGAGGAATCACTTTTATCTTATTGATTTGTTGGCTGTTTTCTGTGAAGAAGGAACCTTCAAATTTGTATTTGTAATAATTGAAAGCATTGTCGGCAATTGGCGAAACTACATTTACTTCAAACGGAAGGTAATTCTCGTAGCAATCAAAATTCACGGCTGCGGCATTGTTAAAGCTAAAGCCATTATCATTACCACTTACTTTTGAAGCGATAATTTCTTCTTTCATTTTATCGGGCTTTTGAAATTTTATCTTTGAAACAGTTTCCGATAGATAAAGAATACCACTTCTTGACGAATCTAATACTTCATCAAAGAAATCAAATTTTTGTCCTAAGATTTTTTTCGGAGCGTCTTTTATTCTGAAAATCCCACGTGAATAGAAATCGGCTTTGTAGTGTGCTGTCTTTTCAGAATTCTCTTTTTTGTTTTTAATGGCGTTGCGAATGATTTGATTGGCGGGATTATCTTTCGCATTAATAACTACTTCCTGAATGGAAATATTTTCTTCAGCCATAGTAACATCTAGAATCTGGGGGAACTTCTCGGCAGTAATAACTTGCTTCTGGGTTTTATAACCTAAGTACTGAAATATGATTTTATGATTTCCAGGTACTTTTATATTAAGCTCATATTTTCCTTGATCATTGGAAGTGGTGCCATTATAGGTGTTCTCTTCGAATATATTTACAAATGGTAATGGATTTCCATTGACATCAGTTACAGTGCCTTTGATTTGGGCAAAATTTTGAAAGGCTACAAGTAATAATAGGAGTGAAGTAATTTTTTTCATGCTTTTTTGTTTCAGAGAG
>Ga0208262_1000027_pt1 | contig 92030 bp, 88 predicted proteins | sample LakWasMet15_LOW5_2_FD_183863 | JGI IMG/M metagenome (GOLD analysis project Ga0208262, IMG submission 183863) | Freshwater sediment methanotrophic microbial communities from Lake Washington under simulated oxygen tension - Sediment Metagenome... | ecosystem: Environmental > Aquatic > Freshwater >... | reverse complement strand
TTAAAAAGGAAGAGCTTAAATCTCAAAATGAAATTCTTCAGCAAGAAAAACAAAGGCTTTCCGCCATTTTAGAAGGGACAAATGTGGGAATTTGGGAACAAAATATATCGACCAAAGAAGCCTTTTATGATGATCGATATCTGGAAATGATTGGTTATACCTTAGATGAAATTTCTCCTATTACCTTTGATTTTTGGAAAAAATTCACACATCCTGACGATGTAAAAAAATCTGACGAATTACTCAAAAAGCACTCAAAGGGTGAACTAGACTTTTATGAGTGTGAAATAAGAATGAAACACAAAAAAGGGAATTGGATTTGGATTCTCGATAGAGGAAAAATAACCCAAAGAGATAAAAATGGTAAGCCTATAATTGTTTCTGGCACTCATCAGGATATTACGCAGCGAAAGTTAACAGAAATATCACTAAGGGAGAGTGAAGAAATGTTAAAAACAGTTTTTGAAAACTCAGCGATAGGCATTGAAATATTTGATAAAAATTCATTTTTAAAAAAATCTAACAAGAAAATAGATGAATTATTTGGGACAAATGCCGAAGAACTCATTGATAAATATAATTTAAAAAACGATCCCAACTACCAATATCCAGACGTGTGGGAACAACTTCAAAATGGAAATCAAGTTCAGCATGAAATAGAACTTTTTTTTGATAATGTACAATATCCAACAAAAAAATCTGGTGTCGCACATTATAGTCTCATCGCAACTCCCATTTCCGATAAGATTTCTGAAAGTGTAGGATATTTGATGCAAGTCATAGATGTTACCCAAAGTAAACAAATCGAAGAAAAAATAAGACTTTCTCAAATTACTTATCGTGGCATCTTTAACAGTATTTCAGAATTAATTTATATTCAAGATGAAAATGGATGCTTTCTTGATGTAAACGAGGCCGCCGAAAAAAGATATGGTTATGACAGAGAGTATTTTATTGAAAAAACTCCTGAGTTCCTTTCTGCACCAGGCAAAAATGATTTTGATAAAATTTTTAAAGCAATTCAACTGGCTTGGGAAGGCGAAGCACAAAATATTGAATTCTGGGGAATTACAAAGGATGGTGAGGTTTTCCCAAAAGAAGTTAATTTATCTTTAGGAACATATTTTGGAAAAAAAGTCATCATTACTGTGGCTAGAGATATCAGTGCGTCCAAAAAAGCCGAAGAAACTCTTGCAATAAATCAAAAACTATTAAAAGATATAATTGATAATAGTCAAGCTCTCATATATGTTTTTGATACCGAAGGAAAGTTAGTCCTAATCAATAAAAATTTCGAAAATATTTTTGATGTTCAATCAAGTTCAGTGGTAAATAAATTCAGAGAATCTATTATGCCTTCTAGAATTGCTGAAGAACATCGTATCAATGATTTAAAAGTCATCAAAAGTGGATTGGCAATGACTGTCGAGGAACAAAATATTGAACCAGACGGGATTCATACTTATCTTTCAGTAAAATTTCCTTTACGAAATTTGAGCAATGAAATATATGCAGTAGGAGGTATTTCTATAGATATCACTGATCAAAAACTTACTGAAATAGCTTTAAAAGAAAGCGAGGAACGCTATCGCCACATAATTGAATCTGCAAACGAAGGTATTTCAGTATCACAAGATAACAACTTAAAGTTTGTTAATCAAAAAGTGAAGGAACTCCTCGGCTACACAGAAGAAGAACTTTTGACTACTCCATTTATAGAGTTCATACATCCCGACTACAAAGAGTTAATCATAGACAACTATAAGAAACGCTTAAATGGGGAACTAATAAAAAACAGCTATTCAGTGGTGGCGATTAAAAAAGACAAAACTTTAATATGGCTTGACTTTAGCGCAGTAAAAATTGAATGGAAAGGCAAACCCGCAACAATGAGTTTTATAACTGACATTACAGAGCGAAAGAATGCACAAGATGCTCTTATAAAAAGTGAAAATCAGTACCGCCTTTTGATTGAGTCTGCAAACGAGGGAATTTTAGTGGGTCAAGGAACCCATTTAAAGTTTATTAATTCAAAAATAATGGAAATGACCGGTTATTCTGAAGAGGAACTATTAACCATTCCATTCCTAGAATTTATACATCCTGATTCTAGGGAGTTATTAATGACAAATTACGAAAAACGCATTAAGGGGGAACAAATTGACAATAGATATCAAGTAAAAATAATAACCAAAGACAGAACTATAAAATGGACCGAATTTAGCGGTGTGAAAATTGATTGGGAAGGAGAAGCTGCAAGTATGAATTTTATAACAGACATAACCGAACGCAAAAATACTGAAGAAGCTCTACTGCATACAAACGAGCGTAACGAATTAATTTCTAACGCCACTAATGATGCTCTTTGGGATTGGAATTTTCATACTAACCAGGTTTGGTGGAATAAGGGCATTACAGAATTATTTGGATATGTTCTTGAAAATAACGAAACTTCTTCTGAGTGGTGGGCAGAAAATATTCACCCAAACGATAAGGAAAGAGCAGAAAAATACTATATTGATATTATAAACAGCGATGAAGAAACATGGGAAAATGAATATCAATTTAAATGTGCTGATGGGACTTATGCCCATGTGTTTGATCGCGGCATCGTAAAAAGGGATAATAACGGAAAAGCTATTCGAATGATGGGAGCTATGATGGATATAACCAAACGAAAAATTGCCGAAAAAGCCCTTCACGAAAGTGAAGAACGTTATCGTTCACTTGTTGAGTGGACACCAGAAGCGATTATCGTACATAAAGATGGAAAAATACTATATATAAATCCAACTGCTCTAAAAGCTGTAAAAGCAGAATCTATAAATGATTTTGTCAATAAATCAATCTTCGATTACATTCATCCTGAAAGTCATCAAATTATGATGGAAAAGTCGAAATTACTTGTCAACATCGGGGATTTTACTCCAATGACAGAAGCAAAAATTATTGGACTCGACGGAACTATAATAGACGTCGAAACACAAGCCATATCGATTAATTATAATGGAGCTCAAGCCGTCCAATCATCCATCCGTGATATAACCAGTCGCAAGAAAATTGAGGAAGAACTCAAGAGGACCAAAGAGCGTTACAAATCCCTTGTTGAATGGACAACTGAAGCCATTGTCGTGCATCGGGATGGAATAATACTTTATGCCAATGCTGCTACCATAAATGCAGTTGAGGCAACTGATTTACAAGAATTGGTAGGCAAATCTATGTATAATTTCATTCATCCAGACTTTCACGAAATTATAATGAAAAGAACAAAAGAGCTTGTTACTATTGGCGACTTTTCTACTATATTAGAAGTACAATATCTTAAAGTGGATGGAACCGTAATTGATGTAGAAACACAATCCATAGTTATTAGTTATGATGGGGAGCCCGCCATCCAGGCATCCATCCGTGACATCACTGATCGCAAAAAATATGAAGAGGAAATTGTAAAAGCCAAAGAACGTTACCGTGCCTTGGTCGAATGGTCACCAGAGCCTATAGGAGTTCACCGCGATGGAAAAATACTTTATGTCAATCCAGCTTCTTTAAAAGTTCTTGGTGCCAATTCTTTGCAAGAACTGGAAGGAAAATCTATTTTAAGAATAGTTCACCCTGATTCTCATCAAATGATGCTAAATCGGGTAAAAAATATGATGTCCGGACAAAAAACTGTGGAGCCTTCGGTTGAACAAAAATTCATCAAAATGGACGGAACAGTGTTTGACGTAGAAGTCCAGTCCATCTTGATTGATTATGAAGGACTTCCTGCCATCCAGGTTTCGGTTCGTGATATAAGCGATCGCAAAAAATATGAAGATTTAATTGTGAAAGCCAAAGAACAAGCTGAGGAAAGTGACCGTCTCAAATCAGCTTTCCTTGCTAATATGAGTCACGAAATTCGAACTCCAATGAACGGAATTCTGGGCTTTACCAATTTGTTGAAAGAAGCAAATCTTACCCCAGAAAATCAACAGGAGTACATCAAAATTATTGACGAAAGTGGCGCTCGCCTACTTGGTATCATCAATGATATTATTGACATTTCAAAGATTGAATCTAACCAAATGATGGTTTCTTATTCCGAAACAAATATAAATGACAAAATAGAATACATTTACAATTTCTTTAAACCAGAAACATCTAGCAAGGGCATTTATCTTAATTTCAAAAACGGATTGACCACGAACGAAGCTTTCATCAAAACTGACGGAGAAAAAGTGTATGCCGTCTTAATAAATTTGGTAAAAAATGCCATTAAATTTTGTGATAAGGGAATAATTGAATTTGGGTATACACTAAAGACAAACCAAAAAAAACCAGAACTGGAATTTTATGTCAAAGACTCTGGAGTGGGAATTCCAAAAAGCAGACAGCATGCTATATTCGATCGATTCATCCAAGCAGATGTGTCAGATAAAAGAGCTTTTCAGGGTGCTGGATTAGGGTTGTCAATTTCGAAAGCTTACGTAGAAATGCTGGGCGGAAAAATCTGGGTAGAAAGCGAAGTGGGCATAGGCTCGTCCTTTTATTTTACAATTCCTTACAATCCCATTTCGAGGACAGAAACGTTACAGGAAAAAACACTAAACGATAAAGAGCAAGAAATTCAAGTAAAAAATCTAAAAATATTAATTGTCGAGGATGATCCCATTTCAAAATTGCTTATAACAAAAGCTCTTACACCATTTGGCAAAGAAATAATAAAAGCATGTAATGGAATTCAAGCCATTGAAGCATGCCGAGACAATCCTGACATCGATTTAGTGATGATGGACATAAATATGCCGGATATAAATGGTTATGAAGCCACCGAAAGGATTAGAGATTTCAATAAAGAAGTGATAATTATTGCACAAACAGCAAATGCTTTTACTAGCGATGAAAAGGAAGCAATAGCTGCTGGATGCAATGATTATATTTCTAAACCAATTAATATAGCCGTTTTAAAATCATTGTTGAAAAAACATTTTGCATAAAATTTTGGGTGGTTTAATCTAACTGCAATAGGACTACTCATAAACCTCTAGAATACATATCATCAACAAAAAAATCCGTTTTGCTTGTTCCAAAGAATAAGTAAAACGGATTTTTTTTACGAAAATACAAGATCGAATAGACTTGATTTTTAATATTGAAAATTTAATTGAAAATAAACAACATCAAAATAATTGAAAATCAAATAATTAACAGTAAATTTATATCTATTTCTAATTCTAAATAAACCTGTTTTAAAATTACGCAGTAATATACTTTAGGAAAATCATCCTAAAAAACATCTCACATTTATACCCTTTAAGTTCCTATTTATTGATTAAATGAATCAAAAAAATCTGAGACAAAAATGACAATAGAATAAAAGTGATATTTTAAGTAAAACCTACACTTATGGAAAATGCTAATTGTAATTCAGAATTAAGAAACCATCATCAAGATACAAAAAAAACATTAAAAGAAGAATTAAAATCACCAATTACTAAACTTAGGAAGGCAGAAATGCTCCAAATTATTCAAGAATTAAAAGGGGAAAACAAGTACCTCTCCCTGTTGAATAAAGAACATCTACTGGCAAGAAATCAAACTGAAAATACTTTTAGAAAGCATTCAGAATTATACAATAATGCCGCCTCTGGTTATTTTACGCTATCTAGAACAGGCAAAATAATTGATCTCAACCTAATTGGTTGGGAAATGCTTGGTAAGAATACCTTTCATCTAATAAACACTTTTTTTGATTCCTACCTTTCCGAAGATTCAAAATCAACTTTCCGTAATTTTATTGAACAAGTATTTAGCGTTACAACCGCAATAACTTGTGAACTGACATTCATAAACACTGACAACACTCTAAACTATGCTCAGCTTACCGGAATAATAGCTGAAAACAATAAAAATTGCTATATAACAGCCGTTGATATTACTGAACGCAAAATGGCAGAAGAAATATTAATCAAAGAAAAAATAAGATTATCTGCAATAATTGATGGATCAAATGTAGGGACATGGGAATGGAATATTCTAAAGAATCAAATTGTTTATGATGATCAATATTTAGAAATGATTGGTTATAATTTAGAGAAAAATTCGCCAGCCACAATAGAATCTTGGAGAAAAATTACACATCCTGATGATCTAAAAATATCCGATGAAATATTCGAAAAACACACAAGAGGAGAATTAGACTACTATGAGTGCGAAATAAGAATGAAACACAAAAACGGTAATTGGATTTGGATTCTCGACAAAGGAAAGATAAATCAAAGAGATAAAAATGGCAAGCCCATATCCATATCAGGAACACACCAAAACATTACTGACCGCAAGACTGCCGAAGAATTTGCAAGTTTATCAAAAATTACCTATCGAGGTATTCTGAATAGCATTAGCGAATTGATTTATATTCAGGATGAAAATGGATGCTTTCTTGATGTAAACAAAGCAACCGAAAAAGTTTACGGTTATAAAAGGGAGTATTTTATTGGAAAAACACCCGAGTTTCTTTCTGCTCCCGGAAAAAATGATTTAGTATCAATTAATAATTTTATCCAACTAGCTTGGGAAGGAAAAACACAAAGTTTCGAATTTTGGGGAATTACCATAGACGGCAGGGTTTTTCCAAAGGAAGTCAATTTATCTTTAGGAACTTATTTTGGAAAATCAGTAATTATAGCCGTTGCCAGAGATATCAGCGAACGCAAATATGCTGAAGAAAAACTTCTTGAGAGTGAAAATCGCTATCGTGTTTTGATCGAATCTTCAAACGAAGGTGTACTAGTTGGTCAGGGCGCTAACTTGAAGTTTGTCAATTCGAAGATAATAGAACTAAGTGGTTATACTCATGAAGAACTTTTGTCCACACCATTTATGGAACTTTTACATCCCGATTATAGAGAGCTGACTATGAGTAATTATTTAAAACGTTTGAATGACGAAAAAGTTGATGACAGATATGAAGTAAAAATAGTAACTAAAGACAAAAAAACAATATGGACAGAATTTAGCGGCGTTAAAATTGACTGGGAAGGAAATCCAGCAAGTATGACTTTTATTACAGATATAACCCAACGCAAACTCACAGAAGAGGCTCTTAAGCAAAGTGAAGAACGTTATCGATCCTTGGTCGAATTATCGTTCGAAGCAATTGTGGTACATAGAAATGGAATAATAATATACGCCAACCCATCAGCCATTAATACGGTCAAAACGGACAAAAATAAGGAATTAATAGGAATACCAATCTTTGATATGATTCATCCTGACTATCATCAAATTATGGTAGAACACTTAAAAAAACTAGTTAACGTAGGTGATTTTACTCCAATAGATGAAGCACAATTTTTTAAACTAGATGGAACAATAATAGATGTAGAAGTTCAAGCTAAAGTAATTAATTATGATGGAGAACCTGCAATTCAAGCTTCGATTCGTGATGTTACCTACAAAAAAGAATTGGAAAATAATTTAATCAAAGTTAGCAAAATTGCCCGAATGGGTACTTGGAAATTAGATTTATCAAGTTATAAATTTGATATTTCTGGAATTACAAGAGATATTCTTGAAGTTGCAGATAATTTCGAAACTGACCTAGAAACTGCCATCACAATTTTTAATCTTGAGGAAAATAGAGAAAAAATTTTTACAGTTATAGGAGAAGGAATTGAAAATGGTAAGAAATGGGAATTAGAATTAAATTTTAGAACTGCAAAAAATAATGACTTATGGGTAAAAATTATAGGCGAAACTGAATTTATCAATGGAAAACCACTAAGAATAAATGGTAGTTTTCAAGATATTAATGACCGAAAGAAAGCACAAATAGCTCTTTACAACAATATGAAGGAACTTGAAGATTACAAGTTTGCTCTCGATGAATCAGCCATTATTGCTATTACTGATGAAAATGGAATTATAAAAATTGCTAATGATAATTTTTGCAAAATATCAGGGTATAATAGAGAAGAATTAATAGGAAATACGCATAAAATTATCAGTTCAAAATTTCATTCCAGGGCATTTTTCACAGAAATGTGGGACACCCTTACATCGGGAAAAATATGGAGAGGATTAATTAAAAACAAAAATAAAAATGGTGATTATTACTGGGTAGATTCAACAATTGTTCCCTTCTTAGACTTCAATAACAAACCTTTTCAGTATCTCGCTATACGTTTTGACGTCACCGAAATTAAAATTGCCGAAGATGAAATCCTAAAATCCAAAGAAAAAGCCGAAGAAAGTGACCGTCTCAAATCAGCTTTCCTTGCTAATATGAGCCACGAAATTAGAACGCCAATGAACGGAATCCTTGGATTTACTAATTTGCTCAAAGAAGTAAACCTTTCAAGTAAAGACCAACAAGAATATATTAAAATCATCGATCAAAGTGGGGCACGACTACTCAATATCATCAATGATATTATAGATATTTCAAAGATAGAATCCAATCAAATGGTAGTTTCCATTTCTGAAACTAATATTAACGAAAAAATAGAGTACATCTACAATTTCTTTAAACCAGAAACATCAAAAAAGGGAATTCTACTTAGTTATAAAAACGACTTACCCACAAATGAATCTATAATAAGTACTGATATCGAGAAGATAAATGCAGTCTTGGTTAACCTGGTTAAAAATGCAATCAAATTTTGTGATAAAGGCACAATAGATTTTGGTTACAATTTGAAAAAAAACAGTGACTCTCCTGAACTAGAATTTTATGTAAAAGATTCCGGAGTAGGAATTCCATACGATAGACAAAAAGCCATATTTGACCGCTTCATCCAAGCTGATGTGTCTGACAAAAGAGCTTTTCAAGGTGCTGGTTTAGGTTTGTCGATTTCGAAAGCCTACGTAGAAATGCTGGGCGGAAAAATCTGGGTAGAAAGCGAAGTGGGCATAGGTTCATCATTTTATTTTACAATTCCCTATAATTCAATTGCGAAAACAGAAACTTTACAGGAAAAAATTTTTTACGAAAAGAAATCAGAGTTTCTAATAAAAGACCTAAAAATACTAATTGTCGAAGACGATCCCATATCAAAGCTTCTGATTTCAAAGGCGGTTGCAACGTTTAGCAAAGAAATTATTAAGGTAAGTAGTGGTATACAAGCTGTCGAGGCTTGCCAAAAAAATCCTGATATCGATTTAGTAATGATGGACATCAATATGCCGGATATGAATGGTTATGAAGCTACAGAACAAATTCGGAAGTTTAATAAAAAGGTGATAATTATTGCACAAACAGCAAATGCTTTTACCAGCGATAAGGAAGAATCAATAGCTGCCGGATGCAACGATTATATTTCTAAACCCATTGATAAAAACTCATTGATCAATTTAATTCAAAAATATTTCAAATGAAAACGAACCGCACCCTCCAGACAACATTTTTGACTTTATTCTTGGTCATATCCAATAGCACAACCGCACAAAAATGTTCCGAAAAAGTCAAAAATGAAATTACCAAAACATTAGAAATTTGGAACACCGCTTGCAAAAATTCAAATCTAGAACAAGTAATGTCGATGTTCGACGATACCGATACTATTATGGTAGTAGGTTCTACCAATGGAGAAATATCAAAAGGAAAAGAAGAAATTTCTAAATGGCTAAGTCAACTTTTTGGTTTTGCTGGATTTTCTTGGGAAATGAATCGAGTAGACATTGATAACAACGGAAAAACTGCTTGGGTTTTTATTGATGGAAAAATGATAGTAAATTTTCATAAAGGAGGACAAAGAATCACGCCTTACCGGTTCACAGGAATTATGATAAAGAAAAATGGCGTTTGGAAATGGAAATTATTTGACGGTTCTGTTCCACAATCAGAATAGATTATATAGGCTTTTATTCCTATATTCGCTCAAACAAGTGAGTCTAATTAAGACTTGAAGAAATTGAACATAAAGAATATATAATATGACCAATATAATAGTTATAGGAGCAGGAATGGTGGGCAGCGCAATGGCTGCTGATTTATCAAAGAAATACATTGTAACAATAGCCGATTTAAGTATTGTCCGATTAAACCACGTCAGGTTAAAACATCCTGCAATAAATATTTTACAGGTTGATGTTTGTGACAAAACTACTCTTCTTTCCATACTTGCGGACTTTGATTTTGTCGTGTGTGCAGTTCCCGGATTCCTTGGTTTCCGAACAATAAAGACAATTATCGAAGCCGGAAAAAACGTGGTTGACATTTCCTTTTTTCCAGAAAACGCGTTCGAATTAGACACATTGGCAAAAGCAAAAGGTGTAACTGCCATTGTAGATTGTGGAGTTGCCCCCGGAATGCACAATATCATCTTGGGATATTATAATGAAAAACTGAAATTAACTGATTTCGAAACCTTGGTTGGCGGTTTGCCAAAGGTTAAAAAATGGCCTTTCAATTATAAAGCTCCTTTTTCACCAATAGATGTAATCGAAGAATATACACGTCCTGCACGTTATGTCGAAAACGGAAATATTGTTGTTCGTGAAGCTTTAACCGACTGCGAATTTGTGGAATTTGACAAAGTAGGAACTTTGGAATCTTTCAATTCTGACGGATTACGGTCAATACTTTTCACAATGCCGCACATCAAAAATATGAAAGAAAAAACACTGCGATATCCCGGACACGTTGAATATGTGAGGGTTTTAAAAGACAGCGGATTCTTTAGTGAAAAGAAAATAATGATAAATGAAACCGAAATTTCGCCGCTTGATTTCACCAGCAAAATCCTTTTTGACGAATGGAAATTAGGCGAAACCGAAGAAGAATTGACCGTGATGCGTGTCACCTTAAAAGGTAAAAATAAAAACGGAGAAACCGAAGAAGTAATCTATAATTTATACGATGAATATTGTCCAGAAACACAAACTTCTTCAATGGCAAGAACAACGGGATATACCGCAACGGCTGTGGCCAATATGTTTTTAGAAGGTTTATTTACCGAAAAAGGGATTTTCCCTCCTGAATTAATTGGGAAACACGAAGCTTGTTTCGAATATATTTTAAACTATTTGAAAGAGAGAAATGTGAATTATGTGAAAACGCAAACCACAAAAAAAGTATAATTTATAATTCAAATCAAAGGTTGAAATGTGCCGTTAGGCACTAAATATTGGTAGAAAACAGGAATTATAATAGATTTAGCGTGCCGTAGGTACGCAATATTTCTCCTTTTGTTGCGTACCTACGGCACGCTCACATATTTTGAATCAAATTGCTACCAATATTTAGTGCCTAACGGCACAATAATTAGAGTTTCAATTCTTGATTCGGATATAAAGTTCTTTTCAATATCTTTGAATCTCAAAATAACAATACTATGAACTCTAAAAGAAGAACAATAGTTTTAGCAATAATGCTACTAATTTCAATTGGAAATTATTCAAGAACCATTGACAACGGCACAATTCGCACCGTAGAATTCCTGTCTATTTTTGTAATTGGCGCCTTGAGTTCTTTGTTGATTAGAGAAGTTGCCACTATAATTAAAGGAAAATAACTTTTATGAAAAACCCTCAAATTCTTGTTTTATTTCTAATCGGTGCAGTTCTTACCATTATTGGTGCATTCTACAAAATCACTAACCAACCCAAAGATTGGACAACATTTTTTCTAATCATAGGAATGACTTTCGAAGCAGTTGCTTTGATTCTATTAATTCTAAAGTTATTTAAGAAAAAAAACAATACCGACTCATTTCTAGATAGTTAATTCACTTTCTATGAACATCAAACTAATCGCCATTGGCAAAACCGATAATAAAAATTTGCAATCCTTGATTGATGAATATCAAAAGCGTTTGTCGTTTTACATCAAGTTCGACTTGGAGATTATACCCGATATCAAGAACGTAAAAAACTTATCGGAAAGTCAGCAAAAAGATAAAGAAGGCGAATTGATTTTAGCGAAAATCACACCTACCGACCAACTTATTTTATTGGACGAAAACGGGAAAACCTTTTCAAGCGTAGGATTTTCGGAAGAACTGCAGAAGAAAATGAATTCCGGAGTAAAAACTTTAGTATTTGTTATTGGAGGTCCTTATGGTTTTTCGGAGGCTGTTTATGCTAAAGCAAATGGCAAAGTTTCACTATCATTAATGACTTTTTCGCATCAAATGGTTCGTTTATTTTTTATCGAACAATTGTATCGCGGATTCACGATTTTGAAGAATGAACCCTATCATCATCAGTGATTTTAGATTGCAGATTTCAAATTTTAGATTTTAGATTTCAGATTTTTGAATTAAAAACTATTTTTTAACAATTTTGTCATTCCGTAGGGAATCTCAAAAGAGATTTCAATTTTCAGAATTTAGTACACAAACTCTTCTTTATTTTCAATTTTCAAACTTTGAATAAAAATTTTGTCTTGAATATAAGTTCCATAAGACAAATCTTTAGAAAAACAAAATCGAAGATTTACTCCTTTTTCAATTATAAATTCATTCAAAAAACTCTCCAATTTATCCTTCTTTATCATCAAACCGTTTACCCAAATTTTATTGTCCTTATCAAAGAAAACAACAACTCCAAACTTCGGTTTTTCCATTTTATAATACACTTTTGTAAAAGGCAAAAACGCCATATTCTTGCCAATACTATCGGCATACGAATAATAATTCTGGGCTAATTCGTTTTTGTGAACGACTTCACTTCGCTTTTTTTCCTGTAATTTCATCACCTCCGGAATGACCAATCGCAAAGGCAATCGCTTGTCAATATTAAAAATCCAATTGGTTGTGATAATGGAATTTTTTCGGTTCACTTCTGCCAAAGTATCTTTTCCTTTGGTTCTGAAAAAAATATAAATCGGTGAATGGTCAACAACGTTTTCAACGATTGTCACATTAGATTTTGGCAACAAAATATCCTCTTTGTTTCCACAGGAAACTAACAACAAAAAAAATATTAAACTAAAATACTTCATTATTGATTGTTGAGTTTATTAAACAAAGTAACACATTCCATCGCCTCTTTTACATCGTGAACACGAAGGATTTTTGCTCCTTTGGTCAAGGCTATGGTATTCAAAACAGTCGTGCCGTTTAAAGCTTCTTCAGGTGTGCATTTAAACAGATTATAAATCATAGATTTTCTGGAAATTCCGATAAGCAACGGCAATTCCAACATTTCAAATAATTCCAACTTTTGTAAAATCTCATAATTTTGGTCTAATGTTTTGGCAAAGCCAAAACCTGGATCAATTATCAAATCGTTGATACCAAAACTTCTCGCTTTAGCAACTCTTTCAGAAAAATAGAAAAGTATTTCTTTTACAATATTCTCATAATTGGTCATTGTTTGCATCGTTTCTGGCGTGCCACGCTTATGCATCATAATGTAAGGAACATTATATTTGGCAACCGTTTCCATCATTTTTTCGTCAACATTTCCTGCCAAAATATCGTTGATTATTGCCGCACCATTTTCGATACAAATTCTGGCTACTTCACTCCTAAAAGTGTCAATGGAAATTGCCACTTTAGGAAAATGTTTCTGAATTAAATTTACAACCGGAACAATTCTTTTCAATTCTTCATTTTCCGAAACATATTCGGCTCTAGGTTTGCTGGAGTAAGCTCCTATATCAATAAAAGTCGCACCTTCCGAAATCATTTTTTTAACCTGTTGCAAAATTTCTTTTTCTCCTACGAATTTCCCACCATCGTAAAATGAATTTGGTGTTATATTCAAAATCCCCATCACTTTGGGAGTTGATAAGTCAATTAGATTTCCTTTACAATTTATAGTCATTACAGGATGTTAGCTAGTAGTTGAACAATTTAATACTTAAAAAACAACATTCGTCAATCAGCATTCTTTAAACAAAATAATTATCCTTATTTTTGTGACAAATATACATCAATAAATGAACATTACTTCACAACAATATGATAGCGTAATTGCAGTTTGTCGCACGCTATTCATCAATAAAATGAAAGATTACGGTAGTGCTTGGCGCATTTTGAGATTGCCTTCCTTAACCGACCAAATCTTCATCAAAGCCCAAAGAATAAGAAGTTTACAAGAAAATGAAATTCGAAAAGTAAACGAAGATGAAACCGGAGAATTTATCGGAATCATCAATTATTCGGTTATGGCATTAATTCAATTAGAACTTGGTGTTGTGGATCAACCGGATTTGAACGTGGAAGAAGCAACTGAATTATTCGATGCCAAAATCAAACTCACCAAAGATTTAATGGAAAATAAAAACCACGATTATGGCGAAGCTTGGCGCGAAATGCGGGTAAGTTCCTTGACGGATTTGATCTTGCAAAAACTACTTCGCGTAAAACAAATCGAGGATAATAAAGGAAAAACTTTGGTTTCTGAAGGCATTGATGCCAACTATCAGGATATGATTAATTATGCTGTTTTTGCACTAATATTAATGAAGAAATTTTAATCCAAATATTTAAAAATGAAAAACTTCATCACTCAATTCTCCAGACTTTTCGTTGGGATTTTATTCATTATTTCGGGATTGATAAAACTGAATGACCCTCTGGGTTTTTCTTATAAACTGGAGGAATATTTCAGTGAACCTGTATTCAATATGCCTTTCTTCGTGCCATTTTCATTGGCAATCGCCTTGTTTTTGGTTATTTTGGAAGTGGTTTTGGGAGTTATGTTGCTCATTGGTTACAAATCAAAATTAACGATTTGGAGTTTGCTACTTTTAATCATATTATTCACGTTCCTCACATTTTATTCCGCTTATTTTGATGTTGTAAAAGACTGTGGATGCTTTGGTGACGCCTTGCATTTAACACCTTGGCAATCTTTTTCGAAAGATATCGTCCTGCTGTTTTTTATCCTGATTTTATTTTTCAACAAGAAACTTATTAAGCCATTATTTTCCAATACAATTCAAAATATTATAGTTTTTGCAAGTATTCTTTTATGTGCTTTTATGGGATATTGGGTATTAAATCATTTACCATTGAAAGATTTTAGACCTTACAAAGTAGGCACAAACATTAAAACTGCGATGGAAATTCCAGAAAACGCACCGAAAAGCGTTGTTGAAATGGTATTTATTTATAAAGTAAATGGTGTTGACAAAGAGTTCACCGAAAAAGATTTAATGTCACTACCCGCTGGCGCAACATTTGTGGATCGAAAAGACAAAGTAATTGTTCAAGGTTACCTTCCTCCTATCCACGATTTTAAGTTAGAATTAAATGGTAATGATTATACTCAAGATCTTTTTTCTAAGGAAAAATCATTATGGATTGTGGCTTATGATTTGGAAAAAGCAAATACTGGCGCCTTGGAAAATATCAATAAATTATATAAAGAAGCTACTGCAAAAGGATATTATGTAGCCCTACTAACTGGATCGTCTGGTGATGTAATTGCCAGTATTAAAAAGAAATATGGTTTCACTTTTGATTGCCTTTTTTGCGATGCAACACCTTTAAAAACAATCGAAAGAGCAAACCCTAGCTTTGTGGTTTTACACTATGGAAATATAATTCAAAAGGTACATTATAATGATATAGACAAATTGAATCTGAATCCTAAATATTAAAATGTAACTTTGCCAAAATTTTTAGCATGAAAAAAATACTTGCCATACTTATTGCCTTTATCAGCTTATCTTGCTCACAAGCACAAAAAACAGCATTTTCAGAAAAGGCTTTATCTGAAACACTATTAGCAACTGATGGAAACCAAGTTGCTTTTCAAGACATTCTAAAAAATTATAAAGGAAAAACACTCGTAATCGAAGTTTGGGCTTCATGGTGTGGTGATTGTGTAAAAGCAATGCCAAAAATAAAAGAATTGCAAGCCAATAATCCTGAAGTTGCTTACGTCTTTATTTCGATGGATAAAACAGTAGAAAACTGGAAAATTGGAATCAGAAAACATGAAATCAAAGGAGATCATTTTATGGCAAACGACCAAATGAAAGGCGTTTTTGGGAAAGCCATAGATTTAGATTGGATTCCAAGATATATTATCATTGACAAAACCGGAAAAATCGTGCTTTACAGAGCTATTGAAACCGATTTTGAAAAGATTAATGAAACTTTAAAGAAACTTGAATAAATAGAACTTAGAATTATCAAATTACAAACACAACTAAAATGAGAAAAAAGATTGTAGCAGGAAACTGGAAAATGCACAAAAATGCAGAACAAACAGAAGATTTATTAAATGAATTAATAGCACAAGTTCCAACTGAAAGTGACACACAAGTAATTGTAGCGCCTACTTTTGTAAACTTGGCTTCTGCAGTAGCTCACTTAGAATTTACCAATATTAATGTTGCTGCACAAAATATGCACCAAGCAGAAAGCGGAGCTTACACTGGCGAAATATCAGCAGATATGCTAAAAAGTGTTGGCGTTAACACCGTTATACTTGGTCACTCAGAACGTAGAGCAATTTTTCACGAAACTGATACGTTAATTGCCAACAAAGTGGATACAGCTTTAAAACACGATATGACTGTTATTTTTTGTTTTGGTGAAGAGTTAAAAGACCGTCAATCAAAAAATCATTTTAATATTGTTGAAAATCAATTGCGAGACGGTTTGTTTCATATTGAAGCCAAAGATTGGGAAAAAATTGTTTTGGCTTATGAGCCAGTTTGGGCAATTGGAACAGGCGAAACTGCAAGTCCAGAACAAGCACAAGAAATGCACGAATTCATTAGAGAAACCGTTCGTAAAGCCTTTGGAAGCGATATTGCCGAAGATGTATCTATCCTTTACGGGGGAAGCGTAAAACCAGATAATGCCAAAGAAATTTTCTCTAAACCAGATGTTGACGGTGGTCTTATTGGTGGTGCAGCTTTAAAAGCAGAAGATTTCGTGGCAATTGTAAAAGCTATCTAATAAAAACTTAAAATCTGTAGGTTTTAAAACTTACCCATTTTAAAATTTAATGAATCCTCATTTATGAAAATAATTGGGGATTTTTTATGCTTAAAAACTATTCATTACTATTTTAAGCCAATCAATAAATAAAATCATAAAGTATTGTTAAATAACTACTTACAAATTAAAAACCATCAAAATAACAATGCCTTTAGCCCAAATTTAAGTAATAATTCATTAATTTTACTACATCGGCTTTAGCAAGCAGAAACTCCTACTACTCTCTTCTTAAAGCTATAAATTTCTTAAGCATTTTTTTCAAAGCATTGATTTACATTTCGAGAACATCCCCAAAGTTTTTACACTTTTTAACCTAATAAAGTGGAATCCAGAAACCACGATAAAAAACGGGGTAGGGCCGAAAAACCATACGAGTAGGAAAAATTTAAATCATTTTATAATGAAAAATTTTATCTTAATTCTTGTTATGCTAATCTCCGGATTAACAATAAATTCATTGAGAGCTCAAGGCAGTTGGAAACTTCAACCAAATCCCTTAGGTTCTGACGGAACCTCACTACTCGGTAAAGTACAATTTATCAGTCCCAATGAAGGTTGGATTTCTGTTTCTTCCGGCGGACTTTTACACACAATAAATACTGGAGAAAATTGGATATTACGAACACCTTTTCCAAATGAAACAGTCTGGTCTCTATCTGATCCAGATATTAATATGTGTTTTATCAATCCAACTACGGGTTGGCTCATAAAATCGTTTGGAACTTCAGAAATCGATTTGCACGGTGTTGTAGTATACAAAACAAGCGATGGTGGAGATTCTTGGCAAAGAGTAGTACTATCACAAAATACTCCAGACGATTTAGGATTGCAGATTCAATTTGTGGACTCAAATAATGGATGGGCATCTATTTATAATTTTAACACCGGTGAATTCACTTTTCTCAAAAGCTCCGATGGTGGTGACAATTGGAATCAAATTCCAACCTCAACACCTGCTTTTACTGGTTTTTTCTTCAATTTCGTGGATGCTAATAATGGTTGGGCAATATCAGCCGCTCCTGGTTTTATATCTCCTTATACCATTCTTCACACAACAGATGGGGGAATAAATTGGACTGAACAATATAGCGACAATACCGCTGGAGAATTAAATATCATCCAATTTACTGATATTAACAATGGTTGGGTTGTTGGACAAAATAACAAAATACTTAAAACCACAAACGGTGGTGCAACTTGGGGAAAAATCACAAACACGGGACTTAATTCTGATTACAATGCTAAATGTGTGTTTTTTCTAGACGAAAACAATGGATGGATTGGAAGCAGAAATGAGAATAGCTCAGATTACGCTATTGTTCTTCATACCACAAATGGGGGCTCAAGTTGGGAAATACAAAGTACTCCTTCGCCAGAATCCATATTCAGTATTTTCTTTTGGGACATAAACAATGGATGGTTTACCGCAGATTCCGGAAGAATAGGACACTATTCAAATCCATTAGGTGTTGAAGAAAACAATTTCGACAAATCCATAAGTGTTTACCCAAATCCAAATAATGGAAAATTTAATATTTCCTTGAAAAATTCCATTCCAAAAATGGAAGTGGAAATTTATGATGTTTTAGGTCAAAAAATATATGAAGCCTCAACCCATTCTCCATTGCTTATAAACGAAATTGATTTTTCATCTTGTTCAAAAGGAGTCTATCTCATAAAAATTAATGACGGAGAAAATACATATACAGAAAAAATTGTGATTCAGTAACAACACTAAATTATTGGCATTGAAAACATTCTAAATAATAATGATATGGCAAGCTCAAATCATATTCTGTTTTTTAACCAAATTGGCATCACTGATATTGCGAAAGTGGGCGGGAAAAATGCATCACTTGGCGAAATGTATTGCCAATTAAACCCAATAGGCATTAACATTCCAAATGGTTTTGCCGTGACCGCCGAAGGCTATCGCTTGTTTCGAAAAGTGAATAATCTCGAAAAACCTTTGGATGATTTGTTGTTTTCATTAGATACAAAAGGATGCAACAATCTTTCCACCATTGGTGAAAAAGCTCGAAACCTAATCCTAACTGCTACTATTCCAGAAAAAGTTAGCAACGAGATTCAAAATGCCTACAAAGAACTTTCCAAAAGTTGCGGAACGGATAATCTTGCCGTTGCCGTCAGAAGTAGCGCTACTTCCGAAGATTTGCCGTCAGCAAGTTTTGCCGGAAGAATGGAATCGTTCCTGAACATTAGCGGTGAAAAACAATTGCTCGAAGCAGTTCGTCGCTGCTATGCTTCCTTGTTTACGGATCGCGCCATAAAATACCGCCACGATATGGGATTTACAAATATGGATATTGCCATTTCAGTTGGCGTGCAACAAATGGTACGAAGCGACAAAGCTTCTTCAGGAGTGGCTTTTACAATTGACCCTGATAGCGGTTTTGAAAATGCCATAATCATCAATGGAACTTTCGGGTTGGGTGAAAATATTGTCCAAGGCCGTGTTACACCCGACGAATGGTTTGTTTTCAAACCCACACTTTTTGATAAAAATCTCAACCCAATCTTGAAAAGTCGTTGTGGGAAAAAAGAATTCACAATGATTTATTCCGATAATGCCGAAAGCGCCTTGGTAGAAAAAACGATTGTAAATATTGAAACTCCAATCGTAGAGCAAAATAAATTTTCGTTGAGTCAAAAAGAGGTAATCCAACTGGCACAATGGTGTTATAAAATCGAAAAGCACTACGAAAAATTTATGGATGTCGAATGGGCAAAAGATGGTTTGAACAACCAACTTTACATCGTTCAGGCACGACCGGAAACCATTCACGGAAAAGTTCGAAAACAAACCCTTGAACTATTTTCTCTAAAAGAAAAAAGCAAAATATTGGCAAAAGGAATTGCACTTGGCAGCAAAATCACTTCCGGAAAAGCGCGAATCTTGAATAGTCCACAGGAAGGAAATTTATTGCAACAAGGAGAAATTCTGGTCACCGATATCACCAATCCCGATTGGGATCCAATTTTGAAAAAAGCGGAAGCCATCATCACCAATAAGGGAGGAAGAACCAGTCATTCGGCGATTGTTGCCCGAGAATTAGGAACCGTAGCTGTTGTGGGTTGTGGCAATGCTACTTCCGTAATTCGAAACGGGCAAGAAATCACCGTTTCTTGTGCCGAAAGTAAAGACGGAATTATCTATGAAGGCTTACTGAAATGGGAAATAAAAGAACAGGATTTTAGTAAATTATCAATACCAAAAACAGCTCCAATGTTTATCCTCGCTGATCCCGAAAAAGCTTTCGAATTAAGTAATTATCCCAATAAAGGCGTGGGTTTAATGCGAATGGAATTTGCCATTTCAAACACCATAAAAATACATCCTTTGGCTTTGTGTGAACCTGAAAAAGTGACCAATGAAAATGATATTTCGACAATAAAGGAACTAACAAAAGACTTTGAAAATGGTACGGATTATTTTGTCGATAAACTTGCCGAAGCGGTTTCAACAGTTGCTGCAGCTTTTTATCCAAAAGATGTGATTGTGCGAATGAGTAATTTCAAAAGCAATGAATATGCGAATCTCATTGGCGGAAAATATTTCGAACCCGACGAGGAAAACCCAATGATTGGTTTCCGTGGTGCTTCTCGATATTACAGTGATTTTTATCGAAAAGGGTTTGCTTTAGAATGTGAAGCGATGAAGAAAGTGAGAAACGAAATGGGATTGGTCAACGTGAAATTGATGATTCCATTTTGCAGAACGGTAGAAGAAGGAAAAAAAGTCATCGCAGAAATGGCAAAAAACGGATTAATTCAAGGTGAGAATGATTTGGAAATCTACGTGATGGTGGAAATTCCGAGCAATGTTTTATTGGCAGACGAATTTGCTCATTTATTTGACGGATTTTCTATTGGTTCAAACGATTTAACCCAACTCACATTGGGCTTGGATCGCGATTCGGAATTGGTGAGTTTTTTATTTAGCGAACAAAATCCTGCCGTAAAGTATTTAATCCGCGAAACTATTCAAGCCGCACAAAGGAATAACATAAAAGTGGGTTTGTGCGGTCAAGCCCCAAGCGACATTCCAGAGTTTGCTCAGTTCTTGGTCGAAGAAGGTATTGACAGTATTTCATTTAATGCCGACGCCTTGATAAAGGGAATTGAAAATATTTTGGAAGCAGAAAAGAAAACAAAAAAACGAGTTCTAATTTAACAATATGAATTATGGAAAATGGATTCAAAAATAAAGTAGCAATCGTAACCGGCGGTTCATTCGGGATTGGTAGAGCCACTGCATTGGCCTTCGCCAAAAAAGGAGCCAAAATCGTCATTGCCGACTGGAAAGAAAATCAGGAAACAATGGATTTATTAGAAAATCTGGGAGGTGAAGCCATTTTTGTAAAATGTGATGTTTCTAAAGCCAACGATGTCAAAGCATTGGTCGAAAAAACCATTGACACCTTCGGGCATTTGGATTACGCATTCAACAATGCGGGGATAGAAGGAACTTCAGCTCCAACTCAAGATTGTACCGAGGAAAATTGGGACAAAACCATTGGCATTAACTTAAAAGGAATTTGGCTTTGTATGAAATTTGAAATTCCAGAAATGTTAAAAAAAGGGAATGGCGTCATCGTTAACTGCTCTTCTGTAGCCGGAATGGTGGGATTCGCAGGATTACCAGCTTATGTGGCGTCTAAACACGGCGTAATTGGGCTGACAAAAACAGCTGCATTGGAGTGTGCTAAACTCGGAATCAGGGTAAACGCCGTTTGTCCGGGAGTGATTCAAACAGCAATGATTGATCGCCTCACAGGAAAAACGAAAGAAGCAATCGAACAATTTACGGAGTTGGAACCTGTGGGTCGTTTTGGTCAACCCGAAGAAATTGCGAACGCAGTAATTTGGTTATGTTCAAATGAAGCATCGTTTGTTACTGGAATCACAATGCCTGTTGATGGTGGTTTCGTAGCTCAATAGTTATTCAAATATTTCACTTAAAATCTTATAAAAATGTACACTTACGAAGTTAACTTAAAATGGTCGGTAAATAGAAAGGGAGTTTTGAGTTCCCCTCTTTTACCCCAAAAAATTGAAGTCGCAACTCCTCCCGAATTCCCAAAAGGAATGGCAGGAATTTGGACTCCTGAACATCTATTTGTAGCCTCTATAAATAGTTGCTTGATGACAACATTTTTGTCCATTGCAGAAAATTCGAAACTGGAATTTACCCATTATGAAAGTAATGCAATATGCACTATTTCGATAATTGAAGGTAAACACACCATAACCGAAATCATCTTAAAACCCAAAGTCACTATTCCTGACACACAAAAAACGGAAAGGGCAATCCATATTCTTGAGATGAGCAAAAGGGCTTGTTTAATTTCCAATGCGATTAAAACTTCAATTCTTTTAGAACCTGAAATAATTTTAGAAAAGTCATTGGTATAAAAACTAAAAAAAATGATTTCCATCCAAGACAAAATAGGGCACAATCTTTTTGATTATGAGAAAGTTAGAAATACTTTTTCTTGGGAAAATATTGCTCGAGAATTAAGCGGTTTGTCTGATGGAAAAGGCTTAAACATAGCTCACGAAGCGGTTGATCGCCAAGCTAAAAGCCATTTGAAAAATGTGGTAGCACTTCGTTTTATTCATAAAGACAGAACCTTTTTCGATTACACTTATTCAGATTTGCAAAGAGAAACTTCAAAATTCGCAAATGTTTTAAGGAAATTGGGCATTCAAAAAGGCGAACGTGTTTTTGCCTTGGCTGGCAGAATTCCGGAATTGTATATTGCGGCATTAGGAACATTGAAATTCACCGCAATTTTTTGTCCGTTATTTTCTGTTTTTGGTCCTGAGCCTATTTTCCAAAGAGTAAAAAAAGGAGAAGCTACAGTTTTACTCACAACTTCACTGCTTTTCGAGAAGAAGGTTAAACAATTATTAGACCAACTTCCTTCGATTCGTTTCGTGATTCTTACCGATGCAGAGGAACATATTTCGGATAAGGTACTGTCCTATTCCAAACTTATGAAACTGGAAAATTTCGAATTCATAATACCCGAAACCAATCCTGAAGACTTGGCTTTATTGCACTTCACAAGCGGAACAACGGGAATGCCAAAAGGAGCTTTGCACGTTCACAATGCTGTACTTACCCATTATATTACCGGCAAATATGTACTCGATTTTCACGAAGGTGACATTTTCTGGTGCACCGCCGATCCGGGTTGGATTACCGGCACTTCTTACGGAATTATTGCGCCATTGGTAAATGGAGTGACCAGCATAATCGACGAGGAAGAATTCGAAGCCACACGCTGGTATTCGATTCTCGAAGAACACAAAGTAAATGTTTGGTACACTGCTCCCACCGCCATTCGAAGGTTGATGCGAATGGACATCAAACCATTGGAAAATTATAATCTCGAAAATCTCCGAATCATTCTGAGTGTGGGAGAACCTCTTCAGGCAGAAGCCGTGATTTGGGGAACAAATACTTTTGGATTTCCGATTCTCGATAATTGGTGGCAAACCGAGACAGGCGGAATTATGATTGCTAATTATCCTTCGATGAAAGTAAAACCGGGCTCAATGGGAAAACCGTTGCCCGGAATAGAAGTTGCGATTGCCGAAGTCAATGATAACCAAATAAGAATACTAACAGAACCTAATCGTCAAGGACATTTAGTTTTAAAAAAAGGATTTCCATCACAATTTCGAGGCTATCTGCACGATGAGGAACGCTACAACAAATGCTTTATTGGCGAATGGTATCTCAGCGGTGATTTGGCAAAAAAAGATGGCGATGGCTATTTCTGGTTTATTGGTCGTGCCGATGACATCATCAAAACTTCGGGACATATGGTTGGCCCGTTCGAAGTCGAAAGCACTTTAATGCGACATCCAATGGTTGCCGAAGCAGCAGTAATCGGGAAACCTGAGCCTACAATAGGCGAATTGGTAAAAGCATTTGTGGTTTTGAAAACAGGAAATATTCCAAACGAGGAAACCAAGATGAACATTATGGGTTTTGCAAGAAAAGAATTGGGACCAGCCGTTGCTCCGAAAGAAATTGAGTTTATCGAAAATATTCCTAAAACCAGAAGCGGAAAAATATTACGCCGCTTATTGAAAGCCAAAGAATTAGGATTGCCCGAAGGAGACATTTCAACTTTGGAACAATCCTGAAATAAGGAAAAACTAATCATTTAAAAATTTTCAATGATGGCACTATTTAAAAAAATACATTCGAAAAGTAAAATACTTTACTTATTTGCTTTCATTCTTTCGTTTCAAGGATGCAATGCACAGAACAATAAAAATGAAAAAGATATTGACCAAATCCAAAAAAATGCCATTGGTTACACCAATAAAATTTCTTATACCGGTAATGTAGATTTCAAAATGGCCGCCAAAATAGCTACTCCAGGGGTAGTGAACATCAAATCTACGTTCAAAACACAAATAAACCGACCCGAAAGTGAGGATCAAAATGATTTTTATGATTTACCGGATGCCTTCAAAGATTTTTTTAAAAACGATCCCTTTTTCAGACAGTTCAAATTCCAGCCAAACTATGATTCTGAACCTGTGATAGGCGGTGCATCTGGGGTGATTTTGACTCCAGATGGTTTCATTGTGACCAATAACCACGTGGTGAAAGATGCCGAGGAAATTGATGTAACCCTTTACAACGGAAAATCTTATAAAGCTAAAATCATTGGCACTGATCCACAATCAGATCTAGCACTCATTAAAATTGACGAAAAAGATTTGTCCTTTATTATGTTTGGTGACAGTGACAAAATTGAGGTAGGAGAATGGGTAATTGCCGTGGGAAATCCATTTAATCTGGCATCGACTGTTACAGTGGGAATTGTGAGCGCCAAAGCCAGAAACATAAATATCTTAAAAGATCAAGGAGCAATTGAATCATTCATACAAACTGACGCCGTGATGAATCCAGGAAATAGCGGTGGCGCATTGGTAACATTAGATGGTAAATTAATTGGCATTAACACCGCAATTGCAACACCTACGGGTGTTTATGCTGGTTATGCTTTTGCAATTCCCGTCGATATCGTAAAAAAAGTTTCAAATGATTTGATGAATTTTGGATCAGTTCAAAGAGGTTTTTTAGGAATCGTCATTCGTGATATGGATAGCAAACTTGCAAAGGAAATAAATATTGACCGTGCCAATGGTGTTTATGTTGACAGCGTTGCAGCAAATGGAGCAGCAAAAGAGGCAGGTGTCAGGGCGAAAGATGTTATCATCAGCATTGACAATATTGAAACGGCAAGTTCGGCCAAATTACAGGAAATAGTAATGAGGAAACGTCCCGGAGACAAAGTAAAAATTATACTTATTCGAAACGGTAATGAAAAAAAAGAACTTACAGCGATTCTTAAAAAACAAGACGCAAGTATTACAATGATAAAACCAGAAAGTGCTAGTTTACTCAAGGATTTAGGAGTTGAACTTGCGCCAGTCAATAAAGAAGACCAGAAAAATTACGGGGTCAAAAACGGGCTAAAAGTCACAAAATTGTACAATGGAAAACTTAAACAATACACAAAAATAAAAGAGGGATTCGTCATAACGGCGGTAAACAATAGAGACGTTTCTACAGTTAATTCCTTTATTGATGCGGTTAAAGTCCAGCGAGGAGGCATAATGCTTGAAGGGAAATATGCGGGCGACCCAACTTATTATTATTACGCATTTGGAATGTAAAATAAAATAATATGATACAATCTGACGCAATACAGAAACCAACAGATGCTAAAAAATGGCTTTTGCTTTTGTATCAAATGATGCTCATTCGGCGATTTGAAGAGAAAGCCGCCGAACAATACACCAAAGCCAAAATCAGGGGATTCCTGCATTTGTATATCGGTGAAGAAGCTGTGGCCGTTGGCGTAACACAAGCACTGAACGATGATGATAATGTGTTGAGCACGTATCGAGAACACGGACACGCCTTGGCTCGAGGCATTGATGCCGATTTTATAATGGCAGAAATGTATGGCAAACAGGAAGGATGTTCCAAAGGTCGTGGTGGCTCAATGCATTTGTTTGACAAATCAAAAAAGTTTTACGGAGGCAATGCCATTGTTTGCGGCCATCTTCCCATGGCGGTGGGAATGGCATTAGCGTCCAAAAAACAGAAAAAATCGAATATTACTTGTTGCTTCTTTGGCGAAGGTGCCGCTGCCGAAGGAGAATTTCACGAATCGATGAATCTGGCAGCATTGTGGAAAGTCCCTGTTTTGTTTGTTTGCGAAAACAACTTATATGCAATGGGAACTGCCATACGATTCACCCATTCAATACAGGAACTAGAAAAAAAAGGAACTGCTTATGGAATAGAATCTGTTGCCGTGGACGGAATGGATTTAATGAAAGTGATGGATGCTGCCAATGTTGCCGTTAAAAAAGTAAGAAGCAGCGGAAAACCTTATTTTTTGGTTTGCAACACCTATCGTTTCAGGGCACATTCAATGTTTGATGCAGAATTGTATCGCGATAAAAAGGAAGTCGAGGAATGGAAAAAACACGATCCGATTCCGCAATTTCAGGAGTTTTTGTTGCAGGAAAAACTGATAACCGAGGCTGAAATCGCTGAATTTGAAAACAAAATAGAAAAGAAAATTCAAAAATCGGTTGACTTTGCTGAAGCGGGAACTTGGGAACCATTGGATCAATTGACACGATTTGTTTACAGTGAAAATAAAATTTAAAAAACAGAATTTAACTCTTAAAAATAAATTATGGAAAGTAAAATATTGTGTCAAAGTTGCGGGATGCCACTTGACACCGAAGAAATGAAAGGAACTGAAAAAAACGGGTTAAAGAGCAATGAATATTGCAAGTATTGCTATGAAAATGGCGTTTTTAAACATCCGGAAATGAACTTGGACGAGATGAAAAATAACGTTACAAACCAAATGAAAAAATTGGAACTGTATGAATATGCCATTCAAAAAGCAATAAATATTTTACCAATGTTAAGTCGTTGGAAAGCCAAATAATTTAAAATTTATGTAAAAATCAACTAATTCAAAAATCATGGAATTCAATACATTTTGTCAAAGTTGCGGGATGCCGCTTCATACTGAAGACCTCAAAGGAACCGAGCTAACCGGTGTGAAAAACAATGAATATTGTGTGTACTGTTATGAAAATAGCGATTTTAAAAATCCAACGATGAATTTGGATGAAATGAAAATCAAAGTAAAAAGCAAAATGGAAAAAATGAATCATCCCAATTACTTGGTTCAAAAAGCCGTGAATATTTTACCAGCTCTAAAACGCTGGAATAACAAACATCAACAATAGAACCAACCAATGGAAAGTAGCAACGGAAAAATAACCATTACCTATCGTGAAGCCGTAAAACAAGGACTGCGTGAAGCGCTGCAAAACGACGAAAATGTTTTCCTAATGGGAGAAGATGTTGGTCGTTATGGAGGTGCATTTGCCGTTAGCAAAGGCTTGTTACAGGAATTTGGCGAAGAACGAATTATGGATGTTCCTCTTTCTGAGTCAGGTTTTGTGGGTGCTGGAATTGGATTGGCTTTGGCTGGATTGAAACCCATCGTCGAATTAATGACCGTCAATTTCAGTTTGCTTGCTATGGATCAAATCGTAAATAATGCTGCAACATTGAGTCATATGTCTGGCGGGCAATTGAATGTCCCTGTCGTAATAAGAATGAGTTGCGGAATTGGCAAACAACTGGCAGCACAACATTCGCACAGTTGGGAACCGTTTTATGCTCATATTCCGGGATTGATAGTTTTGTCGGTTGGCACGCACGAGGATGCGAGAGGAATGTTGCTCACGGCATTAAAAAGTCCCGATCCAGTTATTATTTTCGAATATACGGCAATGCTCAACTTAGAAAAAGAAATTGCCGTCGATGCGGGCGCTGTGGATATTTCCAAAGCAAAAGTTTTAAAGAAAGGAAAGGATATTTCCATCATCACTTATGGTTCCGGAGTTTATAAAAGTTTAGAAGCTGCTTCCGAATTGGCTTCAGTAGGAATTGATGCCGAAGTTATTGATTTGCGAGTTTTACGACCATTGGATGAGGAAACTTTTTTGGCTTCGGTGACCAAGACACATCGGGCAATAATTGTCGAAGAAGCTTGGCGATCAGTAAGCATTTCTTCTGAAATAAGTTCCAGAATTATGGAAAAAGCCTTTTATGATTTAGATGCGCCAGTGCAACGATTGTGCGGAATCGAAGTACCTATTCCCTATCCGTTACACTTGGAAGATGCCGCAATTCCTCAAAAAAATGATATTGTAAATGCAGTTAAAAAAATGATACGCCATGATTGAATTTCTAATGCCCAGCCTTGGTGCCGATATGGAAGCCGGAACACTAGTCGAATGGAGGAAAAAACCAGGTGATTCAGTGAAACGCGGTGATATTATTGCCGAAGTGGAAACACAAAAAGGATTAATTGAAATCGAAGTTTTTGACGAAGGTATAATAGAAGAATTGTTGATTAAGGAAGGAACCAAAATTCCTGTGGGAACTCTAATGGCATTGATAAATCCTCCCGAAAGCATCGAAAAAACAAAAAAAATATCAGCCCCAAAGAAAACTACAATAACCATTCAACCAACTGAAGAGAAAATTATTGAAAAAGGCACGGGAGAAAAATTCGAAGAAAAGCTTTTCAAAGTTTCACCTTTAGCAAAAAGAATCGCTACCGAAAATAAGATTGATCTTTCACAGATTCAGGGATCCGGCGAAGATGGCGCCATTACCAAGGAAGATGTGGAAAATGCAATTGTTCAACAGAATAAAGTTGCAAAGATTCCGAAAGAAACCATCGAATCAATAAAAGAAAAATCAACTTCCCAAATTGAGTCTATTCGCTCGGCAGTTGCGGCTGCAATGAGCAAATCTAATAGGGAAATTCCGCATTATTATTTAGAAAAAAGAATTGACATTACAAAAACATTGGCTTGGTTACGAGCTACAAACCATCAACGTCCGATACATAAACGATTATTGCCTGCCGCCTTACTCATTAAGGCAGTTGCACAATCACTTGTTAATTTTCCGGATTTGAATGCAATTTGGGAAAACGGCATACAAATAAAAAAAGAAATCAATATAGGATTTGTGGTTTCACTTCGTGGTGGAGGTATAATAGTTCCCACCATTCATACCGCAAACTTGAAAAATATAGATGAAATTATGGAAGTATTGAATGACATAATTCCAAGAGCAAGAGCGATGAAATTACGAAGTTCCGATTTGAGTGATTCCACCATTACAATTACAAGTCTGGGAGAAGGTGGAGCTGATGCCGTTTTTGGTGTAATTTATCCACCACAAGTAGCGATTATCGGTTTCGGAGGTAGTTCGCAACAGCCTTTTGTCGAAAACGGAATGCTGGGTATTCGAACCGTTTTTACAGCGACTTTAACTGGTGATCATAGAGCCACGGACGGACTTACCGGAAGTGATTTTCTATCCGCATTAAACAAACATTTACAAAACCCTGAATTATTATGAACGAGGTAGAAATCAAAGAAATCATATTTCAATTGTTGAAACAAATTGCCCCTGATACCGAACCTTCGCAATTGAAACCCAACGAAAACATTAGGGAGACGCTCAATATTGATTCATTCGATTCCTTACAATTTTTAGTTTCGTTGAACGAAAAATTAGGAATCGAAATCCCGGAAGAAGATTATGGAGAAACTACCACCTTGAATAACTTGGTAAACTATATTTTGGAGAAAATGAAAATTTAATGATACAAGCATTATTATTAGCATTAGGATTAATTGGATTATGGTTGGGAACCAAATGGGTGGTTAAAAGTGCCATTGGCATTGCCAATCGCTTTAATCTTTCTCATGCTTTTGTGGGTTTAGCTATTTTATCTATTGGGACAGATTTGCCCGAAGTTTTTGTTTCAATAAATGCCGCATTTATGCAATTGAAAGGAGTAGAATCCTCCGGAATTATTACCGGAAATGCCATTGGGAGCTCGATAAGTCAAATAAGTATTATACTTGGTTTGGCTGGATTATTTTTGAATTTTACAACCACTAAAAAGGAATTAATTCGCAATAGCATCGCACTAATCTGCTCGATGTTACTATTATTTGCCGTTGGATTTGACGGGGAAATTTCGAAAACTGATGGTTTAATATTGCTGACAGCGTACTTAATTTATTATGTAATCTTATTGAAAAGTGACTCTAAGGATTCAAAAAAAAATGTCGTAATCCAGCATTATAGCCCAATAATGTTGGCTACATTTCTTCTATTTGGTTTTATATTGCTTATTGTGTCGTCTCATTTTGTGGTCAATAACGCTATGTATTTTGCAGAGAAATGGGGCGTTGCACAATCTTTCGTTGGGATTGTGATTATTGGTCTTGGTACAAGTTTGCCTGAATTGTCAGTATCTATTGGAGCAGCTTTGAGAAAATCAGCGGGAATGTCCATTGGAAATATCATTGGCAGCAATATTTTTGATACACTTGTACCAATTGGTCTTGGTGGGTCTATCAGCAAAATTTCGATGGAAAATAACCTATTGAAATTCGATTTACCCGTTTTGTTCGTAATAACATCGCTGGTATTGATTTTTCTTGGAACCAAAAAAGGAATATCAAAAATTGAAGCGTCAATCCTTGTTATGGTTTATATGATTTATGTACTTGTAAAGTTGTCTTTTTTTGAAGGCAAATTTTAAATTCAAAATTAATATATAATGAACTGGCATCTACTCCCCATCGCTGAAATAGCTCAATTGTTAGACACTACTCCTTCTGGAATTGATAATCTAACCGCTTTGCAACGCTTGTCAGAATATGGAAAAAATGAGATTGAGGATAAAAAAAAGAAAACAGTTATGCATATGTTGCTGCATCAGCTAACAGATTTTATGATTATAATCCTTATCGCAGCAGCTATTGTTTCGGGAATTATTGGCGATGTTACTGATACTATCATAATTCTTGCCATAATAATCATTAATGCCATCGTAGGTTTTTCGCAAGAGTATAAAGCGGAAAAAGCCATTGACGCATTAAAAAAAATGGTCAACAGCCACGCAAGAGTTTTACGTGAAGGAAAAACTATTGACATTCCTGTATGTGATGTAGTCCCTGGAGACGTTGTGCTTCTAGAAGCGGGAAATAGCATACCTGCAGATGTCAGGTTTATCGAAACCCACCAAATTAAAGTCGATGAATCAGCGCTTACTGGAGAATCGCACAATGTAGAAAAGAATATTGATAAACTTCCAGATGGTGATTATTCCATTGGAGACCGAATCAATATGGGATTCAAGGGAACATTTGTTACCAATGGTCGCGGAACTGCTTATGTAATTGCAACAGGAATGAACACTGAACTGGGGCTTATCGCCAAAATGATTCAGACTGACGGAACAATAACACCCTTACAAAAAAGATTAACCGCTTTTGGCAAAAGATTATCAGTTGTAATTCTCATCATTTGTGTAGTAATTTTTATGATTGGTTGGTTGCGTGGCGAACCCATTTTAGCCATATTATTAATTTCCATATCACTGGCCGTTGCTGCTATTCCTGAAGCATTACCAGCATTGGTAACCATTGCGCTGGCATTTGGCGCCAAGCGATTGGCTAAAAGCAATGCTCTTATTCGAAAACTTGCAGCCGTAGAAACGCTTGGCTCGGTGACTTATATTTGTTCTGATAAAACGGGAACGCTTACCCAGAATAAAATGACCGTTCAGGAAATTTATGAAACTCCCAATATAAAATCTGAGGCTGGTTTTCAAGGGGGTTTTGGCTTGATTCAGGCGATGGCTTTGAACAATGATGTTTCGAAAAATGAATACGGAAATTGGCTTGGTGGTTCTACCGAAACAGCTTTGGCACAATATGCTTCCAATAAAAATATCGATAAAATTGAATTGGAAAAAAATTATCCAAGAATTGCAGAACTTCCTTTTGACTCATCAAGAAAATGTATGACTACTTTGCACCAATCCGAAGGCGGAATAATTGTTATTATCAAAGGTGCTGTCGATGTTTTATATGACAAACTAGTCGAAAACCAAAAACTGCAGATTCCTGAATTCGAATCTAAATCAAATGAAATGGCCGAAAAAGGCTATCGCATAATTGGATACGCCATAAAAAAAATGTCCAGTTTGCCTGAATTTCTGAATACCGATGAAATTGAATCATCATTAATATTAATAGGTTTTGCAGGGATGATCGATCCGCCAAGAGACGAAGCAAAACAGGCCGTTGCCGAGTGTAAGCAGGCTGGAATCATTCCTGTGATGATTACTGGCGACCACAAGCTCACAGCAAAAGCCATTGCAGAACAACTTGGAATAATTACTTCTGATGAGAATCTGGTGTTGAGTGGTTCAGAACTTAATGCATTATCCGAAAAAGAGTTTGAAGCTATTGTCGAAAGAGTTCGTGTTTATGCCCGAGTAAATCCTGAACAAAAATTAAAAATTGTCACTGCCTTACAGGTTCGTGGGCAATTTGTGGCTATGACAGGAGATGGCGTGAACGATGCTCCCGCACTGAAAAATGCAGATATTGGGATAGCGATGGGAATCAACGGAACCGAAGTTTCAAAGGAAGCGTCGCATATGATTTTGTTGGATGACAATTTTGCCACCATCGTGGTTGCCGTAAAACACGGAAGAAAGATTTTTGACAATATTTTGAAATTTATCAAATATATAATGACCGGAAATTCGGGGGAAATTTGGGTTATTTTTCTGGCTCCATTTTTTGGATTGCCAATTCCTTTGCTCGCCATCCACATTCTTTGGATCAATCTTGTAACCGATGGTTTGCCGGGATTAGCACTTGCCTCAGAGCCTGCCGAAGCGAGAATAATGGAGCGTCCTCCAAGAAACCCGAAGCAGAATATTTTTTCAGGAGGTATGGCAATAAATATTTTATGGTTAGGCTTATTAATGGGTGTGTCTACTCTTGGCATCCAGTTTTTGACAATAAACAACGGAGATACCCACTGGCAAACAATGACTTTTACAGTCTTATGTTTTAGCCAATTGGGGCATGTAATGGCGATTCGTTCTAATCGAGAATCACTATTTAAAATTGGAATATTTTCAAACAAACCTCTTTTGCTCTCCCTGTTATTTACTGTTTTGCTTCAAATAATGATTATATATATGCCTTTTTTAAACGGCATTTTTAAAACGCAACCGCTTACAATCTACGAATTGGCAATAGCCGTTGCAACATCGAGTATTGTGTTTTGGGCTGTCGAAATAGAGAAATTGATATACCGTTTAAAACACAAAAAACAGCATTAACCTTTTTTTAATGATATGAGTAAACCAATTCTTCAAATTATCGATTATTTCTTTATTGTGTTTCATAGCATTCTCATCTTGTTCAACGTTCTTGGATGGATTATTCCTCGATGGCGGTTTGCCAATTTAATTACGTTGTCACTTACTGCATTTTCGTGGTTTATATTAGGGATTTGGTACGGCATTGGTTATTGTCCATTCACGGATTGGCATTGGAAAGTGCGTCAACATTTGAGATTTAACGACGAAAGTAATTCCTATATCCATTTTCTAATTCTAAAAATAACTGGATTAAACCTGTCCGAAAAATGGGTTGACACAACGACAGTAATTGTTTTTTTCTCGGCATTATTCCTTAGCATTTATTTTAACCTAAAGAAAGTAAAAACTAATAAATAGCTTAAAATTAAGATTTTATACTTAACTTTATAGGCAAGTTCAAAGAATAATAACACTAATTATTCACAAAAATGAAAGGAGCATTAAAACTCGGAAAAATTGGCGGAATTGGATTATTTATCCATTGGACATTTTCAATTCTGCTTGTTTTTATAGTTTATGTTAACTACAAAGCTGGCAACGATACAAAACAAATAGTATGGTCGGTGTTTTTTATTTTGAGTGTTTTTATTACCGTTTTGTTGCACGAATTAGGTCACGCATTAGCTGCCAAAAATTTTGACATCCAAACCAAAGACATTACACTTTTACCAATTGGTGGTCTGGCACGATTAGAAAGACTTCCCGAAAAACCTTCCGAAGAACTAGTTGTTGCCATTGCAGGACCTATGGTAAACATTGCTTTGGCTTTTTTAACCTCTTTTTTTATTCATATTCCCGATAATTCCGAAGAACTAATTGCGCAATTAACTGGAGGAATAAATGGAAATAATTTCTTGCTTAACTTCTTTTTGGTTAATCTTTGGTTGGCATTGTTCAACTTGATTCCTGCTTTCCCAATGGATGGCGGAAGAGTTCTAAGAGCCTTATTATCCTATAAACTGGAAAGAATTGTTGCCACTAAAATTGCTGCTAGAATTGGACAATTCTTGGCAATGGGATTTATTCTCTTGGGAATATTCTCTAATCCTTTTTTAGTAATTATAGGAATATTTGTCATTATGGCCGCCCAAATGGAATCTAATTTTACTGAATCGAAATATAGGCTCAAAGGCTATAAAGTCAAAGATATTGTAATGAAACAATATCTAACGATCGAGTCCGGTGAAACACTGGCCAGAGCTGTTGAATTATTGCTTGATGGTCAATCCAAAGAATTTTTGGTCACAGAAAACGACAGAGCAGTAGGAACACTTAATCGCGACGAAATTATTGAAGCGCTTACCAAAAAAACAGATGAAGTCTTAATAGATTCCATTATGAACCGAAATTTAATTTTTCTGCAAGCTGACTCATTTTTGGAAGATGTTTTTGAGTTGATTTATACCAATAAATCTTCTTTAATGCTCGTAATCGAAAACGACAAAATCATTGGAACCTTGGACACCGAAAATCTTTTGGAATTTATTTTGATAAACGAAGTCAAATCAAAAAGAGCAAAAGTTGATTAAAAATACTGCCATTTCCACAGTCAAAAATCTGGAGCTTGTTTATAGCGGCGAAGATTATTTTTCTCGTTTGGAAAGAATTATTTTGAATGCCAAAACTGAAATCCATATTCAGACTTATATTTTCGAAAATGACGACATTGGAAAAAAAATAATTGAAAAATTAAAAGAAGCTGCTTCCAGGAATGTCAAAATATATATTCTTATCGACGGTTTTGGCTCATTTTATTTTCCCATAGAACAAATAAACGAACTTCGACAAAACGGCGTCAACATCAGGGTTTTCTCCCCTTTTTTTTCCATAAATACAATTTATCTGGGTCGAAGATTACATCATAAAATAATAGTTGCCGATTCGGAAATAGCATTAATCGGGGGAATCAACATTGCCAACAAATACCTTGGAACGGCAACAACAGCTCCTTGGCTTGACTATGCCATTCAATTAAATGACGCGAAGATTGGCAAATTACTTTCCAAAATTTGTTTTGATATTTATGTTAGAAAGCGACGCGTGAACAGAAAGAAAATAACTTCAATTATTCAGGGTTTTGAAGAAGCAACCGTGAACATTCTGCAAAATGATTGGCTGAAAAGAAAGACCGAAATCAGTAATGCCTACATAAAAAAAATTCGCGATGCAAAAGAGGAAATTATCATCGTGGGAAGCTATTTTCTTCCCGGCAAGAGATTGATAAATGCGCTGAAAAAAGCATCCCGAAACAAGGTAAAAATTAAATTAATTCTATCGGGAATTTCAGATTTGCCTATGGCAAGGCGAGCCAGCTGCCATTTTTACTCAAAACTTTTGAGCTATAATATTGAACTTTACGAATGGGAAAAATCAATTTTGCACGGAAAAGCTGCCGTAGTTGATAATAAATGGACAACTATTGGCTCGTTCAACCTGAATAATTTGAGTTCGTTTGCAAGCATTGAAATGAATGTGGGAATAAATTCTGTTGAATTTTCAAAAGAATATCATTTGCACCTTGACAAAATAATGGAACAATGTAAAAAAATAACTCCTGAATCAATAAAATTAAAAGACGGCTTGACCTCAAGGCTTATTAATTGGGTTTCGTACTGGATTACAAGATTAATTGAAATTATTATCACTTATTTACCCCATAAACGATTCAGGAAATTTTATTAAAATAGCATTTTAAGTAATTTATGAATCAATAATTATGATTTTTATAACACTAAATAGTCTATTTTTTTGTACATTTATACGTAGATTTTTTTATATAAAATACTAATATAAAGACACTTACACCCTGAATCTGTTTTAATTAAATTATTTTAAAACACCTAAAGTGGAACCAACTGAAAAAATAAAAAAAGAAGACTGGATTAAAGAAGACGTGAAAAGTAAAATTCCAAAATTAGATGCGAAAACAATATTCGTTCCGCGTCAAAAGGAATTGCAATTCTAGTTTTTTCAAAGATTTCATTAGCTCTGGCTGATGAGGAGTCGTGAGTCACAACTCTGTAATTGAATGCTTTTTCAAGCAACTGTGTTTAAAAGGATCTCCGCAGAGCTCCGAACCTTTTAAACCCGTGTTCTTAACTGGAGTGGGAATTTAATTTTCCACTCCATTAATGATTTAAAAATTATGGATTTTTCACAATACAAAGATGAATTTACCATTGAAGCCTCAAAAACGGGGTTGTCAAAACAGAATATACAGCACTGCTTAGGCTATGCCGAAGTCTTGTTTTCTAACAACGTTCCAGTTATTTATAATCCTTCGCATCTTTCTAAATTAGTAGGTTACAAAAAAGAATACCTCAAAAAAGCAGCACTGCATACCTCCTATTTTTATCGAGATTTTGAAATTGTCAAAAAAAATGGAAAGAAAAGACCTATCTCGGAACCCCTTCCGAGTTTGAAGGAAATACAAATTTGGATTCTGAAAAATATTCTTGAAAAAGTGACCGTGAGCCCTTTTGCCAAAGCCTATAAACCCAAAACAAGCCTTACGGAAAACCTGAAATATCACAGAAACCAACTCAAAGTATTCACATTAGATTTAGAAAATTTCTTCCCTTCCATAAAAATGGAATTAGTCGAAAAAGTCTTTCTCGAATTAGGTTATTCCAAAATGGTGTCTAACCTTCTTGCTAAGCTTTGTACTCGTGATAATGCTTTGCCGCAAGGAGCTCCAACAAGTCCCTATCTTTCCAACTTAATTTTCAAGGAAGCCGACGCCATCATTTCGGATTATTGCAAACAAAGAAAAATTAGATATACACGTTATGCTGATGATTTGAGTTTTTCTGGCGACTTTGACGAAGAGGAATTATTCGATAAGGTATCAGAAACTATTAAAAATCTTAACCTTCATATCAATAAAAGTAAAACAAGGCTGATGACTCCTGACAAACGTCAAACAGTGACGGGAATTGTTGTGAACGACAAGCCTCAAGTAGTCTTTCATAAACGTAACGAATTGCGACAAGCGATGTATTACATTAAGAAATTTGGTTTTGACGAGCATCGCGTTTATAAAGAAATAAGTAAGTCAAATTATCTGGAACATTTGTTGGGTAAAATAAATTTTGTACTGCAAATCAATCCAAAAGACAACGAATTTTTGCAATACAAAGCATCACTTACCGACTTAAAAAAGAAACAAAATTTGAAAATCAAAAAACCTGAAATTGTATTGGTTTAAGGAAAGTGACCTTTTCAGAAAGTCATATTTGAAAGCTCTTAATTGAAGCTTTTTTATTTCTAAAACTAACTTAAAATAAAAAATTTATTCCTATTTTTGTGTATTACTAACAATACTAACTGTTTCTAACAGTTGATATATTAAATAAAAATAATTCAATGAAAACAAAATTGACATTAATCATAAGTATCATATTATTAGTGATTATTTCTTGTTCAAAGGATCACGACAATAGCTGTATAGAAAATAGAACTGAATATGTAACTTCAGTAAATTCTCCTTCAACTGGAACCGTAAATGAAAGTATAATTATTGAGGTTAGTTTTGGAGTCGATAATGGTTGTGGAAATTTTGGGAAATTCATTGAAACTGGGAATGGAAACACAAAAACCATTGAAGTCGAAGCCAGATATCAAGGTTGTATTTGCACACAAGATGCCCCAACAAGAAAAACAAATTATGTTTTTAAAACACAAAATTCCGGTAATTACACTTTAAAATTCAAATCAAGTTCAACTGAATTCATAACTGCGAATTTGACAATAAATTAAAACCTTGCCAATGCAGTGTTTGAATAATTCATTCATAAATTAACACTTAGAAAAAGCTCTTAATCGGAGCTTTTTTTTTATTTCTAAAACTTCCTCAAAATAAAATAAATATTTTGTTTTTAATATTAAGAAATGTATTACATTTGGGTAAGGATAATCTTCATATAAATAAGAATATATTCGTAAATCAAATTTAAAAAAACCACCTAACAATGAAAAAAACCACTTTTACAATTTTGGCGAGTTTGTTGACATTATTCGCATTTTCACAAGAAGAAAATCCACAAATCAAAATAGACTCCATTGAAAAGTCTTTTCATTATGATCACGGAACTATCAGTTTAAAAAACGGAGTTGGAAAAATAATAATTCCAGATGGTTTCAAATACTTGAATCCAGAACAAGCCGAAAGGGTTTTGGTAGATTTATGGGGCAACCCAAAAAGTGACAATTTAACTCTTGGTTTAATTCTACCGGAAAACCTAGGAGTTATGAGTGAAAACGGTTATGTTTTCAATATTCAATATGATGAAATTGGATATGTAAAAGACGATGACGCTGATGATATTGATTATGATGATTTATTGACCCAAATAAAGGAAGAAACAGTAGAAGAAAATAAAGAGAGAGAAAAAGAAGGCTATGACCCAATTACCATTGTAGGTTGGGCAGCAAAACCTTTTTATGACGAGGACAGGAAAATACTTCATTGGGCCAAAGAAATAAAATTTGGCAACAACAATGTAAATACGTTAAATTATAATGTCAGGGTTCTTGGAAGAAAAGGAGTTCTTGTACTAAACGCAATTGCTACAAAGGCTGAATTGCCACTTGTTCAAAAAGACATTAATAAAGTGCTGGATATTGTTCAGTTTAATGATGGATACAAATACAAAGATTTCGATTCTTCGATAGATGAAGTTGCTGCGTGGACAATTGGAGGTTTAGTTGCTGGAAAAGTTTTGGCAAAAGTTGGGTTATTTGCTATTATTGCCAAATTTGGGAAAATTATTGCGCTTGCCTTTTTTGGATTCTTTGGTGTATTTAAAAACAAAATAAAAAACTTCTTTTCAAAGAATAAAGAAGTGGAGTCGGAACCTGAATCTTTAGCGGAACATTCACAAGAAATACCAGAAGAAACCACCGAAAAAGAAAATGAAGAACAGTTGTAAAAATAACAATCTTTGATTTAAAATCATTCAATCTACAAACTTAAAAAAAGCTCCTTCTCGGAGCTTTTTAAATTTACATAATCCATTGTAATAAAACACTTTATTCCTTTTTTGATAAGGATAAAATGATTAAATTTGATAGAAAAACACTTCGTTATTTACACAAATACCGTGTTGGCAATTGACCTTTATTTCAAATCGAAAAATACATTTATCACTATTAATTCTTTAAAAAACAGAAACAATGGAAGCCACAGAACAAGTACAAGTTTCGATGCCAAGAATTGGCGACCCTGCCCCGGAATTTAAAGCAATTACAACTCAGGGAGAAATAAATTTCCCTGCTGATTACAAAGGCAGCTGGGTAATTTTATTTAGTCATCCCGCAGATTTCACTCCAGTTTGCACCACTGAATTTATGACTTTTGCAAGCTTGGAAGACAAGTTTTTGCAAGCAGGCTGCAAACTTGTTGGTTTGTCAGTTGACGGCTTGTACAGTCACATTGCCTGGTTGCGAACAATTCAACAAAAAATCGAATACAGAGGAATGAAAAATGTAGAAGTTAAATTTCCTTTAATTGAAGATATTACCATGAATGTTGCCAAAAAATATGGAATGATTCAGCCGGGAGAAAGTTCAACTAAAGCAGTTAGGGCAGTATTTACAATAGATCCCAAAGGAATTATTAGAACCATAATTTATTATCCTTTGAGTTTAGGTCGCAATTTTGATGAATTGTACCGCACATTGATTGCTCTAAAAGCATCGGATGAATTTGGAATTGCAACACCTGCCGACTGGAGACCCGGCGATGATGTAATTATTTCTCCAGCAGGTTCTTGTGGTAGTGCAAAAGACAGAATGGAAGGAAAAGAAGAAGGATTAGAATGCAAAGATTGGTTTTTCTGCACAAAAAAAATTAGCAAAGAAACCATATTGGATAAAGTGCTAAAAAAATAGCATACCACAGAAACATCGGAAGGATATGCTTTTTAAACATTTTTTGTAAAGTATAAAATTCCGATTAACAACAAAATAAAATGGCGTTTATAGATTATTACAAAATATTAGGAGTCGATAAAAGCGCAACGGATGCCGAGATAAAAAAGGCATACCGAAAACTGGCGAGAACATACCATCCCGATCTCAATCCGAATGACAAGGAAGCCGAAAGAAAATTCAAAGAAGTCAACGAAGCCAATGAAGTTTTAAGTCATCCTGAAAATCGCAAAAAATACGACCAATATGGAGAAAACTGGAAACATTCAGAAGAATTTGAAAAATCAAGACAACAACAGCAATCCCGAAGAGGCGGTCAACAAGGAGATTTTGGAGGATTCGGTGGATTTGGAGAATTCTCTGGAGGTGGTGATTATTCAGATTTTTTCGAATCTATGTTTGGAGGTCGTTCAGCAAGAGGAAGAGGTCGGAGTACACCATCTAAAGGCGAAGACTACAATGCCGAGTTGCATCTTGATTTAAAAGATGTTTACACTACCCATAAACAAACCTTGACTATTAATGGGAAAAATATTAGGTTAACAATTCCTGCTGGAGTAGAAAATGGCCAACAAATAAAAATAAGCGGACTTGGTGGCGAAGGAAGAAATGGAGGTCCAAAAGGAGATTTGTACATTACCTTCACAATAACCAATAATACCAGATTTAAGTTGGACAAACACAATCTTTATTCAACAGTAAATCTAGATTTGTATACCGCAATCTTGGGTGGAGAAATTACGGTTGATACTTTTGACGGAAAAGTAAAACTAAAAGTAATGCCGGGAACCCAAAACGGAACAAAAGTAAAGCTAAAGGGAAAGGGCTTTCCAGTTTATAAAAAAGAAGGCCATTTTGGTGATTTATACATAGAATATCAAATTAAAATCCCCACAAATCTTACCGAAAAAGAAAAAGAATTATTTAAGGAATTGGCTAAGTAATAAACGTATTAAATACTAAAAATAATTATTTAAAACACTAAAAATCAGTCGATTATTCGTATATTTGAAAAGCCCTTTTTATTAAAAATTAATTCATCTTCATCAATGGATACTATTTTTAAAATAATCGAACTATTCAAGGCTTTCTTACTTGATATTGGCGAGCTCTCTCAATTTGCAGGTCGTTTTTTTAGGGAAGTTTTTAAACGCCCATCAGAATTTAGAGAATTTCTCAGACAATGTTACAATATGGGTAATCGTTCCTTATTGTTGGTATCAGTCACTGGATTTATTATTGGCTTAGTTTTTACATTACAATCAAGACCTACATTACAGGAATTTGGAGCAGTTTCCTGGATGCCATCAATGGTCAGTATTTCCATAATTCGAGAAATTGGCCCCATTATCACTGCCTTAATTTGTGCCGGTCGAATTGGTTCCGGAATTGGAGCTGAACTGGGTTCAATGAGAGTGACTGAACAAATTGATGCGATGGAAGTTTCAGGGACGAATCCATTTAAATATTTAGTGGTTACCCGAATTTTGGCTACCACATTTATGCTTCCCATTTTAGTAATTCTTGGTGATTTTATATCTATTTACGGTTCTTACTTGGTCGAAAACATAAAAGATCACGTATCGTTTTTATTGTATTACAATCAGGTTTTTGAAGCTTTGGAATTTGGCGATTTAATTCCTGCCACAATCAAGTCATTTTTCTTTGGATTTGCCATTGGGCTGGTAGGTTGTTTTAAAGGATACAATTGCAAAAAAGGGACAGCCGGTGTAGGGCTCGCTGCTAATTCAGCTGTAGTTTTTACCTCAATGTTATTGTTCATAATTGACTTTATTGCTGTATTTGTTACTGATATTTTTTATGATTTATAAAATATGAATACGTCTACGAACGATCAAAAACCTGTTATAGAAATCACTGACTTACGAAAAAGTTATGGAGATAACCATGTTTTGAATGGATTCAATATGTATTTAAATGAAGGGGAAAACTTGGTTATTATGGGAAAATCGGGTTCGGGAAAATCAGTTATGATAAAATGTCTAATTGGACTGGAAAGACCTGACAGTGGCACTATCATAATAATGGGAAATAATATTGGCGAACTCAAACATGAAGAACTGGACGAACTAAGAACCGAAGTCGGGTTTCTATTTCAAGGAAGTGCACTTTATGATTCAATGACCGTTCGGGAAAATTTGGAATTTCCGTTGAGACGCCACACAAAAAAGTTTGGTAAAATAAAAGATACCACACCACTGGTTATGGAAGCATTGGAAAATGTGGGTTTGGCACATACCATAAATTTAATGCCTGAAGAACTTTCGGGAGGAATGAAACGACGGGTTGCTCTTGCCAGAACCTTGATTCTTCAACCGAAAATTATTCTTTATGACGAACCAACAACAGGATTAGATCCAATAACAGCTAAAGAAATTTTGTTGTTGATGGAAACTATCCAAAAAAAATACAACACCTCATCTATCATTATAACCCATGATGTGGATTGTGCGAGGGCGATTTCAAACAGAATGATTTTATTGGTCGATGGCATCAATTATGCCGAAGGAACTTTTGAAGAATTAATTTCCATAAAAGATCCAAAAGTTCAGGCATTCTTTAAATAAATAGTGAAATGGAAAAAACAGCATCACAAAAAATTCGTCTAGGTTTTTTTGTAATCATCGGTTTATTGATTTTTGTACTTGCCGTGTATTTTATTGGCGATAAGCAAAAAATGTTTGGAAAAACAAATCATTTAGAAGCCGTTTTTACCAATGTAAACGGTTTACAATTAGGCAACAATGTGCGCTATTCCGGGATAAGTGTAGGAACCGTGCGAAGAATTTCAATGGTAAATGACACCACAATTCGTGTCGATATGATTATTGATAAATCTATTTTTCCTTACATAAAAAAAGATGCAATAGCCATAATAGGTTCTGATGGCTTAGTGGGAAACATGATTATAAATATCATTCCGGGAAAAGGAAATGAACCCTCAGTTAAACCCGGCGATATAATTCGTTCTCAAAATCGGATACGAACTGACGACTTATTAAATACACTTAGTGTAACCAATAAAAATGCGGCTTCTCTTACCGCCAATTTGCTTAAAATTACTGATAAAATCATTGAAGGAAAGGGAACTTTGAGTTCGCTATTAAATGATACAATTATGTCCAAAGACTTGAAAGAAACAATGCGTTATTTAAAACTAACCAGCAAAGAAGCTAATGAAACCGTGAAAAATTTAAACACACTCGTTACTTCTTTAGACGACAAAGATAATGTTGTTGGTGTCATTAAGGACTCGGCTGTAGCCAAAAAAATAAAAAATATGATAACCAATTTAGACAAATCTAGTGGTGAAATAGAAAAAGTAATTGCAAACCTTAATGCTACAATCCTAAACATTAAAGACGGAAAAGGAAGCATTAATTATCTTTCGAATGATCCAGAATTAGTCAAAAAAATAGATTCGACAATGACAAATATCAATGAAGCAAGTTATCGATTAAACGAAAATCTTGAAGCCTTGAAACACAATTTCTTCTTTAGAGGTTATTTCAGAAAACAAGAAAAAGAAAAAGCAAAAGCTGAGAAACAGAACAAAATTAAAAAGTAGACCATTTAAAAATTTTAATTATTAATACATCGAATCATGATTACAGTAGAAAAATACGGCATTATTCTAAGTCCTACAGAAAACGATTTTGAAAGCAGGGGTGTATTAAATCCAGGCATTTATCAAGAAGGAAACACCGTTCACATTTTATATAGAGCAGACCAAAAAGAAAACCATTCCACAATTGGTTATGCAAAAACTGATGGTCCTCATAAAGTTGTGGTACGAAATACAGAACCAATAATAATACCTAGTTTATCCTTCGAGAAAAATGGTATTAAAGATACTCGCATTGTCAAAATTAAAGATACTTTTTATATAACCTACACCGCCTATGATGGAATCAACTCAATGGGAGCTCTTGCCACATCTAAAGATTTAATCCATTTTGAAAAACAAGGGACACTTACCCCTCCAATAAATTATGGAGAATATGAAAAATTGATTCATGAATGCGGGAATAAACTAAACCCAAAATACCATTATAATTACAGTTTTTTTAAAGAATTAGGACTGGTTGAAGAACAATTTAGAGGAATTGGAGATAAGGATATAGTTTTTTTTCCAAAAAAAATAAAAGGAAAATTTGTTATGCTACATAGCCTTTGGCCAGGAATCCAGATCGTCTATTTTGACCATTGGAAAAATTTAACAAAATCATTTTGGGAAGATTATCTTAAAAACCTAACCGATAATATTGTTCTGGATCCCAAAGGTATTTTTGAAGTAAATTCTATTGGAGTTGGCTGCCCTCCAATTGAAACAAAAGAGGGGTGGCTATTAATTTATTATGGCATTCAAGAAACTGCCAACGGAAAAATGTATCATGTCAAGGCTGCATTACTTCAACTAGATAAACCAGAAATAGAAATAGCAAGACTTTCCTATCCCCTATTTTCTCCCACGAAACAATGGGAAATGGAAGGCGAAGCGAACAATGTGGTGTTCCCAACAGGTTATGCCATATTCGGAAACGACCTCTATATCTATTATGGTGCTGCTAATAAACAAATTGCAGTTGCCAAAATGGACATAAACGAATTGCTTCTGGAGATAAAAAAACAAATGGTTGTGACGAATCATAAAAAAAATATCTGAAAAATTGAATCATTAACAATCGAGTCATGATAACAGTAGAAAAACTTGGAATAATCCTGAGCCCCACCGATAGAGAATTTGAAAATAATGGCGTATTAAATCCCGGGATTTATCAAGAAGGAAACACCGTTCACATTTTATATCGAGCGGTACAAAACGGAAATCTTTCAACCATTGGTTACGCAAAAACCGATGGCCCTTTTAATATTGTCGAGAGACGTGATCAACCACTAATTAACCGTGAATTTGATTATGAAAGTCGTGGAGTTGAAGATGCTCGAATCGTAAAAATTGATGATACTTATTACATAACTTACACAGCCTATGATGGTTCAAATGCAATGGGGGCACTTGCTACTTCAAAAAATTTGGTGACTTTTGAAAAACATGGAATAATTACTCCAAAAATAAATTATCAAGAATATGAACGCTATGCGCTTTGTAGCGGTAATAAATTAAATCCAAAATATCACCACTATTATCGACTTTTTGAAGAAATGGGCTTAATTGCTGACGAGTTACGATACCTTAGAGACAAAGATGTGGTTTTATTTCCAAGAAAAATAAAAGGGAAATTTGTTATGCTACACCGAATCTGGCCCGGAATCCAGATTGTTTATTTTGAACATTGGAGTGAACTGACCGATTTATTTTGGAAAAACTATATCGAAAACCTAACAGATTATATTGTTCTTGATCCCAAAGGCATATTTGAAGTAAATTATATTGGCGCCGGAGGTCCACCTATTGAAACGGCTGATGGTTGGCTTCTGATTTATCATGGTGTACAAGAAACAACAACTGGTCATATTTATCATGCCAAGGCTGCTTTGTTGCAGCTAGACAAACCCGAAGTGGAAATAGCGCGATTGAACCTTCCTCTCTTTTCTCCTACCAAACAATGGGAAATTGAAGGCGAAGTCAGTGATGTTGTTTTCCCGACTGGTCATGCTTTGTTTGGTGAATACCTATACATTTATTACGGTGCCGCTGATAAACATACAGCTGTTGCAAAAATGAACATTAACGAAGTGCTTGATGAATTAAAAAAACAGCAATTGTAGAATTCATATTTAGAAAGATTAAAGAAAATTATCGATACTAATATTTGAAATTATGGTTACGATTGAAAAACTTGGTGTGTTGCTAGGACCTACCGAAAGGGAGTTCGAAAAGTATGGAGTACTAAACCCTGGGGTTTTCCAGGAAGGAAATACCGTGCATTTATTTTATAGAGCTGTCGAATTTGGAAACATCTCAACTATTGGTTACGCCAAATCTGATGGTCCATTCAATATCGTGGAAAGAATGGAACGCCCATTAATTGAAATTGATTTCGAATACGAAAAACATGGAGTTGAAGATGCTCGAATTGTAAAAATTGAAGGCATTTATTATTTGACCTACACCGCTTATGATGGTATTAATGCAGTGGGAGCGCTCGCAGTATCAAAAGATTTATTCCATTTTGAAAAACAAGGAATTATAACCCCACAAGTAAACTATCAGGATTATAAGGACTTCGTAACCCGAAAAAATGAGAATGAACTCAATCCGAAGTACTTACAATTGTATAATCTTTTTGCCGAAATAGGGTTAGTAGCTGATAAGTTCCGATTTCTTAGAGATAAGGATTTAGTTCTTTTTCCAAAAAAAATTAATGGAAAATTTGCTTTATTACATCGCATTTGGCCAGGAATCCAAATTGTATATTTTGACCATTGGACAGATTTAACCAAATCATTTTGGGAAGATTACCTAAAAAACCTAACCGATTATATTGTTATGGATCCAAAAGGTTTTTTTGAAGTGAATTACATTGGAGCTGGAGGACCACCCATTGAAACTGAAGATGGATGGTTATTAATATATCATGGTGTACAAGAAACAACAACAGGGAAAACTTACCACGCCATGGCAGCTTTGTTGCATTTAGACAAGCCTGAAATAGAAATATCAAGATTAAAATACCCTTTATTTTCACCTACCCAAATATGGGAAAGAGTGGGAACCGTAAATAATGTTGTATTCCCTTCGGGTCAAGCCCTTTTTGGAAACGACCTATACATATACTATGGCGTGGCAGATGAAAATATTGCAGTCGTAAAACTAGACATAAACGAATTACTTTTAGAACTGAGGATGCAAACTTAAATATCAATTACGATGAAAGATAACAAAGCGATAAAAATGTTAATTGTGAGTTCCTATCCTCCACGAGAATGTGGACTAGCAACTTTTTCGAATGATATTGCAAATTCCGTAAAAAAAGTATTTGGAGATACACTTCCTATTGAAGTATGTGCTTTACAAAACGAAAAAAATAATTTTGAATATGGGGATGAGGTAACCTATGTTTTATCGACCGCTTTCATAGATGAGTATCGACATGTTGCCGAGAAAATAAATGAACGAAAAGACATTGGATTAGTATGTATTCAACATGAATTTGGACTTTATGGTGGCGATTATGGCGATTATTTACTAGCGTTCCTTTTAGCATTAAACAAACCTATCATTACCGTTTTTCATACTGTGATTCCAGAACCTGACAAAAAAAGAAAAAAAGTAGTTAGAGCATTAGCAGATTTGTCTAATAAAATAATAGTACTCACTAATAAATCCCGAGAGATTTTGATAAACCAATACAGTTGTCAAATTTCAAAAATTAAAGTAATTCCACATGGGACTCACATTGTACTCTGGGAACAAAAAGAAATTTTAAAAAAAGAATACCTCTTCTCAGATAAAATAGTGATGTCAACATTTGGGTTGATTAGCGAAAACAAAAGCATTGAAACCGTTTTGTATTCCTTGCCAGAAATTGTTACCAAACATCCCGAAATAATCTATTTGGTAATTGGAAAAACTCATCCTGAAATCATCAAAAGAGAAGGAGAAAAATACAGAGATAAGCTTATGGATATTGTAAAGGAACTTCATTTGGAAAACAACGTCGTTTTCATCAATGAATACCTCGAATTGAAACAATTACTAAAATTTTTAACCTTGTCTGATATTTATTTATTTACTTCAAAAGACCCAAATCAGGCAGTTAGCGGCACATTTGCTTATGCCTTGAGTTGTGGTTGTGCCGTTATTTCTACACCAATTCCTCATGCTGTCGAAACCCTTGAAGATGGCACTGGAATATTATTAAACGGATTCGACGATGCTAAAGAATTTCAAAAAGCAATTCTAAAACTTATTGAAAACAAAGAAGAACGCATCGCTATGGGAAGAAATGCATATTCCCAATCGCACGCAACAACATGGGAAAATGTAGCCATAAAATATGGATTATTATACGGTGAATTGACAAGTAAAGAGGAAGATTTAAGATTCAATTTTCCTCCCGTAAAATTAGACCATATCAAGGAACTTACAACAAATATTGGAATATTACAATTTTCAAACTTTAGCCAGCCAGACCCATCATCCGGATATACATTGGATGACAACGCGAGAGCATTGATTAATATGGTGATGCATTATTCGTTCTATTATGATGAAAACGACCTGAAGTTGGCTAATATCTATTTAAGTTTTATAGAAGGAATTCAGCGTGAGGATGGTTTTTTTGATAATTACAAGGATATTAATCTTAAGTTAACCCAGCAAAATTTAGAAGTAAATTTAGAAGATGCAAACGGAAGAGCTTTATGGGCTTTGGGGTATGTGATTTCAAATAAAGAAATCCTGCCCTTTGATTTTGTTTTGAGAGCTGAAATTTGTTGGAAAAAAGCCTTTGAAAAAAATTATTATGTCACCTCTCCTAGAGCTATTGCTTATACTCTAAAAGGTCTTTATTACTACCATTTAGCACATAACGAGGAAACAATAAGAACACAAATAATACAACTTGCTGATAAACTACTGGAGCTTTACAACATCAATTCAGCAGAAAATTGGTGCTGGTACGAAGATTATATGACTTATGTAAATAATGTGCTGCCAGAGTCAATAATGTATGGTTATTTAGCAACTGGAAACAAGAAATATTTAAAAATTGCCACAATCACTTTCGATTTTTTATTATCCCATTATTTTATGAAAGGAGAACTAAAAGTTATTTCGAACAGGGGATGGTTTAAAAAAGAAAATGAAAGAATATTTTATGGAGAACAACCCATTGAGGTAGCAACCACAATCATTACTTTGGATTTGTTTTATGAAGTAACCAAAAAAATTAAATATAAAGACCAGCTTGAACTTGCCTTCATCTGGTTTTTAGGAAACAATCATCTCAAACAAATTATGTATAACCCTGAAAATGGAGCTTCTTATGATGGACTCGAAGACAAGCATATCAACATTAATCAGGGAGCAGAATCTACCTTATGTTTTTTTAAGGCTCAATTAATTATGGAAAAGTATGCTCAAAAATTGATACACAGAACTAAAATGGTTGGAATGGGCGTAAAATAATGTGACTTTCTTTGCTATTTGAACCAACTTTATTTATTCTAAACGTAATTTATTACCTCCAGAATTCATAAATAAATAGTAAGTTTACATAAAACATCAGAAAAAAATATTTAATACCATAAAATTACACTACCCAAACCATATTTTTTTTAAAGGTGATAGGATTGTAAAAACAAGACATTTTATCAATATGAAAAAAAGAAAATTCCCATCTGCTCAAACCATTTTATTAGTCATAGCCGCATTTGTTGCCATACTAACTTGGATTATTCCTTCGGGAAAATATGATACTTTAACCTATAATAAATCAGACAATACATTCATTATAAACAGCAAAGGAAAAACAAGCCTGATTCCTGCTAGCCAAAAATCATTAGATCAACTGAACATAAAAATACCGCTCGAAAATTTTACAAGCGGAGCTATTTATAAACCCATCAGCATCCCAGACACTTACGAGACCGTAACCTCCAAACCGCAAGATTTTTTTGATTTTGTACAATCTCCCATCAAGGGAATAATTGAAGCATCGGATGTTATTTTTTTAGTACTTTTCATCGGTGGATTAATAGGAATTATGAATCTTACTGGAGCATTTGACGCCGGAATTATTTGGATGTCAGGTGTTCTAAAAGGGAGAGAATATATTTTAATAATCCTTACCACTACATTAGTCGCATTAGGAGGAACTACTTTTGGTTTCGCCGAAGAAACATTAGCTTTTATCCCCATTTTAATCCCTGTATTTATTGCCGCAAAGTATGATGCAATGGTTGGAATAGCTTGTGTATTCTTAGGTTCATCCGTTGGTTCAATGTGTTCCACTACTAACCCTTTTGCAACCATCATTGCTTCTGATTCTGCCGGTATTAATTGGACAACCGGACTTTATGGAAGAGTGATGATGTTTTGTGTATGCACCACGATTTCTATCCTATATATTCTTCGGTATGCAAAACGTGTCAAAAATGATCCAACAAAATCAGTCATTTTCAACCAAAAAGAAGAAATGGAAAAATTATTTGGTGGCGTCTCAGAAACCAAGATTATAAAATTGAATCATAAACTCAGAATTATAATATTCCTTTTTACGACTAGTTTTATCATAATGGTTATTGGCGTTTCTCTACTTGATTGGTGGTTTACGGAGATGGCTTCTGTTTTTTTAGTTGGTGCTTTACTAATAGGTTTTGTAGCTAAAATAAACGAAAGTGACTTTGTAAATGCTTTTTCAAAAGGAGCTGGAGAATTGCTCGGAGTTGCTTTTATTATTGGTATTGCCCGTGGTGTTTCCATCCTTATGAAAGATGGGTGTATAAGTGATACCGTACTTTATAGCACAAGTGCCATAACCGATGGAATGAATAAGGGAGTGTTTGTAAATGCCTTATTTTTCATCTATAACGGATTATCATTCTTTATTCCTTCATCCTCAGGAATGGCCGTGCTTTCAATGCCAATTATGTCTCCTTTGGCTGATACTGTAGGAATTGGCAGGGAAATAATCGTAAATGCCTATCAATATGGTATGGGATTATTTGCATTTATCAATCCAACAGGCTTAATATTAGCAACATTAGGTATCGCAAAAATTGGATTTGACAAGTGGCTAAAATTTGTTTGGCCTTTAGTGATTATTCTAACCTTAATTTCAATGGTGTTTTTGACGATTTCTGTTTATTAATAACATAATTTAAATCTCTATTAGATAATAAATTTTATCAAAATTAGTTTTGATCCATCAAATACATCATCGTAGCCATAGTGGCAGCCCCAAGTTCCAATTCTCTTTTATTAATGGCGTCAAAGGTGTCATTTGCAGCGTGATGATAATCGAAATAGCGTTGTGAATCTGGTTTCAATCCAGCTTTTACAATAGTATTAGAAGATAGCGGTTCAATGTCAGAACCACCGTGCCCTTTCACAAAACTATGGATCAAATAAGGCTCAAACAGATTTTTCCAACCCAGAATTTTATTGAAATTAACATCATCACTTTCTATCGAAAATCCTCTGGGAGAAAATCCTCCTGAGTCGCTTTCCATTGCGAAAATGTGGTTTTCATTATTGGCTTTAGCCAATTCTTCATATTTTTTTCCACCTCTTCCACCGTTTTCTTCATTCATAAAAAGCACGACACGAAGCGTATTTTTTGGTTTGTAGCCAATATTTCTGAAAATATTCATCACTTCCATACTTTGCACGATTCCGGCACCATCATCGTGGGAACCATCGGCAAGATCCCAAGAATCAAGATGTCCGCCCACAACCATTATATTTTCGGGATGTTCACTTCCCTTTATTTCACCAATGACATTATAGGATAAAACATCTTCCATAATTTGGCAAGACTGTTTCAAATAGAACTTCAAATTCGGATTATTTTTCAAGGTTTTGCTCAATAATTCGGCAGCATTTGTACTAATTGCAGCCGCAGGAATATATTCCGATTTTGGAAGATCACCGTAGCTTTGTACGCCTGTATGCGGAAAATCGTCTAATCTCAAATTCATCGAACGAACAATTGTTGCCACTGCACCATACTTCGAAGCTTCTTTTGCGCCGGCAAATCTTTGGTCAACACAACCTCCATACGACTTGAATGTTTCAATATTTTCGGGTTCCATTGGTCTGTTGAAAAACACAATCTTTCCTCTTATTTTATCTCCTAGTGACTCTAATTCCTTGATACTTTTTACTTCAATTACCTCGGCAGTAATTCCTTTTTTTGGTGTGGCTACCGAACCGCCAAGAGCACAAACCGGAATATTTATTTTAGTTTTATTATCTATAATATAAGCGGTTTCTTTTTGTCCACGAACCCATTTTGGCACCATTACTTCCTGAAGATATACCCGGTCAAAACCTAAGGTTTCCATTTCTTTTTTGGTGTATAAAACCGCTTTTTCGGCATTGGCCGAGCCTGATAATCGAGCTCCAATGGAATTGGAAAGATAGTCCAGCCAAAAATAACATTGAGAATTGGTTAACGATGATTTATATATTTGCTTGATGGTTTGCTCGTCACTGGTTTGGGCAAATAATGCTATTCCGTTTAGAAATAAGGCTGTTAAAAAAACTATTTTTCTCATAGGTTGATTCATTGTGGAATTAATTTATTGGCTCGAAGCTTATCGCAGTTCCTCCTCCGGGAGCCAGATTCAATTTGATTTTTGATTTAGAAGTAACTTCTATTGTGCTTATTTTATAGGCAATCGGATTGTTTTTCCAATCGGCATCTTTTGCATCTTCATAAATGATTGCTTTGTACTTTTTCCCTTTGGAAAGAAAGTCCAATTTAATTTCTGATTTTCGTGCATTTTCATCAGTAATGGCACCTAGAAACCATTTTTCAGAATTTTTAGCTTTTCGAACCACTGTCAAATAATCTCCCGGTTCCGCTTCAAGATATTTTGAATCTTGCCAATCTGCCGCAACATCTTTGATAAACTGGAAAGCATCCGGGTATTTTTCATAGTTTTCAGGTAAATCGGCAGCCATTTGCAAAGGCGAATACATCGTTACATAAAGTGCCAATTGTTTTGCCAATGTGGTGTGAACCAGTTCGGTTTTCGATTTGTCGTAATAACTCATTTTTATTTCGAAAATTCCCGGAGTGTAATCCATTGGACCGCCAAGCAATCTTGTGAAAGGCAAAATCGTTTCGTGCATTGGAGGATTTCCTATACTCCAAGCGTTGAATTCATTGCCACGAGCGGCTTCGGCAGCGATATAATTTGGATACGTTCTGCTGTAACCCGTTGGACGGGAACTTTCGTGGGAGTTGATCATCAATTTATAATCGGCGGCACGTCTGGCAACAAAATTAAAATGATTGACCATTGTTTGTCCGTCGTGAAATTCGCCACGCGGAATAATTTTGCCCACATAACCTGATTTCACGGCTGGATAATCAAACTTAATCATATTTTCGAAAGCGCGATCTAAATGCCGTTCGTAATTTGCCACCGAACCAGAGGTTTCGTGGTGCATAATCATTTTCACATTTTTGGATTTGGCGTAAGCTGTAACCGCATCAATATCAAAGTCAGGATATGGCGTCACAAAGTCGAAAACTTCTTCTTTCCAATTACCAAACCAATCTTCCCAACCTACATTCCAGCCTTCGACCAAGACTCCGTCGAAACCATTTTTAGCAGCAAAATCAATATATTTTTTAGTATTTTCGGTGGTTGCGCCGTGTTTTCCCGAAGGTTTTAATTTGCCATCGGCGGCATTTTGCGCATTTTGCGAACCGGCATAATCCCAAGTAGATTTCCCCACGTGCATTTCCCACCAAATCCCCACATATTTCATTGGTTTAATGAAAGAAGTATCATCGATTTTACAAGGTTCGTTCAGGTTCAAAATCATCTTGGAACCCACAATATCTCTGGCATCGTCACTAACCATAATAGTTCTCCACGGAGAAACGCAAGGTGCTTGCATATAGGCTTTATCGCCAATGGCATTTGGAACCAAATGTGAACTCAATTTATAGTTTTTCACCTCAGCATCAAGGTGCATCACGGGATAATTGACCACTGCAGCTTCAAAAATATTGAGATACAATCCCGAAGGAGATTTCATCATCAATGGGGATTGTACCACATATTGTCCTGCAATCGATTTTACGCCAATCCCATTGTTTAAATCAATTTTGTGTGTGTTTATCTCTGAAAACAAGGTTTCATTATATGCATATTCCTGACTGTCAAAATCGCCGGGAATCCAGAAAACTTTATTATTCTCAGTCAAATTAAACTGGGAAACCTCATCAGAAACAATGAAATAATTCAAGTCTTTTTGCTTTGGAAAATCATATCTAAAGGCAACACCTTCGTCAAAAACCCTGAAAATAATATTCATTTTCACGTAGGTTTCCTTTTGAATGAGAGAAATCGTAAGTTCGTTATAATGATTTATGATACTGGATTGTTCGCCTAAAATGGGTTTCCAAGATTCATTGAAAGTGACAGTTTTTGAATTTTCTATTTCAAAATTGGAGTCCAAAGAAGGCTTATCCTTTAGTTTTATTCCTAAAGTACTTTCGAAAACTACCGGTTTGTTGCTGTAATCAACAGAATAAGAAGGTTGTCCATTAGCTGTTAATTTGAAATTAACCGAAATTTTATTGGACGGAGATTGAATGTTTTGTGAAAAACTTATATTTAGGGTACAAAATAGAAAAAGGGAAAGGAAATATTTCATTATTGGGATTGGTTTTAGCTTGTCAAATATAAATAACCTCAGCCTTATATCTACCTTTATTAAGCAAAATATTTTACTATTGAAAACTTTCAAAAAATTATAAAAAACCCCTTTTATTAGAAAATCTCCTTGTTATTTTCCATCTACATAATCTTGCAAATAACTGAATCTCGGCGTTAGTTTTCCATTTTCGGTCATTTTTGCACGTTCTAAAATTCCGTCTTTGTCGCCATTGAAAAATGCAGGAATCACGTGTTCCATAAACATTTCTCCAAAACCTTCACTGGAATCTTTTGGGAGTTCGCAAGGTAAATTATCTACCGCCATTACCACAATTGCTGCTGGATGAAAGACATCGACTTCCTTGTTTTCATACGGTAAATACCCATATAAAGGATCAGCAATTGTCGATGATCTTAACGTGCAAGCTACGGAACTATTGACATCACAAGATATATCGCCAACCACCTTAATTTTACAATCCTTTGCTTGAAGCATTTCACGAGTAAGAATATCTGGAGCTTCATTGGCGTGAAAATGCCCTGTAATATATATATCAGAAACTTTGGTAAATCGCTCAAAATTTGAAACATATTCTTGTGGATTTTCAAAAAAATCAATAAAATCTAAAACTTTACCATCTTTTCTAGTATTGTAATCCAATACGTCAATCTGAGTATAAACGGGCTGTGTGTAGGTCTTTGTTAAATAATTTTCTACTGAAACCTCTTTTATTTTAATCGCATCGAGAATTTCTTTTACACCACTACCTACTTTTCCGGTTCCTGTGTTTACTATTTTGATGGGAGGCAAAACCAATCGTTTTAAATGTGCAATTAATGCTTCTTTTCCCGAAAGTGTTTCGGCCTTTGGAAGTTTGAACAATTCGAATTTTATTCCAAAAGCACGAATACTATTGTATGCACCCACAATTCCGGCATATTTCCCAAACCCAATCAACCTGCGATTATGCGAATCAACCAGATTTTCGTGATCATAAAAATCAATGTTTTTTTCTAACAAAGCTTGCAATAATTTTCTGTTATGAGGTTGTTTTTTGATAGTATGCGAAAAAAAGAAATAGGATTTATTGGGAATTAAATATTCTACTGGAACCTCCTTAACACCAAAAAAAACATCACAATCGCTAATGTCATTTGCAACTTCAATTCCCATATTTCTATACTGCTCATCAGTAAAAACCCTTATGTCAGAACTTTCTACTTTTACAGTAATACCTTGATGAAGTTGTTTTATCCTTGCCAATTCGTCGGGAGAAAATACAACTCTTCTGTCGGGTGGATTTTTTCTTTCTTTTATAATTCCAAATTTCATATTTTTCTGATATTTTATTTTAATATAACTTTAATCACTATTTTTGTTACAAATATAACAATATTAATGTGCGGAAGTTTCTTTTTAGAAAAATGTTTTTAACACATAAAAAGATTAAAACCTGATTTCAAATATAATGTCCAAAAATGACAAAATCGAATACAAAATAATGTTAAGTTTTTCGAAAAATTGACAAAACAAAAGAGATTGATTCTATATATTTGTGTTTCTATAAAAATGAAAATGAAATTTATAAAAAAGGCAAATATACTACAATTACTCTTCCTAATCCTGGTTTTGAGTTCCTGCAATAAACAGAAAAAAATAGAGCCCAACGATACAAATCTTACTGAGGATACATTACCAAAAATGAAACCTTTTACGAATGAGGTTCCTAAGCTAACGGCAGAATATATCAACTTGAAAAAAGGAGCCATTGAAGCTTTTTACAATAAAAATTGGCGCAATAACAGTCTAAATGGTAGTTTTCTTGTGGCCAAAAATGGTCAAATAATTTATGAAAGATATGAAGGTTATGCTAATTTTGGAACTAAAACTTTAATAACTGCCGATACTCCATTACACTTGGCTTCGGTAAGTAAAGTAATTACGGCAACTGCTGTCTTGAAATTAATAAATGTAAAAAAAATAGATCTAGACCAAAAAGTAAATGCCATTTTAAAGACGTTTCCTTATCCTGAAGTTACCATTAGAACGCTTTTAAATCATAGAAGCGGAATGCGAAGCTATTCCTATTTCACCGATAAAAAAGATATTTGGGATAGACATAATATACTTACCAATCAAGATATTTTAACAATTTTAGCAACAAAAGACATCGCTTTAGAATCTAAGACTGACACTCGATTTGCTTATTGCAATACAAATTATGTCATTTTGGCTTTGATAATCGAAAAAATAACTGGACTTACTTACAAAGAGGCAATGAAGCAAATGATTTTCGAACCACTTGGAATGAAAAATACCTTTGTTATGGACTATGACAAAGACAGGAAAACCGTGGTTCCATCCTATAAAGGAAATAGAGTTGAAATTGGTATGGATTTTCTAGATGCTGTTTACGGTGACAAAAACATTTATTCGACACCAAGAGATTTATTGAAACTAGACAGAGCCAGAAGCGCTTCAACATTTTTAGAACCGGAGTTGCTAAACCAAGTGTATAAAGGATATAGCTACGAACACAGAGGTAGAAAAAATTATGGGCTTGGCATTCGGATGGTTCAGTGGGAAACTGGTCAAACTTTGTATTATCACAACGGTTGGTGGCATGGCAATACCTCGTCCTACGTAACTTTGAGAAATGAGAATGTTACTATTATTTCATTATCAAACAAGTTTTCGAGAAATCCATATAACATCCGAAAATTGTCGGCATTATTTGGAGATTATCCTTTTAAGCTGAATACAGACGAAAATGAGGACTAAAATAAGTATTCCATATAGATTTTCGGACATAAACTTCGAAAGCTAATTTGAATTAAAAGCACTATATTTGCAAACTCAATTTTGGAATGATTTTTGACAATTGAATTATAAATTACTGGGGTCGACTGGTTTTGACAGCAAGTCGAATTGAAAAGTAAGCACGTCGAGAACTGGGACAATTCTCGTAAATAAAAGGTTTCAAAACACATACACGGCGAAGGAAACTACGCTCTTGCTGCATAATCTGAATTATAGTAAGATTAGCCTCGTCCTACAAGGTAGGAAAGCAGGATTTACCTCGAAAGCTCTGGTTTATAGCGGTCGATAAAGGTGAATCGTAAATTTAAACCTAGATTTTCACAAGCTTCGGGTGGATTTCGAAATTAAGAAGATAAGCAATGTGTGGCTGTTTCTGGCCAAGCACAAAGTCGAAAATCTAATCAGAAAATAAGCGTGTAGAAAGTTTTTTAGTTGCTTGTTTGGACCCGGGTTCGACTCCCGGCGACTCCACAAAAAAATCCTCGAAATCATTTGATTTCGAGGATTTTTCATATATAAAAAGTATATTTTATTTTTTACTTTTTTTCTTGTTTATTTCCAGTTCTCTTATATAATTAACCAATTTCCAACGTTGATCTTCTGTCAATAATTCTTCATAAGTGGCCATTGGGGCTTTTCCGTGGGTTATCTTCCAAAAAATAGCTCCATCAGTTTCGTTGATAACTTTCAAAGCGAGAAAATTTGCTGGTTTTTTCTCAAGACTCAAACCAGCCTCACCATTACCTTCTCCTTTTAAACCATGACATAAAACACACATTTGGCTATAAATTCGCTTTCCATCTGCTGTTGCATTTGCATTTCCCTTAAATGGGTTCATAACTTTATTAGTATATTCTGGAGCAACCCAATTGATATCTTGCGCAATAACCTTATTACTACACATAAAGATTAATGTCATTACTATTAAAAAAGAACAATTTTTTTTCATTAGAATAAAGTTTAGATTAAGTTTAGTAAAGTTACTATAGTTTTTTAAAAAAAATAATGATATTTATCACAAAATAATTAAAAATGAAAAATAATTAAACAAAATAACAAAAAAATAAGAAGTTAATTTTTGGTCAAATAATCATTAGTATTCCACAATAGTATAAATTTAAAATTACCAATCCTAAAATTTTATTGAACATTATGAAATTTTAATCCAAAATAAATTTGTGTCGATGAAATTTACCTCTTTACCATTCAATATTTTTGCAAGGATTAAGTCATTTAACAAATTCCAGTAAAAAAAATCCGATTTGCTAAATCGTTAGGAAAAGTTAAATTAAATTCTATCTTTATAAAATGAAAAAATATTTAGCACTTCTCCTATTAGTAAGTCTTCCTTTTTTAAGCTTTTCACAAGAATATATAGATCTATTTTCTATAAACTACGGAAAAACCGGAAAAACTACTTTTGAAAATCTCCCAGAGAACACAACAATCACCACATTTGAAACAGATTTTACCTTCCCCTTCGTTTTAAATAAAAAGTATGTAATTATTACTGGTGGCAACCATAGTAGCAACTCTTTGCAACTATTTCCTGAACCGAATTACAATCATTTGTATTCAACTCTATTAAAGGCAGGAGTTAAAATAACACATTCTGAACACTGGAGTGGAACTTACATCTTGCTCCCAAAATTAGCTTCCGATTATATAAATCTAAACAAGGATGATTTTTACTTGGGTGGAGCATTTGTATGGGAATATAAAAAAACCAAAAACTTAAATTACAGTTATGGTTTTTATGGCAGTACAGAAGCTTTTGGTTTGTTTATCACTCCTATATTTGGTATTTATTATTTAAGCCCTGATTCACGTTTAGAAATGAAGTTGTCTTTGCCAATTGATGGAAATTTGAATTATAGCTTGTCCAATAATACAAAAATTGGATTTGATTACATCAGCAGAGGTAGCAGTTACAAACTAACACAAGAAAATATCCGTTCTAATTATGTGCAAAACAACTCATTGGAATTATCATCCTATATAGAACGTAGTTTATTAGACAATACTGTGCTTCTGCGCTTAAAAATGGGGTTTTCAGACAATAGATTCGAAGTATATCCAATTGACCAAAAGGTAGATTTAACACTTTCAGCATTCAAATTTGGCGACAATCGAACTCAATTAAACAAAGATTTATCAAGTAGTCTGTTTTTTAAGTTTGAAGGCGTCTACCGATTTGATCTTGGTTCCGATAAAAAATAACTTTTGTTTTTCAATAATAAATTAGGAGTTATTTTTTTTATTCAAATTGCCGAGAAATTCAAATAACTATTTAAAGACTGTCTAGTCTTGAAAAACCGCAACCAAATAAAAATGGTTGCGGTTTTTTAATTTTAAGAAAATTCCAACTATAAAATATAATCCGTATTGATGAAATTTGACTCCTTACTGTTTAATAATTCTTGTAAAATGGCATTGTTATATTCGTTGTCTTTCGACGCCACGAAGGTTCTAATCGAGAAAGAACGCAACGCATCGTGAATGCTCAAAGTTCCCACAGCCGAATCTTTTCTTCCGGTAAACGGAAAAACATCGGGTCCTCTCTGACAAGAACTATTCAAATTTACTCTACAAACCAAATTGATTAAGGTATCTATTAGTGGTGCAATTGTTTTTATGTCCTTCCCAAATAAACTTACTTGCTGACCATAATTAGATTTAGCCATATCATTTAGCGGTTCCTGAATATCCTTGAAAGTCAAAATTGGTACAACTGGACCAAACTGTTCCTCGTGATACACACGCATTTCTTTGTTTATTGGATACAAAACAGCTGGAAATATAAAATTATCCGAACGTTGTCCTCCTTTTGCATTAATCACTTTTGCGCCTTTGCTGGTAGCGTCATCAATCAATTCTTGAATGTAGGCAGGTTTTTCTTTTTCTGGTAATGGTGTGAGTGAAACTCCATTTTCCCAAGGATTTCCAAAGCTTAGCGCATCAACTTTGGCAGAGAATCGTTTATTGAATTCATCTGCTATCGATTCGTGAACGTACAAAATTTTTAATGCAGTACAACGTTGTCCGTTAAACGATAAGGCGCCTGCAACACATTCTTGGATAGCCAAATCTAAATTGGCATCGGGTAAAATAATTGCCGGATTTTTTGCTTCTAATCCCAATATTAAACGTAATCTATTTTTGTTTGGATGTAAATCTTGCAAAGCAATCGCCGATTTACTGTTTCCAATCAAAGCCAAAATAGAAACTCTTCCCGATTTCATTATTGGAGACGCAACTTCGCGCCCACGACCATATAATATATTGATAACTCCTTTTGGAAAACTGCTTTTAAAGGCTTCCAATAAGGGTGAAATCAATAAAACTCCGTGTTTGGCTGGTTTGAAAATTACGGGATTACCCATTATTAATGCCGGTATCAACAAGGTAAAAGTTTCATTTAAGGGATAATTATATGGTCCAAGACACAAAACAACTCCAAGTGGTCCGCGACGTACCATCGCATTTATTCCTTGAACTTTGGAAAAATGGGCGCTACGGCTGTTTAATTCTTTATAGCTCTCGATGGTGTCATAAATATATTCGACAGTTCGATCAAATTCTTTTTCAGAATCACCAAGCGATTTTCCTATTTCCCACATCAGAAGCTTTACCACTTCACTTCGAGTTGCCTTCATTTGTTTGACAAAATTATCCATACATTTTATACGGTCGGCCACTTTCATTGTAGGCCACAAACCTTGACCGTTATTGAATGCAGCATCGGCAGCATCAACAGCTTCCATAGCTTCTTTTTCTCCCATAAAAGGAATGGTTCCCAGCAAAGTAGGCTCGTAAACTTCTGTGGAGGAAATCGTGGAATACACGGGTGTTGTTTGACCTTTCCATCTTTTTAATTCTCCATCGACTAAGTAAGTGTCTTGAATAAGTAATGAATTAATTTGAAATTCTTGAGGTATTGTATTCATTATTAGGTATTGTTATTTTAATTTAAGATTGTAAATAAAAAAGAGGCTTTGGCCTCTTCTAGTTTTCTGGCGAAACTATTTCCCCGTCCCATTCTAAAAATCCTCCGAGCAAATTATAAGTGTTTTCAAAACCCAAGCTGTTCATAGCTTCACAAGCTTTTGCACTTCTGGCTCCAGAACGACAATAGACATAATAATTTTTTGATTTATCCAATGCTTTCAATTTTTCAATAAATATAGGCCCTTCGTAAATATCCATATTTATCGAGTTGGGAATAATTCCTTCATTGCATTCGTCTTCAGTTCTAACATCTAGTATAACTGCATTTTCATCGGCTTCCAGTTGAGAAACCCAATCTTCTTGTGTCAAATTCATCGTATTGTTTTTGGTAAAAATACAAAGTTTTTACCTAACAATAAACTGTCGTTTTGTGTATTACATAACATTCAATTTGTACTTTTCTTCCAAATTAATTGATTATTAAGGAATTGAATGGGAAATAAATCTCCGATATAAACTTGCTTCATTCTTTAACAAAAGCTGTTAATCTCAAAAAATTACCGCAATATTTCTTACCAAAGAAATTAATTTAATAAAAAATGTTAAAACATTTGTATATACAAATAAAATTTAATTACATTTGTACCTACAAATTACATATATACAAATATGAAAATTGAAGAAGAAATAAAAAGCACAGTTGCATTGGATAATCCCAAGAAAATTATCTTAAATATTTTGTATACACAAAATGTGATTACCGATAAGTTTAATGAAATTTTGAAACCTTATGATTTATCAGGGGAACAATATAATGTATTGAGAATACTAAGAGGTCAAAAGGGAAATCCGGCAAATATGTGTGTCATCCAGGAGCGAATGATAGCCAAAACGAGTAACACCACTCGATTAGTAGATAAATTATTATTAAAAAAATTTGTTACTCGAAATGTTTGTCCCGAAAACAGAAGGAAAATTGAAGTATTAATTACCCAAAAAGGATTGGATATTTTAACAGAATTGGATCCGAAAGTAATAGAACACGAAAATTTCTTTTCAAAAAACTTAAATTCTGAAGAATTAGAGCAATTAAACATTTTACTAGAAAAATATAGAATCCAATAACAAAAAACAATAAACAAAAATGAGCAATTTCGTAAAAAATCAAAAATGGAGGTACGCAACCAAAAAATTTGATGCAACACAAAAAATTTCCACCGAAGATTTAAATTCTTTAAAAGAAGCTATCCGTTTGAGTTCTTCCTCTTATGGCTTGCAACCTTATCAAGTCCTTATCGTTGAAAATCCTGAATTAAGAGCGCAAATTCTGCCTGCCGCCTATGGCCAATCCCAAGTTATAGATGCATCACATTTAATTGTATTTGCAAATCAAATCAATGTGGGTGACGCAGAAATTGATGCCTACATAGAAAATATTAGCAAAACAAGAGAAATTCCTAAAGATGCACTAAAGGGTTTTGAAAATTACATAAAAGGCACAATCAGTAAATTTACTGAAGATGCAAAAAATATCTGGGCATCAAAACAAACCTATTTGGCACTTGGAAATCTTCTAAATGCTGCCGCCGAATTGAAAATTGATGTTACTCCAATGGAAGGATTTAATCCGACTCAAGTCAATGAAATACTAGATTTAGACAAACTAGGTCTCAACGCATCTTTGATGGCAACAATTGGTTACAGACACGAAGAAGACGCGACCCAACATCTGAAAAAAGTTAGAAAATCAAACGAAGAATTATTTATCACCCTTTAATTATATTAATCAACAAACAAATTTAAAAACAATGAAAAAATTAAAAGCAATTGCATTAGCATTAGTAGTAGTTTTGTCTACAGTATCTGTATCAGCACAAACTAAAAAAGTTGACGCTGCTAAAAGCACCATAAACTGGTTGGCAAAAAAAGTTACAGGACAACATAGCGGAACCGTGAACCTTAAGGATGGCGCATTGGTTTTCAAAGGAAAAAAATTGGTTGGAGGAACATTCACTGTTGATATGACTTCGTTAACAGCAACCGACCTTACCGGCAATTATTTGGGGAAATTAAATGGTCACTTAAAATCTGACGACTTCTTTAGTACCGAGAAATTCCCAACCTCTACTTTAGTTTTCAAAACCATTGGCGCAAAAAGCAAAGATACTTATACTGTAACCGCTGATTTAACCATTAAAGGAATTACAAACCAAATTACTTTTGACATTAAAATTACAGATAATTCTGCAACCACAACTTTAACAATTGACAGAACAAAATATGACATCAAATATGGTTCTAAATCATTCTTCGAAAGCATTGGAGACAAAGCAATCTATGATGATTTTGAATTAACAGTTTCTTTACTATTCTAAATTTTAAGATAAGGAATGAATAATAGCCAGCCCCATCAGAAACTGTTGGGGTTTGTTTTTTGAATTCATTTCAACCTATAAAACATAACAAAATCATAAAAAAAAGTGTTTTTTATTCAATCTGTTTGGATAATCAAATTTCATTTATATATTTGCGATATGAAAACAAATACAAACAATACTTGGTGGTGGAACAATTTACGTCAGTCGTCGTGAACAAAGCTCCTATAGTATAAAACTATAAATATAAAAGGCTTGTCATCACGACAAGCCTTTTTTTATGCTCCAATTATTTCAACATCACATAAAGCAAAATGAAAACATTTAAACTAAATACAAATTACAAGCAAATCCTTGCCGATACAATAACTCCCGTGAGCGTTTACCTGAAAATTAGGGATCAATTTCCTAATAGTTTGCTTTTGGAAAGTAGCGATTATCACGGTAACGACAACAGTTTTTCATATATCTGTTGTAATCCGATTGCTTTCATAAAAATCGAAAACGAAACCATTTATAAAACCTATCCAGACGGAAGTTTTGAAACTATTTCTATTGACAAAAACTCCGATATTCCTCAAGTAATTCAAGAATTTTCAGGTCAATTCAAATCTAACAAAAGTGATTTCAAGTTCATCAATAACGGGTTATTTGGTTATATTTCGTATGATGCCGTACGCTATTTCGAAAAAATAACTATCGCAAAAAAAGAAAATAGCAACACCATTCCCGATGTATATTATGCGGTGTACCAAAACATAATCGCCATCAACCATTTCAAAAACGAGGCATACATATTTTGCCATAGCTTGGATGGAAAAAACAACATTTCGGAAATCGAACAATTGTTGCAATCAAGAAATATAGCCTCTTATAAATTCTCGAAAGAAGGAGAAGGTTTTTCGAACCTGACAGACGAAGAATTCAAGCACAATGTGGCTTTAGCCAAGAAACATTGTTACCGTGGCGACGTGTTCCAATTGGTTTTGTCTCGAAGATTTACCCAAGGTTTCAAAGGCGATGAATTTAATGTTTACCGAGCTTTAAGAAGCATCAACCCTTCCCCATATTTGTTCTTTTTTGATTATGGAAACTTCAAGATATTTGGCTCCTCGCCCGAAGCCCAAATTGTTGTAAAAAACCGAAAAGCTGAAATCCACCCAATTGCAGGAACGTTTAGACGAACTGGTGATGATGAAAAAGATGCCCTACTCGCAAAAGAATTATCGGCTGACAAAAAAGAAAATAGCGAACACGTAATGCTGGTCGATTTAGCCCGAAACGATTTAAGCCGCCACGGTCACGGAGTAGAAGTTGAAAAATATAGGGAAATTCAGTTTTTCTCTCACGTCATCCATTTGGTTTCGAAAGTGACAGGACATTTACACGAAAAAGCCACTACAATGCAGGTCGTTGCCGACACTTTTCCGGCAGGAACTTTAAGCGGAGCACCAAAACATAGAGCGATGCAATTGATAGAAGATTATGAAAAAACGAATCGTAACTTTTATGGAGGTGCTATTGGTTTTATGGATTTTGAAGGCAACTTCAATCACGCCATTATGATTCGAACGTTCTTAAGCAAAAACCACCAATTACATTCTCAAGCCGGTGCCGGAATTGTTGCCGATTCAAACGAAGAAAGCGAAATGCAGGAAGTGTACAATAAATTATTGGCGCTGAATAAAGCGTTGGATTTAGCAGAAACAATATAAAAGAATTTAAATATTTAAAAAAAATCCGTTTTTAATCTGTGTTTTGCGATAGCAAATCGGCGTTTATCAGCGTTCCAAAATAAAAAAACAAAATGAAAAAAATACTAGTCATAGACAATTACGATAGCTTCACCTACAATTTGGTGCATTATCTGGAAGATTTAAATTGCGAAGTAACCGTTTATAGAAACGATGAATTCGACATTGACGAAATCTCGGGATTCGATAAAATATTGCTTTCTCCAGGGCCCGGAATTCCAGATGAAGCGGGATTATTGAAAGCTGTAATTGCCAAATATGGCCCAACAAAAAGCATTCTTGGCGTTTGTCTTGGTCAACAAGCCATTGGAGAAGTTTTCGGCGGAACCCTCTCTAATTTAGACAAAGTCTATCACGGTGTTGCCACAATGGTAAAAACATCAGTTGATGATGAACTTTTATTCGAAGGTTTAGGAAATGAATTCGAAGTAGGACGCTATCATTCTTGGGTGGTTGACACGAATTTACCTGATGTTTTAGAGGCAACTTCTTTCGACGAAAACGGACAAGTAATGTCATTGCGACACAAAACTTTCGATGTGAAAGGTGTGCAATTTCATCCCGAAAGTGTTTTGACACCAAATGGAAAGAAAATTTTAGAAAACTGGGTGAAAAATTAATACAGCAGACAGAAAAAAATCCGTAAATATCAGTTAAAATCCGCGTCATCCGCGTCCCATTAAAATGAAAACAATATTAAACAGACTCATCAATCACGAAATGCTATCGAAAGAAGAAGCGAAAGCCGTTTTGGTAAATATCTCCAACGGGAATTATAATCCAAGCCAAATTGCTTCCTTTCTTACCGTTTATATGATGCGAAGTATCAGCATCGAAGAACTTTCAGGTTTTAGAGAAGCTTTGTTGGAATTGTGTATTCGGGTCGATTTATCGGCCTACAACACCATTGATTTGTGTGGAACTGGTGGCGACGGAAAAGATACCTTTAATATATCAACACTAGCTTCATTTGTGGCAGCCGGAGCAGGAATCAAAGTAGCAAAACACGGAAATTACGGTGTTTCTTCTATTTCTGGTTCGAGTAACGTGATGGAAAAACTGGGAGTAAAATTCAGTAACGACAATGATTTCCTAGAAAAATGTATCGACCAAGCCGGAATTTGCATTTTGCACGCACCATTGTTTCACCCTGCGATGAAAAACGTTGGACCTATTCGAAAAGAATTGGGAGTAAAAACCTTCTTCAATATGTTGGGACCAATGGTGAATCCGAGTTTTCCTCAAAATCAATTGGTTGGTGTTTTTAACTTGGAATTAGCTAGAATGTATGGTTATTTATACCAAAATACCGATAGGAATTTTACGATTTTGCACTCTTTGGAAGGTTATGATGAAGTTTCATTAACTTGCCCAACCAAATTTATTTCAAATACTCAAGAAGGAGTTTTAAATCCAAGTGATTTCGGCGTTCGACAATTGTTGCAAAGCGAAATTGAAGGCGGAAAAACCATCGAGGAATCGGCAGAAATGTTTATGAACATCCTTTCCGGTCAAGGAAACGATGCCCAAAATAATGTGGTTTGTGCCAATGCCGCAATGGCAATTGCAACCGTTACAAAATGCACACCACTTGAAGGTTTCGAATTGGCAAAAGAAAGTTTATTCTCCGGAAAAGGATTGGCTTCACTGAAAAAATTACAAGAATTAAGTAGATAAAATAGTTTTAAAGTTTAAGGTTTAAAGTGGTTAGAATATGGAGCAACTTTAAACCTTAAACAAAGAAAACTTTAAACAAAATATAAATGAATATTTTAGACAAAATAATAATCGACAAACGCAGAGAAGTCATCCTCAAGAAATCTATCATTCCTGTTTCACAATTGGAAGCTTCAGTTTTGTTTGAGAGAAAAACTATTTCGTTAAGCCAAAATTTAAGAAACAGCAACTCCGGAATCATTGCCGAACACAAACGCCGTTCGCCTTCCAAAGCCGAAATAAATTATGGTTTCACGGTCGAAGAAGTGGTCAAAGGCTACGAAAATGCCGGTGCCTGCGGAATTTCGGTTCTTACGGATGGCAAATATTTTGGTGGTTCTTTAGACGATTTACTTTTGGCAAGAGCAACAGTAAATATTCCGCTTTTGCGAAAAGAATTTATTGTTGACGAATACCAAATATTAGAAGCTAAAGCACACGGAGCCGATTTAATTTTGCTGATTGCAGCGGTTTTGACAAGAGATGAAATCAAAAGTTTATCTGAATTTGCCAAAAGTTTAGGATTAGAAGTTTTGCTGGAAGTTCATAATTTAGAAGAATTACAAAAATCAATAATGCCAACTTTAGATATGATTGGCGTGAACAACAGAAACCTGAAAACATTCGAAGTGAGTTTGGATTTCAGCAAGCAATTGGCATACAAAATCCCGAATGATTTTGTAAAAGTTTCCGAAAGTGGTATTTCGTCAATAGAATCCATTAACGAACTGAGACCTTATGGTTACAAAGGATTTTTGATTGGAGAAAACTTTATGAAAACCGAAAATGCCGGCGAAGTAGCAAAAGAATTTATTTCAAAATTATAAAAAATGAAACTCAAAATCTGCGGAATGAAATATCCCGAAAATATTCTCGAAGTAGGCTCGCTCCTACCCGATTATATGGGCTTTATATTCTGGGAGAAATCGGCACGCTATTTCGATGGAATCATTCCTACGTTGCCAAAATCAATCAAAAAAGTCGGTGTTTTTGTAAATGAAACTTCAGAAGAAATTCTGAAAAAGATAGAAAACCATAATTTGCAAGCCGTTCAATTACACGGAAACGAATCAGTTGAATTTTGTGTAGATTTGAAAAATAAAATTGACAATGCAATCGAAATCATAAAAGTGTTTTCAGTCAATGATGATTTTGATTTTGAAGTCTTAAAATCTTTCGAAAATGTATGCGATTATTTTCTCTTTGACACCAAAGGAAAATTACCCGGAGGAAACGGAATTGCTTTCGATTGGAAAGTGTTAGAAAAATATCCGTCAACAAAACCATTTTTCTTAAGCGGAGGAATCGGAATAGATGAAATGGATGCAGTAAATGAAATTTTAAAAACCAATTTACCCACTTATGCAATAGACATAAACAGTAAATTTGAAATCGAACCAGGATTAAAAAACATACAATTATGTACAGACGCGATTCATCGCATCTCCATAATCAATAAAAAGAGACGCGATAAATCGCATCTCGCCCAATAAAGAAAAATAAAATAGAGACGCGATAAATCGCGTCTGCACCAAAAATAAAAAAAATTATGTCATATCACGTTAACGAAAAGGGCTATTACGGAGAATTTGGAGGAGCTTACATTCCTGAAATGCTGTATCCAAATGTAGAAGAATTACGCCAGCAATATCTTAAAGTCACTTCAGAACCTTCTTTTCAAAAAGAATTTGATGCGCTGCTAAAAGACTATGTGGGTCGCCCTACTCCGCTTTATTTTGCTGAGCGGTTGTCTGAAAAATACAACACTAAAATCTACCTCAAAAGAGAAGATTTATGCCATACCGGAGCACATAAAGTCAATAACACTATCGGTCAAATATTGCTTGCCAAACGACTAGGCAAAACCAGAATTATTGCCGAAACTGGTGCAGGTCAACACGGTGTTGCAACAGCTACGGTTTGTGCCTTGATGGGCTTGCAATGCATTGTTTATATGGGTGAAATTGACATCAAACGTCAAGCTCCCAATGTGGCAAGAATGAAAATGTTGGGCGCCGAAGTTCGTCCCGCTCTTTCCGGTTCACGAACGCTGAAAGATGCCACAAACGAAGCCATTCGCGACTGGATTAACAATCCTGTCGATACCTATTATATCATTGGTTCGGTAGTTGGGCCACATCCTTATCCTGATATGGTGGCTCGTTTTCAGAGCGTAATTTCCAAAGAAATAAAAGAACAATTATTAGAAAAAGAAGGAAAAGAAAACCCTGATTACGTTATCGCTTGCGTGGGTGGCGGAAGCAATGCTGCTGGAGCTTATTACCATTTTTTGGACGATGAAAAAGTAAATATTATTGCTGTCGAAGCTGCAGGTCTTGGGGTAGACTCCGGCGAAAGTGCGGCAACTTCTGCTTTGGGAAAAATCGGTGTTATTCACGGAAGTAAAACCCTGTTGATGCAATCTCCAGACGGTCAAATTACCGAACCGTATTCCATTTCTGCCGGTTTGGATTATCCTGGCGTTGGCCCAATGCACGCCCATTTATTCGCTAGCGGAAGAGCCGAATTCATTTCGATTACCGATGACGAGGCGATGCAATTTGGATTCCAACTGTCAAAATTGGAAGGTATAATTCCCGCCATAGAAAGTGCACATGCCTTTGCCGTTTTAGACCAAAAACAGTTCAAACCCACAGATATTGTAGTGATTAATCTATCTGGTCGTGGCGACAAAGATTTGAACACTTATATTGATTATTTTAAATTATAATTAAGCTTTACAATATGAAAACTATGATAAAATTATTTACCTACGGTACTTTGCAACACGATGATATTCAAGAAAATATTTTTGGTCGCATTCTACAAGGAATACCCGAAACATTAATCGGCTACGCGTTAAGAGAGATTCAAATCGAAGAAGAATTTGGAATCGTACACTATCCTATCATTGTGGAAACACATAATCCAGAAGACACCATCAACGGAATAGTATACGAAATTACGACTAAAGAACTTCATCAAGCAGATTTATACGAAGGATCTCATTATAAACGGGTTGAAGTGCATTTGCATTCGAATCAAAAAGCATGGGCTTATAGCGTTGCCACATAGATTCTCGAAATAAATATTGTTACAAAATCAAAAGACATTATCAGGTCAGGTAAAAAATAGAACAATGAATAGAATAAACCAAAAATTACAAGAAAACAAAAAGATACTTTCCATCTATTTTTCGGCGGGATATCCCAGTTTGAACGACACTGTGCAAGTCATCCAAGATTTAGAAAAAAGCGGTGTCGACATGATAGAAATAGGATTGCCTTTTAGCGATCCATTGGCCGATGGGCCAACAATTCAAGAGAGTTCAACCCAAGCTTTGCATAACGGAATGACGACACAAGTTTTGTTTGACCAATTGAAGGACATCCGAAAAACGGTTTCCATTCCTCTAGTGATTATGGGTTATTTTAATCCAATGTTGCAATATGGAGTGGAAAATTTCTGCCAGAAATGTGCTGAAATTGGTATCGATGGTTTAATTATTCCCGACCTTCCTGTTGATGTTTATGCTGATGAGTATAAAGCCACTTTCGAAAAATACGGGTTAATAAATGTGTTCTTGATTACACCACAAACTTCTGACGAGCGCATTCGTTTTATCGACAGCGTTTCTGATGGATTTATTTATATGGTGAGTTCGGCAAGTGTCACTGGTTCGCAATCCGGTTTTGGAAGCGTTCAAGAAAATTACTTCAAACGAATCGCCGATATGAACCTGAAAAATCCACAAGTAATTGGTTTTGGAATCAGCAACAAGGAAACTTTCAATCAAGCTACGCAGTTTGCCAAAGGAGCAATTATTGGTAGCGCTTTCATCAACAACCTAACAGATAATGGGGCTGGAAGTATTGATGAGTTTGTGAAAGCGATTCGATAAAATATCATTATTTATAAAAAACGGCGTTTAAAGATATTTTAAAAGCCATTTTTTTATACTAAATCCAGAACTAGTAAAGTAAGAAAAATAATTGTTTTTTTAATGATTTGTAAGAAAAAACTATATTTGTTTAGTACTAATTCTTAGCATTTTTAAAACCTCTAACTAACATATTATAAAACATTCAAATTGTATGAAAAAAATTATTTTCTATGTATTAAGTCTAATTAGTTTAGCTGGATATTCCCAAAACAAAAATCAACAAACTACTGATTTAGACAAAGTTTTTAAATCAAATTTAAACTTTAAGTCAACACCCAAAAAAAGCGAATATTTTATTACTGATTCAGACACAGTTTTTTGCTCTCATTTAAGCTATAAATTAACCTCCCAAAGTTATTTATCTGAAATTAATTATGTTAATTCAGAAAATAAAAGTGTTATAATAAAAGGAAGCAAAAATATGCCTAATATATCGACTTTTTTTATTAACGAAGAAACAATTGATAGAATACCACAAAACACAAATAAGCCCGACAAAGGTATTAAATGGGCCTCAAGAGTTGTTGATGGAAAATTAATAGTTAACAATTATCACTCAGAAATGACTGTTCATTATGCTCCTGCAGCTAATATTGCTCCTGCCACTTTTTCTTATTCAGACTATGCAACTACTGGTATCACCAAATTCTTTATCAAAATGCCAAATGGAATTTTTTATGATATAAATGATTCAAGTGATAGAAATAAGTATATTATTCCTTATCTAAAAGAATGCGATGCTTTCACATCATCTTATAAAGGTAATTATAGTAAAGATTATGATTCATTTATCGAAACTATTAAATTATATAATTCTGTCTGTAAATGACAAATCCCCAAATAATTGGTTTTGGAATCAGCAACAAGGAAACTTTCAATCAAGCTACGCAGTTTGCCAAAGGAGCAATTATTGGTAGCGCTTTCATCATCAACCTAACAGAAAATGGAGTTGGAAGTATTGGGGAATTTGTTGGAAATATTAGATAACGTTAGCAAAAATTTATCGAGTAAAAACCAAATGATTTCCTTTCGATAAGTTGGTGTCAAATTGATAACCTTCATAATTGAAACCTTTCAAATCATCAACGGTTTTTGCGTTGGTGTCAATAATATAACGAACCATCAATCCCCTCGCCTTCTTGGCAAAAAAACTGATTATTTTTAGTTTTCCGTTTTTATAATCCTTAAATTCCGGGGTGATTACAGGAACTTTCAATGCTTTAACATCAACTGCCGAAAAATATTCGTTGCTTGCCAAATTGATAAAAAGTTCTCCTTTTTCGAGTTCCTTGTTCAATGCTTTTGTAACGGCGGCTTTCCAAAAATCATATAAGTTTTTGCTTTCGCCAATGGGTAATTTAGTCCCCATTTCGAGACGATAGGCCTGAATTAAATCTAATGGTTTCAGGATTCCATACAAACCAGACAATATTCGCAATTTGTCTTGCAGCGTTTCAAGTTTTTCAGGAGGAATCGAATACGCATCCAAGCCAGTATATACATCGCCATCAAAAGCAAAAATGGCCGGACGAGCATTTTCGGGAGTAAATGGAGTTTTCCAATCTTGATTGCGTTGCCAATTCAAATCAGATAATTTATCCGAAATATCCATTAATTCCGAAAGTTCCTTTGGTGATTTTTGTTTCAAAACTTTGTGAACTTGGCGTGCTTCTTTTAAAAACAACGCCTCCGAGAATTTTGCTGTTGGCAATGCTTTTTCAAAATTCAACGATTTGGCTGGAGAAATGACGATTTTCATAATTGTGGATTCCCTTTATTGGAAGTTTCAAAAGTACAAATTGAAAATGAAAATTGCAGAACATTTTATTTGTACTATTTTTGAATACATAAACAAGCAACTCTTTTTTTTTATGTCCAAAATCGAAATCAGGAAAGCCACCATTTCCGACCTTGAAATTATTCAGGAAATCAGCAAGCAAACTTTCACTGAAACTTTTGCTGCCGTGAATACTCCGGAAAATATGTCCAATTATATCCGTGAAAATTTCAATCCGGAACAAATGGCTTTGGAAATAAACAATCCAGAATCTGCTTTTTATCTTGCCTTTTTGGAAAATGAAATCATTGGTTATTTGAAAATAAACTTTGGCAATGCCCAAACTGAAAAACAAAAAGAAAAGACTTTAGAAATTCACAGAATCTACGTTTTACATGCTTTTCACGGAAAAAGAGCGGGACAATTATTGCTTGACGAAGCGATAAAAATCGCAAATCAAACCGGAGTTGATTCCGTTTGGCTAGGCGTTTGGGAAGAAAATCACAGAGCGCTACAATTTTATTCTAAAAATGGTTTTGTCGAATTTGACCAACACGTTTTTACCTTGGGCAACGATGTACAAACGGACTTATTGATGCAGCTCAAAATAAACAATTAACCAAGCCACTCCCAGTGAGCTGGATTTCGTATTTTTGCACTATGAGCATAACACCCAATTCAGAAGCCAAAGGATACAACAATTACGGAGCGTACTTGCGCAAAAAATACAACGGAAAACGTGTCTATAAAGTGATTGTCGATGGTGGTTTTTCTTGTCCCAACAGGGACGGAAGCAAAGGCTACGGCGGTTGCACCTATTGCAATGTCGATTCATTTACACCCGAAATTTCAAGAAGCGCATTAACGATGCAATCGCAGTTAAAAGACGGAATGGAGCGAGCCAAAAACCACTACAAAGCCGATAAATATATCGTTTATTTTCAGCCAAACACCAATACGTATGCGCCAGTTCATTATTTAAAAACAATGTACGACGAAGCTTTATCCATAAACACCGAGGATGTTGTGGGATTTTCTGTGGGCACGCGACCTGATTGTATCGATGCCGAAAAAGTGGCCTTGTTGGAAAGTTATTGTGATCGATTTGACGTGGATTTGGAAATGGGAATGGAATCGATTTATGACGAAACCCTGAAGCAAATTAATCGAGGTTGCAGCCACGCCGAGTTTGTCACCGCAGTGGAATTATTGAAAGATAGCAAAATCGATTTGTGTGTGCATACCGTTTTTGGTTTTCCTTGGGAAACAAGGGAAATGATGCTAAACTACATTCACGAAATCAACCGATTTCCGCAAATTAAATTCGTGAAATTCCATCATTTACATATCGTAGAAGGTTCGATTATGGGAGTTAAATACAAGAAAAAACCTTTCAAACTCTTCAGTTTAGAAGAATACACCAACTTGCTTTGCGAGTTAATCCCGCTTTTGCGTCCTGATATCGTAATCCAGCGTTTGTTCGGAATTTCCGATTGGGATTTGCTCATTGCGCCCAATTGGGGTTTGAACAAATCCAACATTCAAACCTATATGGAGAAAGAAATCGAACGCAGGGAAATTGTGCAGGGTTCGCTTTATAAACAAATTAGTTTTAAGTAAGAAAATTTTTGCTTTGTTTATTTTGGTATATTTGAAAAAAATCGAAGCTTGTCAAAGCAATGTTTAAATTAACTGAAATCTTAAACTAAAAACTAAATATAAATGAATAGAAAGTTATTTTTCCTTTTAATTGGATTGTTTTCAACTGCAAGTGCATTTTCGCAAGAATCAAAAGTAAGTGTAGAATTGAATTACCCAATTCCAATAGGCAACAATTTTATAGGCTCAAACTATGAAGGAATTATCGATATTGGCATTCGATATAAATTTATCAGACTAAATCATTTTAATATCGGAACGTCAATAAATTCAGGGCTTTTAACCTATTCACTGCACAATGGTATCCAAGAATTTAACACAAAAGATTATAATATAGAACCAAGATTTTTCATTGAACTCGATTCTGAATCATTAAAAAAATTGCATCCTACTTTAGGTCTAGGATATGCTTTTATGGTTTTCAAAGCAAATGGAACAAATAATCAATTTGAAATATCTAATTCTAATTATAGTGAGACATTGAAAGGATTGAATTTTAATACTTCTATCTTGTATGATATTAGTTCAAAACTTTTTGCACAAGTCCAATATGATTTTATAAAAATTACGAATAATAAATCATTAAATACAAAATACAATACAACCGCAACTTTTATGAAAATTGGGATTGGATATAAATTTTAGCAATCTTTCTTATATTCCACTACAAATTAAATGTTATTACTGCGAAGTATGATACATTCCAGAGCATTTCTAACTAGTATAGTGAAAAAAAACTCGCTAATCTGCAAAATAAAAAAACAAATTTTATGAGTTCTGAAATAAATAAACCAAGAAATCCTAAACTAGCATTTTTGTCAGCATTGTTTGTGCCTGGATTTGGACAAGTATATAATGGTCAAATTAAAAAAGGATTTTTATTTTTAGCTATTGAACTCATTTTACCTATTATTTTTGGCTTTACAAAATTAGGCGTGTTTTTTATTGGATTTATCACAATTTTAGCTATCTCTTTTTTGTATAGAATTTATGTCATTTATGATGCGATAAAAAGTGCAAGAAATCTAAAAAAATACACTCTTAAACCATATAATACTTGGTATTATTATCTTGTTATTATAATTGGAATTTATACAATACTTTGGTTTTACGATACCAATTCAATTGTAGGGATTAAAAGTTTTAAAATACAATCGACTTCTGGTGAGCCAACTATGAAAGTAGCGGACAAAGTTATTGCAGATTTAAACGCATTTGATAACATTAAGCCAAATTATGGAGATATTGTTATTTTTCAAAAAAAAGATAGCCTAAATCCTTGGGTTTACAGGATAGTTGCTTTACCAAATGATAGACTTGAAATTCAGAACAACTTTTTAATCATAAATGGTAAAAAATGTAAAACTTCTTTCATTAAAGAAGATAAAAGCGAAGAATTTGAGGTAAATGAATTCGAAGAAGAACTTCCGAATGGGCACAAACATAGAATATATACATTTAAAAAACCTTTTGAAGACAACAAAAAGGTAATAAGCCAAATAATCATCCCGGCAAATAGTTATTATTTGATTGGTGATAATCGAGACAATGCGCTTGATTCAAGATATATTGGAGTAATTAATAAAGCGGAAATCAAAGGAAAAGTGGTATTTGGATATTGGGGGAAATCAAACGATAGAATTAATATTAATTTTAGGGATAAATAAATAAAACCAGTCGTGCAATATCCCCCGACTTCATACAACTCTTATATACCGTTACAAATTAAATGATTTTGTTGCGAAGTCGGAGACATTCGTATAGCATTCCTAACTAACATAGTTAAAAAAAATCCGTTATTATCCGCCAAAATCCGCGTTATCCGCGTCCCAATTTTACTCCTCTTCCTCGCTAGTATGCGTTTTCGAATACCCTCGCCACTTTTCGATACAATCCTGAAAATCTTGCGGTAATTCCGTGTCAAAACGCATCATTTCTCCAGTTGTGGGATGCATAAAACCAAGCGTTTTTGCGTGCAAAGCCTGTCTTGGCAAAGCCTTAAAACAATTATCGATGAATTGTTTGTATTTCGTAAACGTGGTTCCTTTCAAAATTAAATCGCCGCCATATCGTGCATCATTAAATAGCGGATGACCTATGTGTTTCATATGAACCCGAATCTGGTGTGTTCTTCCCGTTTCAAGAATACAGGAAACCAAAGTCACATAACCAAAACGTTCCAAAACCTTGTAATGTGTTACGGCGGGTTTCCCTATTTCGGGGTCGGCAAAAACCGCCATTTGCATCCGGTCTTTTACGTGGCGGGCAATATTGCCTTCGATCGTTCCTTCTTCTTCCACTACATTTCCCCAAACTAGCGCGATGTATTCTCTTTCGGTAGTTTTGGCTTCAAATTGCTTGGCAAGATGTGTCATTGTTGCTTCGGTTTTGGCAATGACAAGAAGTCCCGAAGTGTCTTTATCAATTCGATGCACCAATCCTGGACGTTCGCTGCTGTTCATTGGCAAATTTTCGAAATGAAAGGCCAGAGCGTTCACTAAAGTTCCCGTATAATTTCCGTGACCGGGATGCACCACAAAATCGGGCGGTTTGTTAACCAGCAAAAGTGCGTCGTCTTCATAGACAATGTTGAGCGGAATATCTTCGGGGTCTACCCTGTTTTCGAACGGCGGATGCGACAACATAATGCGTATCACATCAAAAGGTTTTACCTTATAGTTCGATTTTACAGGAACATCATTCACATAAATATCGCCTGAAGTCGCTGCATTCTGGATTTTGTTTCGAGTTGCATTGGGAATCATATTCATCAAATACTTGTCGATTCTCAGGAGCAATTGCCCTTTGGGAACGTCAAATCTATAATGTTCGAATAATTCGTCCTCTAAATCTTCTGTAGTGTCACTATTATTGTTCATTTGGCAATTCCTCGATTGTTGGCGTGGCTGTAGAGTCCACTTCTTCAATATAACTTTCATTGCCGTCTCCCAAAACCAAATCAATTTTGGAAGCTTTCAAAACTCGGTCTCCCACCTTTAGGTTTCTTCCTTTGTAACGCATTTCGAGCACCATGTCTTTTCCAAGATTCGGAATATAAGTAATGGTTCCTTCTTCAAGTCCCAATGCTTTCAACGTTGGAACGGCTTCGCGATAGGTTTTATCAATTAAATCCGGAATTCTCACCGACGAAAACCCCGAAGCATTAATTTTTATATATACTTTTCTGCCCACTTTTACTTTGGCTCCAGGCAAAGGATCTTGCTCTACCACGCTATACTTTGGATAATCACTGTTATAATCAACGCTGTCCAAAAGCACGTAATCCAAGTCTAAGTCATCCAGTTTTTCCTCAACCTGTTCCTCTGTCAATTTAGCTAAATTTGGCACCGTAATTTCGTGACCGTGATCCGTAGTGAAAGTCAGCCAATGCATAAATAAATAACCCAAAACAGAAATGATGACAAGCGCAGCTATTGCTTGTCCTAAAAACACCCGACTGCCAAGATAATTACGTAAACTCATAAATTTATTTTTATATGTCACAAAGATAAAGTTATTTCGTTCCAAAAAAAATTCTAATTTTGTTTTGAAAACGTTTAATCGGTTAATCGGTTAAACGATTAACCGATTAAACCAATAAAATGAAAAACATTGCCATCATTATGGGCGGATATTCAAGCGAATATAAAATCTCCTTAATCAGCGGAAACGTTGTCTATCAATTTCTTGACAAAACAAAATTCAACGGATTCCGAATCCATATTTTCAAAGAAAAATGGGTTTATGTCGATGACAAAGACGCCGAATTTCCTATCGATAAAAACGATTTTTCAACAACTGTAAACGGAACTAAAATCACTTTCGACTGTGTTTTCAATGCCATTCACGGAACTCCGGGCGAAGATGGTTTGATGCAGGCTTATTTTGAATTAATAGGAATGCCGCAAACTTCCTGCGATTATTACCAATCGGCTTTGACTTTTAACAAACGGGATTTATTGTCAGTTTTGAAACCTTACGGAATTAAAACTGCTACTTCTTACTACTTAAACAAAGGAGAACACATCGATACTGCCGAAATTGTGAAAACTGTTGGTTTGCCTTGTTTTGTAAAACCCAATAAATCGGGTTCCAGTTTTGGAATTTCGAAAGTAAAAACAGCAGCCGAATTGCCAATCGCGATTGAAGTCGCTTACCAGGAAGACAACGAAATCATCATCGAAAGTTTCCTTGACGGAACAGAAGTTTCTGTTGGAGTAATCAATTATAAAGGAATTGTAACCGTTTTACCCATCACCGAAATTGTTTCAGAAAATGATTTCTTCGATTATGAAGCCAAATACCAAGGGAAATCACAGGAAATTACGCCAGCCAGAATCTCGGACGAAATGACTCAAAGAGTAAGCGAAGTGGCAAAACGTGCCTACGAAGTTTTGAAAATGAAAGGCTTTTCCAGAAGCGAATTTATATTCGTGGACGATGAACCTTATATGCTCGAGATGAACACCATTCCAGGTCTCACCACCGAAAGTTTGATTCCGCAACAAGCCAAAGCTGCCGGAATTTCATTGGAGGATTTGTTTAGCAATGCTATTGAATTGGCTTTGCCTGAATAACTAATTATTTCGTTAACTTTGTAAAAAAATAAACCGTTATGATTGACTACAAACAATATATCGCAATAAATTCCGAAATACGTTTTGGCAAACCAACCATAATCGGTACTAGAATAACCGTTTTTGATGTTTTAAATTGGTTAGCAAATGGAATGACCATAAATGAAATTATTGAAGATTTTCCAGAGCTTAACGAAAATCAAATCAAAGCTTGTCTTTCTTATGCAGCAGACAGGGAACATAAAATTCAGATTGCATCGTGAAGTTGCTGTTTGACCAAAACATTTCTTTTAGAATAATATCTAAAATAAAACTCAACTTCCCTGATGCAAAACAAGTTAGACAACTCGGAATTGAAAATTATTCAGATGTTGAAATTTGGAAATTTGCAAAAGAAAATGAATTTACATAGTAACTTTCGATGCAGATTTTTATGATTTATCAAATTTCAAAGGTTTTCCTCCAAAAATAATTTGGTTGCGTTTCGGTAATACAAAAACTGATTTTATTGCCAACATTATAAATTCAAGAAATTTAATTATTAAAGATTTTGTTAACGCTGACGAATATTCCGAAATTGCCTGTTTGGAAATCAAATAAATAGATAAAATATGAACAAAAGCAGACTCGAAGCCTTTAGCGATGGTGTTTTAGCCATTATTATCACCATAATGATTTTGGAAATAAAAGTACCGGAAGACAATACTTTCGAATCTTTGAAACCGTTAATTCCGGTTTTTTTGAGCTATGTTTTGAGTTTTGCTTATGTTGGCATCTATTGGAATAATCATCATCATATGTTTCAGGTTGTAAAAAAAATTAGCGGTTCGGTTTTATGGGGCAATCTTTTTTTGCTTTTTTGGTTATCTCTGATTCCTTTTGGCACCAGTTGGATTGGTTCACAACATTTTGCGGCAGTTCCAATGAGTATTTATGGATTTATTTTGTTGATGAGTGCAATTTCCTATTTTTCGTTGCAAAATAACATTATAAAACTCGAAGGCCAAAATTCAGTTCTATATCAAGCGGTTCAAAAAGACATAAAGGGCAAAATATCCTTGGTATGTTATGTTTTGTCAATTCCACTTGCATTTGTTTCGCCTTGGATTTCTGGATTACTTTACACCGCAGTTGCCCTGATTTGGATTATTCCAGACAGGAGAATTGAAAAACAAATAAATAAAAATTAAAATGAGAAAAGCTATTTTTCCGGGATCGTTTGACCCAATAACCCTAGGTCACGAAGATATTATTAGAAGGGGAATTACCTTATTTGACGAAATTGTAATTGCAATTGGTATCAACTCCGAGAAAAAATATATGTTTTCATTGGAAGAAAGAAAACAATTCCTCGAAGAAACTTTCAAAGATGAGCAAAACGTTTCTATCATAACTTATGAAGGCCTAACGATAGATTTATGCAAAAAAATAAATGCCAATTTTATTCTTCGTGGGCTTAGAAATCCAGCCGATTTTGAGTTCGAAAAAGCCATTGCCCACACCAATAGACGGATGTCAAAAATAGAAACCGTTTTTTTACTGACCGCTGCAAAAACATCTTATATAAGCTCCAGCATCGTGAGAGATGTTATTCGAAATAATGGAGAATATGAATTGCTGGTTCCAGATGCAGTAAGGGTAAAAAAATAGTATTCTGTATAAATTTGGAAATAGGCTTTATTTAGCATTACTTTCGCAAAAAAATTGACAATAATAGAAATGGAACGAACATTAAATAAACGCAGCGGATCTCAATGTGAACTTTGCGCTGCAACCGAAAACTTAAGAGTATTTGCAGTTTTACCAACGAAAAAAGGAGGTGCAGACGAAAGTATCTTGGCTTGCAGTACTTGCATTGACCAAATTGAAAATCCTGATAATGTTGATTTAAACCATTGGAGATGCTTAAATGATAGTATGTGGAGCGAGCACACAGCAGTTCAAGTGGTTGCTTGGAGAATGTTGAGCAGAATGCGTGCTGCGGGTTGGCCAAAAGAATTGCTGGACATGATGTATTTAGAAGACGATATTTTGGCTTGGGCTCAAGCAACTGGAGAAGGCGAAGATGACGAAAATAAAATTATACACAGAGATGTAAACGGAGTAATTCTCTCCACTGGCGATTCTGTAGTTTTGGTAAAAGATTTGAAAGTAAAAGGTTCAAGTATGGTGGCCAAACAAGGGACTGCGGTACGTAACATCAGACTGGATCACGAAAATGCCGAATATATTGAAGGTCGTGTCGACGGTCAAACGATTGTAATTATTACACAATACGTGAAGAAAATATAGTTTTTAGGTTGCAGTTAGCAGTTAGCAGTTAGCAGTTAGCAGTTAGCAGTTAGCAGTTAGCAGTTAGCAGTTAGCAAAAAAACGAAAACGTCCTGAGAAATCAAGACGTTTTCGTTTTTTTATACATAGATGTTTAACATTCTAAATCTGAAATCTGATCCTCATTGAGATTCCTACGGAATGACAAATTTGAGTTGCATATTATATGACAAACACTATTTAAAATTTTCAGTACCAACATTTTCATTCCGTAGGAATCTCAAAACTATCAAATCAGATTCCTACGGACTCGAGAGCAAAGTTCGAACTGGCTTAGCAATGACAAAATTGTAAAAAATTTAAAATCTACTCCTCCTCTTTCTTAATCACCTTTCTGGCAACTTCAATTTTGAATTTCTTACCTTTCATTTTTTCGTCCTTGATATTGTGAAGCAAGTCTTTTACTTTATTGTACTTTACTGCAGCAAACGAAATAAAATCTTTCACTTCAATTAATCCCAAATCTCCCTTCTCCAATTTTCCTTTTTGGGAAAAGAAACCCACGACATCTATTTTGTTCAATTTATTTTTCTTTCCACCGCTGATGTAGATGGTTTGAAATTCGGGTGGTTTGGGCAGTGTAGTGCTGTTTTCCACTTTCAAAACGGGCATTCCGTAATCAATATAGTCCAGTTTTTTTTCACTGTCGTGAGCAATGATATAAGCTGTTCCGGAAGCTTGCATTCGGGCTGTTCTTCCATTTCTATGCGTGAATTCATCTTCTTTTAAAGGCAAATGGTAGTGAATGACGTGTTTCATTTCGGGAATATCGAGTCCACGCGCAGCCAAATCTGTTGTGATTAAATAGCTCACGCTTCCGTTTCTGAATTGGATTAAAGCGCGTTCTCGCTCGTCCTGATCCATTCCGCCGTGATAATACGTTGCATAAATTCCTTTTTCGTTCAAAGTGTCGCTAATACGTTCTGCAGCATCACGATGGTTGCAAAACACTAAAGCTGATTGTGATTTCAACGAACAAATCAAATTGAACAAACTTCCAATTTTATCTTTTTCTTTCGAAATCACCATTTTCGTGTCCAAATTGGTTTCTTTTTCTTCTTCATTTGGAATAAAATCCAAAATCGTGGGATTTACAACTCTGGTGTATTTTGGAATTTCGATATCAGATGTCGCCGAAACCAAAATGCGTTTGTTCAGTTTAGATAATTTCCCGATGATGAATGACATCTGTTCGTGAAAACCCAACTGCAAGGATTTGTCAAATTCGTCGAGAATCAAAGTTTCAATTTTATCCAGACGAAAAGTGCCTCGGTCGATATGATCGGCAATTCGTCCCGGAGTTCCAATTAAAACTGCTGGCGGATTACTTAAATTCTTGATTTCGGTGTCGATGGAATGTCCGCCGTAGCAAACATTTACTTTATAATCTGTCCCCATTTTTTTCCAAACCTGCTCAATTTGCAAACCTAATTCACGTGATGGAACCAGAATCAAACATTGTACGGAAAGAATTTCAGGTTTCAACATTTCGAAAATAGGCAACAAGAATGCTAGTGTTTTACCGGAACCTGTTGGCGAAAGCAATAAAATATTGTTGTCACTCAAAATGGTTTCTTGTGCGGCAACTTGCATTTCGTTTAAGTTTTCGAAACCTAAATTGAGAAGTATATTGTTGGAATGGTGCTTTTTATTCATTTTGCAAAGGTAACTCCAATTTCGAATTAAAAATTATGAATTACGAATTTAAAAAATCCTATTTAACAAGATTTTCTTCTTCAAAAAGTAATTTAATATTCTCATACGAATTTTTCAATGTTTCAGGTATTTCATTTGGGTGAATCCAAGCTACTTTTTCTATTCCTTCCTCCAATTGTCCGATAGGAATTCCATCAAAATCGGACTGCATTTCGAACCAATGGGTAATTTTAAGTTTGTAAATGCCATTTCGTTTGAAAACGTGATAAGTCTTTTGGAGTTTCTTGGTAATAGTCAACTTATTTACTCCCGTTTCTTCTTCTACTTCACGCATCGCAGTTTCTTCAATTTCTTCTCCCTTTTCAGTTCCTCCTTTTGGTAAATCCCATTTTCCACCTCTGAAAATGAACAAAACTTCCCCTTTTTTGTTGTAAACCAATCCTCCTCCCGCTTTATTCAGGGGAATTTTTGATTTCAGGGTTTTCATAATCTGCTTCTCATCAGGATGATACAAATAAGCCTTCTGAATTTTATTTTGAAAGATTTTGACTATAAGTTGCTTAATGTCAATACTTTCTAACAAGAAAATTTGAAAATTTGTCTCCTTGGAGATTTCATTTGTCAAAAAAAGTGGTTTGTCGTTCACAAAAACTTTATACATTTGTACTATGATATTTAATAAAGATACCGCCGAGAAAACTGCCGAATTGCTTTTGCAAATAAATGCAATTAAATTGAATCCAAGAAATCCTTTTACGTGGGCTTCGGGATGGCAATCACCAATTTATTGCGATAACCGATTAATTCTTTCATTTCCAGCCATAAGAAATTATGTTCGGGATGAATTTTCGAAACATATAGAAAAACAATTTGGAAAACCTGATGTTATTGCGGGTGTGGCCACTGGAGCAATTGGAATTGGAATATTAGTTGCTGAAAGTTTAGGGCTGCCATTTGTATATGTCCGTCCAGAACCGAAAAAACACGGTCGACAAAACCAAGTGGAAGGTTTTTTACAAAAAGGTCAAAATGTAGTTATTGTCGAAGATTTGATAAGCACCGGAAACAGTAGCCTGCTTGCTGTTGAAGCCTTACGTGCTGCTGGAGCCAACGTGAAAGGAATGGCTGCAATATTTACTTATGGTTTTGATGTTGCACAAGAAAATTTCAAAAAAGCCAATGTTGATTTATTAACTTTGAGTAATTATCAAAATTTATTGAATTTGGCTGTCGCTAAAAAATACATTACCGAGGAAGAAGAAGAAACCTTGAGAGAATGGAATTTGAGTCCATCTACTTGGGGAGTCGAAGTGTAAAAACTGGATTAGTCCATTTTTCCGATAAAAAAATCCAACAAAGAACAACTATGAATTTACAAAGCCCTAAAGTTACTGTCGAAAAATCAGCACAAGAATTATTTGATTTATTGACCGATGTGAGAAATTTCGAGAAATTAATGCCCGAAAACATTGCGAAATTTGAAGTTATTGGTGACGATTCTTTTATTTTTGGATTAAAAGGAATGCCCGAAATACAGCTAAAAACAAAAGAAAAAGTTGCACCAAACAAAATAGTTCTAGGTTCGGCGAGTGATAAGTTATCTTTTACTTTGACTGCAAATATTGACGCTATTTCAGATAAATCTAGCGATGTAAAACTAGATTTTGAAGGTGAATTCAACGCAATGATGGCGATGATGATAAAAGGTCCCATTTCAAAATTTATAGAAACTTTGGTTGGAAATATGGATAAATTGTAAATTCTTATCTTTTATTTACAAGAACCTTTTAGTGAAAACTGAAAGGTTTTTTGTTTTAAGACAATCGTAAATATTAATACAACATTCGTATTTCCTTGATATCAAACTCGGAAATCGAGTCGTTTTCCAGAAGAATTTGAAGTTTCCCAATTGAAGAAACTCCTTGGATAATTCCCATAAAATTCTGTCCGTTTTGATTTGCAAAAGGCATTGGAATCCCTTTTTTAAAGAGTTTATTAATATATTCTGACCGCAATGAATCTGAATTTTGATTCCAAAACTCAATGTTATGTTCTAATTTTTCGATAATCTTCAAAAGGATTCCCTCCTTGTCAAAATTAGTCTTGCAAATCACGGCAAGGGAAGATGCATTTGGCAAATCTTCAAAATCTGTTTGATTTACGTTAAGTCCCAAACCCACAATGGAAATAATGATTCCATTACTTTTTATGCTGTTTTCAATCAAAATTCCACCAATTTTTTTGTTATATGACATAATGTCGTTTGGCCATTTGATGCTTAATTCTGGAATGTTCAACTTTTCCAAAGCCTGAATAACAGCAACAGACACCGCAATATTGATATTAAAAATTTGATTACTATCCACTAAAAAATCCTTGACCAAAACACTCATAATTAAGTTTTTACTAGGTTCAGAAGTCCAGACAGAGCCCATTTGCCCTTTACCCTTGGTTTGGTTTTCGGCGGTAACAACTGTAAAATTTTTTAATGTTTGATTACTCGATAATCCTTTCAGAAATTCATTTGTGGAATCTATGGCATCGAGTTTGATTAGTTTCATACGAAGTTATTTGTGTAACAGAATTTAATATTATGTTAAGGTTCAAAAATAATCACAAAAAATGGTAACTTTACAAACTTATTTAAAAATAATTCATGGCAAAAAAGACTATAAATAATGATGTTCTATTGGCAAACATCATCAAAGGAATCGAAGAAGTAAAAGGAAATGACATAGATATTCTGGATTTAAGAGAAATAGACACCGCCGTTTGTGACTATTTTGTAATCTGCAACGGTAATTCAAACACACAAGTTAACGCCATCGTTAACTCTATTCAAAAAACAGTTTCAAAAGAATTAAAAGACAAGCCTTGGCATGTTGAAGGTACTGATAATGCCGAATGGGTCCTTATGGACTATGTAAATATCGTGGTGCATGTTTTCCAAAAACACATACGAGAATACTATAATATCGAGAGTCTTTGGGGTGATGCCAAAATCACCAAAATCGAAAATAAATACTAAAGAAACATACTGTAATGGCTAAAGATAACAATCCAAATTCGAATAAATTTAAGGTAAGTCCTTGGTTAGTCTATATCGCAATAGCGTTGATTTTCTTGACAATAAGTTTTTTGACTGGCGGATCGAACTTTTCGGAACCGGCTCAATTAACGTCTTCCAAATTTAATGCGTACCTCGAAAAGGGCGAAATCGAGAAAGTAATAGTTTACAATAAATCTGAAGCAGAAGTTTTCTTGACTGCTGCAGCATTAAAGGAACCCGCCAATAAAAAAGTAGCGAAGGATGTTTTTGAGCGTCCAAATAAAGGCCCTCACTATACATTCGTTATTGGAAATGACCAACTTTTTCAAACAAAACTTGAAAAAGCGGTAGCCCAAGGAAAATTAAAAGACTTTAATTTCTTGCCAAAAAACAATTGGACTGACATTTTAGTAAGCCTATTACCAATCATCATTATCATTGGTGTTTGGATATTTATTATGCGAAGAATGTCTGGAGGCGGAGGCGGAGGCGGCGGTCAAATTTTCAATATTGGAAAATCGAAAGCCAAGCTTTTTGACGAAAAAACAGACATCAAAACTTCTTTTAAAGATGTTGCTGGTTTAGAGGGTGCTAAAGAAGAAATTCAAGAAATTGTAGAATTCTTGAAAAACCCCGAGAAATATACTAATCTAGGAGGAAAAATTCCAAAAGGAGCCTTGCTAGTTGGACCTCCTGGAACAGGAAAAACTTTGTTGGCAAAAGCTGTTGCCGGCGAAGCCCAAGTCCCTTTCTTCTCTTTGTCAGGTTCTGATTTTGTGGAAATGTTTGTGGGAGTTGGCGCATCGAGAGTGCGTGATTTATTTAAACAAGCCAAAGAAAAATCACCTGCAATCATATTTATAGATGAGATAGATGCAGTGGGAAGAGCAAGAGGAAAAAGCAATATGTCAGGCGGAAATGACGAACGCGAGAATACATTGAACCAATTACTGACCGAAATGGACGGTTTTGGAACCAATTCAAATGTGATTGTTTTGGCAGCAACAAATAGAGCCGATGTATTAGACAAAGCTTTAATGCGTGCGGGTCGTTTTGACAGACAAATTTTTGTGGACTTACCAGACATTCGTGAACGCGCTGAAATTTTCCAAGTACACCTTGCTCCTTTAAAAAAAGTGGAAGGTCTTGATTTAGATTTCCTTGCAAAGCAAACCCCTGGTTTTTCTGGAGCTGATATTGCCAATGTGTGCAATGAAGCCGCTTTAATTGCTGCAAGAAATAACAAAACTGCCGTTGATAAACAAGATTTTCTTGACGCTGTTGACAGAATTGTAGGAGGTCTTGAAAAGAAAAATAAAATTGTAACTCCTGACGAAAAGAAAGCAATTGCCATTCACGAAGCAGGGCACGCAACAGTAAGCTGGATGCTAGAACACGCTGCACCACTTATTAAGGTAACTATCGTTCCTCGTGGACAAAGCCTTGGAGCTGCATGGTACCTACCCGAAGAAAGACAAATCGTAAGAACCGATCAAATGCTGGACGAAATGTGCGCTACAATGGGTGGAAGAGCTGCTGAAAAAGTAACATTCGACAGGATTTCGACCGGTGCATTAAGCGATTTAGAAAAAGTGACACGACAAGCTCGAGCCATGGTGACTATCTATGGTTTGAACGAAAAAATAGGAAACGTGACCTATTATGATTCAACGGGTCAAAGTGAATACAGCTTTTCTAAACCTTATTCTGAAGAAACTGCAATGATTATCGATAAAGAAATTTCAAAATTGATAGAAAGTCAGTACGAAAGAGCTATTAAAATATTAGAAGAAAACAAGGACAAACTAAACCAACTTGCAGATATCTTGATTGAAAAAGAAGTTATTTTTAAAGATGACTTAGAAGCCATTTTCGGAAAAAGAACTTTTGACTCCAACCTTGAAGAAATAGTTTCTTAGTAATACATATTCATATAATTTTTAAAATCTTAATTCAAAAGTGACTTTTGAATTAAGATTTTTTTATCTTTGAACGGTTTCCAGTAACAAACAATAGTAGTTTTAAAAAATATGAGTCTTTTTAGAAAAATTTTTGGTTCTAATCTTCCGCCTTCAGATGAAGAAAAAGATAAAGAATATGGCAAATATTCTCCCGATATTAATGCACCATTAGATGAGCAGTTTATCTATAATTTTAAGAAAAATGGAGGTAAATTTTTATACTGTGAAAATGAAGAAGAAGTCAAAGATCATTTTGAAAATATACTAGAAGAAAATGACTGGTTCGAAAGCGAAGCCTTATGTTATGAGCCCAAACTTTTTAGTATGCTCGAAGAAAATAAAATTACATATCATAAACCAAAAAACCCTTCTTTTCTTCTAGCAAACTGCGAAAATCTTGTTGCCGATGAAGGTTCCATCTTATTTTCATCTAAACAAATTAAACAACATAAACCAAACGAACTTCCAGCCAATATCATTGTTTTAGCAACAACCAGCCAGATTATTGGAACAAAAAGCGATGGACTAAGTGTTATCAAAAATAAATACGTCAAAGATTATCCAACAAATATTACAACAATAAAATATTTCGAAAAAGTTGAAGAGGAAGATTTTACCCAATACGGAAGTTCTGCTAAAAATCTGTATTTACTGCTTTTAGAAGATCTTTAAAATGAATGAAACACTCAAGAGATCAATATCTGGTGCTATTTATGTAATTTTATTACTTGCCTCTATACTGCATTCGACTGAAAGTTTTTTTGCTTTGTTTGGGATTTTTCTCCTTATTGCCGTGGTGGAATTTTGCAATTTAATCCAACTTCACAAAATCATTTCACTAATTATAGCAAGCTTAATTTATTTTGTATTTTACAAAATGAACATTATTCAAGACAACTCATTCTTGAACAATAATGCCTACCTCATAACTATTTTTACTCTATTTTTTACGTTAATTATTTCAATTAAAGGGCTTGTCTTTTTATTTGACGATCATAAAATAAAAATAAATTTATTCTCAAAATATGCCTATTTAATAGGTTACATCATACTTCCTTTCGTTTTCATCACAGAAATTCCTTTTGGAGAAAAAGGATATAATCCAAAAATTATCATCAGTATTTTTATTCTTATTTGGACAAATGATACCTTTGCATTTATTGTGGGGAAATCCATTGGGAAAAGAAAATTATTCGAAAGAGTTTCACCAAAGAAAACAATTGAAGGTTTCATTGGAGGTGTTTTATTTGCTGTACTGGCAAGTTATTTTATTTCTAAATATTACTTTGATCCAAAGGAATATTATTTCAAAAAATCAGTAGCAATTTGGATGACAATCGCATTAATTGTAGGGATTTTTGGAACAATTGGTGACTTAATCGAATCTAAATTCAAGCGGATTGCCGGTGTAAAAGATAGCGGAAAAATAATGCCCGGCCACGGAGGTATTCTAGATCGACTAGATAGTATTATATTTGTAGCACCAATCGTGTTTTTGTTTTATCAAATTTTAAATTATGTTTCATAAAGAAGGAGCTCAATCCATATTATTCGGTACCGTTTTTACGGCTATCGTGTTACTGTTGTCCGATAAATTCATTGACACCAATTGGATTAAAATGTCCGTTCAAATAGCCGCTTTTGTATTTTTGATTACCATTTTACAGTTTTTCAGAAACCCAAAACGAAACATAATAAAAAATGAAAACCAAATTCTAGCACCTGTAGATGGGAAAGTAGTTGTCATTGAAGAAGTTTTCGAAAGTGAATATTTTAATGAAAAACGGATTCAGGTTTCCATTTTTATGTCGCCTATCAATGTTCACGTTACCCGTTATGCACTTAGTGGAATTGTAAAATTCAGCAAATATCATCCAGGAAAATTTTTGGTAGCTTGGCATCCAAAAGCAAGCGAAGAAAACGAAAGAACCACAATTGTAATCGAAAACAAAACATTCGGAGAAATTCTTTATCGCCAAATAGCCGGAGCATTGGCAAGAAGAATTGTAAATTATGCCCAAGAAGGAATGCAGGTAATACAAGGCGAAGATGCCGGTTTTATAAAATTCGGTTCTCGGGTTGACGTGTTTTTACCTTTGGGAACACCCATAAATGTTGTACTCAACCAAAAAGCCATTGGCGGAAAAACTATAATCGCAACTAAAGCAGAATGATCGAAAAAGATTTAGATACCCGATTTCGAGAAGCCTTTGAAATTGCTTCGAATATGAGCCAAACTGAATTGCCTGCAGATGTAATGCTAAGACTTTATGCATTTTACAAACAAGCCACATTTGGAACTGCAAATTACAATCAATCTGAGCATTTTGATTTAAGAAATGCTTTCAAAACCAATGCCTGGATCCAAATAAGCCATTTATCTATCGATGAGGCAAAAGAACAATACATCGAAATTATAAATTCCTTATTGGAAAAATAAGCCTAATTATGAAAAAGATATATTTTCTAATATCAGGATTACTTTTAACAACCATCTTACTTTCCTGCAACAACAAAAAACTCACAGAGGTTGTTGATGTGCCGCTGCCAGAAGTTGAACAGAAAACTGTAATAATAGGAAATCCCGATGACGTCAAAGCCAACGAAGGCTCATTCCAACTAGAAAAATTACATTATGCTTACAATGCATTGGAGCCAAATATTTCCACATCAACAATGGAAAATCATTATTCCAAACATTATCTGACTTATACCAATAACCTGAACAAAGCGATAGCGGGAACCGAATTAGAAAATCTCACCATCGAAGAAGTATTGGCAAAATTAGACACAAGCATTCCTGAAATCAAGAATAACGCCGGTGGTTATTACAATCATTCTTTGTATTTTAAATGTATGGCTCCAAAAGCTGGAGGACAACCACAAGACACTTTAGTAAACGCCATCACCAAAAAGTTTGGTTCTTTTGACAATTTTACCACTGCATTCAAGGATGAAGCCACAAAACAATTTGGTTCGGGTTGGGTTTGGCTAATTGTGGACCGCTCTGGAAATCTCCAAATTACAAGCACCCAAAATCAGGACAATCCTTTGATGCGAAATGCCCTCGTTCCCGGAAAACCAATTCTGGCTTTAGACCTTTGGGAACACGCTTATTATTTGGATTACCAATACAAAAGAAAAAATTATGTTGATGCTTTTTTCAATGTGATTAATTGGAAAATGGTCGGTGAGAATTATGAGGAAGCTTTGAGAAAGTAAAAAAATAAACTATGATTGCATTATATATAAATTGGAATTTTAATCCTGAAATTATTACTATTTTTGGGTTTCCAATAAGATATTACGGTCTTTTGTTTGCTAGTGGTTTGCTTTTAAGTATGTCTATCCTCAAAGACATATTTAAGAAAGAAAACCTAATGGATAATGCTCACGAAGCACTATTTATTTATGGAATTATTGGAATATTTGTTGGTGCAAGACTTGGACATTGTTTATTTTATGACTTTGATTATTATTCAAGAAATTTATTAGAAATCATATTACCAATTAAGAAAGATTTAAACGGAGATTTTAAATTCATTGGTTATGCTGGTTTAGCAAGTCACGGAGGCGCAATTGGCCTAATCATATCGCTTTATCTTTATTCAATAAAATTTTCGTTAAAATATCTTAAAATACTTGATTTGATTGCAATAGTTGCACCACTTGGAGCAACTTTCATTAGACTTGCAAACCTAATGAACTCCGAAATGATTGGCAATCCAACCACAATGCCTTGGGCGTTTATTTTCAAACGTATTGATAATATACCTAGACATCCAGCTCAACTTTATGAAGCAATTTCATATTTAATTATTTTCATTATCATTTTTGCTATTTATAAGACCAGCAATATAAAATTAGGCAATGGCTTTTTCTTTGGATTAACTATAACTTTAATCTTTTTAATACAAATTTTAATTAAATTTCT
>Ga0208262_1000025_pt1 | contig 100960 bp, 94 predicted proteins | sample LakWasMet15_LOW5_2_FD_183863 | JGI IMG/M metagenome (GOLD analysis project Ga0208262, IMG submission 183863) | Freshwater sediment methanotrophic microbial communities from Lake Washington under simulated oxygen tension - Sediment Metagenome... | ecosystem: Environmental > Aquatic > Freshwater... | reverse complement strand
CACAACATTTACGATAAGAATCATTGGAAATAATCTATCGAAAAGTAGTTCTAATTATCAGATTGATTTATTGGTAGGCGACAAAAAATTACCAACGTTTACAACATCAATTCATCAGAGTTTGTCTAATTGTTTAAAAGAAATTTACTTGTTCAGAAAACACAATAATATTGTGTTTGATGCCTCTTCAGAAAAAGTGGAGACTAAACTAGTCCCTTACGATTTGACTCTTTACAATTATCACAAGAATGCATTGTTTATGGCATAAACCATTTAAAAACACAAAAAAGACTGTTCATTGAGCAGTCTTTTTGATTTTAACGTATCGAATTTAGAAAGTCTTAGGGAGCACTTTCTCAAAGGCTTTTCTTGGACTTCCCCTGAAATAAACCTCACCGCAGTAAGCATAACCCAAATTTTCAAAAATTTTCAACATTGCAGTATTGTCATAATTGGTGTCTGCCCTTATGCTGTATATGTTATTGTCAATCGCAAATTCTTCTATGTATTTGACAATCATTTTAGCCAGACCTTTTCCCAAATACTTTTCCGAAATAGCTATTCGGTGAAACACCACAAAATCATTATTCGTAAGCCACTGTCCTTCAATTTTTGCATAGGCAGGTTCGTCATTGAGCAAAACTGCGGAATAGCCAACGATTGTTTCTCCTTCGGTCAAAACAAATCCTTCTCCTTTTTCGATGTCTTTTAGTACAACTTCTGGATTTGGATAGCCATCTTGCCATTGGTTACTGCCATCTTCCTTTCTTCGTAGTATAGCTTGTTGTAAAATGTCCCATATTTGAGAGGCATCAGAAATTTCGGCTTTTCTAAAGTGATGATTCATCATTGTAATTCGTTGTATTTTAGAATTTTGCTTTTTATTCCACCCTGTTTTAAACATCGTCGTAATTTACAAAAATTTTGAATGACATTGAATGTGCTTAACAAGTAAGAATTACTTCTTTGGTGGTTAGGGACGTAATGTGAGATAAACAGCAACAGAAAATCAAAACTTGGTAAGAAAAATTTTAACTTTTTAATAACTAAAAAAATTAATTATTTGGTGGGAATAATACTATTTTTGGTTTAAGTGCGTTAGGTTTTGCACTCAAAGCTAACTTGAGGTGAAAGAGTTTCATTTTTTGATGGGCTACTTTTATGAATCTTTTAAACATTAACAAGGTAAAAAACAGAATCTATTTATGCCAAAAACGACACTAATAATTGCGATTTTATTTTTATTTTCTTTTTCCGTCTTTTCTCAAAAAACAAACGTTTCAGGCGTTTTAACGGATGGTAACGAAAATGCACCGGTTTACAATTCAGTTATTGCTTTACTAACTCCTAAAGACTCTATTTTATATAAGTTTACCCGATCGGACAAAAAGGGAAACTTTGAGATCAAAGATGTAAAAGCTGGAAATTATATTATGATGACCTCACATAGGCAATATGCTGATTATTTAGAAGATATAACCATTAATGAAACCGAAAAAAACCTAGGAACAATTGTTTTAATAAGCAAAATTAATGCACTAAGAGAAGTAATTATAAAGACAGGATCAATTAGAATTAAAGGAGACACTACTAGTTACAGGGCAAGTGATTTTGTTGTAAGCGCTAATGCTAACGTAGAAGAATTACTAAAAAAACTTCCAGGAATACAAGTGGATAAAAATGGCACAATAAAAGCAATGGGCGAAACAGTACAAAAAGTATTGGTTGATGGTGAAGAATTTTTTGGAGATGATCCTGGTATGGCAGTAAAAAATTTGCGAGCAGATGCAGTAAAAGAAGTTCAAGTCTTTGATAAAAAAAGTGATCAAGCCGAGTTTACAGGAATAGATGATGGCGACACAAAAAAAACAATTAATTTAAAATTAAAAGAAGATAGAAAGAAAGGGTATTTTGGTAAAATTGATGCGGCTAATGGACCACTTAAAAACGCAGATTCCAGATACAATAGCAATCTTTTGTTTAGTAGTTTTAAGGGCAAAAGAAAACTATCCGCTTTTTTATTAAACGGGAATACCGGACAAGATGGACTTGACTGGCAAGACAGTGATAAATATGGAGCACGAGATAATAATGTGAGTATGAGTATGGATGATGATGGAAATGTGAATTATGAATGGACAGGTGGCAATAATGATGAAGAACCTTATGTTGACACCCAAAATGGATTTATCAAAAACACCAACGCAGGATTGCAGTACAGCAACAAGTGGAATGATAAACAAACATTGAATTTATCGCCAAAATATAATAATCAAATTTACACAAACAATAATAGCAGGATTACCCAAACACAAGTAGGGGAAACCCAATTAAACGAAAACAAATCCACGGCAAGCAATGTAAACAGAAGTAATTTTAAACTTAACGCCACTTATGACGTAAAATTAGACTCTATAAACTCCTTAAAATTTACCGCTAAAACCAATTTTTACACTACCGATAGTGATGAATTTACAAATGGAATGACTACGGGAGATGGTGGATTGTTAAAAAACAAACAGCAAAAAACATTTATAACTAATTCCGATAAAACATCTTTGTCTGCAAGTGTTTTGTTTAAACATAAATTCGCCAAAGCGCGTCGTACATTTTCTGTAAACAGTAGTTGGAACACTTTGAACACCAATTCAAATAATTTTTTAAAGTCTTCCAACGAAAGTTATGATGGAGGCGTTTTTTCCTCTAAAGAAGATGTGGATCAAAATAAAATAGGAGAAAAAGCAAATCAAAATATTGCTGTAAACGTTGCTTATACAGAACCTATTGGCAAGAGATTTGCATTACAAATTGCCCATCAAATTACGTATAATAATGGCGAAAGCAATTATTTAACCTATGATTATTCGGATGTTACAGGCAAGTATGATTTGGTTGTAGATGCTTTGTCAAACCGGTTCAAACAGACAATAACAACAAACAAGCCCAATATAAAGTTGAGTTACAATGCAAAAAAAATAAATTATAGTTTTGGAAGTGGTTTTGGTTTTACTTCGTTTGATTTGCAAGATCAAACATTAAACAAAGAATACAAGCGTAGCTATACCAATTTTTTTCCAAATGCGAATTTTTCCTATAAGTACAAAAGCAATAGTAATTTGCGAATCAATTATCAAGGAGCAACCACACAGCCTACTATAGATCAATTACAACCTTTGAGAAACAATCAAGATTTTTTCAATCAAATAGTAGGTAATCCAGATTTAAAACAATCCTTTACCAATAGTGTAAGTATATTTAATAGCAGTTATAGTATTTTGACCGAATCCCATTTTTACCAAAGTATTTATATTAAATCCACTGCGAATTTAATTTCTTACAACAAAGATATAGATCCAGAAAGTGCTAAAACAATTACCAAACCCATAAACACAAACGGAAATTTTTCTGGAAATTTTTATTTTGGATATGGATTTAAGATAAAAAAAATAGATTTACAAGTAAACTTGAATCCAACGGTTAACTATAACAAATCAGTACTTAGTATTAACAACAAAATCAGCAATTCTAAAACTTTAAATTCAGGATTTAGAGTTTATTTAAATAAATCAAAAGAAAAGAAATACGAAATTAGTTTAAGTAATAACTTTTCAAATAGCCGAAGCAGTACTTCTCAAAACAATGAAATAAAATCATTTAACACCAATAATTTGGGCTTAGATATAGGAATTTATTTCAAAGAAAAATGGAAACTATCTACAGACTACAATTTGTTTTCTAGGCAAAAAACAGTCGATTTTCAAGACAATCTTACCAATCAATTGTGGAATGCTAGATTTCAACGTACTTTCAAAAACGATGAGTTTACAGCTTATATATTGGTTCGAGATATTTTAAATCAAAATATTGGCATAAATAGATATGCTTACGAAAACACAATTGTACAGGAACAAAATGATAGACTCAAAAGATATGCTATGATAGGATTTACCTGGAATTTTAAAAACAAAGGCGAAAAACAAAAATAAATAACATATTTATTGGGTTGTAACTACTGCAAATTTCAATGCAATTTCTCAACCCTCAACTCATAACCCACAACCTATGAAATCAACACTTTTTTTTATAGCAGCATTAATTTTTACAGCTACATCAATGGCGCAGCAATTTATAGATAAAGCTGTAATTGAATATGAAGTAAATACGAATCTAAAGAAAACGATGAGCAATGATAGTTGGGATGAGATGATGAAAGACAACATCTCAGACTTGAAAACATCGTATTACGCCTACACTTTTGCAGACAACAAAAGCATCTATAAATTTGATAGATGGAGCCCAAAAACAAGAATTTCTAAACGTGAAAAAGATGCAGATGAAGAAAACATTTGGTATTTTGATTTTGGAGCAAAAAAAATGATAATGCAAAAACAAATAGTAGGAACTAATTTTGTGATAGCAGATAGCATACAAAATATTCAATGGCAAATTACAAATGAAAACAGAGAAATAGCAGGCTATAATTGCCGAAAAGCCGTAGGTAAAATAATGGATGACGTGTATGTATTTGCTTTTTACACAGATGATATTACCATTTCTGGAGGGCCGTGTTCTATAAATGGATTATCGGGTATGATTTTGGGACTTTCAATACCTAGATTATACACCTCATTTGTAGCTACTAAAGTAGATTTAACTATGAGTAATACATCTGACATAAAACCCATCGCAGCCAAAAAAACCTACGACTTAATAGGTCTAAAGAAGGAGATAGAAGAAAAAACGAAGGACTGGTTCAGCTATGGCGAGGATAAAGAAGAAAACAAAAGACAAAAAAATCTTTTTTTGTGGAATGCTTTTTTATAAAATTTTCATCATTTCGTTTTTTAAACATCATCGTAATCCACAAAAATTTCTGCTGAAGTAGGATGCGCTTGACAAGTTAAAACCAAACCTTCAGCGATTTCGCTATCGGTTAGAATGGAGTTTTTCTTCATCACGGCTGTTCCGGATGTAATGCGAGCGAGACAACTGCTACAAATTCCACCTTGGCAGGAATAAGGCGCGTCAACACCTTGTTTTAAAGCAGCTTCGAGCAAAGTTTGTTTTTGCGACATTTCGAAAGTCGTTTCCTCGTCATCAACCAGAATGGTGATTTTTGTGTGACCTTCGAGTGATTTTTCGATTTTATTTTCGGCAGATGAGGACGAAAACAATTCAAATTTGATATTTTTTTCAGAAATATTGTGCGCTGCCAAAACCTTGGAAACCGTATTAATCATTTCTTCCGGACCACACAAATAGAACTTGTCGAATTCCAATTCTTTGTGTTTATTGTTCAACACAAAATTCACCACAGATTTATCGATTCTTCCAAAAAGTTCTCCGTCAACTTTAGCTTGGCTGAAAACATAATGAACAAACAATCGCCCAGTATATTTAGATTGCAAATCGTGTAATTCCTGATGAAAGATGGTTTCTTCGGGAGATTTATTTCCATAAACCAATACAAAAGAGCTTTTCGGTTCGCTTTTCAAAACTGATTTCAGAATAGAAATTACAGGTGTAATTCCGCTTCCGGCTACAAAAGCCGCATAATTTTTTTGGCGGTCAATTTGTGGTTCAAAGGTAAATTTTCCTTCTGGTTTTCCTACTTCGATAAGATCACCCGCTTTTAGTTTTGTGTTGGCAAATTGTGAAAACGCGCCGTCTTTCACCGCTTTCACGGCAATTCTCAATTCTCCACTTTCAGGCGAAGAACAAATAGAATAAGCACGACGAATTTCCTGTCCGTCAAGCGATAGTCTCAAATTGACATATTGACCCGCAACGAAAGTATAATTTGGTTTTAATTCCTCGGGAACATTAAAAAGTATGGAAACAGCAGATGAAGTTTCGCGGCGTATTTCTTTAATGACAAGTTTTTTGAATGATGGCATTTGGATTATTTTTTACAAAAATAAGAAACGACAAATAAATCAAACTTATAAATTGTGGAATATTTTAATTAAACGGTAACTTTGGATTGTTTTTGAGACTAATCACAAAATCAAACCACAATATATGTTCAAACATTTTATCAATCTCGAACTCAAAACTTTTTTTCGTTCGGCAAGTTTAGGGAAAAGTATTGGCCTGAAAATCCTGATGGGATTCTTGGCGGTTTATTTCTTGCTTTCTTTTTTGGTTATAGGAATTGCACTTTACCCCATTTTAGAAAAGAGTTTTCCGGGTCAGAAACCATTAATCATCGTTAATAATTTTGTGATTTTTTGGATGGTAACCGATTTAGTTTTACGGTTTTTTATGCAAAGTTTGCCGGTTATGAATATTAAACCTTTGCTGGTTTTGCCCATTAAAAAGGAGAAAGTGATTCACTTTGTATTGCTAAAAAGCCTTAGCTCGGTATATAATATTTTCCCGCAATTGATGATTATTCCTTTCGGGATATTCTGCATTTTAAAAGGGAATTATGCAACATTCAATATTATTGTTTGGATGTTGGCAATGTATTCATTGGCTTTGATCGTGAATTATACTAATTTTTTAATCAAGAAGAAGTTTGCCGAAAACATAAAAACATTTCTTGTTTTCGTGGTTTTTGGGTTGATTTTGGCTGCACTTGAATATTATACTATTTTTAAAATCAGCACAACCATTGGAACATTTTTAAACACATTGGTCGAACAACCGGCTTTGGTAATTATTCCAATTTTGATTTTGACGGGGATGTACTTTTTGAATTTCAATTATCTGAAACACAACTTTTATTTGGATAATAGTTTGCAATCGAAAGCCCAAGAAGCAACAACGACTGATTTGGGTTGGACGAAAAGGTTTGGCGAAATTGCTCCTTTTTTACAATTGGATTTAAAATTAATTTGGAGAAACAAACGACCACGAACCACGGTTTGGATGTCATTTATATTCTTGGCTTACGGTTTATTAATCTATCCTAATCCACATTATAACGATTCACCAGCGTTTTTTGTAGTTGTTGGCATCTTGATGACGGGAATTTTTATGCTCAACTTCGGGCAATTTATTCCTTCTTGGGACAGCAATTATTACGGAATGATGATGTCGCAAAACATTCCTTTAAAACAATATCTAGCCTCAAAAGCGGGATTGATGTCGGTTTCGGTGGTTGTTTTGGCAATTTTAAGCACGCCCTATTTGTATTTTGGATGGAAAGTTTTGGCCATCAATTTGGCTTGTGCGACGTATAATCTGGGTGTAAATATTCCCGTATTATTGTTTGCGGGATCATATAACAAAAAGAAAATTGATTTAGAAAAAAGTCCGTTTATGAATTACCAAGGAACAGGTGCCACTCAATGGATTGTTGGATTGCCTTTGATGGCTTTTCCGGCGTTGCTTTTTTATGGCGTTTCGACTATTTTAAATCCAGAAAGCGCCATAATTGTTTTGGCATTATTAGGCATCATAGGAATTGGAATGAGAAATTTCCTGATCGATAAAATCGCCGAAGGCTTTCGCAAAAGAAAATATGCCACCATTGACGGATTCAAACAACAAGAAAACTAAAATTTAACCACGATTAATCGTTTCTCATAACATCAAAGTAAAGCCGCGATTAATCGCGTCTTTACACACATCTCAAAAAAAAATAAAAAATGATACAAGTACAAAATCTCTCAAAAACATACAGCGGAACTACCGTATTAAAAATTGACACTTTAGAAATCCCGAAAGGACAAAGTTTTGGTCTTGTGGGCAACAATGGGGCAGGGAAAACTACTTTTTTTAGTTTACTTTTAGATTTAATCCAGCCTACTACAGGGAAAATTATCAATAACGATGTACAGGTAAACATTAGCGAAAACTGGAAACCTTTTACTTCATCTTTTCTTGACGAAAGTTTTCTGATAGGTTATCTCACGCCCGAAGAATATTTTTATTTCATTGGCGATTTACGTAATCAAAACAAGGCAGATGTCGATTCTTTATTGGCCAAACATGAAGAGTTTTTCAACAATGAAATCTTGAAAAATAAAAAGTATTTGCGGGATTTATCAAAAGGGAATCAGAAGAAAGTGGGAATTATCGCCACGCTCATTGGCAATCCAGAAGTGGTGATTCTCGACGAACCTTTTGCTAATTTGGATCCAACAACCGTAAGCCGATTAAAAAAAATCATCAAGGAACTTGCCGAAAATCCTGATGTTACAGTGCTGGTTTCGAGCCACGATTTGCAACATACCGTTGAGGTTTGCGATAGAATTGTAGTTTTAAATAAAGGAGAAGTTGTCAAAGATATTCAAACATCAACAGAAACCTTACAAGAGTTAGAAACGTTTTTTGCGGTTTAAATTTTCATATTTCAAAAAGAAACGTATTTTTACCAGTCATTATACTAAAACATACTTTTAAAAGTTTAATGATTAAAATGTTTACCATTGAAAACCAACACATATAAATACACATTTATTTTAGGTTTTTTGTTTTTCTTGATAGCCTGTTCTACCAAGAAAGATGTCTTTTTGGCCAGAAAATCCCACGCTCTTAGCACAAAATACAATATTCTGTTTAACGGGCAAATAGGTTTAGACAAAGGAATTGAAGGAATAAAAACCAACAGCAAGGACAATTTTTGGAAACGATTGCCTGTCGAAAGAATGCAAATCAATGATGATTTTGCTTCAGGGGATAAATCAAAAAACAGCGATTTTGAACTTGCCGAAACCAAAGCCACAAAAGCAATTCAAAAACACTCGATGAACATCGGCGGAAGAGAGAAAAACAGCCAAATAGACGAAGCCTATTTACTGCTTGGCAAAGCCCGTTATTACGACCAAAGATTCATTCCAGCCTTGGATGCTTTCAATTATATTTTATATAAATATCCCAACAGTAGCAAGATTTATGAAGCCAAAATTTGGAGAGAAAAAACCAATATGCGTCTTGGAAACGACGAACAAGTTGTAAGAAACATAAGCAAACTCTTGGATGAAAAAAAGCTTAAAAACCAAGTTATTGCTGATGCCAACGCATTGTTATCAGAAACTTTTTTAAACCTCGAAGAAAAAGATAGCGCCGTTGCCAAATTAAAAATTGCCGAAAAATACACGAAAATAAATTCAGAAAAAGCCAGGTACCGTTTTATTCTTGGACAATTGTACCAGGAATTAGGCAAAAAAGATAGCGCTGTTTATTGTTTTCAATCAGTGATTGATATGAATAGAAAATCCAGCAGAGAATTTGTTATTCAGGCTTACGCCAAAAAAGCACAATTATTTGATTATGAAAATGGGGACGAAGCTACATTTGTAAAAACGTTCACAAAACTGGCTGATGACAGAGAAAACCGACCATTTTTAGACATTATTTATTATGAAACCGGGGTGTTTTATGATAAAAACAACAATCAAAAATTAGCCACACAGTTTTATAATTCTTCCCTGAAAAGAAAATCATCAGACCTATATTTAGTGGCATCGACATATAGAAATTTGGGGAATATGCATTTTAAAAATGCCGAATATCCAGTTGCTGCAAAATATTATGACAGTACATTAGTTAAACTTGACGTTAAAACAAGAGAATATATTCATATTCAAAAAGTCAGAAAGGATTTAGACGAAGTTATTGAATATGAATCTATTGCTAAAATAAATGACAGCATATTGAATGTAGTTTCTTTGTCAGAAACCGGCAGAGTTTCCTATTTTGAAAATTATATTGTTAAATTGAAAAAGTCTGATGAAGACAAAAGAATAGCAGAAGAAAAACAAAAATCCATCCTTGAAAATATTGACAGATTTAATAAAATAGGCTCTGACGATCCAGCCACAAGTGCACAAACACCTGGGAAACCAACAAAGAAAATAGGAATTTCTCCGCCATCATTTGCCGATGCATCTACAAAAGCTGCGACAAATGCTTTTTATTTTTACAATCCGTCAACGGTGGCTTTTGGAAAATTAGAATTCAGAAAAAAATGGGGAAATAGAGCTTTAAGCGGCTACTGGAGATTACCATCCAACAAAATAGAATCGAGTGTTAATGACTCCATAAGCGGAGGCAAATCGACAGAGGAAAACAAGTTAGCCGACACTAAAATAGTAGAAGAATACACAGTCGATTATTATTTAAAACAGCTTCCAAAAACACAAACCGAAATTGACAGTATTGCCAAGGAACGAAATTTTGCCTATTATCAACTGGGAGTTATTTACAAAGAAAAATTCAAGGAATATGAATTAGCCAGTAATAAACTGGAACAGTTATTAAAAAACAATCCAGAAGAAAAACTAGTTCTTCCAGCGATGTACAATTTGTATAAAATTTATCAAATTACCAATAAATCCAAGGCGGAAGAGATGAAAAACAAGATTTCTACTCAATTTCCAAATTCCCGCTATGCACAGATCATCAATAATTCAAATTCTAACAGTGCTTTGTCAACAGGGACTCCAGAAGACGTATATGATGAATTATATAAATTATTTCAAGAAGAACGGTTTGTCACTGTATTAGACAAAATTGACGAGTTAATCAATCAATTTTCAGGCGATGAAATTGTATCGAAATTCGAACTATTAAAAGCAAACACCATTGGAAAACTCCAAGGATTGTATGCCTATAAAAAAGCAATGCAAAATGTTGCCGATAATTATCCAAACAGTGAAGAAGGCAAGAATGCCCAAGAGATTTTAACTACACAAATACCAGTTTTAGAACAAGTTGATTTCAACGGAGTTGATACAAAGAACTGGAAAAATATATATAAAATACCAGCCTTGGACAACAAAGCCGCAAATATATTAGAGGAAAAAATTAGTAAGTTTATTGCCGCCGAAAATCATAAAACACTATCTTACTCGTGTGATAATTACACTGAAAAAGAAATTTTCATTGTTATCCACGGAATAAATTCAGAAGAATATGCAAGGGCGATAGCCAAAACATTGAATGAAAAATATAAAGTTGCCGAACCGGTAATTATACTTACGAATGAAAACTACAAAGTAGTTCAAATCAAGAAAAATTTAGAAGCTTATTTAACACCAAAAAAGTAGTAAGCCATGTTTGAATCAAAACCCAAAAAATATACTGAACTTTTAGGGAAAACCAATAGAATTGTTGAAGGAACAATCATCAAAGGAGATATCATTTCCCAAGCAGACTTTAGACTTGACGGAGAATTAATTGGAAATTTTCAATCGAAAGGGAAAATTGTTATTGGACCTGCGGGAAGTGTTACTGGCGATATTATCTGTAAAAATGCAGACATCGAAGGAAGATTTAACGGCAAGATTCAGGTGGTCGAAATACTCAACGTAAAATCAAAAGCAAGCATTCACGGCGAAGTTACAGTCGGGAAATTATCGGTTGAACCCGGCGCAGAATTTAGTGCCTCTTGTGTAATGAAGGCCAGTACAAAAAACCACATTGCAAATGACGGACAACCAAAACCAGAAGAAGCAAACCAATAATAAATGGCTCGCCTTTATTAACATTCCCATACAAATGGGAGCAATCATCTTTTTGTTTTCTTATTTAGGAAATTGGCTTGACGGAAAATATCCAAATTCACATAATGTATTTGTCAAAATCCTAACGTTGGTTGGGGTTGCACTTGCCTTTTATAACATAAACAGACAGTTAAAGGACATCAATAAATCTTCATAAATCCAAATGAACATAAAAAAACACCAGCCCCTGCTTGAGGTTTTAGCGATTTCGGTTTTGGCTTATTTTATACATAAACTGTTTTTTTCCCTGAATGAAAACAATGTTAAGTTTCAAAATTTCCACTTTCCAATAGAATTCATTTTCGGATTTTTCTTTATTTGTTCAGTACTTATTGTTCTTATTCTAATCAAGGTCAATGAAAAAAGCATCGACAATGTGGGTTATACTTTTTTATTGACAACCTGCATCAAGATGGGGATTTCTTATGCTGTTTTGTCTCCCATACTACATTCAGGAAATCCAAATGCGGAAACCGAAAAAATCAATTTTTTCATCATTTTCGCCCTGTTTTTAGCGATAGAAACCATTGTAACAGCCAGAATTCTAAATAATAAGCAATAAATCGCTTTTAAAACAATAAATCTGTCAAAAAAAATTATTTAATGCTTTTGGCATATTAATTTAAAATGTACCTTTGCACCCAATTTCAGAAAGTAAAAATTAAGATAATTAACAGTTATGGTGATTTCAAACAAACCACTTCAATTTATAATAGCGATTTTAATAGCCTGTCTTCCATTATTTGGTTTCTCAAATACACCAACGGAAAGTACGCCAGCACATACTGAAACAACTGCCGTTGCTCACGAAACTGCACCTAAAGCAGAAGAAGAAACCTCAGAAATTAAAAAGCAAATAAAGGAAGTTATTGACCACCACGTTTTGGACGGTCACGATTTTTCACTTTTTGCTGACGCTGCAACAGGAGAACATTACGGATTTCCATTACCAATCATTCTTTGGGATAATGGAGTTCACGTTTTTTCTTCTTCCAAATTCCACCACGGAGAAGCTGTTGCCGAATCTAACGGAAATTTTTACAAATTACACCACGAAAAAATATACAAAACCGATGCTGCTGGAACTTTAACCGAAGAGCACGGACATCCAACAAACGAAAAACCAATTGACCTTTCTATAACAAAAGGAGTTTTGACTATAATGGTCGTGGCTTTGTTGATGTTTTTATTGTTTACAAGCTTGGCAAAATCTTACGCTAAAAACGGAGGAATTTCAGCAGGTTTCGGAAGACTTTTTGAGCCAATCGTATTGTACATCCGTGACGAAATTGCGATTCCAAACATTGGCGAAAAGCACTATAAAAGATATATGAGTTATTTATTGACCATCTTTTTCTTTGTATGGTTCTTGAATATTTTTGGTTTGACTCCACTAGGAATCAACGTTACAGGAAATATCGCCATCACTTTCGGATTAGCGGTAATCACATTTATCATCACAACACTTACGGCCAACAAAAATTATTGGGGACACATTTTCTGGATGCCAGGCGTGCCAACTCCAATGAAAATTATTCTTGCGCCTATCGAATTATTGGGAGTGTTTATCAAACCTTTCGCATTAATGATACGTTTGTACGCAAATATTTTTGCAGGTCACGTTGTATTGATGAGCTTGATTGGATTGATATTTATTTTCAAAAGTTGGTTAGGAAGTAGCTTGTCATTTATGTTGTCATTTGCTATTTCCATTATCGAAATATTAGTTGCATTATTACAGGCTTATATTTTTACAATGTTATCGGCATTGTATTTCGGATCGGCAGTTGAGGAGCATCATCACGAAGGGGCAGAGCATCATTAAAATATCCAGTGGATATTTTAAGCGATGAGCCAGACGGTGCGCTGGCAAAATCAAATTGAATGTTTAATTTTTAATACATATTTTTATGGAAATTCCTAAAATCGTTGGAGCAGGATTGGTAGTTATTGGAGCAGGTATTGGTATTGGTAGAATCGGTGGTTCTGCAATGGATGCAATCGCTCGTCAACCAGAAGCTACTGGAAAAATTCAAACAGCAATGCTTATAGCAGCTGCGCTTATTGAAGGTATTGGATTTGCAGCTTTATTCGCTGTATAATTCTTCAAAACAAAAAGCTGTAACGGTTGGTTGCAGCTTTTGTTTAAAAAATTAAATTAAAAGAATACAATTAAAGACTTACTATGGAAAAGTTAATAAATGATTTTTCGTTTGGACTATTTATCTGGCAAACAATAATTTTTGTGGGATTGATTTTACTATTGAAAAAATTTGCTTGGAAACCAATTCTTGATGCCGTAAACGAAAGAGAAGAAGGTATTAAAAATGCTCTGCTTTCTGCTGACAACGCAAGAAAAGAAATGCAAAATCTTCAAGCTGACAACCAACGTATTTTGCAAGAAGCAAGATTAGAACGTGATGCATTATTGAAAGATGCTCGTGAAATGAAAGACAAAATGGTTTCGGATGCCAAAAATGAAGCTCAAGCCCAAGGTCTAAAAATGATCGAACAAGCAAAAGCTGCAATCGAAAGCGAAAAAAATGCAGCAATGGCCGAATTGAGAACGCAAGTTTCTAATTTGTCAATCGAAATTGCCGAGAAATTATTAAAAGAAGAACTATCTAACAAGGCATCCCAAGTAAAATTGGTTGAGAAAATGTTAGGTGACGCTAAACTAAACTAATATGTCAGGTACAAGAGCAGCAATTCGTTACGCAAAAGCCATTCTGGAAATCGCAGAATCAAAAGGGGTTGCCAGTAAAGTGGGAACTGATATGTCTTTGATTTTTTCCACTATTAGTACCAATGCGGAATTGAATATTTTTATTCAAAGTCCGACTATTAAAGTGGAGCAAAAAGAAAATGCACTTTTAGAAGTTTTTTCAAATGCAAATGCAGTAACAAAAAGTCTTTTTCATCTTTTATTAGAAAACAAAAGATTTGAAATTTTGGATGCCATTGCAGTAGAATACAACAAATTGTTTGATGTCTTGAATGGCGTTGAAGTAGCAAAAGTTACAACAGCCATTCCTATGGATGCTGCTTTAGAAGCTAAAGTTTCGGCTAAAATAGCAACATTTTCAAACAAAAAAATTACAATAGAAAACACTATAGACCCTTCTATCATTGGAGGATTTATCTTAAGAATAGGCGACAAACAATACAATGGTTCAGTCGCAAACCGATTACAAGTTTTAAAAAGAGAATTGAATAACTAGTTATTTATAAATAATTATGGCGGAAATTAAACCTGCTGAGATTTCAGCAATATTAAGAAAACAAGTAGAAGGATTCGAATCTGGAGCTACACTTGAAGAAGTTGGATCAGTACTAAATGTAGGAGATGGAATTGCTCGTGTTTACGGGCTTTCTAATGTTCAATATGGTGAATTAGTAGAATTTGACAATGGTCTTGAAGCGATTGTTTTGAATCTTGAAGAAGACAATGTTGGGGTGGTACTTTTAGGACCATCAACAGGAATCAAAGAAGGTTCAACAGTAAAAAGAACCCAACGTATTGCTTCTTTAAAAACAGGAGAAGGAATGGTGGGTCGTGTAGTAAACACACTTGGTTTTCCAATTGATGGAAAAGGACCAATCGGTGGCGAATTATTCGAAATGCCTTTAGAAAGAAAAGCTCCTGGAGTTATCTTCCGTCAACCAGTTACTGAGCCATTACAAACAGGTATTAAAGCAGTAGATGCTATGATTCCAGTAGGTCGTGGACAACGTGAGCTAGTTATTGGCGACCGTCAAACAGGCAAATCAACTGTTTGTATCGATACTATCTTGAATCAAAAAGAATTTTACGATGCAGGAAAACCTGTATTCTGTATATATGTAGCAATTGGACAAAAAGCTTCAACTGTAGCAGGAATCGCAAAAATGTTGGAAGAAAGAGGCGCTATGGCATACACAGTAATTGTAGCTGCCAATGCTTCTGATCCGGCTCCAATGCAAGTATATGCTCCTATGGCAGGTGCTGCAATTGGAGAATATTTTAGAGATTCAGGTCGTCCAGCTTTGATTGTTTATGATGATTTATCAAAACAAGCTGTTGCTTACCGTGAAGTTTCTCTTTTATTGAGAAGACCACCGGGACGTGAAGCATATCCTGGAGACGTTTTCTACTTGCACTCTCGTTTATTAGAAAGAGCTTGTAAAGTTATTGCCGATGATGATATCGCTAAAAATATGAACGATTTACCAGATTCATTGAAAGGTATCGTAAAAGGTGGTGGTTCTCTAACTGCTTTGCCAATTATCGAAACTCAAGCTGGTGACGTTTCTGCATATATCCCAACAAATGTAATTTCGATTACAGATGGTCAAATTTTCTTGGATGGCGATTTGTTTAACTCAGGGGTTCGTCCAGCGATTAACGTAGGTATTTCGGTATCACGTGTTGGAGGTAACGCCCAGATTAAATCAATGAAAAAAGTAGCAGGTACATTAAAACTTGACCAAGCGCAATACCGTGAATTAGAAGCGTTTGCTAAATTTGGTTCTGATTTGGATGCAGTTACTTTAAACGTAATCGAAAAAGGAAAAAGAAACGTGGAGATATTGAAACAAAATCTTAACGACCCTTATACTGTTGAAAACCAAACTGCCATTATCTATGCAGGTTCAAAAAACTTGTTGCGTAATGTTCCTGTGAATAAAGTGAAAGAATTCGAAAAAGACTATTTGGAATTCTTGAACAACAAAAACAGGGCCACGCTTGATGCATTGAAAGCAGGAAAATTAACTGACGAAATTACAGATGTACTTGAAGCAGTTGCAAAAGAAATTTCAGCGAAATATAACTAAAATTAGTTGATGGTTGTTGGTTGATGGTTACTTGGATAATTCCAATAACCATCAACCAACAACCAACAACCAACAACTATAATACAATGGCAAACTTAAAGGAAATCCGTAATAGAATTACTTCCGTTTCATCGACGATGCAGATTACTGCAGCGATGAAAATGGTTTCTGCTGCAAAGCTTAAGAAGGCACAAGATGCCATCACGGCCATGCGACCTTATGCCGAAAAATTAACGGAATTATTGCAAAATCTTTCAGCAACTCTTGACGGAGATGTTGGAGGAGAATTCACAACACAACGCGAACTTAAAAAGGTATTAGTTGTTGCTATAACTTCAAACAGAGGTTTGTGTGGGGCTTTCAACAGTAATGTAATCAAGGAAGTAAAAAACCGTGCTGATTTTTACGCGGGAAAACAAGTAGATGTTTTTGCCATAGGTAAAAAAGGAAATGACATTTTAACTAAAACGCTTTCTGTTGTTGACAATCAAAGTCACGTTTTTGATGAATTGACTTTCGAAAATGTTACCAAAATTGCTGAAACATTGACTCAAAAATTTGTTTCCGGCGAGTACGACAAAATCGAATTGGTTTATAACCAATTTAAAAATGCAGCAACTCAAATCGTTCAAACCGAACAATTTTTGCCGTTAGCGCCAATAAAATCAGATAAACCAGCTTCTACTGGTGATTATATTTTTGAACCATCCAAAGAAGAAATCGTGTTGACTTTGATTCCAAAATCATTGAAAACACAATTATACAAAGGAATTAGAGATTCATTTGCTTCTGAACACGGGGCGCGTATGACTGCGATGCACAAAGCAACAGACAACGCAACCGAATTGAGAGACCAATTGAAATTGACCTACAACAAAGCACGTCAAGCTGCAATTACCAATGAAATCTTAGAAATCGTAGGTGGAGCGGAAGCTTTGAAAGGATAAGAATTTTATTCTGAATATATTAGAGAGCTGACTTATGTTGGCTCTTTTTTTTTTACTAATTTCACACCATAAATTAATAACTTTTATAACCTTGAAAACCGTAGAACTTACCACATTCGATGAAATGTATGCCCAAATCGAAATAATCCGTCATTTGTACCCTAATATTTCCAATGAAAAATACAAAGCTTATCTCGAAGCAATGATTCCGCACAATTACACTCAGGTTGCAGTTTTTGAAGGGGAAGAATGTCTTGGACTTACAGGTTTATGGTATGGAATCAAACTTTGGTCAGGAAAATATATGGAAATCGACAATTTTATTGTTCATCCCGATCATCGCTCCAAGGGAATTGGAAAACTCCTAACCGATTTTGTTAATCAAAAAGCAACTGATTTAGGTTGTACGATGATTGTTCTCGATGCATTCACAGGGAATTTCACCGCCCACCGTTTCTACTATAATCAAGGTTATAACCCTAGAGGGTTCCATTTTATAAAAACCTTAAACGAAGAAGGATTGTCATAAAACGTTTATAAAAACTAAATACTTTGAATAAACAAAATCAATATTAAACGATAGAAATGGTTATTTTTGTTTCGTAAAATAAAAAACACCTCCTTGGGATTATATAAAAACCTTTTTAAACAAACAGCTATATATGGGCTCGCAACGGTTTTGCCGCGGATGTTCAGTTTTTTGTTGGTGCCACTTTACACAGATTTGCTCCCAAAAGAAGAATATGGTAAAGTAACCATTATTTTTGCCTATATGATTTTCTTCAATGTCATTCTGGCTTACGGGATGGAAACTTCCTTTTTTAGATTTTACAACAACGAAACCGACAAAAAATCGGTTGTTGAAACCACAATGGTTTCTGTTTTCTGGTCCACAATACTATTTTTGGTTCCCGCATTATTATTCCGAAATGCCTTAGCTTCATTGTCAGGAATTGACGCTCAATATATCACCTATACGATTTGGATTTTAGTACTTGATGCGCTTGTAATTGTTCCTTTTTCGAAATTAAGAGCAACCCAAAAACCAATGGCTTATGCCATAATAAAAATAGGAAATGTGGTTCTCAACCTTAGTCTCAACCTGTTTTTTTTAATTTATTTACCAAAAATAGCCGCAGCTCATCCAGATGGATTTTTAAGTTCTTTGCACTCGGAGAATTTTGAAATTGGTTATATTTTTGTTTCTAACATTATGGCGAGTTTGCTGACGTTTGTAGTGTTGTCACCTAATTATTTTTCGTTAAAATGGAACTTCGATTTCGGTTTATGGAAAAGAATGATGCGCTATGGTTTGCCAATAATGATAGCAGGAATTGCCTTCGCCATCAACGAGCAATTCGATAAAATCCTATTAGGAAAATTATTGCCGGCAAATATCGCCGATGCACAAGTAGGGGTTTATTCAGCCTGCTATAAACTGGGTTTGTTTATGGTTTTATATAGAACTGCCTATACGCTAGGGATTGAACCCTTCTTTTTTAGCCACGCTTCCAATAAAAACGCCCCTCAAACGTATGCCACAATAACCAAATATTTCGTCATTTTCGGCTCCTTTATTTTGCTGGCAGTCATCGTTTTTGCTGATGTTTTTAAACAACTTATGATACGCGATTCCTCCTATTGGGAAGCGATGAAAGTCGTTCCGTTGATTATTTTGGCCAACTTTTTTCTGGGAATTTACACCAATCTTTCGGTTTGGTACAAATTGATCGACAAGACACACATTGGGGCTTATATTTCGATTGCTGGCGCCATTGTGACGCTTGCACTAAACTTTCTGCTGATTCCTTCGATGAGTTATTATGGTTCGGCAATCGCAACTATTGCAGCTTATGGTAGTATGATGATTATTTCGTATGTACTCGGAAATAAATATTACCCAATTCCGTATGATATGGACAAAATTATGGGCTATTTAGGATTATCAATTTTGTTTTCCATCATTTCTTTCTACGGTTTCCGCGAAAATTATTTTGTCGGAGTTCCATTATTGGTCATATTCCTGTATTTTATATATCACAATGAAAAAGAAACCATATTAGGCATTATAAAACGAAAAAAATAAAATAAGTAGGGACAAGTCGCGACTTGTCCCTACGTTCCATCAAAAATAAAAAATGAAAATAAACATCATCAACAAATCGCAACACGACTTGCCCAACTATGAAACCATAGCATCGGCAGGAATGGATTTACGAGCAAATCTTACAGAATCCATAACCTTAAATCCATTGGAAAGAACCATCGTAAAAACAGGGCTTTTCATCGAATTACCCATAGGTTACGAAGCGCAAGTTCGTCCCAGAAGCGGCTTGGCAGCCAAAAAAGGAATTACGGTTTTGAATTCGCCTGGAACAGTCGATGCTGATTACCGAGGGGAAATTGGCGTAATTTTAGTAAATTTATCCAATGAAGCTTTCGTCATCGAAAACGGCGAACGCATTGCTCAACTCATCATCGCCAAACACGAAAGAGCTGAATGGATTGAAGTTCAGGAATTATCCGAAACATCAAGAGGAGAAGGTGGTTTTGGAAGTACGGGAGTGAAGTAATATTCAGCCACAGTTAGCAGTTGTGAGAGTTGACACTTCATTTGACATTCAAAAAATCCGTGGAAATCGGTCTAATCCGTTCAATCTGTGGCCAAAAATAAAATAAAAACCTTCGTGAACTTTGCGAAACCTTCGCGACTTTGCGGTTAAAAAAATTAATTAATAAGAGGATGAGATTGCTTTTGCTCCTCGAAATGACAAATAAAATGAAAATAATAGTACCAATGGCTGGACGAGGTTCCAGATTAAGACCACACACATTAACCATTCCTAAACCCTTAATTCCAATTGCCGGGAAACCAATCGTACATCGTTTGGTCGAAGATATTGCAGGGGTTTTGAATCAGGATATTGAAGAAATTGCCTTCATCATTCACGAAAGTTTTGGCAAAAAAGTAGAAGAAGATTTAATTGCCATTGCTGAAAAGTTGGGTGCCAAAGGAACGATTTATTATCAAAACGTAGCATTGGGTACTGGTCACGCAATTATGTGTGCCAAAGATTCTTTGAGCGGACCAGCTGTTATAGCTTATGCCGATACGTTAATTCGTGCCGATTTCGATTTAGACCAAAATGCCGACAGCGTGATTTGGGTAAAACAAGTAGACCATCCGGAAGCTTTTGGTGTGGTTAACTTAAACGAATCGAATCAAATCATTGAACTGGTAGAAAAACCTGCAGCATTTGTTTCTGATCTTGCCGTTATCGGAATTTATTATTTTAAGGATGTTGCCGTTTTAAAAAATGAATTGCAGCTAGTTTTAGACAATAATATTATTCACGGAGGCGAATATCAAATTAATGACGGAATCAAGCAAATGATGGCAAAAGGTATGGTTTTTGTTCCAGGAGAGGTTGCCGAGTGGATGGATTGCGGAAACAAAGACGTAACTGTTGAAACCAATTCCAGAATGTTGGGATTTTTGCACAACGATGGGGAACATTTAGTTGATTATGACGTAAAGTTAGAAAACTCGACAATCATTCCTCCTTGTTATATTGGCGAGAATGTGGTCTTGATTAATGCAACTGTTGGCCCCAATGTTTCTTTAGGGAACGGTTGCCACGTAATTAACAGTTCAATCAAAAACAGTTTGGTGCAAACCCACACTCATATAAAAAACGCTAATTTAGACAATGCAATGATTGGAAATCACGTCAGTTTTGATGGGAATTTTACAAGCATCAGTATTGGAGATTATTCGGTATTGGAATAGGGTTTTCTTTTTTAAGCGTCGAAAAATATCGCAACAGAAATGAAAAAAAGAATTTTGACATCTCTATTTTTGGCTTTGCTTTGCAATCCTGCTTTGCTTTTGGCACAAACCGAGCCCGAGCAAATCAAGCCTGAAACGGATAAATTTCAAGATTATTTCTATGAGTCATTGTTGCAAAAAGGTATCGAGAATTATGACAAAGCTATTACGGCTTTGGAAGAATGTTCGAAAATAAAACCTAATGATGCCACTGTTTATTTTGAGTTAGGAAAAAATCAGTTGGCGTTAAAAGATTACGAACACGCCTATAAATCATTCGAAAAGGCTACTCAAATTAACCCTAAAAACAAATGGTTTTGGCTGGGAATCTATGATGTGAATTATCAAACCAAAAATTATCTTCAAGCCATAATCACGGTCAATAAACTGATAGAATTTGATGAAATTTACAAAGAAGATTTGGTTTCGCTTTATATGAACACGCAACAATTTGACAAAGCACTAGACCTCATTAATGAGTTGAACGACAAAACCGGAAAATCAGATAGGAGGGAATTGTACAAAATGCAGATTTTGTCCCAAGGGAAATATCAAAATGTGGAAATCGCCAATTTGATAGATCAAATCAATAAAAATCCAAAGGAAGAATCAAATTATATCGCCTTGATTAAATTGTATTCGGAAAATAATGAGACTGAAAAAGCGTTTGAAATAACACGAAAACTGGAGGCGGAAATTCCAACATCAGAATGGGCACAAGTGAGTTTGTTTAAATATTATTTGGACAATAACGAAGGACAAAAAGCAGTGAATTCGATGAATATGGTTTTGGCCAGCACCAAAATTGATTCTAAAATTAGGCATCGAATCCTGAATGAATTCTTGATTTTTGTGGACACGAATCCGCAATTTTCCCCTGATTTAGAAAAAGCCATTTCGTATTTTGCCAATGACGCCAATGTAGATGTTGCCAAAGAAATAGGGAAGTATTATCATAATAAAAAACAATGGGGTAAAGCCGTCCAGTATTATGAGCAAGCTTTAAAAAATAATTCCGGAGATGATGTTGAAACTAATCTGCTTTTGTTTCAAGCCTATATCGAGACGAAGCAGTTTGATGTATTGGCTAAAAAAGCAACAGCATTAGTTGAAATATTCCCGACACAGCCCCAATTTTATTATTTTTCCGGTTTGGCTAATAATCAATTGAAGCAATTTAAAAGCGCAAAGGAAATATTAGAAACGGGAATGGATTATGTGGTTGACAACATAGCTTTGGAAATTAATTTTAATATTCAACTTGGGGAAGCTTACAATGGTCTGGGTGATGTCAAGAAAAAAGAACTTTATTTTTCTAAAGCCGATCAATTATTAAAGAACAAAAAATAAATATATCCGAATGAAAAAAACCGTGTTATTAATGGTCGTTGTTGGATTTGCAAGTTCGCTGACTCTGGTTTCCTGTAAATCGAAAGCTGCAGTGGTTGGGACAAAAGAAGAGGCAACACACTTGAAATCCAATAAAATAATAGAAAACTACTACAACAATAAAAACAACTTTTCGACATTATATATAAAAGCAAACGCACAATATTCGGACGGAAAACAAACGCAAAACGTTACTGCTGAAATAAAAATCAAGAAAGACGAACAGATTTTGATCAGCATTCGGTTTTTGGGCATTACGATGGCAAAAGCTTTGATTACACCAACGGTGGTTAACTATTATGAAAAAATAAACGGCAGTTATTTTGAAGGAGACTTCAGTGCGTTGAGTCAATGGCTGGGAACGGATTTAGATTTCAACAAAATACAAAATATGTTACTAGGACAAGCAATAGATGATTTAAAAAAGGAAAAATACACTGAATCAGTGGTTGACCAAACTTACAGATTGGATAATGCATTGGTGAACAATACCAAGAAATCATTCTATTTTGATGCCAACAAGTTTTTTGTAACAAAACAAGAAATAACACAAACCGCTGAGGGAAGAATGATTCAAGTAAATTATATAAATGACATATTTTACAAAGAAGCAATTTTACCATCGAGCGTGCTTATAAAAACCTATCAGAGGGGTCGTCAAAGCGAAATCAATTTAGATTATAATACGATTACCTTCAATGAAGAATTTTCTTTTCCTTATAGTGTTCCAAATGGTTATAAAAGAATTTTAATTAATTAAGTTTGCATAAATATATTTTTAAGATGCCAAAATTTCTCCTAAGCCTGATTTTTATAAGTATGACTTCACTGATGTGGAGCCAATCGACCCAACAAGAAAAATTAGAAGAACGAAAAGCCCAAATTCAAAAAGAAATTAGGGAGAATGAAGCCTTATTGCAAACGGTAAAGAAAAAGGAAAAATCGGCCGTGAATGTATTTATGATTCAAACCAATAAAATCAAACTAAAGGAAAAACTCATTAACACCACCGAAAAGCAAACTAAGCTGTTGAGCAATGATATGTATATTAATCAACTGAAAATCAATAAACTTAACAGGGAATTAGCCGTGCTCAAAGAAGATTATGCCAGAATGATTGTGAAATCCTATAAAAGTCGCTCAGAACAAAGCCGGGCGATGTTTATACTTTCCTCCAAGAGTTTTCTGCAAGCTTATAAACGAGTTCAATACATGAAGCAATATACAAATTACAGGAAATTGCAAGGAGAGGAAATACAAGTAAAATCGAATCAACTCATAGTGTATAACGGAAAATTAAACGTTCAAAAAACCGCCAAACAAAAATTGATTGCCGAAAATGAAAAGGAAAAATTGTCGTTAGAAAAGGAAAAGAAAGAACAAGAAAAACTGGTAAAAACCATTAAAAAAGACAAAAATAAAATAGCTTCCGAAATCAAGAAAAAACAAATGGAAGCTCGAGCCATCGATAGACAAATTGATCGATTAATGCGCGAAGCCATTGCTGAAGCTAACAGAAAAGCTGCCGCCGAAAATGCGAAAGCAAATCCAACGGCAGTAGTTTCTAAAAAAGCCGTGTCTTCGTCAAGAATAGTATTGACGGCAGAGTCAAAAATATTGGCCGATAACTTCAAGGCAAATAAAGGCAAATTGCCTTGGCCAGTTGAGAAAGGCTTCGTGTCTTTAGCTTATGGCGACCAACCTCACCCAGTTTTCAGCACGTTAACGGTTCACAATAGCGGTGTGGAAATAACCACAAATGAAGGAGCAAATGCAAGAGCCGTTTTTGCGGGAGAAGTAACAAGCGTAATGGTTTTATCCCCCGTAAATAAAGCAGTAATGATCCAGCACGGAGATTATTTTACGGTATATCAAAACCTGAGTTCAGTATATGTAAACAAGGGAGATAAAGTGAGTATCAAACAGAGTATTGGCAAAATAAGGACTAACGGTGACACAGGAAAAACGATAATAAAATTCACTCTATCACAAAACACTACATACAACAATCCAGCAAGTTGGTTGTATAATATGTGATAAAGAGTAAATCAAATTACTTTAAAAAAAAAGTTTTTTTCATCTAAAATCTCCAAGCAATTATTTATTAAAACTGGATTGCACTGCTTTCAGGAATCCTGAAGTTGACCAAGTTCCAGCCACAATTATTCTCCTGATAGTGTAAAGAGGTTCTATTGAATCTCTTTTGGTCGAAAGAATAAAGGCAAGTTTATAACCGCTTTTTTTAATTTCTGGAATAGCCGCCTGGTTCCATATTCCATCAGGATAGGCAAAATAGTTCACGGGTTTACCAATGATTTCTTCCAGTTTCTTTTTCGGTTTTGTAAGTTGGATGTTCCAATCCTCCCCCGCATATTTCGTAACCATATGATGATCCCAAGAATGGGCACCAATAGTATTTCCAATATCTGACAAACTTTTAATTTGTTCTTTGGTCATATATTTGGGACGATTTATAGAAATTGTCATTATAAAAAACACGCCTTTGAATCCATATTTGTTCATTTCGGCAGCTCCAACGCTGAAATGTTCTTCTCGAGTATCATCAAAAGTAATCATGACAGGTTTGGAAGGTAATTTTCCGCCGTGAACCAGATATTCGTTCAGTTGCGCTGGTAAAATGGTGTGATACCCATTGTCAGACAAGGCTTTCATTTGCTGAGCAAAAGCAGCAGGAGTAACTGAATAGGTCTTCATATTTGGGCCATCACCGGCAAGAATAGGACGAATGCGATGATAGCACAATATAGGCACTTCGGGTTTCGAAAGAATTTGTTTTAAACTTGCTGAAGTCTTTTTTTGGGATTCTTTTTTGATTTGCTTTGGGACAAAAGCTACTTCTTTTTTTACTGTATCAGGTTTTGATTGACAGCCTGCCATTAAAAAAAGCACAAGAGCAAGTGTAAACAGAATTTTTTTCATATTTCAAAAGTTGAGTCTAATGAATTACTGATATTGAATATAAATGGGCTTTGGAGTAAATTTGACCAATTCCTCGGGGGTATACATAACCCAGTTTTTCTTGATGTCATTTTTATAAAATAATTTAAAACCAGTAAATTGAACCGGCTCTCTAAAAATATAAGATTTATAGGTTGACTTTTTTAATACTCTGTCACCAAATCCGTCCATATCCATAACTATTTGAACTTCGGGAACTCTTTTTATGTTTTTGTAGCCCGTTACCATACCTTGTGTAAATCGGTGTACTACCAAAACCTTGGGAGTCAGCTTGTTTTTTCGAACCAAGTTCGCCAAAATATCTATAGCATCATTAATATCATCGGAAGTGAAGGTGCCTATTTTTTTACCTGGGATTTCGCCGTTTTTCAACGAAAATTCGGGGTCAATTCCTAAATGAACGTTGGGTAGTTTAAGATAAGATTCTAGCGAGGTGACTTCGTCCTTGACATTACTATGACCAACTTGAACATCTAAAAACACCAAAGCGTTGATTGGTTTTGCCCACTTTAAAATGGTATCTATTTGTTTAAAAGGCATTCGCATTCGGTGTAGATTTTCTTTTCCCGGCGCACCTTGTGCCGTTATGGCAATGTAGTGCAGGGCAGGAATTGCTTTTACTGTCGAATCGGCGGCTTGCCACTTAATCACTTCAGATTGTAATTTTTTGAGCATTTCCTCCCTTGGCAATTCACCCAGAATCCCCATTCTTTTAGAATACAGATTGCCGTAATAAGCAATAATTCTGTTGTATGGCAATATTGCTCCTGGCAGCGGATAAGGAATTTTTTTAACAGGCCACCTTCCAGTAGTATCATTGTTGGCCAAAGCCAGCATCCTCTTATTGTAGTCGGCTGTGTCGATTGTGGTAATCTTTTTTTCTTGGGCAGGAATGGGTTTTGCATTTTCCTTTTTGCTGTTTTCGATAGTAGACTCCGAAGCTTTACCCTTATTGCAACTGCTGACGTAAAACAGCATAGAAAAGAGCATTAATAATGGAAGAAATGAATGGAGTGACTTTTTCATAAAGAATGACTATTGATATATGCTGCAAAGATATATCAAATACATATTTTGTCAACCTTGTGGGGAAATATTTGGGAAAAATGATTCGTTAGAAAAATGAAAGGGCATTAATTTTCGAAAAACTAAAAAGGGTGTTTTTTTAATAATGAATACGTGACAAATTATGATTTTATTGACAAAATAAGAGAGATTATAATTTTGTCTTTTTTATTTTCGATAAGTCTTATATAATGTTGAGCAAAATTTATTTTGGTTAACCCAATTTCAATATGAAACTTTCCTTTAATTAAAACATCAAAAAAGGGTCGTTTTGTTTTTATTAAAATAAACTTGTTTATTCCTGCAAACAAAGAGAAGCAGCTCCTAAAATGGCGATTCCCTCATAGTTTGAGGTTTCGATTTTCAGATCCTGAATTTGTTTTTGATAGGCAAATGATTGCAAGGACAGCTCTAGTGATTTTCTAAAATATGGAAAAGCTTTGCTTATAGAACCTCCTAAAATAATAGCTTCGGGAGCATACATATATAAAATAGCTTTTAAACATTCTCCCAAATGTAATCCAAATTCATTGAAGGCTTGTAAAGCAATCTCGTTTCCTTCGGCAGCACTTTGACTCAATTCCTTGGCGCTAATGTTGTAGTTATTTTTAAAAAAATGACCGCTCGAATAGTCTTCCATAATGCTGTCTTTGTAGGCTAACATACCTACTTCGCCAGCACCGCAAAGAACGCCGTTGTATAAACGGTTATTGATTATAATTCCCATTCCAATGCCTGTCCCAATTGAAAGCCCAATAAAGTTTTCGTAACCCTTTCCTTTTCCAAATTTTTTTTCGCCCAAAGCGAAACAGTTAGCATCGTTATTAATAAAAACGGGGAGTTTATAGCGTTGCTCGACCAGCTCTTTCAAAGCTACTTCTTTCCACGAAGGTATATTTTGTACATCATAAACAATCCCAGTGACTGGATTAACAACTGCAGGAACACCAATTCCAATGGCAGTGACATTGGCACTTATCGTACGATCTATTGCGTCAAAAAGGGAAGAAAGAGTCTCCTCTTTTGCTGCTTTTGTATCAACGCTACGAAAAGTTTGTTTCACAATTATACCATTCTCAACCCGCCCAATTTTCAGGTCAGTACCACCTATATCAATTCCTAATACTATATTGTCCATAACTATAATTCGGCTTTTTAAAGAAATCTTCAATCCTGTTCGAGTTTGCTTTTCTAAAATAAAGCACCACCAATAAATTATATATTGGCGATACATATTGATAGTATGCAATAATACTATAACTACACGATTTTAAATACTTCTTATGCGTATTTTTATATACAAAATGCGCAGGACTATAGTGAAGAGAATTTTATTTTATCGAGAACAAGCCCATTAAAAACGAGCATTGAAGCCAGAGTTTGTATAATAAAGGCAATAGGCTTAAAATAGAAAATTTTATTTTTTGGATAACATCAAAAAATGGTGAAGTCTGGATGGTATAACCAAAAAAGACCATTCGCAACAAATGGTCTTTTTAATTTTAGTAGCTCCGCCGGGAATCGAACCCGGATCAAAAGTTTAGGAAACTCCCATTCTATCCGTTGAACTACGGGGCTGAAATCAAAAAAGGCCATCATTTCTGATAGCCTTTCTGCTTTTGCTCCCTCTCTTGGGCTCGAACCAAGGACCCTCTGATTAACAGTCAGATGCTCTAACCAACTGAGCTAAGAAGGAAAGTGTATTTCACTTTTAAAGCGGTGCAAATATAAGGCTTAATTTTTTTGAAGCAAATAAAATCTGTAAAATTTTTAATTTATTTTATCGACCCACAATTGCTTTGTAAATATCGTTTCCGTTAGCAAACAATAACAAAGTGATAAGTAGTATGAAACCAACCATTTGGGCATTTTCAAGGAATTTATCACTCGGTTTTTTTCCACTTACCATTTCATATAACAAGAAAATTACGTGACCTCCATCAAGTGCAGGAATTGGCAATAAATTCATCACTCCCAACATTATCGACAATAAAGCGGTGATATTCCAAAAAACTTCCCAGCTCCAAGTGCTTGGAAAAATATCAAAAATGGCTTTAAAACCACCAACACCCTTATAAGCACCAGTGTTTGGATTAAAAATCGCTTTTAGCTGTTTGCCGTAACCTACTAGTTGATTTTTCCCTTTTTCAATTCCCACAGGGAAAGCTTCAAAGAAACCATATTCTTGCGTGCTGAATTTATAAAAACCAAGTTTTTCAAGACTTTTAATTCCTAAAGAGCCAGGAATTATTCCTAATTTACCCTCCTTGTTGATTTGAATTTTTACAGGAACTTCTTTTTCATCTCTTAAAACAACAGCATCAACGGTTTTGTTTTTGTTTGCTTTTAAAAATGCAATAACTTGATCATCATATCGTGTTGTTACACCAGCTAGTGATTTGATAATATCTTTTGGTTGGAGAGCTCTATTTGCTGACGAATCGGATACTTTTCCTATTACAAATGGTTCTCTTAGTCCAATAAAAGCGCGTTTTTCGCCTTTCAAGACTTTGTCGATTAAATCTACAGGAAAATTGATAGTTTGTTCTGTTCCGTTTCGACTTATCAGAGCCGATTTCGAAAACAAGAGTTTCATTGGAATTTCATCAAAATGAGCTATTTTTTCTCCATCAATGGCAATTATTTTATCGCCTGTTTTGAATCCCAATTCTTCTCCCACAGAACTTGTAACTGCAATTCCATCTTTCAATTCAGAGTTATTGAGGTATATATCCCCATAGGCATACGCCATTCCAATGTAAATAATAAAGGCCAAAATGAAGTTTACAATAACACCACCAAGCATAATAATCAATCGCTGCCAAGCTGGTTTTGAACGAAATTCCCAAGGTTGTGGAGGTAAAGCCATTTGCTCTTTGTCCATACTTTCGTCAATCATCCCTGAAATTTTCACGTAACCGCCAAGAGGTAACCAGCCAATTCCGTACTCGGTTTCGCCAATTTTCTTTTTGAACAAAGAATATTTTACGTCAAAAAACAAATAGAATTTTTCTACTCTTGTTTTAAATATTTTTGAAGGAATAAAATGTCCTAATTCGTGCAGTATAATCAGTAATGATAAGCTCAATAAAAATTGAGAAAGCTTGATAACTATTTCCATTTCTTGTTTTTAAATTCTGTATAGCGCACAAAAGTAAGGCTTTCTATTTTAGTTGCAAAGGGTTACTTTTATGTAAGACGATAAAAATTTGTTAATAATTGCACCATTTCTGTTTTATGTTTCCAATATCTCGCGTAACTTTACTCTCAAAAATGACCTTTTTAGAGTTTCTGTTCTAATTGTAGCACCTTAAAATCAATTCAATGTCAGCCCAATTATTTTCAATTATTGAATTAAAAAATCGAAATACATAGAAACATAGAAAAAAGATTGAGATAGACCAATTGCTTCGCCTGTTCGCTATCGCTCGGGTCTTGGTTTTCGCATAAACTATGTATTCCAAAATTAAGTGAAACGACTAATTAAAATCACCAATAGCTATGCTTCTATGTGTTAAAAAAAAATGAACTAAAACTAATTTTATGACATCAAAATTATTTTCATCCATCCAAATAAAAAGCCTCACATTCAAAAACCGAATTGCCATTTCGCCAATGTGCCAATATTCTGCAGAGGACGGCTTTGCCAATGATTGGCATCTAGTCCATCTAGGCAGTCGAGCCAGTGGCGGCGTGGCATTAATCATTCAGGAAGCGACTGCGGTTTCTCCCGAAGGACGAATTTCTCCTGGAGATTTGGGTCTTTGGAAAGACCAACACATCGAAAAACTGCAATCCATTAATCGATTTATTGTCTCGCAAAATGCAATTCCTGGAATCCAATTGGCTCACGCAGGAAGAAAAGCGAGTGCTGCCATTCCTTGGAAAGGAAACATAAAACTGGACGAAACTAATGGCGGATGGAATACTGTTGCACCCTCGGCAGTTCCTTTTCATTCTAATGAGAAACTTCCCATTGCTTTGGACAAAACAAGCATTCAGAAAGTGATTTCCGATTTTAAATCAGCAACCAAAAGAGCATTGAAGGCGGGTTTCGAAGTGGTCGAAATCCACGCAGCTCACGGCTATTTGTTGCATCAGTTTCTTTCGCCTTTGTCTAATTTCAGGACTGATGAATACGGCGGAAGTTTCGAAAACAGAACCCGTTTGCTTCTTGAAGTTCTCGAAGCCGTTCAAACGGAATGGCCGTCGAATTTACCATTATTCATCAGGATTTCCGCCACAGATTGGGCTGACGGTGGTTGGAATATTGAAGAATCAGTACAACTTTCGAAAATAGTAAAAGAAAAAGGTGTTGATTTAATTGACGTTTCCTCTGGCGGATTAGTTTCGCACCAACAAATTCCTTTGGCACCCAATTATCAGGTCCCTTTTGCCGAAAGAATCAAACGAGAAACAGGAATTTTGACTGGAGCAGTGGGTTTAATAACAACAGCCGTTCAAGCAGAAGAAATCGTTGCCACCGGAAAAGCAGATTTAGTTTTATTCGCCAGAGAATCATTGAGAAATCCGAACTTGGCATTGGATTTTGCCAAAGAACTTGGCGTCGATGTGCCCTGGCCAAAACAATACGAAAGAGCAAAAATTTAAACACGAATTTGCTTGGCCTATTCGACCCTTGCTCTCAGGTCTCTAATTTTCACGAATTACAAGGAAATGCAATCAATAGTTTGTGTAATTTTTAAGACAAACAAATTCGTGCTAATTCGTGAAATTCGTGTCAAACTTTTAAAAATCAAACAAAATGCAAATAATAAAAACGGCACTACTGTCTTACGGAATGTCTGGAAAAGTTTTTCACGCACCATTTCTTGAAATTCATCCCGGTTTTAAGCTATTGGGTTCTTGGGAAAGAAGTAAAAAACTCATACAACACGATTATCCAAATACTATAAGTTATCCAAGTCTGGAAGCAATTTTACAGGACGAATCCATCGATTTGGTAGTTGTAAATACGCCTGTGGAAACCCATTTTGAATATGCCAAAAAAGTTTTGCTTGCCGGAAAACACGCTTTGGTCGAAAAAGCATTTACGACCACGGTTGCCGAGGCCGAAGAATTGGCTGTTTTGGCAAAAGAGAAAAATTTAAAATTGTCCGTTTTCCAAAATAGGAGATGGGATAGCGATTTCAAAACCCTGAAAAAGATAATTACCGATAATGTTCTAGGTCAAATCGTCGAAGCCGAATTTCATTTTGATCGTTACAATCCTAATTTGAGTCCCAAACAACACAAGGAATCCGCCAATCCCGGAGCAGGAATTCTGAAAGATTTGGGACCGCATTTAATCGATCAAGCCTTGTTTTTATTTGGCTTGCCTAATGCTGTTTTCGCAGATATTAGGATAATTAGAGAGCATTCATTGGTGGACGATTATTTAGATATTTTACTTTATTATCCTGATTTTAGAGTGCGATTGAAAGCCGGTTTTTTCGTTCGGGAAGCGATTCCTTCCTATGTTGTTCACGGCAAAAAAGGCTCTTTTCTGAAACCGCGTGGCGATGTGCAGGAAGACAATTTAAAACTGGGAATGAAACCAAATTTAACTACTTGGGGAACTGAATCCGAGGAAAATCAAGGAATTTTGCACACGGAAACCAATGGCGAAATCATTAGGGAAAAAGTCTCGACGCTTCAAGGAAATTACTACGATTTTTTTGATGGTTTGTATGAATCAATTTGCAATGATACAATCGAACCCGTGACTGCCCAAGATGGTGTGAATGTTATGATGATTATCGAAGCTGCTTTGAGAAGTAATTTGGAAAATAGACTAATTGATTTATAGGAAGTATAGAATACAAATCAAGGGTTGAAATGTGCCGTTAGGCACTAAATATTGGTAGGAAACAGGAATTGTAAAAGATTTAGCGTGCCGTAGGTACGCAACAAAAAGGCAAATATTGCGTACCTACGGCACGCTCACAAATTTTGAATCAAATTACCACCAATATTTAGTGCCTAACGACACAATAATTAGAATTTCAACCCTTGATTCGCATAAAGATTGATTTTTGTACTTTTGGAACATAAAATTTTATTTTTTCAAACCATTAAGAAATTACGAAAATGAAGTTTTTAACCTTAATGAACCATTAATTTCTTAATGGTTTCAAGAGAAAAACGGCTTTATTTTTTTATAAACCGACAAAATTTTCGATAGGTATTAGTAACAAATAGTCATAAAATTTTAAAAAGTCAACTATCTTGATGGATTTATATTTCATTGGCAAGTTTAGAGCCAAAGCAAAATACAAAAGTGCCTTTCAAAACGCAAAAACTTGGTATCTCAACCGAATTCGTTGGGCTGTTTCAATGTTTTATTTTGGGATGGGATTGTGCTTTGCTACATGGGCAAGTCGAATCCCAAGCATCAAAACCGAGTTACACTTAAGCGACGGGCATTTAGGAACGATTTTATTTGCCTTGCCAGTGGGACAGTTAACGATGATGTTTTTTTCGGGAAAACTCGTCACCCGTTTTGGCAGTCATCGCATTCTCCCTTTTTCCGTTTTGATGTATGCTTTTAGTTTAACCAATTTAGGGTTGGCACAAAACGCTTGGCAATTGGGTCTTGGATTATATGTCCTTGGAATTTTCGGGAATTTATCGAACATAGCCGTAAACACTCAAGGCGTTTATACAGAAATACTTTTTAGAAAAACCATTATGTCTTCTTTTCACGGAGTGTGGAGTTTGGCCGGATTCACCGGAGCTTTGGTGGGTCTGGGAATGTTGGCATTAAAATTAGAAACGTACACTCATTTTTTAATCGTTGCTGCATTCGTACTTGTGTTGGACGCTCTTAATTTTAAATTCTTGATTAAAGCAAAAAAAACCACCCAACCCGAAAAGAAAAAAGGATTCAGAAAACGAGACAAGGCCTTAATTTTGCTGGGAATAATAGGGTTTTGCAGTATGGCGAGCGAAGGGATTATGTTTGATTGGAGCGGTGTTTATTTCAAAGATATTGTCAAAGCACCTGAATCATTGGTAGTTTTGGGTTATGCTTCTTTTATGATTATGATGGCTAGTGGCCGATTTCTAGGCGACAGATTAATTAATAAGTTTGGAAGGCGAAAAGTGATGCAAATTAGTGGTTTCATAATTTCATCAGGTTTATATACTGCCGTATTTTTTCCATTCCTAATTCCTTCAACAATTGCATTTATGTTTGTGGGACTGGGAGTTTCTACCATCATACCCACTCTTTACAGCATTGCGGGAAAGCACCCAACAATCCCAACAGGCGAGGCATTGACAGGGGTTTCCAGTATAAGTTTTCTGGGATTTTTATTGGGTCCGCCAGTTATAGGTTATATTGCTGAACTATTTGGTTTGCGATTTTCGTTTGCTTTTGTTGGCGTTTTTGGGTTTTTGATAGCGCTGATGGTGTCGAGAATTAAGGCGATTGAGTAGGTTTTAATAGGTTGAGATTCAAAACCAATCAAATGTTTATTTTATACATTTTTCTTTTAATGCTTCTGTGTATTCTTTTGTAATTGGTTTTCCGCCGAGTTTCAAACATTCTTTATAATATTTCAAAGCGTTTTTACAATCACTTTTAAAAAAGTAACAAGCAGATAGTTTGAATAAAGTGTTTTGGTTTTTATTATCAATTGAATAAGATTTCAAAAACAAATTTATAGCAGTATTTAAATCGTTAATATCTTTACGGCTGTCATATTTAGACATAAAAACGGATGCTTTGTCAGTAATAATATTGGAACTTTTTGCATTCAAAATTAATCCTTCGTCATATTGTTTTATTGCGCTTTGAAAATCTTGAAACATAAAATAGATGGCACCAAACCCCCAAAACACATTTTCGTTTTTTGGATCCAGTAACCAAGCCTGATTAAATCGGTACATAGCAGTTTTTAAATCGCCTTTGTATAAATAATCAAACCCAAGTTTAATCAATAATTCAGAAGCCTTTCGATGTGTACCCTCTTTTGCGAGATATTCATTAATCAATTCTTCATCCGCTTGTTTTTGCCCCTCAGATTTTAAAACATTTCCATATTTTGGCTGAAGTCTTATGTTGGTTTTACCTTCCTCTTTCCATTGATTATATGTCATTTGTTGTGCAAATGTGGAATAGGAAATCAACGCAATGATTAATATTGTTATAATGTTTTTCATATTTTGTTTTTTTAATTGCGGATAACTTATTTGCGCAAGAAATTTCTCCTTACAAACATACTTACAAATTTTTATATTTCAACACCTATAAATTTAATAAATCGTTATTCCAATAAGTCCCTAGCAAATGATTAAATTTGTAGCTTATTAAAAGTTATGTTAGAAAAAGAAACCATAAATTTCGAAAAAACCGCCATCGTTGGTATTGTTACCCAAAATCAAAGCGAAGAGAAACTCAACGAGTATCTTGACGAATTGGAGTTTTTGACTTTTACCGCTGGCGGCGAGGTTGTGAAACGTTTTTGGCAAAAAATGGAACGTCCTAATCCCAAGACTTTTGTTGGTACCGGAAAAATAGATGAAATCAATCATTTTGTAAAAGAAAATGATATTTCGACCTTGATATTTGATGATGAATTGACTCCTTCGCAACAAAAGAATATTTCAAAAATTATTGATTGCAAAATCTTGGACAGAACGAATCTTATTCTGGATATTTTTGCCCAAAGAGCCGAAACTTCCTATGCAAGAACGCAAGTAGAACTGGCACAATGCCAATATTTATTACCTAGACTTTCCGGAATGTGGACACACCTCGAACGCCAAAAAGGAGGAATCGGGATGCGTGGACCCGGAGAAACTGAGATTGAAACCGACAGGCGAATTGTTCGGGATAGGATTGCATTGTTAAAAGAAAAAATAAAGGCTATCGACAAGCAAATGGGAACCCAAAGAGGCAACCGTGGCGCTATGGTTCGTGTGGCTTTGGTGGGTTATACTAATGTTGGGAAATCGACTTTGATGAACGCCATTGGGAAAAGCGATGTTTTTGTTGAAAATAAACTCTTTGCCACTTTGGACACAACCGTTCGGAAAGTGGTGATTAAAAACCTGCCTTTTCTGTTGTCTGACACCGTTGGTTTTATTCGAAAACTACCAACACAATTGGTAGATTCATTCAAAAGTACGCTTGATGAGGTTCGCGAAGCCGACTTGTTATTACACGTTGTCGATATTTCACATCCTGATTTTGAAGATCACATAGCCTCGGTAAACCAAACTTTATTGGACATCAAGGCAAACAATAAACCAACAATTATGGTTTTCAATAAAATTGATGCTTACAAACATTTGACTATTGACGAAGACGATTTAATCACCGAAAAAACGCCAAGACACTACACGCTCGAAGAATGGAAAACGACCTGGATGAATCGTGTGGGCGAAGAAAACGCCTTGTTTATTTCGGCAACCAACAAAGAAAATTTTGAGGAATTGAGAGAACGTCTTTATGAAGCGGTGAGACAAATACACATTACGCGTTTTCCGTATAACAAGTTTTTATATCCTGATTATAAGGATGCCGTTGAAAAAGAGGGATAATCCTCTCCCTAAACCTCTCCGAGGGGAAGTAAAAAAAACCCAAAACAGTCACGAATTTTCATAAATTAATCTGTGAAAATTTGTGAAATGGGCGTTCGTTTTTCAGTTTTAGAAACTAAAATCCAATCCTATCCCAAAAACTTCTCTTACTTGAACCGCTTTCACGGCATTGTCGTCATATATTGTCTGTAAGGCTATATTGGTCGACATATATCGGTTAATTTTCATCACCACATTCATTTGGTAGTCGATGTCAATATTTTGTGGGTTGTCTAAATAATTGGAATATAAATTCAGTCTATTTTCTACTTTTACATTCGCCATTACATTTAATTTATAATAGGCCGAAACACTTGCGCCAAATTCAAATCGTGAAGTATCGCCTTGCAAAACACCAAACGAAGAACCCAAAGTCGTGTATTTATGATCAACCAAAATTAATCTGGCAGTTGTTGGCGCAATATTGATGTTTAAATTTCCATCTTTTTTCCAAAGCATTCCAGGTCCAAATTGGAAATAGGCAGGCGAAAAAAAGTGGGAAACTTCAAATCCGTTTTTATCAAATCCGGCATCCATTTGGGTTTTAAGATTAAAAAACACGGAGTAATACCATTTTTCAGAAGCTTTCTTCCCCCAGAGAGAATTTAACTCCAATCGGTCGTCAGTTTTTGCGGTTTTAGCAGCTTCTTTTATTTTAGTTAAACCATAAGCGACTATGATTTTTGTATCCCAAAGCACATCGTCTTTTTTATAATTAAAATCATAATTCAATCCTAAATTTCCAGCAATGCTTGAAGTTCCTCCGGCCAGCCATTCTGCATTAAAAGCAGATTGGTTAAAAAGCAGCAGAAAATTTCCGCCTTTTTTCCAAAGTTTTGTGGAGTCTTTCGCCGTTTCTTGTGCATTTACCGAAAAAACACACAGAATAAGAGCGAGATAAAATACTGTCTTTTTCATTTTTACTGTTTTGAAAAGTAAAGATAGGAAAAACTCTAAAAATTAATCTTTTTTCTGGGTTTTAAAAAGAGGTACGGCAGAACAAGCTTCACCATACATAATGCTTCGTGCAAAGGGTTGCAAATAATGTGCAGCCAGTATATAAGCACGCATTGGAACTGGTTTTTTCGAACAGCCTTTTATAATAACAGATTTGTTTTCATACGCCGAATAATCTATTTTAGAAAGGATTTCTTCGTATAATGAGGAGTCTAAATCTTCGATGGTTCCGTTCACGATTTTCTTGGCAAAAGGAGCCAATTGAATCGCAACCAAAACAGAAGCCCAAGCGGGAACAATGGCATCGGTGCTACAATTGATGGCGACATATTGGTCTTGGTATTGTGACCAATCGTACTCTTGCAAATGTGCTCTAAAGTCTTTTTCCTTCAGCAAAAATCCTTCAAGAAGCCAAGGCGAAATATCAATTTGCGCCCGAATTCCTTTCGGATAGTAATCTTCAAGATCGAAAACTTCCAAAGCGCTATTGGCAACTTTATTTACAATTTCTTCCATTTGAAAATTTGTGGTTTGTAGTTTATGGTTTATAGTTTGAGAACAACAAACTATAAACAACAAACAAATTAACAGGCTAAAGCATTCCCAGTTCTAATTTTGCTTCTTCGCTCATCAAATCTTTGCTCCAAGGCGGATCGAATGTAATTTCTACTTCAGCTTCTTTTACATATTTAATTGACCTTACCTTTTCTTCTACTTCCCTTGGTAAACTTTCGGCAACAGGACAGTTAGGCGAAGTAAGTGTCATCAGGATTTTCACCTCATAATCTGTGCTGACCAAAACATCATAAATCAATCCTAATTCGTAAATATCAACAGGAATTTCAGGATCGTAAATGGTTTTTAGCCTGTCAACGATGTCCATTCCTAGTTTATTGGTGTCTATTTTTTGTTCCATAATTTTTTTACTTTTATTAAAACATATAAGTCATATAAGTTTTTTATAAAATGATTTATATGTTTAGTAATTAATCTTCTAACATTCGATAATATTCATTAACCATAGTTTTTTGACCTTCATAATAAATGTTTTTCACATTAAAATTAATCAATAAACCTATTGGAGCTTTTAATAAGTTCATATAAGTAAGCAATTGAGCTTCAAAAACAGGATTTATATCGGCTACCGATTTTAATTCAACCACAAGACAATTTTCTACTAATAAGTCACATCTCAATTTTGATTCTAGCTCATATCCTTTATAAATTAATGGGATTTGAAGTTCAGAGGAAAAATTTATTTTTCTTAATTCTAATTCTTTTTTAAGACATTGATGATATACATTTTCTAAAAGTCCAGCTCCAATACTTTTATGAACTTCAATTGCCGCTCCATTTACTTGGTAAACCAAATCTTTAAGAATACTTCTTGTTATAACCATATTTTAAAGAATTACTTATATCACTTCTTTTTTTCTTAGCTTTTTTAATAAAAAACTTATATGACTTATATGTTAAATCATTTTTTTGAGTCAAAAGCCAATGCATACATTTTTATGTTTTTTATCATCGAAACTAAACCATTGGCGCGTGTTGGCGATAAATGTTCTTTTAAACCTATTTTGTCAATGAAATCCATATCAGCATTTAGAATATCCGAAGCTTTTTGGTTCGAGAAAACCCGAATTAATATGGCAATAATTCCTTTGGTCAAAATGGCATCGCTATCGGCGGTGAATACAATTTTATCGTCTTTTTTTTCACCGTGAAGCCAAACTTTCGACTGGCATCCTTTGATGAGATTCTCATCGGTTTTGAATTCTTCCTTGATTAATGGCAAGTTCTTCCCTAATTCTATAATGTATTCATAACGCTGAATCCAGTCGTCAAACATTGAAAATTCGTCTATTATTTCTTCTTGTATTTCTTTAATGCTCATTATTCTTTTTTAGCAAATGTATTTATTTTATCAACTAATTTTTTGATTTCTGCCGGTGGATTTCCGTGGTCGAAAGCGGGAGTTTCATAGGCCTTGTCCTTATAAATAACTTTCAAACCGGCTATTGCTGCGCCATCGTGAAAGCGTTTTTCCGAAGGAGCTTTTACGGTTACCAAACTGTCTAAATTTATAGTTTCGAAATAGCCAACCAATTCCTTCCAATCCTTATCAGAAATTTTTGTGGCAACCGGTTTTTCATTACCACTTCTGTCTTTCGAAACGGAAACGGTTTGGTTTTCGATAGTTATCTTTTGATAAAAACCTCGAGTGCTGGCAGTGTATTCAACAATTGCACTATTCAAGTCATTTTTAGTTTGACTCGTACAACTTTTACCAAGGAAAATACTCAAAAAAATCATTGTGAACAGCTTCATCTTTTTTATTTTTAAGATAACATTAGTTGCGCTTTTTTAACGGCTTCTACCATAACGTCAATTTCTTCTTTGGTATTATAAAACGAAAACGAAGCCCTAATTGTTCCCGGTATTTTAAAAAAATCCATAATGGGTTGTGTGCAATGATGTCCGGTTCTCACGGCTATTCCGAGTTTGTCAATTATCGTACCAATGTCATACGGATGAATTTCGCCAACATTAAACGAAATCACTGAGGTTTTTTCCTTGGCTGTGCCAAAAATTTTCAAACCTTCGATTTCCAATAATTTTTGCGTTCCATATTCCACCAATTCTTTTTCTTGTTGTTGAATGTTGTCAAAACCAACGGAATTCAAATAATCAACTGCGGTTCCCAAAACAATTCCGCCTGCAATATTTGGGGTTCCGGCTTCAAATTTATGGGGCAAATCAGCATAAGTGGTTTTTTTGAAAGTTACTTCCTTAATCATTTCGCCACCGCCTTGATAAGGAGGTAATTTATTGAGCCAAACTTCTTTTCCGTATAAAATTCCGGTTCCTGTTGGGCCACACATTTTGTGTCCGGAAAAAACATAAAAATCACAATCCAATTCCTGAACATCGGGTTTGAGATGCGGAACGGCTTGTGCTCCGTCAATCAAAATCGCCGCACCAAATTCGTGTGCTTTGTCAATCATATATTTGATGGGATTGATGGTTCCCAAAGCATTCGAAATATGATTTACCGCCACGATTTTGGTTTTATTGGAAAGTAATTTGTCGTATTCGGACATAATCAATTCGCCATTTTCATTCATTGGAATCACTTTCAAAACAGCTCTGGTTTTTTCGCACAACATTTGCCAAGGCACAATATTGCTGTGATGTTCCATTGCCGAAACCAGAACTTCGTCGTCTGTTTTTAATAAAGAAGCAAAACCATTGGCAACAGCGTTTATTCCGTGTGTTGTTCCAGAAGTAAAAATCACTTCTCGGGAGAACTTTGCATTGATATGATTTTGAATTTTAGCACGCGAAACTTCATAAGCATCGGTGGCTAACTGGCTCAAAGAATGCACTCCGCGATGTATATTGGCATTAATTTCCTGATAATATTCAGCAATGGCATCAATCACGACTTGCGGTTTTTGATTGGTTGCGCCGTTGTCAAAATAAACCAACGGTTTTCCGTTTACAGTTCTTGAAAGTATCGGAAAATCGGCTCTAATTTTATTTATATCTAACATTGTTTTATTTAGAAAAATTCTAAATACAAAAGTAGTGAAATTAAACCATTAAGAAATTAAGTTTCATTAAGAAAAAGTGCTAAAACTTAATTGCCTTAATGGTTTAAGGAAAGTTTATTTTTTTTCCCTAAATTGCTACAAATTTATCTTCAAATGAAAAAAATATTCAAGTTTCTTGGTCTTGCTCTTTTAGTTTTTTTAGTTTATTTTGGATACACCACTTATCCCAAATTGGATATAATTTCGGGATTTTCGGCCAAGAGTGTGGCTTCGGGTCATTTTATCGACAATCGTTCGCTGGAAATGATTGAAAAAGGGGACAATGATATTCCTATGATGGATTTGGCCAAGAATAAAATTGATGAAAACGGCCAATTTGTAACAACCGCAGTTTATGGTTTAAAGAACCGAAAAGCGATTTATCGCGAAGGTTTGGGTGCGACTTTAATCAATGATGATTTTGATGTTTCGAAACCCTATGAAGTTCCAAAGAGGACAAAAATTTCACCTGATTTGCCCTTTCCGTATGGAAATAAGGAAGCAAAAGCCTGCCTGCCGAATGGCATGGATACGGTTTTTGCCAATATTGATTATTCGAAATTGAATGCGGCTGTCGCCAATGCTTTTGACACCAAAGGGCAAAAAACCAAAAGAACCCGTTCGGTTATTGTGATTTATAAAGACAAAATTATCGCCGAAAAATACGATACGGGTTTCAATAAAAACTCCAAAATATTGGGTTGGTCAATGACCAAAAGTGTTACGGCCACGATGTTTGGAATTTTACAAAAGCAAGGAAAAATGGATATTAATAAACCTGCGCCAATTGCCGAGTGGAAAGACGATGACCGAAAAAACATCACCATCAATGATTTATTGCATATGAATTCAGGTTTAGAATGGGATGAAAATTATGACGGAATCTCAGATGTGACCAAAATGCTTTTCCTTGCTACTGATATGAGCCAATCGCAATTGAAAAAACCGGCACAATTCAAACCCAATACCCATTGGAATTATTCCTCTGGAACCACAAATTTGCTGTCCGGAATTTTGAGAAATCAATTTAAAACCCATCAGGAATATTTAGATTTTTGGTATTCGGCTTTGATTGATAAAATTGGGATGAACTCAATGATTGTAGAAACCGATATGGCTGGAAATTATGTGGGTTCGTCTTACAGTTGGGCAACAACTCGTGATTGGGCAAAATTTGGATTGTTGTATTTGCACAAAGGTAACTGGAACGGCGAACAACTTTTTGATGAAAGTTGGGCACGATATGTAGCCACGCCAACCAATACTTCAAACGGAAGATATGGCGCACACTTTTGGCTGAATGCCGGCGGACATTATCCTGATGCCCCACGTGATTTGTATTCCTGTAATGGTTATCAAGGACAGATGGTTTTTATCCTTCCGTCACAAGATATGGTTATCGTAAGAACGGGTTTGAAAGAAGAACCTGAATTTGATTTTAATGGGTTTTTGAAAGGAATTGTGGGGAGTTTGAAAAAATAAACTTAACCGCAAAGCACACAAAGTAAAAATCACAAAGGGCACAAAGTTGAGTAAATAAACTTTGTGCCCTTTGCGTAAACCTTAGTGAACTTTGTGGTTAAAAATTACAAATCAAATCCCATTTTCACCCCCAATTTCATAGCGATAATCTTGGTGATTCGTTGTTTGAGTTCCGGGATTTTGATGCTTTCGATTAGCGCATTCGAGAAGGCGTACATCAATAATGCTTTGGCTTCTTTCTTCGGGATTCCGCGGGATTGCATATAGAACATTGCGGTTTCGTCGAGTTGTCCAACTGTGCAACCGTGGGAACATTTTACGTCATCGGCAAAAATCTCTAGTTGAGGTTTTGCATTTATCGTGGCTTTGTCACTCAGTAAAATGTTGTTGCTTTTCTGGAAAGCGTTGGTTTTTTGAGCCACTTTTTCAACGAAAATCTTTCCGTTGAAAACACCTGTCGAACGGTCGGAATAGATTCCTTTGTAATCTTGGTGGCTTTCACAATTTGGTGTGGAATGTTGCACCAAAGTATAATGATCTACGTGTTGTTTTTCGCCAATAATCGTAATTCCGTTGAGGTTACTGACAATTCTTTCGCCAAAATGATAAAAATTCAGGTTGTTTCTGGTGAGGTTTCCGCCAAAAGAAAAGGTGTTTACAGATACATTGCTTTCCTGTTTTTGGGAAACATAAGTATTGTCAATCAGATTGGCTTCGAGACCGTCATTTTGGATTTTATAGTAATCGACGATGGCACGTTTTTGTGCAAAAATCTCCGTAACCGAATTGGTCAAAACCGGATTAGCTTCGCTCAATTCGCCGTTGGCTCGGGTTTCATTTAAACTTTGATGTCTTTCGATGATTTGAACGTGTGAATTTTCACCCACAATTATCAAATTCCTTGGTTGAACCATAAGCGCCGCTTCGTTGCCGGTCGAGAAATACATAATCTCGATGGGTTTTCGAACCACAGTGCTTTTTGGGACATTGATGTATGCACCTTCATTGGCGAAAGCCGTATTCAAACTGGTCAAACTCTCATCTTTACTGGCAATTTTGTTAAAATAGTTGTCGATAACCATTTTGTATTTTGGCTTGTACAATGCCAATGACATCAGGCAAACATCAATTCCTTCGTGTGTTGTTGATGACAGGAAAGAACTAAAAACCCCATCGATAAACACAATTTTATAGGTGTCTATTTCGTGGATGAAATATTTTTTTACATCCTTGAATTCAATCGAGTTTTCGTTTTTTGGAAACACCGTAAAGTCATTTTTTAAGATGGCGTTTAGCGAAGTATATTTCCAAGATTCCTCTTTTTTGGTTGGGAAACCTTTATTTTCAAAGTTTTTTATAGCCGAAGTTCTCACATCGTGAAGTTCTGAATGAACATCAATTTGCTCTTCGAAAGCCATAAAAGACGATAGTAATTTTTCTTTCAATTCCATTTTTATACTGTTTATGGTTTATGGTTTTTTGTTTATTGTTCAACCACGAACAACAAACGATAAACAACAAACAAATTTTAATTTTCCGCTTTAATCCAGTCGTATCCTTTTTCTTCGAGTTCGTAAGCCAATTCTTTTCCTCCGGATTTTACAATTTTTCCGTTGTATAAAACGTGAACAAAATCAGGAACAATATAGTCTAACAATCTTTGGTAATGCGTGATAACGATGATGGCGTTTTTGTCGCTTTTGAGTTTGTTTACGCCATTGGCAACAATTCGAAGCGCATCAATATCCAATCCAGAATCGGTTTCGTCAAGAATGGCGAGTTTTGGTTCTAGCATCGCCATTTGGAAAATCTCGTTACGCTTTTTCTCTCCGCCCGAAAATCCTTCGTTAAGGGAACGAGATAAAAATTTACGGTCAATTTCCAATAATTCCGATTTTTCGCGGATGACTTTCAGCATTTCGTTTGCTGGCATTTCTTCCAGTTTGTTGGCTTTTCGGGTTTCGTTGATGGCCGTTCTCATAAAGTTGGTTACGGAAACCCCAGGAATTTCAACAGGATATTGAAATGAAAGGAAAACGCCTTTGTGAGCTCTTTCTTCTGGAGCCAATTCCGATATGTCTTCACCGTCCAAAAAGATTTCTCCTTCGGTCACTTTATAATTTTCGTTTCCGGCAATAATGGCAGAAAGGGTACTTTTTCCGGCACCGTTTGGCCCCATAATCGCGTGAATTTCTCCTGCATTTACCTCAAGATTGATTCCTTTTAATATTTCTTTGTCTCCAATAGAGGCGTGTAAATTTTTTATTGATAACATTGTTTTTTTATATTTTAAACCATTAAGGTATTAAGATTCATTAAGTTTTTATTGGTAGATAAATTATCCTACGCTTCCTTCTAACGAAATTTCCAATAATTTTTGTGCTTCCACGGCAAATTCCATTGGCAACTTGTTCAAAACATCTTTACTGAAACCGTTTACGATTAAAGCAATGGCTTTTTCGGTTGGAATTCCTCGTTGGTTGCAATAGAAAACTTGGTCTTCGCCAATTTTACTCGTCGTGGCTTCGTGTTCTATTTTGGCCGATGGATTTTTGCTTTCGATATAAGGAAAAGTGTGAGCACCGCAATTGTTTCCCATCAATAACGAATCGCATTGCGAAAAGTTTCTTGCGTTGTCAGCATTTGGACCAACTTTCACTAATCCTCTATAACTATTATTTGATTTTCCAGCAGAAATTCCTTTGGAAATAATTGTCGATTTGGTGTTTTTTCCAAGGTGAATCATCTTGGTTCCTGTATCGGCTTGCTGGAAATTATTGGTTACGGCAATCGAATAAAATTCACCCACCGAATTATCGCCTTTCAAGATACAAGATGGATATTTCCAGGTTACGGCAGAACCTGTTTCGACTTGCGTCCAGGAAATTTTAGCGTTTTTCTCGCACAAACCTCTTTTGGTAACAAAATTGAAAACCCCGCCTTTTCCTTCCTTGTTTCCGGGATACCAGTTTTGAACGGTCGAATATTTGATTTCGGCATCGTCCATCGCGATAAGTTCAACAACTGCTGCGTGCAATTGGTTTTCATCACGACTTGGTGCGGTACAACCTTCTAAATAACTTACATAACTGCCTTCGTCGGCAATCAACAAAGTTCTTTCGAACTGTCCTGTTCCGGCTTGATTGATACGGAAATAGGTCGAAAGTTCCATTGGGCAACGAACGCCTTTTGGAATATAACAAAACGAACCGTCAGAGAAAACAGCTGAATTTAATGCAGCATAAAAATTATCTTTTTGAGGAACAACGGTGCCAAGATGTTTTCGAACCAATTCAGGATGTTCCTTAATCGCTTCGGAAATACTCATAAAAATGATGCCTTTTTCGCCCAAAGTTTTCTTAAATGTCGTTGCCACCGAAACCGAATCGACCACAATATCCATTGCAACATTATTCATCATTTTTTGCTCATCGACAGAGATTCCTAACTTTTTGTACATTTCTAAAAGTTCAGGATCCACATCGTCTAATGTTTTATTTGGATCAATCGCTTTTGGAGCTGAATAATAGGAAATGGCCTGAAAATCAGGTTTTGTATAATGTACATTAGCCCATTCTGGCTCGATCATTTTTTCCCAAGCGCGAAAAGCCTCTATGCGCCAATCGGTCATCCATTGCGGTTCTTCTTTTCTGTGGGAAATGGCGCGAACAATGTCCTCGTTCAAACCAATGGGAAAAGTATCCGATTCTATATCTGTATAAAATCCGTACTCGTATTCTTTGCTTTCGAGTTCAACTCGTAAATGGTCTTCGGTGTATTTTGGCATTTTTTTATTTTTTAAAACCATTAAGAAATTAAGACACATCAAGGCTTAATTAACTTAATTTCTTAATAGTTTAAATCTTTTTTCTTCTAATTTGGTTAAAGCGAGAAGCTCTCTCCGCAACCACAAGTTCTGCTCGCATTTGGATTATTGAAAACAAATCCTTTTCCGTTTAATCCTCCAGAGAATTCGAGTATTGTTCCGGCTAAATACAGGAACGATTTTTTTTCTACGGCAATTGTTATTTCGTTATCCACGAAAATTTTATCGTCTTCTCCTTTGCTTTTGTCAAACTTTAAATCGTAAGACAAGCCAGAGCAACCGCCGCTTTTTACGCCTACTCTCACGTAGTCTTTTGCAGGGTCAAATCCATCGTCTTTCATCAAATCGATGATTTTCTTTTTAGCAGTATCAGAAACCTTTATCATAGCTTATATAGAATTCGTCTAAATAAAGCGCAAAGATATTACAATTTAGGCTTTTTGTCAAACATATAACATTTTTATAACTATAACAGGATAGAAAAAGTCGATTTGGCTTCCCATTAAAGAAAATGTATTCGTTAACTTTGTTTACAATTGAAAAATAAAGTAAATTAATGAAACTATATCCTATCGAAACCGGTAACTTTAAGCTTGATGGCGGCGCAATGTTTGGCGTTGTGCCAAAGACAATTTGGAACAAAACAAATCCTGCTGACGAAAAAAATTTAATTGATCTTGCTGCAAGATGTTTACTCATCGAAGATGGGAATCGCCTTATTCTAATTGATAACGGAATGGGGAACAAACAATCCGAGAAGTTTTTTGGGTATTATTCGCTTTGGGGAAACTATTCGTTAGACAAATCATTGGCAAAATACGGTTTTCATCCTGACGACATTACTGATGTGTTTTTGTCTCACCTGCATTTTGACCATTGCGGCGGAAGTGTGAATTGGAACAAGAACAAAACGGGCTATGAAGTGGCGTTTAAAAATGCCAAATATTGGACCAACGAAAATCATTGGGAATGGGCTACAAAACCAAATTTAAGAGAAAAAGCGTCATTTTTGTCTGAAAATATTTTACCAATGCAGGAAAGTGGACAATTGAACTTTATTCAATTAAACCAAAGCGATTTTATAGAAAAATCGGAACTTGATTTTGGAATTTTCTTTGTAAACGGTCACACCGAAAAAATGATGATTCCTCACATTCAATACCAAGATAAAACGATTTGTTTTATGGCCGATTTGATTCCGACCGTGGGGCATTTGCCTTTGCCGTATGTGATGGGTTACGACACCAGACCTTTATTGACAATGCCTGAAAAAGCAAAATTCTTGAATTCTGCAGCCGAAAATAATTATTATCTTTTCTTGGAACACGATGCACACAATCAAATCATCACGGTCGAAAAAACCGAAAGAGGAGTTCGTTTGAAGGAAGTATTTACCTGTGATGAAATCTTTAAATAGTGTTAATTTTGTTTCAATTTGTAACAAAACGACTTACATTTAGACAAATTTTATAAATTCTAAAAAATTAAACAATGAATACAATCAAATCCCTTTATGTCTCCATCTTTGCTGCCTTGGTTTTGGCAGGTTGTGGTGCATCAAAATCTGTTTCCAATATTTCATTATTACCAGAAACCGCACCTTTAAATACTGTAAAAAAAGCTCCAATAACTGAGGAGAATCTGAAACGCTGGAGCCATCTGGATATAGCTAAAGACACGATTCCTGGAATGAGTGTTGACAGAGCCTATTCTGAATTGTTGAAGAACAAAAAAAGTGTAAAAGTCATAGTTGGTATTGTAGATTCGGGTGTTGATATTGAGCACGAGGATTTAAAATCAGTGATTTGGACCAACAAAAAAGAAATGCCAGGAAACGGAATTGACGATGACAATAACGGATACGTTGATGATATTCACGGATGGAATTTTCTTGGCGACATTACAAAAGAAAATTTAGAATACGAAAGAATCCTTAGAGACAAAAATCTTGTCGATGACGCTGTTTATCAAGAAGCAAAAAAAGCTAACGATGACAAATTAGCCGAAAGCCTTGACGGAAAATCTAAGTTAGAACAAATGCTGGCAGGAGCCATTAAAGCCGATGAAGTATTGGTTAAATATTTGGGCAAAACTGGATATTCTGTCGAGGAAGTTAATGCAATTAATTCTCAAGATACAGAAATAACCAAAAGTACAAACGTTATAAAACGAGTGTATTCATTTGGAATGAGTTTATCTGAATTTCAGACAGCAATACAAAAAGAACTTGAAGGTTACGACAAAGTAATCAGCGGAGAAAATCTTAAAACAGATTATAGAAAAGTTCTTGGAGATAACCCGAATGATATTACGGATACAAAATATGGTAACAATAATGTTATGGGGATAAGTCCGGACAAAAGTCAAATTATGCACGGAACTCACGTTGCAGGAATTGTTGCTCAAGTAAGAAATAATTCTATAGGAGGTGATGGAATAGCGAATAATGTTGAAATTCTTACCGTTCGTGCTGTGCCTGATGGGGATGAATACGACAAAGATATTGCACTTGGAATTCGTTATGCAGTTGATAATGGCGCCAAGGTAATCAACGGAAGTTTTGGAAAAGACTTCTCCCCACACAAACAATGGGTTTATGATGCCATAAAATATGCCGAAAGCAAGGATGTTTTAATCGTACACGCGGCAGGAAATGACTCAAAAGATATTGATGTTGAAAATAATTTTCCAAATGATTCTGATGATAAAGTAACTGAATTTGCCGATAATTTAATCACAATTGGAGCATTGAATTTTGATTATGGAACTAAAGTTGTTGCTAGATTTTCCAACTTTGGAAAATTGAATGTTGACGTTTTTGCACCTGGAGTAAAAATTTATGCTTCGACACCAAACAATACCTACAAGTTCTTGCAAGGAACATCAATGGCTTCTCCAAATGTTGCCGGTGTTGCCGCTTTAATTCGTTCCTACTATCCAAAATTAACCGCTCAACAAGTAAAACACATTTTGATGGATTCTGGAGTGGCAATCACAGCCGATGTAGTGGTTGCGGGAAATCCAAAAGACAGCCGTTCTTTCACCACTTTGTCTAAATCAGGAAAAATCGTTAATGCTTACAACGCTTTATTAATGGCTGAAAAATTGTCAAAAAAATAATAAAATCCTTTTAATTTTAAAATGGAAGGGTGAAAATCCTTCCATTTTTATTCTATCCAATATGAAAAAAATCCTTTTACTTTCTTTCTTTTCCTTGAGTTTTGGAAATCTTTTGGCGCAAAGTTCCGCCTATTGGCAGCAGCATATTGACTACAAAATGGATGTTGTTATGAACGTGAAAAACTATCAATACAAAGGCAAACAGGAATTGGTTTACACCAATAATTCGCCCGACACTTTAAAACGTGTTTTTTATCATTTGTACAACAACGCATTTCAACCGGGAAGCGAGATGGATGCAAGACTTCAGAGCATCAAAGATCCAGACGGCAGAATGGTCAACAAAATAAAAGTGGATGGCAAAGAAATTAAGGAAAGCCGAATTAAAAACCTGAAGCCTAACGAAATAGGTTATTTAAACATCTCAAACTTCAAGCAGGATGGGGAAAATGCAGTTACAAAAACGGTGGGTACGATTCTCGAAGTGACTTTGGCAAAGCCAATTTTACCCAATTCGAAAACTACATTCACATTAGATTTTGACGGGCAAGTTCCAGTTCAAATTCGTCGTTCGGGCAGAAATAATGCCGAAGGAGTCGAACTATCAATGGCACAATGGTATCCCAAAATGGCCGAATTTGATTTCGAAGGTTGGCACGCAGATCCTTATATTGCTAGAGAATTTCACGGTGTTTGGGGAAATTTCGACGTAAAAATTACCATCGACAAAGACTATGTTTTAGGAGGAAGTGGCTATTTGCAAAACCCAAATGAAATAGGTCACGGTTATCAAGATTCTGGAATTAATGTTGTTTATCCAAAGAACACAAAAACCTTGACTTGGCATTTTGTTGCGCCAATGGTGCACGACTTTGCTTGGGCAGCCGATAAAAATTATATTCACGATATGGTCAAAGGACCCAATAATGTTGATTTGCATTTCCTGTATAAAAACAATACAAAAATCATTGATAACTGGAAAACCCTGCAACCATTAATGGTCAACGTGATGGACTTTTACAATAAAACAGTTGGCAATTATCCATACAAACAATATTCGTTTTTACAAGGTGGCGATGGAGGAATGGAATATGCTATGTGTACTTTGATGCTTGGCAATGGAGAACTTGAAGGAATTTTTGGCACGGCAACACACGAGTTGGGGCATTCTTGGTTTCAGCATATTTTGGCTTCCAATGAATCGAAACATCCTTGGATGGATGAAGGGTTTACCTCTTATATAGAGGATTTGACATTAAATGAGTTTGCCGAAAAAAAAGCAGAAAATCCTTTTGAAACGGCGTACAAAGCCTATTATAAATTAGTGGAATCAGGCAAAGAACAGCCACAAACCACACACGGTGATCGATATGACGAAAACAGACCTTATAGCATTTCTTCTTATGTTAAAGGAGAAATTTTTCTGGCGCAATTAGAATACGTGATTGGAAAGGAAAACGTGGAAAAAACACTCAAAAGATATTTTCAGGATTTCAAATTCAAACACCCAACACCCAACGACATCAAGAGAACCGCCGAACGTGTTTCAGGAGCTAACCTAGATTGGTATTTGACCGATTGGTCGCAAACCACCAATACGATTGATTATGGAATTAAGGAGGTAAAAATCGACCTCGGTTATACAGGGAAAAATACGGTAATTACGCTAGAAAGAATCGGTAGAATGCCAATGCCAATTGACCTTTTGGTGGAATATACTGATGGCTCAAAAGAAAGTTTTTATATTCCGTTGCGAATGATGAGTTTCGAGAAAGAAAACCCAAATTCGAATGTAAAAAGAACCGTTTTAAGCGATTGGGCTTGGGCGTATCCTTCATACGCTTTAAGTATTTCCAGAAATAAAGCAGATATTAAAAAAATAACGATTGACCCAAGCGGATTAATGGCTGATGTGAAAAGAGAGAACAATGTTTATGAATTGAAGTAATATTTGTGCATAAACCAAAAAAAGTCCAGTTTTTTTAGGCTGGACTTTTTTTGGTCTTATTTTTATGGAATCACCTCAAATTTTTCAACATATCCACGGTCATACTTTCTAAATCAAATTTGCGGTGCCAGTTCCAGTCTTTGCGAGCCAAAGAATCATCAATACTTGCTGGCCAACTGTCGGCTATTACTTGACGGAAATCGGGATTATACGAAACGGTAAATTCAGGAATGTGTTTTTTGATTTCGTCTGCAATTTGGGTTGGTGTGAAGCTCATCGCAGCCAGATTATACGAAGAACGAATCTTGATTTGTTCCGCCGGTGCTTGCATAATTTGTATTGTTGCGGCAATCGCGTCGTCCATATACATCATCGGCATTTTGGTTTCGGATGACAAAAAACATTCGTATTTTTTATCGGATAAAGCCTTGTGATAAATATCCACAGCATAATCAGTCGTTCCTCCACCGGGAGGCGTTGACCAACTTATTAATCCAGGATAACGCACACTTCGTACATCGACTCCAAAATGAGTATGATAATATTCGCACCATCTTTCACCGGCTAATTTGCTGATTCCATAAACGGTTGAAGGTTCCATAATGGTGAATTGTGGGGTGTTTTCTCGTGGAGTTGTTGGACCAAAAACAGCGATACTCGAAGGCCAGAATATTTTTTTTATTTTCTTGGCTTTTGCCAAATTCAAAACGTGAAACAGTGAATTCATATTCAAATCCCAAGCAAAAGCAGGGTTTTTCTCGGCTGTTGCCGATAGTAATGCCGCCATCAAATAAATATCAGTGATGTGATGCACTTCAACAAGATGTTCAATCTGGTTGAAATCCAATGCATTTACAACTTCAAAAGTTCCGGAATTAACAATATCATTATTTAATTTTCGAATGTCGGAAGCGACAACATTTTCGGTTCCGTATAGTTCCCGAAGTTTATGGGTTAATTCTGTGCCAATTTGCCCGCAAGCGCCTATAATCAGTATTTTAGGATTCATTTAGATAATTTTTGGAATACAAAGATAACGTTTTCGTAAATATCAAAATTTTGTGAAATATGCAGTAAATCTTGTGAAATGGCACTTAAAATCTCGACTAATTTCTTAATTTTAATCTTTAAAAAGCAGAAAAACGCCTTCAACATATTAGATTGTTATTCTAATGTTGTAACAAGTCAAAAACAAAAAAATTAACCATATGGAAAAATAGAAAAAAAGATAAATAGAAGTGAAACACAGAAAAATTCTTATTTACACATAGTCTCCAAACTCTATGTAAAAGCGAAGCTTTCTAAATTTACGGATAAAAATCATACTCTATGTGGTTTAAACTTTTTTTGATGTATTTGTTCTAATCCTGTAATTCGGAATTGTAAATTTACTTCGTAACTTTGCACCTTAAATTTAATCAAAGATGAAATTCAAATTATCGATTCCCTTTATTCTGGTTTTTGTTCTTTTTTCGTGTAAAAACGAAAAACAAAATCGAATTGCCGAAGCCGAAAAAGACATCAAAAAAAAGGAAATCATTTTTTCGAATATCGATAAAGGCTGGGTTTTTAATGCAAATCCCATCAACGCAACTTCACAAGCCAACACTTTGTCTTGGAGTGAATGGCGTTTATTTTTGACCGAATTAAATCAAAAACCAAAGAAAACTATTGGAGCTTTTCAAAAAAAATCAACTGAACTTTCAAAGAGAGTGATGGACTTGAATAACAACATTCCATCGGATTTTAATAAACCCCAAATTAGAAGTCGAATTTCGACACTTATAACTAAAGTGCGAATGTTGGATTTGTTCATCCATTTGGGCAATATTCCCGACCAAAAAGTAATTATTTTAGTTCGCGAAATCAATGAAGAGTTGGCATCATTACAAAATCAAATGGACAAATTGGTTCAAAAAAGTAAAATTCCAATGGAAGCCGGCGAATCAGATTTAATAAAAATGTTAGACACCACAAGAGCCATTCCAAATGTGATGCCTGATCCAAATCGCCCTCGCATTGAGTAAATCCGCTTTATATAACATTTACGAGAATTCGCCTAAAGTCAAGCAAATTGTCGATGGTTTACAACAAGCTGAAACAAAAATCCATCTTAATGGATTGATAGGTTCTTCGCTTTCGTTTGTGGTGCAATCGCTTTTCAAAAAGGCAGAAAAACCTTTTTTGGTAATTCTGAATGACAAGGAAGAAGCCGCTTATTATTTGAATGATTTAGAGCAAATGATTGGCGAGCTAGATGTGCTTTTTTATCCCGGTTCTTATCGTCATCCGTATCAAATTGAAGATACTGATAATGCCAATGTTTTACTTCGTGCCGAAGTGTTGAACCGTATCAATTCCCGCAAAAAACCCGCGATTATTGTCACGTATCCCGAAGCACTTTTCGAAAAAGTGGTTACCCGGAAAGAATTGGATAGAAACACTTTGAAAGTGGCTGTTGGTGATCAAATTTCCATCGATTTTATTAATGAAGTCTTGTTTGAATACGAATTCAAAAGAGTAGATTTTATTACCGAACCCGGCGAATTTTCGGTTCGTGGAGGAATTGTGGATGTGTTTTCCTTTTCGAATGATAATCCCTATCGGATTGAGTTTTTTGGCAATGAAGTCGACAGTATTCGAAGTTTCGATGTAGAAACGCAACTCTCCATCGAAAAGCAGAAAAAAATCACGATAATTCCCAATGTCGAAAACAAATTCTTTCAGGAAAACCGGGAGAGTTTCTTGGAATATATCAGTGACAAAACTATTGTTTTCATACAGAATACTGATTTGCTTTTGTCTAAATTGGATAAATTATTTGCCAAAGCCACAGAGATTTTCGAAAATCTGAATGCCACGGTAAATCACGTTGCACCGAATCAATTATTTTTGAATCAGGCAGAATTTATCAAAAAAAGTTTAGATTTTTCTATTGTCGAATTGAGTTCGAAGGCAGTTTATAGAACCAAAAGCACATTCGATTTTCATATAAAGCCGCAACCTTCGTTCAACAAACAATTTGATTTGCTGTTGAATAATCTGAATGACAATCATTTCAACGGTTACAAAAATTATTTGTTTTGTTCGAATGAAAATCAGGCCAAACGTTTTCACGACATTTTCGAATCTTTGGACGAGGCAAATCACGAAAGCATTCGAAAACAATACAACACGATTGTACTTCCATTATACCAAGGGTTTATCGACGAAGAAAATCAAATAGCCTGTTATACCGATCACCAGATTTTTGAACGTTATCATAAATTTAATATTAAAAGTAATGTTTCGAAGAAGCAGAATATCACTTTAAAAGAGCTTACGACTTTGTCTGTTGGTGATTATGTAACACACATCGATCACGGAATTGGGCGATTTGGAGGTTTGCAAAAAATACAGGTCGAAGGCAAAACACAGGAAGCCATCAAGCTTGTTTATGCCGATAATGATATTGTGTATGTAAGCATTCACTCGTTGTACAAGATTTCAAAATACAACGGAAAGGATGGAACGCCGCCGAAAATTTATAAATTGGGTTCGAATGCTTGGAAGATTCTGAAGCAGAAAACTAAGGCAAGAGTCAAACATATTGCGTTCAATTTGATTCAATTGTATGCCAAAAGAAAATTGGAAAAAGGATTCCGTTTTGCGCCCGATAGTTATTTGCAAAACGAATTAGAAAGTTCCTTCATTTACGAAGATACGCCAGACCAAACTAAATCAACGGCCGAAGTCAAAGCCGATATGGAAAGTGACCGCCCGATGGATCGCCTCGTTTGTGGTGATGTAGGTTTCGGGAAAACAGAGGTTGCCATTCGTGCCGCTTTCAAAGCTGTGGACAATTCGAAACAAGTTGCCGTTTTGGTTCCTACCACGATTTTGGCGTACCAACATTACCGCACTTTTTCAGAACGATTGAAAGATATGCCTGTTTCTGTGGGTTATTTGAACCGATTTAGAACCGCCAAACAAAAAGCAGAAACTCTGAAACAGTTAGCAGAAGGAAAACTCGATATAATTATAGGAACCCATCAGTTGGTTAATAAAAATGTGGTTTTCAAAGATCTCGGATTGCTGATTGTCGATGAGGAACAAAAATTTGGTGTCAACGTAAAAGACAAACTCAAAACTATTGCTGCCAATGTGGATACGCTGACCTTAACGGCAACGCCAATTCCGAGAACCTTGCAGTTTTCGTTGATGGCGGCACGTGATTTATCGGTAATTACAACGCCTCCGCCCAATCGTTATCCTATAGAGACGAACGTGGTTGGTTTTAGTGAAGAGTTGATTCGGGATGCTATTTCGTATGAAATCCAGCGCAACGGACAGGTTTTCTTCATCAATAATCGAATCGAAAATATCAAAGAAGTGGCGGGAATGATTCAGCGTTTGGTACCCGATGCTAAAGTGGGAATTGGTCACGGTCAAATGGAAGGCAGCAAACTCGAGGAATTAATGTTGGCTTTTATGAACGGCGAATTCGATGTTTTGGTGGCAACAACAATTATAGAAAGTGGATTGGATGTTCCGAATGCGAATACCATTTTTGTCAATAATGCGAATAATTTTGGACTGTCCGATTTGCATCAAATGCGTGGTCGAGTAGGGCGAAGCAACAAGAAAGCGTTCTGTTATTTCATTTGTCCGCCCTATTCGGCGATGACGGATGATGCTCGAAAAAGAATTCAGGCTTTGGAACAATTTTCGGAGTTGGGAAGCGGTTTCAATATTGCGATGAAGGATTTGGAAATTCGTGGCGCCGGAGATTTATTGGGAGGAGAACAAAGTGGTTTCATCAACGAAATTGGCTTTGACACCTATCAAAAAATTATGAACGAAGCCATCGATGAATTGAAGGAAAACGAATTCAAGGATTTGTATGAAAACGAAGATAGCGGAGTGGAAAAAGAATACGTAAAAGATCTGCAAATCGACACCGATTTTGAGTTGTTGTTTTCGGATGAATACATCAATAATGTTACGGAACGTTTGAGTTTGTACAACGAATTGGGGAAAGTTACAAACGAAGAAGAATTGGTTGTTTTTCAAAATAAATTGATTGACCGTTTTGGTCCAATGCCACCACGTGCACTTGCTTTAATGAACAGTATTCGCATCAAATGGATCGCGACCAGAGTAGGAATCGAGAAATTGGTGATGAAAAAAGGTAAGATGATTGGCTATTTTGTGGCTGATCAAAATTCTGATTTTTATACTAGCAAGCGTTTTCATCAAGTGATTCAGTTTGTTCAAAAGAACAGCAGTATTTGTGTAATGAAAGAAAAACAAACTCCGGCAGGATTACGCCTTTTACTGACTTTTGATAATGTAAAAACCACAAGAAGGGCTTTGGAATTGATGGAGATGTTGGGAGGGAATTAATTGAATTTAAAATTATGAATGTAGTTAAATTTAAAATCATGCCTAAAGCGATTAAAGAAGAAGTTCGTAATTCTAATAATTATGTATTTGATTTTAATACTGCAGTACAGATGGAGGCAGCCGATAGAGATGTATTGTTAAAATTATACACCGCTTTAGATTTATTGTTTAGAAAAGAAAATGTGCTTGAAGTAAAAAATTATATTTCACCCAATCAAACCAATATTTTAGACCAAATTAATGAGATTGGGAAATTGTATTAAAAGACTATGGTAAAAATAATAACTTTAAAATGATTATAGATAGAATTAATAATTGGTTAAATATAAAAAAACCTTATTTTTTCGCTTACAAACATGGGTTTTTTCAACTTTCTTATTTGTCAAATTCCCCAGAATTGATTGTAAGCAGTTGCAAAAATTTGCCTTTTATGAAACACAATAAAGAACAGCAGATTATATATACGGACAATCTTTTTGTCAAATCGACACTTTGTTATTCAGAATTAGAAAAAGGATTATGGGTTATAAATTCTAAAGTTAAATACAAAAAAAATGTTTCTTTTACACCTGTTTATGATACAACCCTACCATCCGACTATTACTGTTTGACAATTAATATTGTGGATGCTAATTTTTATGAGTTTAATAATTTTAAAATTGAAAATGAGTCTATCTCCTTTTTAAAACCTAAAAAAGATTTTAACCATTGCCATTTTAAAGGGTCTTTTGAAAACCAATATATAGTATATTTTAGCCGTGAATGGGCAGAAAAAAATATTTTAGTTGAAGGACAAATATCTAGTTCTATTTCTAATTTATTTAATAATTCTGACTATGGGTTTGTCAATTACAAATTCAAAAAGCAAATTTTTCATGATATTGTAGTTCAGTATAAAGTTATTTTTGACAATCAAATCAACCTAGATTTTTTCAAACTTAAGACAAATACCTATCATTTTTTAAACTCTTTTATAAATAGTTTGCCCGAATTTGAGTCCCTCAATTTGGTTACAGTTTCTTTTAAAGAAAGAATTATAATGAAAAAAATCGAAAACTATCTGATGGAACATATATATGAAAAATTTATGGGAATCGAGAAGCTTTCGACTCATTTCAAAATTTCACCAACAAAATTAAAAAAGAATTTTAAGAATATACACGGACTAACACTGTTACACTATTTCCAAACAATACAAATGAGATTGGCTTTAGAGATAATTAAAAAAGATTCGCTTAAAATAAAAGAAATTGCCGAAATTTTTCATTACTCCAATAGTAGCAAATTTGCCAAAACATTTCAAAAAATTCACGGTTTTTTACCGTCAGAAGTAGAATAAATATCCTATCGGGCTGTTTTTTGTCGTTTCGGATTATTTTATAAAAAAAGTTAAGTTATTTTTGTTCACCAACTTAAAAACAACTATATTATGAAACAAAAACTTTACTTTTTTACAATCGGATTATTTTTTCATCTAGCATTATTTTCTCAAACCCAAACTTTATCTTATCAAAAGTCTCAATATGGTTCGGGTGCTGCTGAAACTACAATTTCAAATTTATCAACATGTCAATTGTCCGTTACAGCTGATTTTGATATTAATAGCTATTCAGGTGGTTGGTCAACTACTGGAACATATAATTTTTATGTTAATGATGTTTTAAGAGGTTCTGGTGTGAATAAGCAAACTTTTGACCTTACAGCGTACATGCCTATTAATTCGGTTAAAATAGTGAAAACAAATGGAGCTCCTTTTGGCACGGTTTTCATGACAGTCAATATTACGTCTACTGAGTCTGAGATGCCTCCTGCACCAGCAGTGACAAATAAATATTATTGTCCAAATGCATCAGCAGTACCGTTAAATGCTTCATTATCGGGTTCAGGCACCACTTTAAAATGGTACACATCCGCACTGGGAGAAAATTATAGTGCAACGGCACCTACTCCAAGCACTTCAACTATTGGAACTACATCCTATTGGGTTGCACAAGCCAATGCGTCTGGATGCGAAAGTTTGAGAAGCAAAATTGATGTAATTGTTGGTGGAACACCTACTGTTACTAGTCCAGTAGTTTATACTCAAGGAGATACTCCAACCGCCTTAACAGCCACAACTGCAGGAACAGGATTGATGTGGTACACTACGGCAACAGGAGGTACAGGCAGTACCACTGCTATAATTCCTGAAACTTCAATTGTAGGCAATACTAATTATTGGGTATCAAGTACAATTAATACAGATTGTGAGAGTGCTAGAGTGCCTATTTTAGTCACTGTTAATTCAGCTCCTCCAACAACCTTGTTTGCAACTCAAATATTTACCGGATCTGATAAAACCTTGACAGCGTTGCAAACTACAGGGACGAACATAAAATGGTACACCACTCCAACTGCTGGCGCCCTTTTGCCTAGTACTACAACTTTGGTAGATGGGACTACATATTATGCCTCTCAAACAATAGCAAGTAATGAAAGTAAATCTCGTTTAGCAATTAAGGTAAAACGCATTTCTGATAATACTCAATCTTTTTGTAGTGAATCTGGCGCTACGATTGCTAGTTTAGTAAGTACACCGAGTGATGGCTCTGTCGTAAATTGGTATAATGATGCAATTGGGGGCACGGCATTGGCAAATACAAGTTCTTTGATTTCAGGGTCGTATTATGTAGAGGAAAGCTCTTCTAACAGGGTTTTGGTTAATGTGTCAGTAATCACTTTAGCAAAACCGACTGTAAATTCTCCTGTTACCTACTATAAAGGAGATACCGCATCTAATTTACTATTGGCATCTGGAGGTACTGGCTTCAATTTGTATGAATTTGAAACAGGGGGACAAGCGAATCCAGTGACTGAATTAATAGTTCCAACTGCAAATAGCTACACAACTACCTTATGGGTAACCAGTACAAATGACCTAGGTTGTGAAAGTGCCCGTCAAGCTATCGTGATTGCTGTGAAAGATATTGAGGCACCATCAACACCATATACAACTCAAATATACACTGGCAACGATAAGACCATTAACAATATCATAGTATCAGGCACTAATATAAAGTGGTACGACGCTGCAACTGGTGGAGCACTTTTGCCTAATACCACAAGTTTAGTAGATGGCAACACATACTTTGCCACACAGACCATTAATGGTAATGAAAGTCAAAATCGTTTGGCTATTACAACCAAACGTATTTCAGAAAATTCACAATTATTTGATCCAAATGCAAACCCAACTTTAGCTAGTTTAACAAGCACTCCAAGTAGTGGAGGTATTGTAAAATGGTTCAGTACAGCAAATGGAACTACCGAATTAAGCCCAAGCACAGCATTGTCTTCGGGAACCTATTATGTTGAGCAAACGAATCCAAGTAGTGTTGAAACTTTTGCTACGGGAATCAATTCGTCTCAAACAGTGGCATTCTCAGTTGCTGTGCAAACTGATGGCAAAATTGTGTTTGGGGATGGCTATGGTAGATTATATAGAATGAACGCTGATGGATCCAATAGAACAACTATCGCGGAAGGACTTGGTATAGGCGATTTAATAACACAGTCTGATGGCACCATTTTAATGGCAGGTAATAATGCTGTAAGTCGTATTAATACTGATGGAAGTGTCGTTACTTTGAATAGTAATTTAGCTTTTCCAGAAGGAATAGCCGTTCAAGCCGACGGTAAAATTTTAATAGCAGATTATCAATTGATAAGTACTGGAAATGTAAAAAGAATGAATGCCGATGGAAGTAATTTAGTCACTTTAAATGCTACTATTGAAAGTCCTTACTCAGTGGCAGAGGAAACCGATGGTAAAATTTTAGTTGCCGACCCTAATCAAACATCGATATTACGAATGAATGCCGATGGTACTAATGTCGTTAATGTAGGTAGTGGTTTTAGCTATCCTTCTAAAGTATTAGTGCAAGCCGATGGTAAAATTTTGGTTTTGGACCAAAACAACAATGCGATAAAAAGAATGGATGCCGATGGTACGAATATAGAGACTCTTAAAAACGACTTTTCGTTACCACAGGATATGAATATGGATGCGTCAGGAGCAATATACGTTTCAGATACAGGAACGAATACCATCATTAAGATAGAAGCGCCAACAAAAACCAACAGAGTGCCGGTAAATGTTAATTTGTTTACAAATGACGACTGTAATGGTGCAATAACTCTAAATGTAGGATCAGAATTTGCGACTAATGCAGTAGAAGTTGATTTAAGTTTAGCAACAAATTCATCGGCTGTTCCAACTCCAAGCTGTGGCAATTACCAAGGTGCCGATGTTTGGTATAAAGTTGTAGTGCCAAGTTCAGGAGAACTTAATATTAAAACAGGAAATTTAACTGGCGAAAACCCTGTGAATACAGCAATGGCATTATATTCAGGTGATTGTAATGGGTTAACTCCATTAGCTTGTAACGACGATGAGTCAGGGGTAATTACTACTTCGTCTATAGTATTGTCGGGCTTGTCTGCAGATGCTATATTATACTTACGTGTTTGGAAAAACCAAGGTAACACAGCAGGTAAAATCAAAGCAAACGTTTTTACATCTAAATTTACAATTTCGGCATTTTCTAATGCTACGTTGTCTAACGATGGCTTTAAAACAGTTGATTACGTTATTTACCCTAACCCAACATCAGGTAAACTTACAATTGATGCGACAAACTTAACCAATCCATTACTTTCTGTGTTTGATTTAAATGGTAAGTTAATTTTGAATGAGAAATTGCAAGCAGATAAAAACGCATTAAATTTCTCTACACTTAACAATGGAGTGTATTTGTTTAAAATCAAATCACAAGAAGGAGAAACAGTTAAAAAGGTTATTAAAAATTAATTACTGTTTTTTAACTTAATGTAAAAGGGTTGCAAATGTGCAACCCTTATTTTATAAATATTAGTAAAAAACTACTACAAAAATCCTTGAATATTTATGTTTTATAGTAGAACTCAACAATAACAAAGTCTTTTTTCTCTACCTCGTCACTTCCTCAATCAAATAAAAAATCGATTTAAAATCTATTCCACTCATACTTTCTAATCCAATTTTGCAGGTTCTGCTGGTAGAAAAACCTTCTTTGCAATTGGCGGGAATTTGTGCTTTTAGGCCACACAATCCATATTCGGCAATATGTTCTGTAAACTTATGATCAACGGGGTTATTTATGGATATAAAAAACGAGTTTCTGGAAGTAGGCTTCAGAAGTCACTACTTTTCGTTTGAATTTTTTTTTCAAATAAACTTCCTGTTCTTTTATAACGTTTATTCATCGCCAAAGTATAAGCATTAAATAAATTTGAAAACTGCTTTGATGCGCTTAAAGTCTTTGGCTTATCGGTTGAAGAATATTCTAATTTGGCAATATCAATTTCATTAGTCTCCTTAATATAAACCAGAATATGAAAATGATTTTTCATTAAACACCAAGCAAAAGTTTCTGCAATTGGTTCAATATACTTTTCGTAAAGTCTTAAAAAATGATTGTAGTTTTCAATCTCAAAAAACAAATCGATTCCATTGTTTCCTCTGTTGTAAATATGATAATATTTGCCATTTTCAAGAGGAATTGGATTCATAATCAGATTGTTTTATTTTTTAAGCTTCCAGCCTTTTAAAGGCTGGAAGCTTTGGTAACTATAATTTTATCTTTTAAAGGCTGGAAGCTTTGGAGAAGATAATTTTAATTCTTCAAATCCTTAATCACTTTAAAAGCGACATCCACTTCGTCTTCGCTTACTAAAATAGTGAATTCGTTTGAAGTCGAAATCACTTCGTTGATGATGATTCCTTCCCAAGCCAAACGTTGGAAAATGAAATAATAAATTCCAGGAACAACGATATTTTCTTTGGGTAATTTAACCGTAATCGAAGCCAGGTTTTCCAGTTTTTGAATCAGTTTTTCATTGGCAAAGTGTTTGTCAACCAAATAGTTTACACTATTGCTTACCACGATGTTGGTTTCGTTTACGCCTCTTGACGAAGTGTAGAAAATATCTGGAAAAACATTGATATCTGTAATCAATTCGGCCTGTTTGTTTAAAACAGTTTCCGACGCTGCAAAAGTATAATCTGTCAGCGAAGAGCGAACGGTGATTTCGCCAATGTTTTTTATTACTTTATTTATTTTGTGATTGAGTCTAAAATCTAATTCTTCGGTTAGTCTTTTTAGCGCCATTACAACCGCGCCTTGCTTGACTTCTTTGCCAAAATCAGCCTCTAATTCGACCATAATATTTCTGGAAAGAGAGGTCAAATTGATTATTCCAAGTGATAAAGCATTCAACAAAAATGGTTTTGTTTTGATGTAATTTTCTACAATTGAAGATACTGTTTTCATATTTTAAAGAATTTTATTTGAGACGAAACTATTTTGTTTTAATCGTTATTATTTCTACGAAGAGTAAGAAATTAATGATAATCTAACAAAAACTTCTACAAAGGTAAATAAAAAAACAATTTGTTACAAATCAAACAACAAATTAATATTAAAAATGATAAAAGGCATCAATTAAGTGTTCTAGCACAAAAGAGTTACCTTCTTTGTGAACGGCAATAATATCAAAACGGACATCAGTATCTAGATTATTGGTAATAACATATTCATTTACAGCTTTTACCAATAGTTGGATTTTCTTTGGTTTTACAAAGTCTTGTGGTAAACCAAAATCGAGCGATGAACGCGTTTTTACTTCAATAATGGCAAGCGTATTTTCTTTTTTAGCGATAATGTCAATCTCGGCTTTCTGGAAAGTCCAGTTAGTTTCCAGAATTTCATAGCCATTTTTTTGTAGAAATTCAACGGCCATTTTTTCTCCTAGTTTTCCTAATTCGTTATGTTCGGCCATTTTTTAAAGTTAGAAGTTAGAGGTCAGAAGTTAGAAGATGAATGTATTACTCAAAAGTCAGTTTTGAAGTTTCTTTGCTTAATTCCAAGGAAACTTGTTTACCAAAAACTAAAGCTCTGTTGTCGTGAAAATGTCCTGAGGGAAAATTATATATGATGGGAAACGAATATTCTTTGGTTATGTCTTCAATAATTTGGTTGGCATTTTTCCCCCAAGGAATGTCGTTATCCCTCATTTTTGTCATTCCGCCAACAACCAAACCACTCAAGCCATCAAAGCAACCACAACGTTTCAGGCTCATCATCATCCGGTCGATATGATAAAGATATTCGTCAATATCTTCGATGAAAAGAATTTTTCCTTTGCAATCTATTTGTGCGCTCGAACCCATAAGGCTGTATAAAATAGATAAATTTCCTCCCACGATTTCGCCTTTGGCATTGCCAAGTTTATTGGCTGGGTCAAAAGGGATTTCGTACTCAAGGCTTTCGCCAAAAAGGGCTTTACGTAAACTTTCGATGGTTTCTGGAGTTGCTTTTGCAACTGTTATAGGCATCGCACCGTGAATGGATGCAATATTTAACTTGTTCAAATAACTTTGAATTACCGTCACGTCACTAAATCCAATAATCCACTTTGGGTTTTGTTTGAATTTTGTAAAATCTAATAAATCTATCATTCGTACCGTGCCATAACCACCTTTAACACACCAAATCGCCTTGATATTTGGGTTATCCATTTGATGTTGAAAATCTTCGGCTCGTTGTTCGTCTGTTCCGGCTAATTGATTATCGTCTAAACCTATGGTTTTCCCTATAACGACTTCCAATCCCCAGCTATGCAGCAAATCGATTGCTGGTTTTAGATTGTCGTCAATGTTTTTTCGGGCTGTTGCCAAAATTGCTACTGTATCTCCTTTTCTTAAATAGGGTGGTATTTTCATTGGTATTTGGGCTTGAATGTTCGAAAATTGTAAAACAAAAATAAGCAATAGAAGTTTATAAAAAACAGCATTTCTGTTTATAAAGAGGAAGGGAACATTCTGCATATTTTTATTCGATTATTATTTTTTTTACAACTGTTTTGTCTCCTGAATTAATTTTGGCAAAATAAAATCCTGAAGGAAAATCTATATTTATTTTGGTTTCTCCAGTGAATTTGGACTCTAATAATTTTGTGCCAAGGCTATTATAAATTTCTATAGTTGCTGTTTCATTCAACCCTGAAATAGTAATTGAATTTTTGGCTGGATTTGGATAAAGATTCACTTTCAAATTTAAAAAATCATTTGTGGCTAAACTCGAATGCCATATTTGTCCAACTTTTGCTCCCCAAATATAATTAGCCAATTCTGGATAATCAATAAATGGATTTCTATTTGCCTGCCAAGTGTAAATGTAATTGTTTCTGTTCATTTCAAAATCATCGGCAGGGTCTAAACCATTCCACAATAATAGGGAGTTTAAATCTCCTAATTGCCCCACGGTTGTGTCAGGAATATCCCCGTTAACAATACTAAGAGCGTTGTAACGAACCGCCATATAAAAAACGGCGCGAGCTACGTCGCCTTTCCAGGAACCCATTGTCCCAGCAGGGCCATTATAACCGGTTAATCCATAATCATTATTACTGCGTAAACTATTTTCAGCACCGTCTTCGGCACGAATGTGGTGAGCATCTCCGTGACCGGCAAGAATATCATCAGCATTTGTAGGCAACCAAACATTTATTCCGTCGGGAATACTTAAAGTTCCATCTGTATAACCACCACGGGACTGAGGATAAATGTGTTCTCTATTCCATTTACCAGTATTGATTCCAGTATCTTGAAATTCAAATTTGGCGCGTGGTTTTTCGACATACATCAGCCAAACTTCATTACTGTTCAGAGGATTTTGATCGGCTTTTTTTAGAATGTCAATGATGTCGCCATAATTATGTGCGTGAACAACGGCTGGATTGGCAATTATATCTTGAACAGCTTGTTTTAAAGTAGTACCTGAAAGTCCTTCGAGAGAATCGTAATAACCAGTTGGAGCTGTGCTTGAAATGATTCCATAAGTTGGATTTAAAGGCGTCCCGAAAGGCTCAACAACAAAATCATTGTCTATAATTCGAATCTCGATATTGTCATTGAGTCGATTGTATGCTGCGGGTATTGCTCCGAATTTTATTTTGGACAATTCATCGCCTTCGTCTAAAACATCGTCAGTAATTGTTATATTAGTTGTAAAACTATTGGCACCAGCCGAAATGAAAACGGTAGTATTGCCGGAAAAATCGGCAGTTGTAAAAGAAGAATTGTTTAGGGTAAAATTAAATGTTAAATCAGAACTTACATTAGTTTGGGTTGTAAATGTTATGGGAAAAGTATCCCCCTCGTTGTATTGAACAGCATTTACGGAAATTGTTATGCCATTATAAATAAAACCACTTCCATCATTGTTTGCTCCCGGAGTTGGATTTTTGGTTTCATAAGTTCCATCACTTTTTCGTTGGATGGATTGGGTTGTTTGAAGGTTATTTTGTCCCTCGTCATATTGTGTTGTAACACCTAGCAGCGCCATTAATACAGGTTCGTCAGCATCTTTTGTGTCATACATAAGAGCATCGATAAGATTGTTGGTCGTCGCCAATGTGTCGTCTGGAAAATCAGATGAATTTCCAAGATAAAGACCAATACCATCGGCACCATTTTGGATAATATTGTCAGGAAATAATTTGTTTGGAGCAGGAGAAACAATGGCATTCCCAATGAGAATAATCCCGTTTATATCCGTTATTAATCCATCTAAATCAATGGTATAATAACTTTTATTTGCGGTAGTTGAAGTGGGATTGCCGTTAAAGAAAACCAAAACATAGCCATCCAACGGAAAATTTGGAGTGGTAGATTTTAATTCAATAAATTCTTTATCGTCAGTACTTGGAGTGTCGCAATCCAACTCGTTGATAACGACTTGCCCAAAGGTGGAATAGGTAAAAAAGGCAACAATCAGTAGTAAAAATTTTTTCATTGGTTCTTGTAGGCAAGGAATACAAAGTTAACAATTAGATTGTTCGATTTTGTTGGTTTTTCCGCAATTTTAAATACTAAAGTTTAGGAACAAAAAAGGCCTCCGTCACGGAAGCCTTTTGAAGGTTTAATTCAAAATTTGGATTAATTTCCTGTAATTTTCACATTGTCAATCTCCCATGTCGAACCTGCCGTGGCTGTTGATGTATATTTGAAAGCAACATAAACCGCGCTATTTCCTGCTCCAACAAATGCAGAAAGATTTAAGGCACTGGAATTTGCGTAAACATAGTTTCCAGCAGATAGTGTAGCTCCAGTTAATGTGGTCCAAGTTACTCCTGCTGCGGTTGGACTTCCAGTTCCAGAATAGTTTTTAGACACCAATACTTCTATAGGGTCTCCTGTAAATTTGTATGCGTTGTCAAAGGATAAAGAAGCCGATGTAAGGGATGATAGATTTTGAACAGGAGAAATTAACCAATCTTCGTTTGCGTTATTTACTGTTGCAAAACCAGACATTTTCATCATTCCTCCCGGATTTCCGAAAGTTGCACTATAAGCCCATGTTTGAGCGCCCAAAACACTAAATGAAGTCCAAGAACCAATACCAGAAGAAAAGGACTCATTTAATAAAGGGGTAAATCTGGTGCCTGTTAATTTAATATCGTTTTCGGATCTAACCATAAATTGGTATGTCGATCCAAATTTGGTTAAAACCCCTCTAACTTTTCCGCTTCCGGATGCAACCTTTTTAGCGGCAAAATTAGAGAATGAACTAGTTCTAAATATTATGCTATTCCCTTGTAAATCAATCAAGTTGAGGTTTGTTGCTCCGCCTAAATCATTTAATGGATTATAATAAGTAGAGATTATTGCATTACCATCAAATTCAACATTACTAAACTCTATTAATTTGTTAAGGTAATTGTCGCTTGCAATTGCTTGGGCAATAGTAATCTGTTGTACTAAAGCATTTTCATTTACAGTAGTGCAAGAACGATTTACAGCTTCTGTAAATTGAGACACAGTTAATCTTCCTACTTCAGCTCCGCCAGAGGAATTTCCATAAAGTCCACCTATTCTCATACCGCCATCTTTAATATCGGTATATAGACCGTCCATTTTTATTAAAACTTTTCTTCCTGGCTCAAGATTAATAAATGTTGAGTAAGCATCTACAGGAACACTAAAGGCTTTAGAACCATCTAATGTTTGGAAAGAAATGGATTTAAAAAAGTTGCCCGCAATGTCACTCGAAGTTACGTATGCTTCTATTATATCTGAAACTCCTGGAACAATTTTTGCGTGTAGTGCCACCGTTGCTGTCGCATTTATTTGAGAAACTTCCCTGTTCTTAACTAGTGTTGTTTCGGTACAGGCGTTTAGGTCCGGGGTACTGTAATTGTCATCTTTCACGCAGCTAGATAATGCTCCTGCAAAAAGAGCTATAAATAAAGTTGATTTCAATATTATTGTTTTCATATTTTTAAATTTTTATGTTAGAAATTAAGGTAAAGGTTAAAAAAGTAAGTTCTTCCGTAACCATAAAAATATTTTGGCCCAAAAGCCGGTGTTCCACTTGAAACATCTTGATTTAATTGTCTGTAATTAGAATTTCTTGCTTGTTCGAAGCCTCCAGTTTTGTATTTTGCGTCTAGGGCATTACTTATGCTTGCATTGAATCCCAGTGTCTTATCTTTTATTCTCCAAGATTTACCACCGTTTAGGTTTAATAATGAGAAATTTTTAAATTTTTCTTGTTTTAACAGCTCATCCCCTCTAGCTTGAGTAGCTTCGGTAAAAGGAGCTCCATATAAACTAGCGGGGTCTAAATAAAATCTATCGGTTCTATTAATAGGCGCAATGTCGATATAGTTATTGGCTAGATAGTTTATATTGGCCCCAATAAACCAAAATTTAGGATCTCTGTACTCTAATCCAAAAGATGCAGCGGCTTGTGGCATGCCAGATTGTTTGTAGTTTTTTATTTTTGTTGTGCCATAATCAGTTGTTGAGCCAAAAGCATCAACACTAACTTTAATATTTGGATTATTATCAAAAATATACTCCCCATAAGCAGCACTTGCCATTACTTTTAGCGTAGATAGGATTGGGTATTCGATACCGAATTCTAATCCCATATTTCTCTTATTAAGGTTTGTTATAGTTTCAGCAACAAAAGAATTACTTTCATTTAATGAAGTCGTTGGGTCATCTATTCCTGCTCCATCTCCAAAAAAGAAAGAAGTTTCTGTTTGATTTTTTATTTTAGAATAAAATGCAGTTAATCGTGTTTTTAGTTTTGGACTATTGACAATATAACTAACATCTGCACTTGATATTGTTTCGCTAGACACGCCATCAGTGACGGCATTGTTTACTCTGGCATTGTTGAAGACATTTCTTGCAGTAGGGGCTTTTGTCATAAATGCTCCATTAAAACTTAAAAATTGCCTTCCCGTAATTTTGTATGTGATACCTCCCTTGAAACCAAAATCATCATACTGAACCTTAACACTTTTTCCTAAAGAACTTGTCGGATAGTATCCGTTTTTGTAAAATCCTTCTCTTTGGTATTCGTTATGAGAATATGTTTGGCTTAAATAAAAATCAACTTTTTTGTACACAAACTTAAATTGTGTAAAAGCGTCATAATTTATGGCATTTATATCATAATTGTATCCAAAAGTATCTCCAACCATAATTTTTCTATCTGGATTATTTAAATCTGATTGACGTTGGTCGCCAGTTCCAAAAAGGCTAACATCGTTAAAATGTGTTGATCCTAATAAATCTAGCATATTTTTGAAATTATGAGACTTCAATTTTCTAAAATTGGCTCCGGCATTCATAGACACATTGTCAGATAATTGAGAGGCTAAAGTTGTGTTAGCTGACCATTGCTTGTCGTCTGTCCTATCTTCATATAGAGTGTATTTTGCTCCTTCTCCAACAGCATTTCCAAGGTTGTTAGCAAGATATAAGCTTTGCCAATCTATTTGTTTACTAGCAAGAAATTTTGCGTCATCAGGATTAGATGCACTGGCATAATCTGGAATTGCTGTTCCGCCTAAACCACCCGGTAAATATGCACTTGGATTATTTAATGTAACTATTGCTGGGTCATTTTCGAATAATGAAGTGAAATAACTTGGCATATTTCGGTAATAAGATGGATCAGGGTTGCCGCCTTGATAGTCTATTCTGCTATTTCCGATTTGTCCAAATTGGTAAGAAACACTAGTGGTAAGATCTGTTTTTGATGTTATCTTCCAATAATCGGTTAACATAAAAATAGGTTCTTCAACTGTTTTTACTCTGGAGTTTCTTTTTTCTCCACCTTGGTAACCCCAATAGGAATTATATCTTTCTCCTTCTAAATTTGTAACTTCTTGCGTATTTGGAGAGTTTTTACCCCTTTTGTTTTGCCCGTATATTGAAGTAAATCCTAAAGAGTTTTTATCACTCAATTTTTTTTCGATACTTGCAAAAAATGAATTGGCATTATATGTTGTACCCTCAAAATGACCTTCATTTGCAAAACGTCTAGAAGCTGAAATTGTGTATGCCCAACCATTTTTTTGCATTCCAGAAACTACAGTTCCCATTAGTCTTCCAGTATAGTTGGTGTTTGTAGTTCCTACAGAAACTCTATTCCCTTTTCTGTAAATTGAAGCTCTGGTGTTAATTTCGTTTGTTCCTAAAACACCCCCAAAAGTATAATCAGATGGAGCTGACCCGTATGTATACTCCTGATTACGAGTGGCATCATTTAAACCTCCCCAATTACTCCATTGTGGACGTCCGTCATAAATTTTGTTCATTACAATGCCGTTTATCATAGTGGTGCCGTACTCATTATCTAAACCCCTTGATCTAAACCTTGCTTGACCCCAATTATAAGCTGCCGACTGCTGAAAAACATCACGCGAAGCTTGCAATAAACTTGATGTGCTTTCTGAACCACTATTGTCATCCCCTAAATCATTTTCAGTGATAGCAATTAGGTTTGTCTGTTGCTCGTGAGTAACATCTTCTTCTAAAGCAATAATGTCTAAATCCAGCATCTGTCCCGCTAAAATCTCAACTGCAAGCAATTGACTTTTATAACCATCACTTTTAATTTGTAATAATTGACTTCCTAAAGGAATTTCTAAAATTGTAAATTTTCCATCAAAATTAGAAATCTGTGTTAAATTTGTGTTTTGAATCGATGCTACAACGCTTTGTATGGGTTTCTGTGTTTTGGAGTCAACCACTTTACCGGAAACTCCAGCATTTGACTGCCCAAAAGTAAACACTACTTGCATCACAAATAATGTACTAATAATAAGCTTTTTCATAGTTAAAAATAAATTAATTGAGGACAAGAAGAAAAATTATATCTTATCGAATACAAAGCTACATTTATAATTTTTATTATCTACTTTTGTTGTCAAGTTTTTGTTAAAATTTACATTAAAATAAAGCCATACTATGAGAATTAAAAAGGTTATTGCCGCTTTGTTTGTATTATCTTCAATATTTGGAGCTAAAGCACAAGAAAAAAAATATATAGCGCATACGGTTGCATTCTACAATTTTGAGAATCTATTTGATACGATTAACAATCCTAATAACGACGAGGAATGGTTGCCCAGTGGCGCACAAAACTGGACTTCAAAGAAATACAATCAAAAACTGCTAAATCTTTCGAGAGTTGTAATGCAAATTGGAACAAATGACCAGCAAAAAGAAGCACCAACATTTATTGGATGCTCTGAAATTGAAAATCGCGGCGTTCTTGAAGATTTAATAAAAACACCCAACTTGGTCAATCTCGATTACGGAATCGTGCATTTTGATTCTCCCGACAAAAGAGGTATTGATGTAGGATTATTATATAGAAAGAAACATTTTAAACCCACTAGTTTTGTCAACATTCCATTGATAATTTATAGAGGCAATAATAATTCAGAAGATAAAAAGGAAAAAGAAACCGAAGAAGACAAAGCCGACAAAGACAAAATAGAAATTACATATAATAACCGGGTTTATACCAGGGATATCCTTTTGGTGACTGGTTTTCTTGATGGTGAAGAAATTAACATATTGGTAAATCACTGGCCATCACGCTCGGGAGGCGAGAAAAAAAGCAGCCCTTTTCGTGAAGTGGCGGGAAGGCTTAACAGAAAAATTATGGATTCTATTTATAAAGTAAATCCCAATTCGAAAATCATTACAATGGGAGACTTGAATGACGGAACTTATAATAAAAGTGTAAAAGAAGGTGTGGGAGCCAAATTAAAAAAAGCGGAAGTGAAACAATTTGGCGTTTACAACCCCTTCGAACAAATGTATAAAGAGGGAAATGCATCCTTGTTTTATAGAGATGCGGGAGATATTTTTGACCAAATTATGGTTTCAGAAACATTAATCAAGAATGATTTTTCCTCTTTTCAATATTGGAAAGCAGGAATCTACAATAAGCCGTTCATGATTCAAACCGCGGGTCAATACAAAGGTTATCCGCTTAGGCATTCTGCAAACGAAATAGGTTATAGCGACCACTTTCCCGTATATATTTATTTGATAAAAGAAGTAAAATAATTTAAACCACTCACAATGAAAAATTTAACAATAGCCATTCTTCTATTATTTTCGATGCATTGTTTTTCACAAGACACAATCCAAACGACCCAAGTTAAAGAATATATGGACAAAGAAGTCTGTGTAGTGGGAAAAGTGGTTTCGTACAAACTCGCCTCCGAAGGTAAAACTACTAACTATATTAACATTGATAAACCCTACCCGGAAAGCATTTTTACGGTGGTAATTTCTAACAGTTACCTCAAAAAATTAAACATCAAGATCGAGGATTTGAAAGACAAGGTCATTTGTGTAAAAGGGACAATTACCACTTATAAAAACGACCCAAAACAGATTCCGCAAATATTCAATCCGATAGGCATTGATATCAAGAAAGAATGATTTTATTGGAAATCATAAACAAAACAATGCGTTTGATTTTTTACTTAAGTAACAATTGACAGTTTATAGGATTAAAAGTTATACTTTCGCAAAAATTTTAAAATAAAGCATCCACAATGGACGATTATTATTCGAAGAAAAGTAAAAACAAACAGGAATAGCCATTGCTTAATGTAATCGTTATTCTTAAAAAACGTATTGCATTATGATTACCTACTACAAAAACAATAAAGGTTTAGTTCAAACCGAAAATCGTGAAGACAACTGCTGGATTAATGTGGTTTGTCCCACAAAAGAAGAAACCAAATTTCTCCTCAAAGAACTGCAAATTCCCGAAGATTTTTATAGCGATATTGAGGATATTGACGAACGACCACGTATCGAAATTGAAAATGATTGGACGCTTATTATTCTTAGAATTCCTTTCAAAAGCAATGATCCAAAACTACCGTTCAACACAGCACCATTAGGCTTAATGTTCAAAGATGATGTTTTTGTTTCCCTTTGTTTTCATCAAACAGACATTCTTACCGATTTTGTTTTATACACTAAACGCAAGAAAATCACCATCGATAATGATTTTGATCTGGTGCTGAAATTATTGCTTTCCTCAAGCATTTGGTTTCTGAAATACCTAAAACAAATTAATCAACGAATTAAAAAAGCCGAAGATAATCTCGAAAAATCGATAAAAAACGAAGAACTTCAAGCATTGTGGCAAATCGAAAAATGTTTGGTTTTCTTCGTCACTTCCTTAAAAGGAAACGATGTTTTATTTCGCAGAATCAAAAATTTAAAAAACCCAAAAGATACTTTTGACCCTGAATTGTTAGAAGATGTCGAAATCGAATTACGTCAGGCCGAAGAAACCACTAACATTTACAGCAACATCTTAACCGGAATGATGGACGCTTATGCATCGGTGATTTCAAATAATTTGAACGTAATTATGAAAAGGCTGACTTCCATTTCAATCATTTTGATGATTCCCACAGTAATCGCCAGTTTGTACGGGATGAATGTACCCAACAACCTTCAGGAAAACGCTTTTGGCTTTTGGATTGTTCTATTGATTTCACTCTTGGTTTCTGTTTCCAGCGTATTTTTGTTCAAGAAGAAGAATCTTTTCTAAAATTCGGAAAAACTTTTCTTGATTAAATTTTAAACCTAAAAAGAATTTCAAACATTTTGGGTTTATAGAGATAATGAATTACCCTGAACGAAGGATTTTAAAGAATTTAAAATTTTTGACATTTACTTTCTATTTCGCCTTTATGTAATATATTTGTAAAAAAATATAACAATTCTAATCAAAAAAGTTACAATGATAACAATAGCCAATCAATTCGGAATAGAATCAGCCCTAAAACAATTGGGAATTGAAGCTATAAACGATGGAACTTCTACAGGAGTCAATAATTTTGCAAACGGAAAAATCATCGAAAGTTATTCCCCGGCTGACGGAGCTTTAATAGCAAAAGTGAAAACTTCTACTAAAGAAGATTATGAAAAAGCAATGCAAAAAGCGTCAGAAGCATTCCTAGAATGGCGTTTGATTCCCGCTCCAAAAAGAGGAGATGTCGTTCGCCAGATAGGAGATGAATTAAGGAAATTCAAAGAACCACTTGGGAAATTGGTTTCTTACGAAATGGGGAAAAGCCTGCAGGAAGGTTATGGCGAAGTTCAGGAAATGATAGACATTTGTGATTTTGCTGTAGGATTATCGCGTCAGTTATACGGATTAACAATGCATTCAGAACGACCAATGCACAGAATGTATGAGCAATACCATCCGATAGGAACTGTCGGAATCATTTCTGCTTTCAATTTTCCAGTCGCCGTTTGGAGTTGGAACGCAATGATAGCTTGGGTTTGTGGTGATGTTGCGATTTGGAAACCAAGTTCAAAAGTGCCTTTGTGTGGGATTGCCTGCCAGAATATTATAAAAACAGTTTTAAAAAGAAATAATGTTCCCGAAGGTGTTAGTTGTTTGGTAACTGGGAATGAATCTGGGGATTTAATCAATAATGACAAAAGAATTCCTTTGGTTTCTTTCACGGGATCAACCAGAATTGGGCGTCACGTGTCAAAAACCGTTGCAGAACGTTTTGGAAACACGATTCTTGAATTAGGAGGAAACAATGCCATTATCGTTTCGGAACACGCAGACATCAGTATGGTATTGGTTGGAGCCGTTTTTGGAGCTGTTGGAACCGCAGGGCAACGCTGTACTTCGACCCGCCGTTTAATTATTCACGAAAGTGTGTATGACAAAACCATCAGTGTTTTGAAAAATGCATATGGTCAATTGCAAATCGGAAATCCATTGGACGAAAATAACCACGTTGGACCACTTATCGACAAAGGAGCGGTTCAGGAATATTTGAATGCCATTGAAAAAGCAAAAGCCGAAGGAGCAAAAATTATTGTTGAAGGCGGCGTTGTAGAAGGAGAAGGATACGAAAGCGGATGTTATGTAAAACCGTGCATTATTGAAGCCGAAAATCATTTTGACATTGTTCAAACCGAAACTTTTGCGCCAATTTTATACGTGATGAAATACAAAACCATCGAAGACGCTATTGCTATGCAAAATGGCGTTCCGCAGGGACTTTCATCTTCAATATTTACCAATAGTATGCGAGAAATGGAATTATTTCTTTCGCACGCAGGTTCTGATTGTGGTATTGCCAATGTCAATATTGGAACTTCGGGAGCTGAAATTGGAGGCGCTTTTGGTGGCGAAAAAGAAACTGGTGGTGGACGCGAATCCGGTTCCGATGCTTGGAAAGCGTATATGCGCAGACAAACGAACACCATCAATTACGGAACGCAACTTCCGTTGGCACAAGGAATAAAATTCGATTTTTAACCCATTTAATTACAACAAAAAGGGCTTTCGTTTTATAATACGAAAGCCCTTTTTAATTCCTCCCTTTTTCATTCGGGTATAAATGTGGCAAAGGTTCGCTTTGCCAAAACTCCTTTGTGTCGATGTCCATAATCGTCAGCGGTCCTTTGAAGGCTGCAGCGGTATCAACATTCCAAACATTGACCATCTGAATCGGAATGGTTTTGTTAATTCTGGAAACAGGTGTGTGACCAATATAGATTTCTTTGTATAAAGTCAATCGTTTTGGATAAGCTAAATCATTTGTTTTCATTTTTTTATTCAATGCCAATGCGGTTTCCCAGAGTGTTCTATCCCAATAAAATAATTCCGGAAAATATTCATAAATTACACCATTCACATTGGTAAAACCAGCGTGAACAAACAAACGATTCTGTTCGTCGAGATAATAATCCTGTAAAGATTTTAGGAATTCAATGTGTTTTTTAATGGTCTCGCCACTGGTTTTTTCATAGGCCAAAACCGTAGATTCGCCTCCGTGTTTATACCATAACGGGTTATCCTTGCTTTCATCGAGCCATTCTAACAATAATTTGTCGTGATTACCAAGGATGCAAACGCAGTTATGAGTGGTTTTTAACTCCATCAAATAATCAATCACTTGGGGCGATTGGCTCCAGCCATCCACATAATCACCCAGAAAAATCAAGGTGTCTTTTGGGGTAACTTTTGCTCTTTCCATAATTTGGTGTAAAGCACGCAAACCACCGTGAATGTCGCCTATAACGAGTGTTCTCATTTTGTTTTTGTTTGGTTACCGCAAATTCGCAAATTATTTACTAATTTGAAATATTTAATTTGCGAATTTGCGGTTGAATTTTCACTGCACATCATACTTCATTTTTCTCAAAATTCGTAACGCTTCTTTAAATGACAAATATACAGAAGTGAACGGTTTCAAAAGCGGTTTTGCGTCAATCAATTTTTGCTTGGCATCTTCAAATCCGTTGAGGTAACAAATCATAAATGTTGAGGGTAAATTTTCTAAATCTTTATGTTCCCGCTCGGTTAACGAAAACCCCTTTTGGAGTTTGTTGAGCAAGGAAATGTTGGAGTTATAAATATGAAACAACATTTTTCGGTTGAATTCCGGCGGTTGAAAAAGGATTTCCCGGTCAATTTTATAATAACCGTTATCGTGAAAATGAAGGGTTTGTTTTTCTAAAGGATAAAAACTTGTTTTGTCATTCAAACCTAAAGGAACATATTCGATAATCGTAAAAGAATCCTCATTAAAAGTTATCGTCACCACATCCTGAGCGGAGTAAAACAGCTTGATTTGCTCGTTAATCAGTTCAATATCAACACGGGAAAGGAACGTTTTATCCCGCGATTTTTTGGGAACTCCAGCCCAGCAAATGACAAATAATTCCTTGAAAACCTTGTATTTTGGCGACATATCTTTGTGCCGGAAATTCATAAAATCAATCACGCCATCAAGCGTGTAGCCAATACTGTTTCTGGAATTATTTTCGATACCAATGACGGTTTCCGTATTTTGATAATTTTTTTCAATTTCTCCTATAACAGGAACGGTATTGCTTCCTCGGCGGATAAAAATACTGTTGACAGGAATGGTATGGATTCCTTTTTTAAAATGCGACGTTTTACTTTTTGCTTTTATGGTTACTAATCCTACGACTTTGTCCTTAGGTAAATTAGGAAAAGGAACATTCTCGTATTGGATTTTAGGAGGATTTTCGAGATAGGCATTTACAAGATTTTGAATACGACTGTCATCAAAAAAGTCATCTCCCATAATTTCATTATCATGATCTTCAACCCCAACAACGATATAGGAATTATTGGCAGGATTCGAATTAGACAAGGCACAAATATGTTTCAAAAACTTGGCTTTTCCCTCACGTGTATGCAAATTTAACTGGCGTTTTTTGTCATAAAAACTGCTCTCATCATTGTGAGCCAGCAAGTTTTTGATTAAAAGGCGCTTATTAATCATTTGTTAAAGTATAGAATGAGGACTTTAAAAAACACACTATTTTGTAATTTTGAGCGTTTTCAATAGTATTAATTTTAATTATTCAAATCTATGAAAAATATTAAATTTTATACGTTAAGTTTCTTTGCAATAACATTCGTTAGTTTGTTTTTTGTAAAATGTAGCAATAGTAATGATTCGTTACAAACTTCGGCAATTACCGTTAGATTGGCTGATGCTCCAGGTGATTACCAAGAAGTAAATATTGATGTGAGAGACATTTTGATAAAAGACAATACGAACACAGACGATCAAGGCTGGGTAAGCATTGGCAATACTCCCACAGGAGGCAAAATTTACAACTTGTTAGATTTAACGGGAGGAGTTAGTCTGACATTGTCAGACACTTTGATTCCCTCAGCATATTTAGGACAAGTTCGATTGTTGCTTGGAGACAAAAATACCATAGTGCTGAAAGATGGTACTTCTCTTCCTTTGAATACTCCAAGTGCCCAACAATCAGGATTAAAACTAAAAGTGAACCAAACCTTGCTTGGAGGTGTTTCTTATGATTTCTTGATGGATTTTGATGTGGACCATTCTGTGGTTAAAGCTGGAAATTCAGGCATCTATAACTTACATCCAGTTATCAGAGTTACAACAAATGCTACTTCAGGAGTTATTAAGGGAACGGTTACCAATATTATAGCGGCGAAACAAGTATTGGCATCAGTTCAGGTGGGAACCGAAACAGTTTCTTCATATGCAAATGCAGAAGGTGTTTTTCAATTAAATGGCGTTCCTGCCGGAACATACGAGGTAACATTAACTCCTGATCCCACTTCTGGATTGCTGGTAAAAGCTGTTCCAGGAGTAATCGTGGTTAATGGAACAATTACAGATATGGGAAGTATTTCCCTATAGGAGATGTAATTATTAAATTTAAAATTTATCAAAAAAAAGCAGCTAAATTTTAGCTGCTTTTTTGTTTTAAGGAATCGGGTTTCCGGCGCTTGCTGTCCAAAAAGAAAACCAATCTTCCAGTTCCATTTCAACGGTTGTTGCTTTCATCAAATTAACGATTCTTGTTTTATCGGCAGTGCCACAAACGGGTAAAATTCCCGATGGATGTTTCAAAATCCAAGTCAAAAGCAGAATGTCAATGTCGACGTTATATTTCAACGAAAGTTGTTTTGCCAGTTTCATAATTCGAACGGATTTGTCATCCGATTTTTTGAATACGGATCCAAGCGGAGACCAGCACATTGGCTTAATTTTATGGAGTTGCATATGATTTAAACTCCCGTCTAGCATCGCTTCAAAATGGGTAATTGAAAACTCGATTTGGTTGTAATTTATTTTTGTTTTTGTCAAAATTAAATCGGTCTGGCTGGGAGTAAAATTTGAAACGCCAACATCCAGAATTTTTCCTTCTTTTTTAAGTTTTTCAATCGCTTCGGCAATCTCGTCAACTTGCATCAACGGACTTGGTCTGTGCAATAAAAGCAGGTCTAAATAATCGGTTTTTAAATTTTTTAGCGATTGTTCGGCTGACCAAATGATGTGTGATTTCGAATAATCGTAATGATGGATTTTAGTACTTCTATTTTCTGAAGGTAATTGGATCCCACATTTTGAAATCAGTTGAATTTCTTCTCTGTTAATTCCGCTTTCACCAAAAGCGTTTCCAAAAGCAGTTTCAGTGGTATAACCTCCATAAATATCGGCGTGGTCAAATGAGGTAATTCCGGTTTCAAGACAGGAATTCATAAGTTCAACCATCTGGTTTTTATTCAGGTTCTTGCCCCAAACTCCCCAGGTCATCGTACCGGCAATAATTTTTGAAAAAGATGTTTTTGTCATTGGGTCAAAATCTATAATAAAATTAGTAAATCTTCAATTTTGAAGCTTATTTATTTGAAACTCTAAAATTATGAAAATACTATCACAAATCATCCTTAAAATTCAGGGTTTATAAGAAGTTTTAACCATTTTTTAACATCGAACTTCTAAAAAAAAATTCAATTTGCACCGTCAAAAAGAACGAACACAATTTACAGTAATTAAAATAGGAAAATGGAAGAAAATACAGGAACTATGGACATTAGAGCAATCAATGAAAAAATAGAAAGAGAAAGCGCTTTTATCGATTTGCTCACTATGGAAATGAATAAAGTAATCGTAGGTCAAAAACATATGATCGAACGATTATTAATTGGGCTTTTGGGTCAAGGGCACATTTTACTCGAGGGTGTTCCAGGATTGGCAAAAACATTGGCGATTAACACTTTGTCGCAAGCCGTTCACGGTTCATTCAGTAGAATCCAGTTTACACCTGATTTATTGCCTGCCGATGTTGTGGGGACAATGATTTACAACATTAAAGCCAATGAATTTTCTATAAAAAAAGGACCAATTTTCGCCAATTTCGTTCTTGCTGACGAGATTAATCGTGCGCCAGCCAAAGTGCAATCGGCATTACTCGAAGCGATGCAGGAAAAACAAGTGACTATTGGCGACACAACTTTCAAATTAGACAGACCATTCTTGGTTTTGGCAACCCAAAATCCAATCGAACAAGAAGGAACGTATCCTTTGCCGGAAGCGCAAATCGATCGTTTTATGTTGAAAACGGTTATCGATTATCCAAAAATGGATGAAGAGCGAATGGTAATTCGTCAGAATTTAAAAGGAAGTTACGAAAAGGTAAATCCAGTAGTTTCGGTAGACCAAATTTTACGTGCACAAGAAGCGGTTCGCGAAGTTTATATGGATGAAAAAATCGAAAAATATATTCTCGACATCATTTTTGCTACCCGTTTTCCTGAAAAATACAAATTGGCCGATTTGAAACCGTTAATCAGTTTTGGTTCTTCTCCTCGTGGAAGTATCAATCTTGCCAATGCCGCAAAATGTTATGCCTTTATCAAGCGTCGTGGTTATGTAATTCCAGAAGATGTTCGCGCCGTAGTTCACGATGTGTTGCGTCACAGAATTGGAATTACGTATGAAGCCGAAGCCGAAAATATTACTACCGTTGATATCATCAACAAAATTGTAAACGAGATTGAAGTACCTTAAATCAGTTAACAGTTGGCAGATTTCAGTTGGCAGTCAGCTACAATCTGAAATCTGAAATCTAAAATCTGCAATCTGAAGCAATGGAAACAAAAGACCTCTTAAAAAAAGTACGAAAAATAGAAATCAAAACCCGAAGATTGAGTGATCACATCTTTTCGGGCGAATACCATACATCGTTCAAAGGGCGCGGAATGACTTTTAGCGAAGTGCGTCCATATCAATATGGCGACGATATTCGTGCCATTGACTGGAATGTTACAGCACGTTACAACGAAGCACACGTAAAAGTCTTTGAGGAAGAACGCGAACTCACGATGATGTTGATGGTGGATATTTCTGGGTCGGAAAGTTTTGGGTCTAAAAACCAATTCAAAAAAGACATTGTTACTGAGATTGCTGCAACTATGGCATTTTCGGCAACACAAAACAACGATAAAATTGGCTTGATTTTGTTTTCAGACCAAATCGAATTATACATTCCGCCAAAAAAAGGACGTTCACACGTTTTGAGAATCATTCGAGAATTGATAGAATTCGAACCTAAAAGCCACAAAACAGATATTGCCCAAGCCTTGAAATTCTTATCAAGTACACAAAAAAAGAAAGCCATCGTGTTTGTAATTTCCGATTTTATTTCTGAAGATTATGAACATACATTGAAAATAGCGTCCAAAAAACACGACATTACAGGTATTCGAGTGTATGACATTCGCGAAGAAAAAATGCCAAATCTAGGAATGGTTTCAATGCTTGATGCTGAAACCGGCGAAACACAATTGATTAATACGGGTTCAAAATCTGTGCGAATCAATTACGAAAAATACTATCACGAAAAAGTGAAATATTTCAAGGAGACATTCAGTAAATCTGGCGCAGGGGTTGTAAATACAAGAGTTGACGAAAGTTATGTAACCAAATTATTAGGCTATTTTAAATCTCGTTAAACTAAACCTGACGGGTTTAATTAAAAAACAAATGAAAATTAAATTTTACTTATTATTATTGCTTTCAACCGCTGTTTTTGCTCAACAAAAACAAGTGGTAACTGCCATAGACACTGTTAAAAACAAGATTGGAGCCGAGTTCAAGCTTACCTTAAAAACTACCGTCGACGCTAAGTCAAAAGTGGTTTTTCCTAAGTTAAAAAATATTGGCGCTCTCGAAGTAATTCAATCTTATCCTATAGACACCGTTAAGAAAGATGACCGCTATGAATTGGTCAAAAAATATGGTTTGACCCAATTTGACTCCGGAAAATATACAATTCCGAGCATCAAGATTTTAATCAACAACAAAGCATTTTTATCAGATTCAATTAAAGTTGAGGTAATAAACGTTCAAGTTGATACACTAAAACAAAAAATGTTCGACATCAAGGATATTGCTCCTGCAAATAATGGAATAGGCGATTGGTGGAAATATCTTTTGATTTTATTTTTGATTGCAGGCATTGGAGCATTGATTTATTGGTACATAAAAAAACATCAAAAGAAAAAAGCAGAAGAGGAAATCTATAAAACTCCGATAGAAAAAGCGACCAGTTTGTTGAATGTATTGGAAAAGAAAGAACTTTGGCAAAAAGGGGAAATCAAGGAATATTACAGCGAATTAACGGATATTGCCAGAAACTATATAGAAGAAGCAATCGAAATTCCAGCGATGGAAAGCACTACTTCTGAACTGATTCAGGGATTAAAAATTGCTTCCCAAAAGAAGAAAATGAATCTCTCGCAGGAAACCATCGAAAATCTTTTCATAGTTTTGAAACAGGCAGATTTGGTGAAATTTGCTAAATCAAAACCATTGGATTATGAAATTACCGAAGACAGAAAGAAAATAGAAAGAGCCATTGTTACGCTCGATAAATCTATTCCTGTGGTAGTTGAAAACAATGACGAAATGTTGCTCAACGAAATGCAACGCCTAGAACAGTTGAAAAAGGAACTTCAAAAACAAAGAAAAAAACGAATAATTATTACTGTGGCTTCGGTTTTATTTCTGCTTTTTGCAACGACAACTTATTTCGTCGTTACCAAAGGTTTCGATTATGTAAAAGATAACATCATTGGTCATCCATCGAAAGAATTGCTCGAAGGAGAATGGATCAAAAGTGAGTACGGAAATCCAAGCGTGAGAATTGAAACGCCAAGGGTTCTTAAAAGAATTGACTTAACAAAATCACTCCCGAAAGAAGGAATGGCCTTGATTAAAGAAATGCAATCCTTTGCTTACGGAAGCCTGATAGATAATTTTTACATAATGGTTTCGACGTTTAATTACAAGCAAAACCCGAGCGCTAGCGAACAAGAGGAACAAACGCAAATTGATTTAACAAAAGCATTGGACGGAACCTTGAAATCGATAGAATCACAAGGAGCTCAAAATATGATTGTAAAACAAGAAGATTTCGAGACAAAAGAGGGAATTAAAGGCATCAAAGGATACGGTACATTTTCGAAAATTGACGGTCTAAGCAAAAGAAGTACTAAATTATATTATGAAGTGTTGTTGTTCAGTCAAGAAGGCGGATTGCAGCAGGTTATGATTGTTCACGAAGAAGGAGATAAATATGCAAATGAAATTTCAGACCGAATCTTGAGCTCTGTCGAACTTAAAAAAGCACAACAATAATGGGAAAAATAACTTTTTTAAACCCAGAGTTTTTTTGGCTATTCCTGCTGATTCCAATGGCTGTTGCTTGGTTATTTTTGAAAAGAAATCACCAATCGGCAACATTGAAAATGAGTTCCATTAAAGGATTCAAGGATTCGAATTCCATTTTGGCAAAACTAAAACCGATGTTGAACATGCTTCGATTATTGGCGTTAAGCTCTTTAATTGTGGCATTGGCAAGACCTAGAACGGTTGATGTGAGCAATAAAACGAAAACGACAAGAGGAATTGATATAGTAATGGCAGTCGATGTTTCGGGAAGTATGCTTTCGAGAGATTTAAAGCCAAACCGAATGGAAGCGCTTAAAAGAGTTGGCGCAGATTTTGTCGAAGAAAGACCAAATGATAGAATTGGGCTGGTGGTTTATGCCTCAGAAGCCTATACAAAAACGCCGGTAACCAGCGATAAAGCAGTAGTTCTAGAAGCGATAAAAAGTATAAAATACGACAATGTTTTGCAGGATGGAACAGGAATAGGAATGGGACTGGCAACAGCCGTAAACCGATTGAAAGACAGCAAAGCCAAGAGCAAGGTGATTATTCTTTTGACTGACGGGGTTAATAATGCTGGGTTTATCGAACCTGAAACAGCCGCTGATATCGCCCAACAATATGGAATAAAAGTGTACACGATAGGAATTGGAACAAACGGAATGGCTGAATCTCCTTATGCTTTGGCCCCTAACGGACAGATTATGTTCCAAATGATGAAAGTAGAAATTGACGAACAATTATTGAGAAACATTGCCCGAAAAACGGACGGTAAATATTTTAGGGCTTCAAGCAACAGCAAATTAGCCGAAATTTATGCGGCTATCAACAAATTGGAAACAACAGAAATCAAGGAATTAAGATTCTATGATTACGACGAAAAATACAGACCTTTTGTATGGTTTGCAGGCTTTTTAATCTTGTTGGAAATTGGATTACGAAACACGGTTTACAGAAGTTTTATATAAAAAAAATGGAATTAGAAGAAAATAAATATTTATATCTCCTTTTTATATTGCCAATTGTGGCAGTGCTTTTTCTATTGAATTTATATTGGAAAAGAAAAAAACAACGCGAATTTGGGGATTTGGATTTGGTAAAAAAACTGAGCCCGGAAAGTTCTGTTTTTAAACCTATTTTGAAGTTGGTCGTGATGCTTTTGGCACTGGCAGGAATAATTTTAGGATTGGTAAATCCAAAAATTGGCACCAAAATGGAAAAAGTAAAACGGGAAGGAATCGACATCGTTTTTGCGATGGATGTTTCAAAAAGTATGCTTGCCGAAGATGTAGCACCGAGTAGATTGGAAAAAAGCAAACAAATCGTTTCGCAAATCATCAATCAGTTGGGAAGTGACAGAATTGGAATCGTAGCCTATGCCGGTAGCGCCTTTCCCGTATTGCCCATTACGACTGATTACAGTGTGGCCAAAATGTTTTTGCAAAGTATGAACACTGATATTGTTTCCTCACAAGGAACATCGCTGGACGAAGCCATAAAATTATCGTCAACTTATTTTGATGACAAAAGCAAAACCAGCAAATTATTGATTCTGATTTCTGACGGGGAAGATCATTCAGAAGGAGCCGCTGCAGCAGCCGAAGAAGCCAATAAACAAGGAATGAAAATCATTACCATTGGAGTTGGAACCGAAAAAGGAGGCACGATTCCGCTGAGAGTCAATGGAATTGTCCAAAGTTTTAAACGAGACAATAACAACGAAGTTGTGATAACGAAGTTGAATCAAGAAAGTTTAAAAGCCATTGCAAAAGCCACAAAAGGAGGTTATGTTAGCGGAAATAACACTAAAGAAGTGCTCGATTACGTGAAAAATGCCCTCGATAACATACAAAAAACCGAATTTGAATCCACCCAAATGGCAGATTTTCAATCGCAATTTCAATGGTTTTTAGGGTTCGCTTTTGCACTATTATTTTTGGATATTTTCTTCTTGGAAAGAAAGACTAAATGGGTACGAAAGTTGAATTTATTTAATGAAAAAGAATAATGAAAAACTTACTATTATATATTTTATTAACACTCTCTTTTGCGGTTTCTGCCCAAGAAAAAGATAAAACTTTGCCTGAAGCCAATGAGCAATATTCTCAAAAACAGTTTGTTGATGCCGAAGCCAATTACAGAATTTCTCATTCAAAATTTCCTAAAAAAGCGGATGCTTCTTATAATTTGGGAAATGCCATTTATAAACAAAATCAAAATTCGGAAGCCAAGTTTGCTTACGCGGCTGCTTTGGCAAACACAAAATCAAAAGACCAGAAGCACAAAGCATTTCACAACTTAGGGAATGTATTTATGAAGGAAAAAAATTATTCTGAGGCTGTTGAAGCCTACAAAAACGCCTTGCGTAATAAACCTTCAGATGAGGAAACAAGATATAATTATGCATTGGCCAAGAAAATGCTAAAAGAAAATCCTCCGAAAGACGACAAGAAAAAGGACAAAAACAAAGACAAGAAGAAAGACAAGGACAAGGATAAAAAGGACGACAAGAAAGACGGAGAAAAGGATAAAGATAAAAAAGACGATAAAGGAAAAGACAAAGAAAAACCCAAAGATAAGGATGGTAAAAACCAAGACAAACCAGAGGACAAAGGACAACCCAAACCAAAGCCTGGAGGAATTTCTAAACAACGACTAGAAAATCTCCTTGATGCCGTGAATAACGAAGAAAAGAAGATTCAAGATAAAGTTAACGCCCAAAAAGCAAAAGGAAAACCAGTTCAAACCGAAAAAGATTGGTAAGATTTTAAAATGGTTTAAAGTTTAAAGTTGTTTAAAGCACATCGCTCAAACAACTTTAAACAATTTTAAACACTTAAACGATTAAACAGTTACACCAGTAATGAAAAGATATTTAATTTTAGTACTAATAAGTTTTCAAGGACTTTTGGCTCAAGTACAATTTGAAGCCAAAGTAAGCAAAAACACGCTTGGACTAAACGAGCGACTTCGCATCGATTTTACAATGAATTTTGACGGAGACAATTTTAACCAACCTTCTTTTGACGGATTTAGAATCATTGCCGGACCAAGTCAGCAAGTAAGTCAGTCGTGGATAAATGGGAAAAGTTCTTTCGAAAAAACCTATTCCTATTATCTTTTGCCGCAACAAAAAGGAACTTTAATTATTAAACAAGCCTCCATAGAATACAACGGTCAAATTTATAAAACCAACCCCATAAAAATAAATGTTACCGCAGCGGTCGAAATGCCAAAAGACCCTAACGACACACAAATTTCGGCCGATGACAATATTTATCTTGTTGCCGATATTTCTAAAACAAATCCCTACATCAACGAACCCATCACGGTCGTGTATAAATTGTATTTTAGTTATAATGTAGGAATTACGAATTGGCGAGAGCTTGACAAACCTAAATACAATGATTTTTGGAGTCAAAATATTGATATCAAACAACTCGTTGCCGAGGAAGGAATGTTTAAAGGAGAAAAATATCGCTATGTTGTACTCAGAAAAACAGTTTTATACCCTCAAAAATCAGGTAAATTGGTTATCGAACCGCTATCATTGGATTTAGATTTAGTATTACCAACGAATCGTAGAGATTTTTTAGGAAGGGTTCAAGTTGTAAATGATAATAAAAGAGTTTCTGCTGGAGCCAAAACTATTTCCGTAAAACCGCTACCAGAAGCAGGAAAACCAGCTGATTTTTCTGGAGCTGTTGGGAAATTTGATTTTAAAGTTATTCCTTCGAAAACGAATTTGAAAAACGGAGAAAGTTTAGAGTTATTGGTAAGCGTAACCGGAAACGGAAATATGAAATTGTTCAATTTACCAAAACCAGTAGTTCCCAATTCCCTCGAAATGTATGATCCCGTTCATAGCGAAAAAGTGAACACGGTTTTGTCTGGGATGTCTGGAAAAATATCCGATAGTTATACCATTATTCCTCAGTTCAAAGGGAATTATCCAATAAAACCAATGCAATTCTCCTATTTTGATTTGGGTTCAGGAACGTATAAAACCATCAACTCGCCAGAGATAATAATTAATGTTCTTGATGGACCTTCGGCCAACGAACAGCCCGTGGCAACAACTCCAGGAATTGTCAAAAACGTTATTTCGAGTAGCGAACAATTCAAATATATTAAGTTAAAAACCGACCTCGTTTCGATAAATGAAGAAGACTTTCTTGGATCGAACACCTTTTACGGCTTGTTGTTTTTACCATTTTTAATTCTTCCGTTGATTGTTTTGTTTAAAAGAAAAAAAGAAGCAATGGAAGGCGATATTACGGGGAACAGAATAAAAATGAACAACAGATTGGCCAAGAAATATTTATCGGAAGCCAAAAAACAAATCAATAACAAAGAACCATTTTACGTGGCTTTAGAAAAAGCGATGCACAACTTCCTGAAAGCAAAACTGCACATCGAAACTTCGGAAATGAGCAAAAGCAACATTCAAGAACTTTTGTTATCCAGAAACGCAAGTCCGGAAACGGTGATTGATTTTATTGCATTGACAGAAAACTGCGAACTAGCCCGTTTTGCGTTATCGTCAAGTGCCACAATTCAACAGGATTTTGATAAAGCGGTATCAATAATTTCGGATTTGGAAAAACAGATTTCTTAAAAAAATTTAAGCGGATCAAAAGAATGCAAGCAACACAGATAAAAACAGATAAAAAAATCCGTAAAATCCGTGTTTTCGATTTATCGAATCCGTGTTATCCGTGTCCAAAAACAAATAAATAATGAAAAAGATAATTTTTATAGTACTACTGACAACCCAAGTTTTCTTTGCCCAAAATGGCTTCGATAAAGGGAATTCCTTGTACCAAAATGGAAGATATGAACAGGCAATTTCTGAATATGAAAGTGTTCTGGCAACCAAAAATCATTCGGCTGAATTGTATTTTAATATTGGGAATTGTTATTATAAATTGAACAAGGTTGCTCCGGCAATTTATAATTATGAAAAAGCGTTAGTGCTTAGTCCAGACGATGCCGAAATACAAAACAACTTAAAATTTGCCCAAAAAATGACCATTGATGAAGTAAAAGAGGTTCAAAAAGTGGGCTTTTCAAAAATGATTCACGATTTTACGTCAACCTTTCATTACAATACTTGGGCGTGGATTTCGGTTGCATTTTCCACTGTTTTTCTACTGTTTTTTATTGGATATTATTTTTCGCAAGTTACCTTGTCAAAACGCATATTTTTCTTTGGAATGTTTGGATTGCTCTTTCTGCTCTTGATTAGCGTTTCGGCTGCAATTTCTGAGAAAAATAACTTTGAAAATGATAAACCTGCAATTGTTTTTGCCGAAGCTGCTTTGGTAAAAAGTGAACCGCAAATGTTGAGCTCCACCGTTTTTACGCTCCACGAAGGAACCAAGGTTTTTGTTCAGGAATCGTTAGAAAATTGGAAAAAAATTCAACTGACTGATGGAACCGAAGGATGGATCGAGAAAACGGCAATTAAGGAAGTGAAGTAAAAACAGATTTCAAGATTCTGCCATCTGATTATTTCTTCTTCAAATCGTCATACCATTTTTCAATCGAAGGATAAATAAATCCCGCTGTTTTTTGTATTGGATGATAAAAGAGAGATTTGTCTAAAGTTTCTTTTTTGGCAAAAGCATTGTTGAAATTTATTTTTTCGAAAAGGTTCAGAAAGATACTGATTACCAAAATCATTTTTAAAAGTCTAAAAAATCCGCCCCCCAGTTTGTTTATCACGCCTAATTGCGCAAAATCCGCCACGCTGGTAAGTACTTTTGCCATAACAGAAATTGCGATAACGACTATAAGAAAAGTAATAATGAAGGCTGTGATTTGAATTGTTTTTGGATTCCAATTCACAAATCCCGATAACATTATTCTTGCGAGATATGAAAATTTTATGGCAACATAAATCCCTAAAATCAAGGAAACAAGAGAAGCAAATTCTACAAAAAGGCCATTTTTTATGCCTTTAAACATACTTAAAACAAGTATCACGCCCAAAAAAATATCTAAAAAACTCATAGCTAAAGAATAAAGAACAAAGATAAAAGAATTATGTTGGTATCTTTGCCAAAATAATTTTAGAGTAAGATTTCAGATTAAAAAAACCTGTAATTTAACTCGAGCGTCTGCGAACTGGCGAAGCAAATCTGCAATCTAAAATCAAATGTCAAGAGATATACAACTTAAAGAACGCTGGGAGCAGCTCGTAATGATACTTTCCAATCAATTTTCACAAGGTGAAGACTTAGATTTGGATGCCATAATTTATTTAATTGGCGTACAAGAACTTGGGAAAGTGCATAAAGTTTTCGAAAAAGACGAAAAACTAAACCTGATGCACATCGCAATCTGCAGATTATTGGAGCCTTATGGTTTTTATGAATTCGAATTTTTTGATGAAGACGGTTGGCCACATTACAAGGTAAAAGAGGAGTTGCCACCACTAAAAGCTGGCGAACAATCGGTTTTGATGAAAGAAGCGATTGTGAATTATTTTCTTGAAAAGGAACTAATTTCATAGTTTACAGTCACGGTCACAGTTTTCAGAATGAATCTGCCAGAAACTGAGACTGAAAACTGAAAACTTTTTCCTAAATTTGCACTCTCAATTATTGGATGAAAATGATAGACAAGATAAAAGAATATATTGGCGAAGCACAAGCTTTTACAACACAAAACAAGGAAGAACTTGAAGTATTCAGAATAAAATTCCTTGGAAGTAAAGGACTTTTGAAAGATTTTTTCGCCGAATTCAAAAACGTTCCAAACGATCAAAAAAAGGAATTTGGACAAGTAATTAATTTGTTAAAATCTACAGCCGAAGAAAAGGTAAAATCCATTCAGGAATTACTTGAAAGCAAAGTTGAAAGCAAAGGGTTTTATGGTGATTTAACGCGTTCAGCCGAGCCTGTAATTATTGGTTCCCGTCATCCAATTTCCTTGGTTAAAAACCAAATTATCGACATATTTTCGAACGTAGGTTTCAATGTTTCCGAAGGTCCGGAAATCGAGGACGACTGGCATAATTTTACAGCTTTAAACTTGCCAGAATATCATCCGGCTCGTGATATGCAGGACACTTTTTTCATCCAAACTAATCCCGATATTTTGTTGCGTACACACACTTCATCCGTGCAGGTGCGTTATATGGAAAACAACACGCCGCCGATTCGTACCATTTCTCCAGGAAGAGTTTTCCGTAACGAAGCCGTTTCATCGCGTTCGCATTGTATTTTTCACCAAGTCGAAGGTTTGTACATTGACAAGGACGTTTCTTTTGCCGATTTGAAGCAAACTTTACTATATTTCACCAAAGAAATGTTCGGAAAATCAAAAATTCGTTTGCGTCCATCTTATTTTCCTTTTACGGAACCAAGCGCTGAAATTGATATTTATTGGGGTTTAAAAACCGAAACCGATTACCGAATCACCAAAGGAACAGGTTGGTTGGAAATTGGTGGTTGCGGAATGGTGGATCCAAATGTCCTGAAAAATTGCAACATCGATTCAGAAGAATACACGGGTTTTGCCTTTGGGATGGGAATCGAAAGAATCGCAATGTTGTTGTATCAAATTGGTGATATTCGAATGTTTTACGAAAATGACGTTCGTTTCTTAGAGCAATTTAAAGCGAGTATCTAAAAGGGTAAAAGATGATAGACGAATAGATAAGAGATTTTTTACCTATCATCTATCAGTCTCTAAATCTATCATCTTAAAATGAAAAAAGACATCATCATCCCAACCGTAGAGAACGTTTTCCTCGCCGCAGTCCAGGAATGGAGTGACGATTTTATGGAAAAAGTTTGGAATGTGTACTTGGTAAACGACAGTGATTTTAATCTTGATAGCGTAATGGTTGTTTCCAAAGCTTTTGGAACCATAGACGGCGAAATGAAAAAAACCTCACTTTTGCGTCACGCTTTTGTCGAAGTTCCTGCCGTTTCAGTGGTGAAAATCGAAATGTTGGAAAAAAGTGTTTTGGTGCTCAACAATGAGTTTATGCTCACTTTTTTCATTGGAAATACTTTGTATGACCGAAAATTCATTTTCAGGGCAAATTCCATCACTCCGGATTATGTCGAGGAAGTTCCTATTTTGTTTGTGGATGGTGTGATTGTGAGGTAGTTTTCAGAGTCATTGCGAGGAACGAAGCAATCTCAATAACGGATATCAACGAGATTGCTTCGTTCCTCGCAATGACGTTAATCCAGTTTCTCCGTTAATTTTTCAAAAACCTTTTTTGCTGATTTTCCTTCGTATAAAATTTCGTAAACTGCATCTATGATTGGCGTTTTGGCACCATAACCAAGGTTGAGATTGTAGGCACTTTTCGTAGCATAATAGCCCTCGGCAATCATACTCATTTCCATTTGGGCTGACTTTACGGTGTAGCCTTTCCCAATCATATTCCCGAACATTCTATTTCTTGAAAAAACAGAATAACCCGTTACCAATAAATCACCCAAATAAGCCGAATCATTGATGTTACGTTTCATTTTGTGGACTTTTTTGATGAATTTCTTCATCTCACGAATGCCGTTACTCATCAATACGGATTGAAAATTATCGCCATAACCCAAACCGTGTGCAATTCCAGCGGCAATGGCGTAAATATTCTTGAGCATTGCGGCATATTCTGTACCGATTATGTCGTCAGAAATCTTGGTTTTGATATAATTGCAGGATAAATATTGCGCCACTACTTTTGCTTTTTCGGCATCGCCGCAAGCTATGGTTAGATATGATAAGCGTTCCAAGGCGACTTCTTCGGCGTGGCAAGGGCCGGTAATTACACCTATGTTTTCGAATGGGATGCCATAAGTTTTATTGAAATGTTCGCCAACAATCAAACTCGTTTCGGGAACAATTCCTTTGATGGCCGAAAAAATAACTTTGTCTTTGAGGCTGACGATTAACTTTTCGAGTTCACCGCTTAAAAAAGCGGAAGGAATGGCAAAAATGATGTAATCGGCATAAGAAACGGCTTCATTTATATCGTTGGTGAGTTTTAATTTTTTGATGTCAAACTCAACAGAACTCAAGTAATTTGGGTTGTGATGGTATTTTTTTATATGTTCAACGGCATCTTGGTTTCGCATATACCAGACAATCTCTTCTAGATTTTCGGCAAGCATTTTTACGATTGCCGTGGCCCAACTTCCTCCTCCAATTACTGCGAATTTTATATTTTCGGTCATTTTTTATTAGATTTATTCAAAAGTACTTAAAAGTATTTGAATAAGGCAAATATTTTGATTGTAGAAATAACTTTTAAACCAAGTCAAAATAGCGCTGTTTGAAACAAAGAAAAAACAATTTTTTTTCTGCACAATATTTTTTTAAAAAACACGTTGTAAATTATTATGTATTAGTTTTTTAGAAAAAAATAAGGTTGAATTAGTTAGTTTTTTTAGTATTTTGAAAAAAAAGGCGTTCTTAAAGGTAGTAATAGAGCGCCTTTTATTTTTTATATAAATTATTGTGGTCGATATATTCCCATACTTTTTCAGGTAAAAGCGGACGAACATTTTTCTTGTTTTTGATGTTTTCTCTAATAAATGTTGATGAAATTCCTACAATGGGAGCATCGATAATATGAATCTTGGGATGGTTTTTATAGATAGAATTTTGCTTCGCTAGTTCGTCTTTTAGGCTTGTGTCTGACTCTGATGAAATACGGGGATACACATAAATCTCGTGGTTTTTCAAAATCACCTCGTGGTTTTTCCACTTTTGCAAAGATTTTAAATTGTCTTCGCCCATAATCAATGAAAAATCGTGTTGTGGAAATTTTTCCTGTAAATGTGCCAAGGTATTTACCGTATAATTGGGCTGCGCCAATTTAAATTCAATGTCTGAAGGTTTGATTTTTGGATAATCTTCTGTGGCCAAGAAAACCAATTGCAAGCGTTGATAATCGTCCAACAAAGTCTGTTTGTTTTTCAACGGATTGTGTGGCGTCACGACCATCCAAATTTGATCCAAGCCTGAATATTCCGAAAAGTGGTTGGCAATTATCAAGTGCCCAATATGTATGGGGTTGAACGTTCCGAAATAAAGACCGATTTTCATAAATTTATTTGTTTACAAAATCCTTTACCAATTGATAAGCTTCTTCCAAGGCAATATCTAAATCGTAGTTTTTGATGATAACGTCAAATTGTGGTGCGGTTGCCAGTTCTACCGAAGCTTTTGCAATACGCATATTGATTTTGTCATCGCTTTCGGTTGAGCGTTCTTTCAGTCTTCGTTTTAACTCGTCAACACTTGGTGGTTTCACAAAAACAGCCAAGGTTTCTTCAGGGAATTTATGTTTGATTCTCAAACCCCCGGCAACGTCAATATCGAAAATCACATTTTTTCCTTTGGCCCAGATGCGTTCCACCTCGCTTTTTAAAGTGCCATAAAAATTATCGCGATACACTTCTTCCCATTCAACAAAATCTTCGTTTTTGATGTGTTTTTTGAATTCTTCCAACGACATAAAGTAATAATCCTTTCCGTTTACTTCTTCGCCACGAGCTGGCCGTGTTGCTGCCGAAATCGAAAACTCTAAATTCAAGTCTTCTTTTCCCAGTAAATGCCTAACTATGGTAGTTTTCCCCGAGCCTGATGGCGCCGAAAACACTATTAATTTTCCTTTTTTCATTTTAAAGTCATTGCGAGGAACGAAGCAATCTCATCCTCTATTTTTTATTCCCAAGGGAATTTGTCAATTAATCTTAATTGAGGATTTCCTCCTCCGTGATATTCTGAATTTGGATATTCCTCAATCCATTTTTCTAAATTTCCATCTAAATAATATACTAACCAACCAGAACTATCAGTTTTGATTTTTGTTAGTTCTTTTTTTTTCTCAATCAACTTGTCGTCTGTTAAAACTATATTTTTTATCATTAAATAGTAATTTGTTGATTAAGCTAAATTCTACAACACATTCAAAACTTGTTCTTTAATCTTCTCCAATTCGTCTTTCATCATCACGACTAATTTTTGCATTTGGGCGTGATTGGATTTGGAACCCATTGTGTTGATTTCACGTCCCATTTCTTGGGTAATGAAACCTAGTTTTCTACCGTTGGCTTCAGATCCGTTGATGGTTTCCAGGAAATAATCCAGGTGATTTGTCAAACGCACTTTTTCTTCGGTAATGTCTAATTTCTCGAGGTAATAAATCAATTCCTGTTCAAAACGGTTTTCGTCAACGTTGACTTTTAACTCAGCAATTGCGGTCTGTAAACGGTCTTTTATCGCCTGAACACGTTCTGGGTCAAGAGCCAAAGCGTCATTCATATATTGACGAATATTGCCTATTCGTAACTGGAATTCTTTTTCTAATGATGCTCCTTCATCTCTGCGGAAATTCAAAATATTTTGCAATGCCTCTTCGATAACGGTTTGAATCTGAACCCAGTCATTTTCGTCGATTTCTTCCCGTTCGGTTTTCATTGTATCGGGCATTCTGACAGCCATTTTCATCAATTCGGTTTCATCGGCATCGGCATAAACTTCGCGCAACTGGCTGATGTAGGCTTTTACGATTGGCACATTCACTTTTGTAGAAGTTTGTTCGGCGGTGCTTTCGATAAAAATAGAAAAATCTACCTTTCCTCTTTCGAGTTTCAAGGCAATTTGGTTACGTAAACCCAATTCCATTTCGCGGTAAGACGAAGGCATTCGAACGCTTAAATCCAAACCTTTACTGTTTAAAGATTTTACTTCTACTGTTATTTTTTTGGTTGGCAATTGCAAAGTAGCTTTGCCAAACCCAGTCATTGATTGTATCATATTATTTTCTAAAAGAGTTCAAAGATAATTAAAAGTTTGCAGTGTTCAGTATTCAGTACTCAGTGATGGAGTTTATGTGATTTATTATTGAACTGAACACTGAATACTGTTTACTTCTTTTGCGTAACTAAATAAACGCCAGTAAATATCAGAATTGCCGAAATAATTTTAACTGAAGTCAGTTCGTCTTTTCCGAGACTAATAGCAAAAATAGTTGCAAAAACAGGTTGCAAATAGACAAAAACAGCGACAGTGGTTGGTTTCAATTCTCTCATCGAAAGCAAATTCAGTAAGTAAGTCAAGAAGGTCGAAAAAACCACCACAAATCCTATTTTCCAATACATATCCGTTGGCATCAAGACCCAATTAATAACTTCGAATTGGCTCCAACCAAAAGGCAAAACCATAATAAAACCAATCAAATAAATCCATTTTACAAAAGTAAATGCATTGTATTTATCCATCAATTTTTTGACTATTACCAAGTACAATCCATAGGAAGTTGCATTGACAAAAACCAGAAAATTTCCCAGACTGACATTTGTGGCATTCCCTACAGATTTTCCGTAAAGGATAAGAAAAGCTGTGCCAATCAAGCCCAAAATAATTCCAAAAACCCTTCGTTTTAGCATTCGTTCCTTGAGAATAATAGCCGAAAGCACTAACACAATTATAGGAGTTGAGACCATAAGCACCGATGCCGAAATAGGAGATGTTAAGCTCAATCCTTTGAAAAAAGCGAGCATATTTAGAGCCACACCAAAAAATGCTGCCGCAATAATTCGACCGTAATCTTTTGGGTCTATTTTCTCTTCGCGAACTTCCTTGGACATTCTGCTAAAAAGCCAAACCAACCAAAACAAAATGGTGGAACCACCCACACGCATTATGATGAATCCGTATGCTTCAACATACCTTGGCATCACGTCTTTGGCAATCGTAAAAGTCATTCCATAAATTATGGAAACAGTTGTTGCTGCGACAAGGGCAAGGGTTCTTTTAGACATTAGGCAAGAGCTTTCATTACTTGGAGAATATTTTGTTGTGTGTTGCCAATGTAAATTTTGCCGTTAATAATAAAAACAGGGCGACTCAAAAAAGTGTAATGTTCCAGAATGTATTTTTTGAAATCGGCTTCGGTCAGGGATTTATTTTTTAAATCCATCGATTTGTAGAGTTGTGCTTTTTTGCTGAAAAGAGCTTCGTAACTTCCCGAAAGATGGTACATTTCTTCTAATTCTTCCTCCGTAATTGGGTCTTGTTTGATATCGTGAAAAACCAAATTATGGTCTTTTGGCAATGATTTGATGATTTTTCGACAAGTGTCACAGGAAGCGAGATAGTATATTTTGTTCATAAACTTGAATTTCTTTGTGCAAAGAAAATTCATTTGGTGGGGAAAATGATTATTTTTATCAAAAATTTAAAAAATGCAACAAACACTCGATGTAAACACCACAAGTAGAAATATGGTGTCAAAATTTCTGGAAAATTACACTTTAGAACAACTCAACAAAATACCGGAAGGATTTAGTAATAATTTAATTTGGAATATTGCCCATATCATTGTTACACAACAAATATTGGTATACAAATTATCGGGACTGCCTATGATGGTTTCTGACGAATTAGTCGAGAAATACAAAAAAGGAACCAAACCAGAACAGGAAGCAACACAGGCCGAAGTCGACGAAATTAAGTCCTTGTTATTTAAAACTATCGATCAAACAAAGAAAGATTATAACAACAAAGTTTTTAAAAACTATCAAGAATATCCCACTTCGACAGGATTTGTTTTGACAAGTACTGAAGGAGCTATGGCTTTCAACAATTTTCATGAAGGATTGCATATTGGGATTATGATGAGTCTCAGAAAGTTTTTATAGGAACATTTAATTAGACCTCGCTGGTTTTTAAAAAATATCCAAATGAAATTCAACACTAAAACCATACACGGTGGACAGCACCACGATCCAAGCACTGGAGCGGTAATGCCGCCGGTTTACCAAACATCAACTTTTGTACAAACAAGTCCGGGGAAACCCATTGGGGATTATGAGTATGCTCGCGCTGGAAACCCTACAAGAACTGCATTGGAAAATGCCTTGGCAAGCATCGAAAACGGAAAGCGGGCTTTGGCTTTTTCGTCAGGATTGGCAGCAACTGATTGTATTTTACGCTCTTTCAAATCAGGCGACGAAATCATTGCGATGGATGATTTATATGGCGGAACGTATAGAATGTTTACGCGAATTTATAAAGATTCGGGAATAAAATTTCATTTTGTTGATATGAACGATTTGGAGAAATTCCAATCTTTAATCAACGAAAACACTAAATTGGTTTGGGTAGAAACGCCAACAAATCCGTTGATGAAACTGGCAGACATTCAGAAAATTGCTAAAATCATCAAGGAGAAAAATATTCTTTTTGCTGTCGATAATACTTTTGCAACACCATATTTGCAAAAACCTTTAGATTTGGGCGCTGACATCGTGATGCATTCAGCAACTAAATATCTTGGAGGACATTCTGATGTGATTGCCGGAGCTTTGATTGTAAAAGATGAAGTTTTAGGAGAACAATTGCATTTTCAACAATTTGCTACGGGTGCAACACTTGGTCCAATGGACAGTTTTTTGGTTTTAAGAGGAATAAAAACATTGCATTTGAGGGTACAAAGACATTGCGAAAACGGAGAAAAAGTGGTTGCTTTTTTAAGTCAACACTCAAAAATAAAAACGGTTTATTATCCTGGATTGCCAAGTCATCCGTATCACGAAATTGCCAAAAAGCAAATGAGTGGTTTTGGCGGAATGGTTTCTTTTACATTTGTTTCAGGCAAAAAAGAGGATTCAATTCGGTTTTTAGAGAAATTGAAAGTCTTCACTTTGGCAGAATCTCTTGGTGGCGTAGAATCATTGGCAAATCATCCAGCTTTGATGACACACGCTTCGATTCCGGAAGATAAACGAAAAGAAGTCGGAATCACAGACGATATGGTTCGCTTAAGTGTCGGTATTGAAGACATCGAAGATTTGTTGGAAGATCTAAGGCAAGCATTGGAATAAAAAACGAAAAGCCCGATTTGAATAAATCGGGCTTCTTATAGTTGTTTTTCTATTATTGCAAATAATAAATATATCCTACATTAAACCAAACCAGCCAGTCATTAGCTTTATTTTCCTTAAAAAGAGCTTTATCTTGGTTAATGCCGTCAACCCAGTCCGAAAAATAGTATTGAAATCTTAAATCGACCATCAAATCCGATAAAGGAGCAAGTTTATAACGAGTTCCCACACTTGAAACTACAGACCAAACAGAACCTCCTTCGGTCGAAAATCCGTAAGGTCTTCCTTCAGATGGAAATAAATATTTAGGGAAAGTGGTTAGGGGCGTGCCCAATGGCCCCATTGTAGAAGAAGCTTTTGCGTTATAAAAACAAAACTGTCCCCCAAGACTGATAAACGGTCCCCAACTTTCAGTTCTTGCTGTAAAATCGCGAATGCTCCAAGGAAAATACTCCAGTTGCATTCCTATATTGGTCACAGACGTGCTTCCTCTCATAGCTCGCAACTGGTCAGCGCCAAGCCCGGTTCTATTAGGAGATACCCATTCGCCAAAATTTTGGAGTTCGGTTTTGTTATATGATAATTCACTCCTTAATTTAAAATGATCATTAAAATAAGTTTCAGGAGTATAACAGTTACAATCTGCTTTGTAGGAGAAATTCAAATAGTGGATAATACCTATTCCGTATCCAGTGTTACCCGCATTTGTAGATAAATTGTGCCTCACTCCATAATCCGACTGAAAAGCCACTGGTCCTGCAATAACCCCAATTTCGTGAGAAAATCCAAATTGTGCGTTTACCACATTTGTCATTCCAAAAAGGACAAAACAGAAAAATATAATAGATTTTGGGGCCATACAATAAATTTACTTTTTTACAAATATATAAAAACATCAATCATTACTAATAGTATATATACAAATATATATAAACGATAATTTTTATTAAAATTATATAAACAAAATATAAGGTTTTTTGTTTTTTCCTGCCGATAGTATTGATTTTAAATAGAATCATTTCATCATCTATAAAAAGCATAAAAATTACGCGAAGAAATTTCAAAATTATATATAAATATTCTTATATAATGTATATTTGCAGACACTAACGAAAACGTTTTCTTAAATCAATTATTTTTGACTAAGCAAACGATTATTATTAACGTTGTTTGAGTAATATATTTCAAAAATGGAAGAAAAAATTAATAATTTTATGGCTCAAGTTGAGTCAAAAAATCCAAACGAGCCTGAATTTATTCAAGCTGTTAGGGAATTTGCAGAAACAGTTATTCCTTTTATCGCTAGCAAAAGAAAATATGATGGTAAGCATATACTTCTTAGGATTGCAGAACCTGAAAGAACCATAACTTTTCGCGTTACCTGGGTAGATGATTCAGGAGAAATTCAAGTAAATAGAGGATTTAGAATTCAGATGAATTCAGCAATCGGACCGTATAAAGGAGGAATTAGATTTCATAATTCAGTTAACTTGTCTGTGCTTAAATTTCTTGCTTTCGAGCAAGTATTTAAAAATAGCTTAACCACACTTCCTATGGGAGGTGGAAAAGGAGGTTCAGATTTTGATCCTCAGGGAAAATCTGATGCAGAAGTGATGCGTTTTTGTCAATCTTTTATGACAGAATTATGTCGTCACATAGGACCGGAAATTGATGTTCCAGCTGGAGATATTGGTGTTGGCTCAAGAGAGATAGGATACCTATTTGGCCAATACAAAAGGATTAGAAATGAATTCACGGGTGTTTTAACCGGGAAGGGAATTGCTTATGGAGGTTCATTAATAAGACCTGAAGCAACTGGATATGGAGTGGTCTATTTCACTGAACAAATGCTTAGAACAATAGGACAAGAAATCAAAGGAAAAACATTTGCTATTTCGGGTTTTGGAAATGTTGCTTGGGGTGTAGCTTTAAAAATAAATGAATTGGGAGGGAAACTTTTGACAATTTCTGGCCCTGATGGATATATTTATGATGCTGAAGGAATTTCTGGCGAAAAAATTGATTTTATGCTTGACATGAGAGCCAGTGGAGATAATAGAGTCGAGATGTATGTTGAAAAATATCCAAATTCAGTTTTTCATAAAGGGAAAAGTGTATGGGAAGTCAAAGTCGATATTGCAATTCCATGTGCTACACAGAATGAGTTAAATGAAGACGATGCAAAAAAATTAGTTGCAAATGGCGTAATTTGTGTTACTGAAGCGGCAAATATGCCTTGTACTTTAGATGCTATTAAATATTTATTGGGTGAAAAAATCCTTTTTGCGCCTGGAAAAGCAGCTAATGCCGGTGGTGTTGCGGCCTCAGGGTTAGAAATGACGCAGAACTCTATTCGTTTAAATTGGTCAAGCGAAGAAGTTGACCAAAGATTAAAAGACATTATGGTTGGAATTCATAATCAGTGCAAAAAATATGGTACTGACGAAACCGGATATGTTGATTATGTAAAAGGGGCAAATATTGCAGGATTTGTAAAAGTTGCCGACGCAATGCTGGCTCAAGGAGTGGTATAACACCTCTAATTTTAAAACAAAATACCTATTTTCATCTTGAATACCCCCAAAAGGCAGAAACTATTTGGGGGTATTTTTATATAACAAAAATCCGTTAGTTTCGTTTGTATTATATTTGCGAATTACAATTTATACCAATAATGAAAAAACGGCTTTTATTTTTTGTGTTACTAACCGTAATGCAAATAGGTTTTGCCCAAAACAACCTGCTTTGGCAAGGCTATTTTTCTTATAATGAAATCAAGGATTTATCTGAATCACCAAGTGCAATTTTTGCCGCATCAGAAAATGCGTTGTTTTCAAAGAACATTACCACAAACCAAATAAAAACTACAAACACTATCGACGGACTTTCGGGACAAACGATATCTGCATTATATTATAGCCCAATATTCAATAAAACTCTTGTAGGTTATAAAAACGGGTTGATGATAGCAATAAACGATGTTGAAGGAACCATGTTAAACATCGTCGATATCATCAATAAACAATTGCCAACGAACATAAAAAAAATCAATCATTTTATGGAATACGATGGGATAGTTTATGTTTCGTGCGATTTTGGTATTGTTCAATTCAATTTAGCCACAATGCAGTTTGGCGACACTTATTTTATTGGAGATAATGGATCAGAAATCAGTGTTACACAAACCGCGGTTTATAACGGATATATTTATGCTTCTACAAATAACGGCATTAGAAAGGCGGATATAACTAGTAAAAATTTAATTGATTTTAATCAATGGA
>Ga0208262_1000024_pt1 | contig 102479 bp, 99 predicted proteins | sample LakWasMet15_LOW5_2_FD_183863 | JGI IMG/M metagenome (GOLD analysis project Ga0208262, IMG submission 183863) | Freshwater sediment methanotrophic microbial communities from Lake Washington under simulated oxygen tension - Sediment Metagenome... | ecosystem: Environmental > Aquatic > Freshwater... | reverse complement strand
GCGAATCGATACTAAAATAACTCCACCCGATATAGAAAAAGACCTATTAAATGAAATTAAAAAACCACTTTTATTAATTATTCGCTATAGATGAATCCGTAAATATCCACTAGGGTGACCGAGACAGCACCTGTCCGACAGACTCCTAGTACGGCTTCTCGTGTTTTGAAACTGCTCTGATCTAACTATTAATCTAATGCGAGGCCGCGTTCTCTTTCGGGGCGATAACAAGCGCACTCGGGAAATTGCTCTCCCAATAACTGCGAGATACTCCCATGGCTAGAACCCGGCGTATCCCTCTAATCAATCCAAGGGCCGATACCTTTGCGCCCCGTCCCTTATTCTTCGGTAAGGCGCTTTATTCTCCGGTTGCAGGGCTATTAGCCATTGCGGCGCTGATTCCTGAAGACGAGTACGAAATTATCCTTACCGATGAGAATATCGAGCCTGTTGATTTTGACCTGAATGTCGATATGGTAGGTATTTCATCGATGACTTCCTATGTCAATCGGGGTTATGAGATTGCCGATGCGTTTCGGGCTCGTGGTGTTCCAGTCATCATGGGCGGCGTACATGTCAGCTACCTGACGCAAGAAGCGCTCAAACATGCCGATGCAGTAGTGGTCGGGGAAGCCGAGCTGATCATGGACAAGGTGCTTGAGGATTTGCAGCATGGTCGATTATACGGCATTTACAAGGCCGAAAATCTGCATTCGATGACGGGAATGCCGATGCCGCGGCAAAAGCTGCTAAAAAGCAATCGCTACATTAACAAGGGATTCGTACAGACCTCACGCGGTTGCCATCACGGCTGTACTTTTTGCGCCGAACCGACGATGTATGCCTGCGTTTTCGCTATCGTCCTGTCGAAAATATCATTGCCGAGATAGAACATATTGAAGAGCGGGTGATCCTGCTCAACGACGCCGATTTTTTCGGCACGTCGAGCCGGGCCATGGAGGTTATGAAAGCTTTCAAGGGGCGGGGATTGAAATGGCAGGCGGCCGTGAACAGTCGTGACGCTAACGATGAGCGCTTGTTGGAATTGGCGGCGAAAAGCGGTTGTTTTATGCTGTCCGTCGGTTTCGAATCGATCTCGAAGCAAACTTTGCGTCGTGCACAAGTGCCGGAACGATCCGGATTCGTATTACGAGTTGGTCGAAAAGCTGCATCGCTATGGCATCATGGTGTTGGGCCTGTTCATGTTCGGCTTTGAAGGCGACGAGCCGTCGGTGTTTGAGGAAACTTTAAAATTCAACATTGATGCCAAGTTCGATATGTGCGGCTATTCCTTGTTGACGCCGTATCCCGGTACTATCAACTGGTTTGAGATGATGCGCCGCAAGCAGATCCTGTCATTCGACTGGAATAAATACGATCAGTCCCATATCGTCTTCGAACCGGCCGGATTGTCGGCTGATCAGTTTTACCATGGTTATCTGGATACTTATGACGGATTTTATACGCTGCCTTCGATGATGCAGCGTTTTCCGTGGGACGGCTCTCGCAATCGTGCTAACTGGGTTATCTATAATGCATTTTTCCGCAAAGGCGGCGTTGTCACCCGTGACCCTGACCAGCTCAGCGCAAGACCGACGCCTGAACCCGAGTTCGCGGCGATGCCGCCGCTGATGCCGCAAAAAGCAGCATGGCGGGAATTAGTGATGGGGACGGAGAAAGCAGGGAATAATTATCCGGATAATGCGACAGGCTGCGTCGTCCAGTTCCGTTGCTATAAAGACAAAAGACAACGGAGGGGTATTAGATAACCGGCGTATGTTCTATACCGTACAGACTAAGCTCAATCTTGCCGGTAAGCTTTTAACATATGGAAGTCTTTTATGCGTCACTATTGAGCTCTTACTGGCTTTTTGTGATGGGGTATTTTTGTTAGTTCCGAAGTTTTAAATTACTCGTGGCCGTGAATTTGATTGCTGAGAGCTTCTTGGCTGACACCTTGTCGCGCTTCATCGATAGGATAATCTCAAGCAAGGCCATATCGTTGGTTTTCACTTTAAAGCTTTACCTATCAGGAGAACTACCATGTCTACAGGCACAATCTTACTTATTATCTTAATTCTTCTATTAATCGGTGTCATTCCAGCGTGGCCATATAGCCGGGGATGGGGCTATGGACCCACCGGAGGGCTGGGGCTGATATTGATCATCTTGTTAGTCCTGGTGTTGATGGGTGTCATCTAGCCGTAGATTGAACGCTTTTTGCCGTATCTTTCATAATAACAGCCGATGCGGGTTGTCTCGTTAAGAGACTAAACCAAGCTGGAAGATATGCACTTATTCCAGTGTTTTATTGCGAGGCTTGGTTTGTTTTAAACCCGCTAACCGAGCCGATAACTCATGCATCAGCAATGCGCCAAGTATGAATAGTGTGCCTGTTGCCACTTTAATGGTCAACGGTTCATGATTAACGGCATGCCCCAATAGCAAAGCCATGACCGGTGAAACTAAGGTAATCAGTGCAACCTTGGTAGCACTCTGGTGTATCAGTAAATAATAATAAAGCACAAAACCAATCGTTGTAGCTATCGCGCCTAGATAGATTATAGAGGCTAGACTAACGAATGAAATTTCAGTCGGCCAATGGCCGTCAAATCCTGCCCAAGTAATCAGGTAGATGGGCAGTGACAATAACAGGCCACCAGTTACTTGGGATAAGGCCGGTACTTTTGCGTCAATGCGTTTGACCCAAACCGAACTGATAGCCTGCAAAAATGTAGACACCAGTACGCCGATGATACCCAGTGCAGCGTCATGGCCTAATTGCAACGCCGAACCGAACATAACCCACAAGCCGCTGATGCCCATAACATAGGCCAGCAGGTTGCCCAATGTCAGACTCCGCTCCCCCAGCCAGATTGCCGCCAATAAAGCCGTCATCAATGGCAAAAGGCCGAAGATCACCGAAATCCAGCCGGATGGAATAAACTGCGCTGCCCAATAAACCACCAGCATCGAGCCATAAATTTGCACGGCCACGGCAAGATAAGTCTGTAGCGCTTTAGAGTGCCAAGCCAAGCGCTGTCCGGATAGGGCCAGCATCAACAAAATGCACACTGTACCGATTACCATGCGCCCGGTTACCCCGAACAAATAACCCGGCCCTTCTCCGCTCCATTTAATAGCTAGCGGTGTTGTCGCCCAAAGTAAAACGATACTGATGTAGGCCAGAGGTATGCGCATTAATTTAAATCGGGAAGTGCAAAGAAGATGATGGCTAGCGATTGTCGCTAGCCATCATTAAAAGATAAGTTATTTAATCGGGGCTAATTCAAAAATAATGAGCTCAGCTGAATCGTCACCGACGTTTTCTACCGACATTAATTCGCCCGATTCCCAAAAAACTTCGCCGGCCGAGTAGGTGTTGGTTTTGCCGCCTTCGACGACTTTTAACGTACCTTTAACTACGTAACGAGGCCCCGGCCCTTCATGAGTATGCCAAGGTGTTTTAAATGCAGGCGGAAACGCGACCCGTATCATTTTAGTGTTGATGTTCGGACTGGAAAGCTCCAGTTTCTTTTCCAATAATACAGTTCTGTTCATGCCGGGTTTCTCTAAGGCTGAGGCAGTTTGTACGTTGCCAAGAAATAGCGCGGATTGTACTGCCAGAATAAATGCCGTTGATTTGATGGTTGGTATTTTTGACATCTGTAGCCTCCCGGTTTTGGTTTAATTGTTATTTATTAGGTTTGTTTTGTTGCTTTTCATAAGACGGCTTGAATAAAAGTATACGCTACCGCCTGTTTTTTCTAATTGTTAATTTTTATAAATGCACACAGAATATGCGCATTATTATAACGCCTTGACCGGTTTGCCAACTGAAAGAGCCGAGGATTATGACTCCGGATTTTTAATGGCCGGCATTTAAATCACAACACCAATTGCGCATGAATATTGACAATATCAATCAAGTAAAAAACTACCTGCTTAATCTGCAAGACCAAATCTGTGCTGCGTTGGAAAGCGTAGAATCGGATACCCGGTTTATTGAAGACCTTTGGAGCCGGGCTGAAGGGGGCGGCGGCAGAACCCGCGTATTGGCTAATGGGCAGGTTTTTGAGCAGGGCGGCGTTAATTTTTCGCATGTATCCGGTTTTAAGTTGCCTCCGTCCGCCACGACTAAGCGCCCGGAACTGGCAGACCGGCAATTTCAGGCGATGGGCGTGTCGCTGGTCATTCATCCCAATAATCCCTATGTGCCGACATCGCATGCCAATGTGCGGTTTCTAATCGCGGAAAAACCGGGCGAACCGACTATCTGGTGGTTCGGCGGCGGTTTTGACCTAACACCGTTTTATCCGTTCAAAGAAGATGTGCTGCACTGGCATCAAACCGCCCGAGCCGCTTGCCGGCCGTTCGGCGACAATCTTTATCCGACATATAAAAAATGGTGCGACGAATACTTCTTCCTGAAACACAGAAATGAAACCCGTGGTGTAGGCGGGCTGTTTTTTGATGATTTGAACGAGTGGGGTTTTGATAAGTCATTTGCGTTTATGCAAAGCGTCGGCAACCATTATATCGACGCTTATCTGCCTATCGTGCAAAAACGCAAGGATACGCCTTTCGGCGATAGGGAGCGCGATTTCCAGCTCTACCGCCGAGGGCGTTATGTTGAATTTAACCTGGTTTACGATCGCGGCACATTGTTCGGCCTGCAATCGGGTGGACGCACCGAATCGATTTTAATGTCCATGCCCCCGGTAGCTCACTGGAAGTACAACTGGCAGCCGGAGCCCGGCAGTGCCGAAGCCGTGCTTTATGATGAATATTTAAAGCCGCAAAACTGGCTGGGTGATTGAGCTTAAAGCGGCGGTTTGTCCACGAAAGACACGAAAAGCACGAAAAGCACGAAAATTGCCATAACACGATTCTTTCGGTTGTTTTTTTTGTGTGTTTCGTGCTTTTCGTGGATAAATTGATCTTTTGTGGTTTCGATTGGATGTTTGTATGTCGCCTGAGGTTTCTGGTTTTTCATTTGCGCTTGCCTGAGACTAAATTGAAACCTATAATCGAGCATTTTTGTAATGGGCGGCAGGTTGCGGCCTATTTTTCCTTTAATTACAGACGGAAGCGATGACTAGCCACATTATGCCAACTTACGGACGCTTGCCCATAACCTTCGAACGGGGAGAGGGCGCATGGTTGTTTGATCAAAACAATAACCGTTACCTGGATGCCGTATCCGGCATAGCCGTGTGCAGTTTGGGGCATGCGCATCCCGCTGTGCATCAAGCGATCTGCAAACAAAGCGAAAAGCTGCTGCACACGTCAAACCTTTACGGTATCGCCGTTCAGGAACAGTTAGCGGACAAGTTGATCGAAAAAAGCGGTATGGATAACGTCTTTTTTTGCAATTCCGGTGCCGAAGCTAATGAGGCCGCGATCAAATTAGCGCGCAAATACGGTCATGAACAGGGTATAGAAAATCCGGCCATCATTGTCATGGAAAAAAGTTTTCATGGCCGCACGCTGGCAACATTGAGCGCTACCGGCAATGCTAAAATCCAGCAAGGCTTTGCGCCGCTGGTTGAAGGCTTTATTCGGGTGCCGTACAACGATGTCAACGCCATCGAACATGCGATTGAACAACATAAAAATGTCGTCGCCGTTTTGGTTGAACCCATACAAGGAGAGGGCGGTGTCAATATTCCTGCTGCCGATTATCTTAACCAAATCCGCAGTCTTTGTGACCGCCATCATTTACTGATGATGCTTGATGAAATTCAGACCGGGGTTGGCCGTACCGGCAAGTTTCTTGCTTTTCAGCACAACGGGATACTTCCGGATGTTTGCTCCTTGGCCAAAGCCTTGGGTAACGGCGTGCCCATTGGCGCCTGCCTTGCGCGAGGCAAAGCGGCCAAATTATTCACTGCCGGTAACCACGGTTCCACTTTTGGCGGCAATCCGTTAGCCTGTAGTGCAGCTTTAGCCGTGTTGGCGACATTGGATGCTGAAAACCTGATCGATCAGGCTGCACAAAAAGGCGATGCGATCTGCTCGGCGTTTAAAGAACAGTTACGCGGCAATATTCATGTGGTCGATATTCGCCACAAAGGCATGATGATAGGCATCGAGCTTGACAGCCCTTGCGCTGAGTTAGTGCAAGCAGCTCTGCAAAATAATTTATTGATTAATGTCACTAGTGAAAAAACTATCCGTTTGCTGCCGCCATTGATTATTAACGATCAACAAATCGCTCAACTCGTAGAAACCTTATCGACACTTATTCAAAAGCATACCGACATTCCCTATGAATCTTAGACATTTCATCAGTCTGCTTGACTTATCCGGCGACGAATTTCGTAGCTTGATCAATCGGGCTATCGTTCTAAAAAATAACCGTGATCCTGATTACCAACCGTTAAAAGGTCAGGTCTTGGCAATGATTTTTGAAAAATCATCGACACGCACCCGTATTTCATTCGAAACCGGCATGAGCCATTTTGGCGGCAGCGCATTGTTTTTATCGCCTAGAGACACCCAGTTGGGTCGCGGCGAACCGCTACAAGACAGTGCCAAAGTGATCTCCAGCATGGTCGATTGCATCATGCTTAGGACCGATAAGCACGAGACGGTGACTACGTTTGCCCAATATTCGAGCGTTCCGGTAATTAATGGCCTGACCGATTTACAGCACCCTTGTCAATTGCTGGCAGACATGCAGACTTACTTCGAACACCGCGGTGATATTAAAGGCAAAACCGTAACCTGGATCGGTGACGGCAATAACATGTGTCACTCCTATATCCATGCGGCCATGGTGTTGGACTTTACCTTGAACATCGCCTGCCCAAAAGATTATCAGCCCTTAGCCTCTATCGTGGAAGCTGCCGGAGATCGCGTCCGATTCTTTGACGCATCTCGGGACGCCGCCCGAAATTCAGATCTGGTCGTCACCGATGTTTGGGCCAGCATGGGTCAGGAAGAAGAACAAAAGCAACGCGAAATAGCGTTTAAGGATTATCAAGTCAATACCGAGGTTATGAAAGCAGCCCAAAGCGATGCGCTGTTTATGCATTGTCTGCCCGCCCATCGGGGAGAGGAAGTCAGCGCCGAAGTGATTGACGGCTCACAAAGCGTTATCTTTGATGAAGCTGAAAATCGCCTGCATGCACAAAAGGCATTGCTGGAATTTCTTCTGTGCAAAAAATCACGTTAGAATTAACCTTAGCCGCATCGGTGTTCTGCCGGTTGAGACACTTCCGCCAACCTTGGCAGTTGCCATACGACCAACAATAGAGATTCAAGTGAAAAAAATACTAAACTCGATTTTTATCTTACTGGTAACTTTCGGTTCAGCCTATGCTGAAACTGTTTATGTTACCGACAATTTGAATTTATCGCTCAGGAGCGAAGAAAATAACACCAGTAAAGCGGTAAAACTGCTCCCGACCGGCACCCCGATGACGGTATTGGAAGAAAATAAAAGTACCGGGTTTATGCATGTCCGCCTTAATGACGGCACAGAAGGTTACATACCGATTCGCAACACCATGAAGGAACCGCCCAGCCGTGCTCAATTAGAAGTTGTCAATAAAAGTATGACGGCGTTGCAGTCTGAAAATGCGGTGCTCAAAGCCGAGCTCGCTACCGTTAAAGAATCCATTACCCCGGGAACGACTCTTGAACAGTCCTTGGCTACAGAACGGGATCATTTAAGCCGAGAGCTCAGCGAACTGAAAAAAACCGCTGCCAGCACCATAGAGCTAAAAAACCAGCGCGATGAGCTTCAAGAACGCGTGGTCAATGTTGAACGGGAATTACAACAGTTCAAGCTTGAAAATCAGGCCTTGCAAGACACCGCCAACCAAGACTGGTTTTTATATGGCGGCATACTCGCCCTTATCGGTGTGATTCTAGGATTTATTTTGCCTAAACTCAGCTGGCGCCGTAGCAGAAGCAGCTGGGATTCGTATTAAACATTAAGGCAAAAGGCTAAAGGCAAAAAAAGCCCGGTTCCTTCGCCTTTCGTCTTTCGCCCTTAGCCTTTATTTTAATTATGAGTGATAAAAACATCCGCACCTTTTCTTCCCAAGTTGTTGACGGCATGGAGCGCGCACCGAGCCGCGCCATGTTGCACGCTGTCGGCTTTAGTAATGAAGATTTCAAAAAACCGCAAATAGGCGTTGCGTCAACCTGGAGCATGGTCACGCCGTGCAATATGCATATCAACAAGCTGGCCGATGCCGCAGCAGTCGGCGTCAACAATGCTGACGGTAAGGCTGTGATCTTTAACACCATTACCATTTCCGACGGCATTTCGATGGGTACCGAAGGCATGAAGTATTCGCTGGTCTCCCGCGAAGTGATTGCCGACTCGATTGAAACTGTGGTCGGTTGCCAAGGCTTTGACGGCGTTGTCGCGATAGGCGGCTGCGATAAAAACATGCCCGGCTGTATGATTGCATTAGCGCGTTTAAACCGTCCGGCGGTGTTTGTTTACGGTGGCACCATTATGCCCGGCTGCCATAAAGACAAAAAACTGGATGTGGTTTCGGTATTCGAAGCGGTCGGCGCCAGAGCCAATAACCAGATCGACGATGCCGAGTTGGCCGAAATCGAAGCTAAAGCCATTCCGGGCGCAGGCTCTTGCGGCGGCATGTACACCGCCAACACTATGGCCTCTGCCATTGAAGCGCTGGGCATGAGTTTGCCTAACAGTTCAGCCCAAGCCGCTATCTCAGACGACAAACGCCTGGATTGCGAACGCGCCGGCGCTGCGGTATTGGAACTGCTGAAAAAAGACATTAAGCCGCGCGACATCATGACCAAAGCCGCGTTCGAAAACGCCATTACCGTAGCCATTGCGCTCGGCGGCTCGACCAATGCGGTATTGCATTTGCTGGCGATGGCGAATGCCACCGGTGTCGACATTAACCTGGACGACTTCACCCGCATCGGTAAACATGTTCCTATGTTGGCTGACCTGAAACCTAGTGGCCGTTATGCAATGGCCGAATTGATCGAAATCGGCGGCATTCAACCGCTGATGAAGACTTTGTTGGACAAGGGTTTGCTGCACGGCGACTGTCTAACCGTAACTGGCAAAACGCTGGCGGAAAATCTAGCCGATGTCTTACCCTATCCTGAAGGCCAGGATATGATTCGCGACCTGGATCATCCGATCAAAAAAGACAGTCACTTGGTCGTGATGTACGGTAATCTGGCTTCAGAAGGAGCAGTCGCCAAAATCACCGGCAAGGAGGGGCTTATGTTTACCGGTAAAGCCAAAGTGTTCGAGGCCGAAGAACAGGCGCTGAAAAGCATTCTTAACGGCGACATCGTCAAAGGCGACGTGATTGTCATCCGCTACGAAGGGCCCAAAGGCGGTCCCGGCATGCGGGAAATGCTGACTCCTACCTCGGCGGTCATGGGCAAAGGTTTGGGCAAGGACGTGGCGTTAATCACTGATGGCCGTTTTTCCGGCGGTACCCACGGTTTCGTGGTTGGGCACATCACGCCTGAAGCTTACGTCGGCGGTGCATTAGCAATCGTCGAGAATGGCGATACCATTACCATCGACGCAGAAAACAACGAGCTGAAGCTGCATGTCAACGAGCATGAAATCGCTCGTCGTTTTGACAAGTGGAAACAGCCGGCGCCGCGTTATACCCGAGGTGTGTTGGCGAAATACGCCAAACTGGTGAGTTCGGCCTCGTTAGGTGCGGTTACGGATAATTTGGATTGATGGATTTTTGTCTTCACCACGAAGACACGAACGACTGCATGGATGCAGGAGGTAGAGCAACGCAGGAGCAGTTGCCGAGTACACGAAGAAAAAACTGTAGGATGGGCTGACGTAAGGAAGCCCATCGTTTTTTTCATTGAGGATAGGTTCTGCTACTGCTTTACCTATCTTATGCACCTAAAGCAAAGGGTTACGCTGGCTCCCAAGCTCCAGCTTGGGAGCCCAGATGGCGAAGCTCTAACTTCGCGAGACAGGAAGCTAGAGCTTCCAATACTGAATTCCCAAGCTGGAGCTTGGGAACTAGCATCAGGAGTGAGCCATGACCACCTTTACTTTTGATGCGCACAGTTTTGTGAACAAGCTCAAAGCGGTAGGCTTTACCGAAGAGCAGGCAGATGATTGAAGATAAATTGGCAACCAAAAATGATTTGGTCAAACTGGAAAATAGCTTGCGCAGGGATATGCGCGAGTTGGAATACAGGATCATCATCAAGTTGGGTTGCTTGATGGCGGCATCTATTGCGGTTGCCGCTACGTTGGTTAAATTGCTTTAATTTTGTAATTCAAGCGATGCGCTTCGTACCTCAGCATATCCTATGGCATTAACTAGTGGAACTATAAGATTCTATGTCGTCACTTAATATTGTTTATGTTCTTACAAATTCAGCTATGCCTGGATTGGTGAAGATTGGCTATACAACACAAGATGACGCAAATTCTAGAATTGCACAGCTCTATACAACAGGCGTTCCTGTCCCATTTGAGCTTCATTATGCTTGCAAGGTTCAAAACGCCGAGGAAGTTGAAAAAGCATTACATGTAGCGTTTTCTCCTCAGAGAACTAACCCTAAACGCGAGTTTTTCAACATTGACCCAGAGCAGGCTATTGCCATATTAAAATTGCTGCACACGGAAGATGCTACGGCAGAAATTGAGCAGCAACCTACAACCTTAGATCAAGAATCAATTATCGCGGCAGAGCAGTTAAAGTCTAAGCGCCCGAATATGAACTTTTTAGAGATGGGTATACCAATTGGTACAGAATTGCATTCCGTTCATGGACCTTTTGTTGCTACTGTTATTACCGCCAAGAAGATTAGATTTAACAACGAGGACATGTCATTAACAGCAGCTACGCGCCAAGTACTAGGTATTGAACACAGTGTCCAACCAAGTCCGCACTGGACATATCAAGGTAGGCTTTTGAAAGATATTTACGAAGAAACCTATGGTAATGCAGGAGAAATGTAGCTTCGATCGAGTTGCATTTTACTCCTAATACACACTAACCAAATAATCATGGAACCACAAAAATCCTTCGTCAGCTGGTTTAGGGATTCATCTCCCTACATCCATGCCCACCGCAACAAAACCTTTGTTATTTCATTCGGTGGCGAAGCGGTGTTGGCTGATGATTTCGACCACCACGTTCATGATTTTGCCTTGTTGAACAGCTTGGGCATACGCCTGGTTTTGGTGCACGGCATACGTCCGCAGATCGACCAGCGACTTGCCAAGCTGGACGTCCCCGCCCGCTTCCATCATAACTGGCGCATTACCGACGATGTAGCGCTGCAGTGCGTCAAAGAAGCGGCCGGATTAGTCCGCGTCGAAATTGAAGCGCTATTATCGATGGGGCTGGCTAACTCGCCGATGGCGGGGGCCAAGATCAAGGTGGCCTCGGGCAATTTTGTAGTTGCCAAACCGATAGGTGTGATTGACGGTATCGATTATTGCCATACGGGCGAAGTCCGCCGCATCGACAGCGCGGCCATTCATCAGCAACTCGACCAGGACAATGTCGTGTTAATCTCGCCGGTCGGTTATTCGCCGAGTGGCGAAGTCTTTAACCTGTCGGCCGAACAGGTTGCCACCGCGGTTTCGATTGCGTTAAAAGCGGAAAAACTGGTTTTATTGACCGAGCAAAGCTGCTGCAATCCTGATACCGGTGAACAACTCCAGCAAATGACTACTGCCGAAGCCGACGCTTTTTTGCGGCAATATCCAGACATATCCACCGATATCAGCTTACCGCTCAAGGCTGCGATACAAAGCTGCCAATCCGGCATCGACCGAGTACATCTGATTAATCGAGGTATCGACGGTGCGCTGTTGCTGGAGCTGTTCAGCCGAGACGGCATCGGTACGCTGATCAGCTCAACGGCATTTGAAGAATTGCGCCCGGCGACGCTGAACGATATAGGCGGCATTCTGGAGCTGATCAAACCGTTGGAACAACAGGGCAAGCTGGCCAAGCGCTCCAGGGAAAAAATCGAAATGGAAATCGCCGACTATATTGTGATCGAACGCGATGGCCTGATCATCGGCTGCACGGCGCTGCACCCTGATATACAAGGCCGGTTTGGCGCGATCGCCTGTCTTGCCGTGCATGCGGATTACCGAGGATCGAGCAGGGGCAATCGCATGCTGGAATATGCGTACCGCAGGGCGAGGGACCTTCGGCTTAATAAATTGTTCGTGTTGTCCACGCAAACCATGCACTGGTTTATTGAGCGGGGGTTTTTATCGTCATCGCTTGCTGATCTTCCTGATCAACTCAAGGCGCTCTATAACCCGCAACGGAATTCCAAAGTTCTTTACAAAGACATGGCATGAAAGCTTTCGATGACTGAAAAAACCTGTATCTCAATCCTGCAATTATCTGACCTGCATATTAAAGAAGGGCCGGAAGATAAAATGATGGGCATTAATACCGAGCATTATTTCCATGCTTGTATTGAACAGGCCTTTGCAGAAAAACATCATTACGACTTGATTCTGGTGACCGGCGATTTGGCTCAAGATCCTTGTCCTGCAAGCTACCGGCGCATTTTAAACAGTCTTGAAGCCTATCAAACGCCGTGTATCTGCCTGCCCGGCAACCATGACGATTATGAACTCATGCAGCAGGCCTTAAATACCGACAGGGTTAATTGCCGCAAACAGGCTTTTCTGGGTAATTGGCAGCTTATTAGCCTGAATAGCCAAATCATTGGCGAACCCGGCGGTCGTCTGGCAAATGAGGAATTGAACTTCCTTGAACACTGCTTAATTGCAAATCCTGATCGCTACGCGCTTGTCGCAGTCCATCACCATTTTCTGGAAACCAAAAGTCCCTGGATGGATACCATGATTATTGAAAACAGGCAGCAGTTATTGGCGATAGTAGAAAAGCATTCGTCCGTAAAAGTCATAATCAACGGTCATATCCATCAAGTTATGGATGAAAAGACAGCCACCTTTCGAGTATTGGGCGCGCCTTCCACCTGCTTTCAATTTACGCCAGGAACTTCTGAATTCAGCGTGAGTGACACGGCTCCGGGTTACCGATTAATAAAGCTATACGCAGATGGCGGGGTTGAATCCGAGGTTATACGTTTGCCGGAGCCATTGGCAGAATTGCAGGCAAATACACATGGATATTGAACACTTATAAATGAGTAAGCTCCAGTATTTCCTGTCCGATGAGTAGGCATTGATTCTTTGTTTGCGCATAAATATAGTACATCCGGTAAGTGTCTTTGTAGGTATCTGCGCTGACAGCTTAACCGAAACTGGTGAAATTCGACTTGTCTGTTAATTGAATATAGCCGCGCCCTCTGAAGGTGTAACCTTCACCGCCCGCTTCATTGCCGTTCCCCATTCTGCCTGCATAGACTCTAACGCCAATCTTGGCTGGATTCTTCGGATAAGATTCATTTAAAGGCTCAGGAAAGTATTTTGGAAATGTTGCCTTCTGGCCGTCTGCTGAATAATTCAGGTTTTCATAGACCACCGTAAAGCCACAGCTTTCGTGAGTATACTGCGCTAATCTTAATGAATTTAGTTATGGCGGCTATAGCTGGTATCTGGGCGGGAATATGTCCTTTAAGCTTATCGGAATTAAAAAACCTGTTAAAGGCACTGGAAATAGTTTTGCCCACGTGGCATTGGCATTGCCAACAATTCCATCTGCGGCCAGATCATTTTGTGCTTGCCATGCTCTTACTTTTCGTTCGGTATCCGGACTAAAAATGCCGTCGGCGGTTAAGGCTAACCGAGTTTGGAGTTCATTACCTCTTGAACTTTTTTTAAAGGCATGACCCATCTCCTAAAGCGTCTGGTTAGGGCGTGTCTCTGTTAATTCTTAATGCCTATGCCCTTGTGCAAAAGGTAAAGGCTAAATAGCGTCAGGATAACAATAAATCCGCTGGTAATGATAAAAGTCATATAAATATCAACATCCGTCACACCTATCAAGCCATAACGAAAGGCATTGACCATATATAAAATGGGGTTTCCCATCGAGATGTTCTGCCACATACCGGGCAACATATTGACCGAATAGAACACGCCTCCCAGATAGCTTAACGGCGTTAACACAAAGTTCGGGATGATCGAAATGTCGTCAAAACTCTCCGCGAGTACCGCATTAATAAACCCGGCCAAGGAAAATACGGTGGCTGTCAGTACGGCGATTGATAGGGTAATGGCGAGGTGATTGACCATGATAGCTGTAAATAGCATGGATATCAAAGCCACAACAACGCCCACCAATAATCCGCGAATAATGCCGCCACTCACGTATCCGCCCAAAATTACCCAGTTGGGTATCGGGGCAACCAGCAATTCTTCAATATTACGCTGGAATTTGGTCGAGTAAAACGAAGATACGACATTGGCGTAAGAATGACTGATCACCGACATGAGAATAATGCCGGGGACGATATAGTCCATGTAGCTGGCGCCGCTGATGGTTCCAATGCGGTCGCCGATCAACTTGCCGAAAATCAGAAAGTACAGTGCAGTAGAGATGGCCGGAGGCAGCAAGGTTTGCGGCCAGATGCGGATAAACCGGAATACTTCCTTGAGAACGATAGTTTTAAAGGCAATGGAATAATTCATTGTTTATCACCTGCCGGTTTTAAGTCTGCGGGGTTTGAGTCAATCAAATCCATAAATAGCTGTTCCAGCCGATTGGATTTGTTTTTCAAGCTAATGACTTCGATATTGTGAGCGCTTAACTGGGCAAACAGTTTATTAAGCCCGTGCTCTTTAGGGACGGCAACGTTAAGCATCTTGTCGGACAGAAGTTCAATTTGACAGCCCTCAATCACTGGCGCCGCTGCAATAGGGCGGGCTAGATCCAGTACAAAATGCTCTATATGCAGCCTCGCCAGCAAGCTGGCCATATCGGAATTTTCGACTATCCGCCCGTGATTAATAATCGCGATATTGCGGCACAGGCTTTCCGCTTCTTCCAGATAGTGCGTGGTTAAAATGATCGTCGTGCCTTGCTGATTCACTTCCTGCATCATTTGCCACATGGAGCGGCGTATTTCTATATCAACGCCTGCAGTCGGTTCATCAAGAATCAATAGCTTGGGTGCATGCACTAAGGCACGGGCTATCATGACCCGGCGTTTCATGCCGCCGGACAAGCGTCTGGATACGGTATCGCGCTTATCCCATAAATCCATTTGCTTAAGGCAGTATTCGGTGCGTTGCAGCGCAAGTTTTCGCGGTGTTCCGTAATAGCCGGCTTGGTTTAATAAAATATTTTTGACGGTGTCAAACTGATTAAAATTGATTTCTTGCGGAACCAGGCCGATACAGCTTTTGGCTTTTTCCCGCTCACGTCTTAAATCATGGCCGAAGATACTGACTGTGCCGCTGGATTCGGTAACCAGCGAACTGATAATGCCGATAGCCGTGGACTTGCCTGCGCCATTGGGGCCCAGCAAGGCAAAGAAATCCCCCGCCTCAACATCAAGGTCAATGCCTTTTAAAGCTATAAAGCCGTTGTTATAGGTTTTTTTAAGATTACGCAGAGATAATGCATTCATGCTGAAACTAACACTTAACGGAAGCCTTCAAATAAGTTAAATTACGTGCTCCATCCATGTGTAGGATGAACAAAACCGTGTGATTTTATCAGATATTAACACGCTTCATAGACAAAACTGGATAGCTCGTGCCGAAGAAACCTCCCGAAACCGTTGCCGCTGTAGACTTGGGGTCTAACAGTTTTCATATGATTGTTTGTAGTTTGACTAACGGCAATTTGCAAACTCTCGATCGCCTTAAGGAAATGGTCAGGCTTGCATCAGGCCTGGACAAAAAAAATTATCTTAATGATCAAACTCAGGAAAGAGCTTTAGAGTGTCTTGAACGTTTCGGTCAAAGAATCCGTCACTTTCCCCCTGAAAGTGTCCGCGTTGTCGGTACCAGCACTTTGCGGCAGGCTAAAAATTCACAGCAGTTTTTAGAGAAGGCTGAAAAAGCGCTAAACCATCCTATCCACATCATTTCGGGAATAGAAGAAGCCCGTTTGATTTATCAGGGCGTTGCGCACAGCTTGGGCAGTAACGCCAATTTACGGCTGGTTATGGACATAGGCGGAGGCAGCACCGAATACATCATAGGTTCAGGCGACACGCCCAAGGTAAAGGAAAGTACGCCCATGGGCTGCGTCGTGGTCAGTAATGCTTTTTTCAAAAACGGCAAGTTATCCAAAAATACATTCACTCAGGCAACCTTGTTCGCAGAACAACAGCTTGAGTCAATCCAGAAACAATTTCAGCGTAAGAATTGGGACGAAGCCATCGGCGCATCAGGCAGTTTAAAAGCCATTGATAAGGTTCTACAAGCCAGAAACTGGAGCAACAACGGTATCACCATGGAAGGCCTGGAGCATCTGGTCGCCCATATTAACCAGTGCAGCCATATTGATGAGCTTAACTTGCCGGAACTCGATCCTGAGCGTCTTCCGGTATTTGCAGGCGGCGTAGCTATCGTTTACGCTACTTTCAAAAGCTTAGGCATTGAGCAGATGACCGTTTCCGACGGGGCGCTCAGGGAAGGTCTGATTCAGGATTTGCTAGGCCGGATTTACAATCATGATATTCGCTCGGCAACTGTAAATGCTCTGGCCGACCGCTACCACATCGATAACGAACATGCCTTGCGCGTGAAGAGGACGATTGGCCATATCCTGGATCAGTTAGGTGAGGATTTTTTCGGGCCTAACCACGAGTACGTCGTGCAATTTTTAAACTGGGCGGCAGACCTGCACGAGATCGGTCAGGATATTGCCCACAGCCAGTACCATAAACATAGCGCTTATGTCATCGAAAATGGCGACTTTTCAGGTTTTTCAAAACAGGATCAGGTGCTGCTGTCGACCATTGTAAGATCGCATCGGCGCAAGATTTCCCGCTCCCTTTTCAAGGCGTTGCCGCCTCCGTGGAATGTTGACGCACTCATTCTGACCATTATTTTGCGATTGTCAGTGCTGTTGCACCGTAATCGCCAGGAGCATGACAAACCTGATTTTAAAATATCGTTAGCCAGATCGAAAGTCCGCTTGCAGTTTCCAGACCATTGGCTGGCTCAGGCGCCGCTGACTCATGCCGATTTAATCCAGGAAGCAGACTATTTAAAATCGGCGGGATTCAAACTGGAGTTCTCTTAAACAGTATCATGAAAACTTTTTTCAACAGCTGTACCATGCGTTGTTCTCGGCACACCCTAGCGTTGCTCAACGCAGGCTTTCGCATGTTGCTGTATTGTGTTGGAGGATTATTGATTTTATGCATGATGCTGGTTTTGTTTGGGGTTGGCGACAAGCCTGAGCTAGCGGTGGGATGGTCGCCAACCCGCGATGATTTAGTCAGAGCGAAAAAAATTCTGCATGAAGGAGCTAAAACCAAACCTGATGAGGTCGGTATTATTGAGTTAACCGTCGCCGATCTTAATCTTGCCGGCAATTATTTGTTAAACCGCTATAGCAAAAGCGCAGCGAATCTGGAATTTAAACATAATGAGCTGCGCTTTAAAGTCACCATGACTTTGCCCGAAAACAGGCTGGGCAAGTACTTAAATATCAGTTTTAGACTAGGCAATGTCGAAGGTAATGAGCTTCCGGTCATAACCAAATTTAAAGCCGGAAAATTACTGTTACCGGCAAAATTGGCCGCCTTTGTTATTGACACGGTTGTTCAGCATTCATCATTGAATGAGTATTTCATACTGGCAACCCGACCTATTAAGGCAGTTAAAATCGACGCGGAAAAACTCACCATTACTTACTATCCGAACAAGGATACGCTGATCCAAGCCCGAAATTTCCTGACTCACACGGGGGACAATTCGACGCTGAATATCTATCAGCAAAAGCTCGCTGACATCGTTGCTAAACATGACACCGCGTGGCGCTTATCGCTGGCGGATTTGTTGCGTCCGCTGTTTGAGCTGGCCTACCAACGTTCTACTTTGGAAAATGCCATAGATGAAAACAGGGTCGTTATTTCTGCGATTAATGACTATGTCAATAAACAAGAGACCAAAAAGCTGTTGTCTGTGCCTGATTCTATGCCTGCGACGGGACAACAATACGCGGCTTTTTTATACAAGCGCATCGATCTGGCTCAACATTTTATAGGGTCAGCCGCGCTTACTGCCTCAATAAATAAGCAGGCAGCGCAGATCGCCGGCGAAGAAAAGGAATTAAGCGATGCGCAGGGCGGCAGTGGTTTCAGTTTTATTGATTTGGCTGCCGATAAAGCCGGTACGCGCTTTGGCGAAATGGCAACATCATCGCCGGAAAATGCACGAAAAATGCAAAAAGCCATGTCCACTATAAAAGATTACAGCGATTTTATGCCGGACCCCAGAGACCTTCCCGAGCATATGAATGAGGCCGACTTTAAACGGCGCTTTGAGTCCGTAAACAGTCCTGTTTATCAGGACATTTTAAAGCAGATAGATGCCCGTATATCCGCAGCGCCTATTTACAACGCGCAATAAAAAGGGAGCTAAAAAGCTCCCTTAATTTAATGGCAGGAACAACCGGTCGGTTATTCCTGAATCAAGTTCAGTTATTAAAAGTAGAATTGGGTGTGCCAGGCAGAGTCGGCATTGTCTGTTTAGGAAACTCCCCGGTCAAACCGTTCAAAAATGCCACAATATCGGCAACTTCTTCTTTAGATAAATCTTTGCCCAATTGCAGCTTAGCCATCAAAGTAACCGCTTTATCCAGTGTTTTAACTGAACCATTGTGGAAATAAGGCGCAGTCAAAGCGATGTTGCGTAAAGTCGGTACTTTCCATAAATGTTCATCGGCCTTGTTTTTGCTGACTTCCGCTAAGCCTTTATCTTTGCTGAAGTGATGTTGCGCTTCCCAGTAGCCATTAGGAATGACAGGAAATTTCTGGAACATGCCAGGGCCATTAAATGCCGGACCGCTGTGGCAATTGGTGCAACCTAATTCCGCAACCTTCTCCATACCGCGAACTTGTTGGTCTGTTAAAGCCGATTTGTCGCCGGAAACATAACGGTCATACGGGCTATTAGGTGTAATCAGAGTTCTTTCGTAAGCTGCGATTGCTTTAGTCGCAGTGTCTTTAGAGATTCCATCTTTGCCGAAAGCTTTTTCAAATGGTTCTTTATAACCTTCAATCGATTGCAAGCGCGCGACGACTTCATCCCAATTTTTCATGCCCATTTCAATTGGATTGGTTACAGGACCTGCTGCCTGGTCTTCCAGGCTTGCTGCTCTGCCGTCCCAAAACTGGACTTTATTAAATGCGGCATTCCAAACCGTCGGTGCGCTACGTCCACCCGTTTGACCATTAACGCCCATAGCAACTGACCTGTTATCTTCACCGCCCAGCATGGTGTTATGGCATGACGAGCATGAAACCGTACCGGTAGAAGACAAACGCGGATCATGATAAAGCATTTGACCTAACTCGACTTTAGCCGCAGTCGTCGGATTATCAGCAGGTGCATCAGCCTTGGCTGGTAAGGTCTCCCAAGCCGAAGCGATCGAAATTGAACTTGCTAACGCTAACGCGGTAACCAGTGAACGAATTTTAAACATACCACACTCTCCAATTTTATTTTTAATGTTGTTAATGTGAGGGGAACCGTAGCAAGCCCGGTAACCTTAATGCACATCTGATAGGATTGTAAGATATGCGGCGGATAAGGTACAACCAAATTTCCTTGTGCGGGTTTATGACTAGGGATGCTTATAGTGAAGACATATAGGTCGAGCATGTCAATGCAATAAGCTTACTGCATTCGTTGATAAATATTTATCTTTCATTGCTACAGTGGTTTACACTATTTCTTAATCCTCGTTGATACTTTATGCAGAGGAGATGAACGGCCTACCGCGTCATATCGCTACGTGAAAAGACACTGTTCTTTTGCTTTGTTCCTGTTTGACGCTTTTTTCACTACGAACGTTACACTGCACCAGGTGATTAATAATGCGCAAAATAATGATCAATCAGGCCGCTGAAAGTATCCCGTCTTCCGATCTGAATTTTTTAGATATAGAACATCTTGCCCAAGTAGAGTTTACCTCGGAATGCCCGGAGCACCCTGTTGAGTCCGCCTTGTTATTGACGGCGGAACAGGATGCCGGGTGGCAGGCCGCAACTTCCGGCGAACAAACGATCCGTCTTGTTTTTGACCGGCCTCGCACTATCGAACACATTTTTTTGATGTTCGAAGAGCCGCAACAGTCACGCACCCAAGAGTTTGTCCTGCTTTGGTTGATGGAAAATGACAGCGCTTATCGGGAAATTTTACGGCAGCAATATCACTTTAGTCCGCCAGACACGACTCGCGAAATTGAGAGTTATGAGGTCAGGCTTGATCAGTTAAAGGTGCTGGAATTAAAAATAATTCCAGACATCAGCGGCAGTCAAGCTTGCGCCCGTCTTAAACAGTTGCGTCTTGCGTAAATGCCGATTTTAATCAGGTGCGGATGTCAATTGCATACGATGGCTAGATAAATAATAAAAGACAGTGTGGGGTTATAGCTAAATCAACTAAAGAGGTAGTTATGATGTTTCCAGTATCTGCGTCAGTTGTTATTGCATTGTTGATGGGTATTGTAGGAGGCGTATTCGTGCTTTGGGAGCTGCGACGCGTTCTTAGCTATGATCAAGGCAATGAGGCTATGCAAGCCATTGCAAAGGCTATTCAAGAAGGCTCGGCGGCTTTTTTGTCGCGTGAGTATCGTGTCATCGCGATTTTTGTAGTCATTGTCGCTACGCTTATTTCCGTTCTTTTACAATGGCAGACCGCGTTTTGTTTTGTGGTGGGTGCGAGTGCGTCGGCAAGCGCGGGCTGCCTGGGGATGTATGTGGCGGTTCGGGCCAACGTTCGAACTGCGGCAGCGGCTGGCCGCAGTTTGCATGAAGGATTGCGCGTTGCCTTTGGCAGCGGTTCTATTATGGGCATGGCTGTGGTTAGCTTTAGTCTCATCGGTATGACGGTATTGTTTTTGATATTTAACGGCAGTCCGAGCCAATTGGCCGACATTGCCGGCTTTGGTTTTGGCGCCAGCAGTATTGCGCTGTTTGCAAGAGTCGGCGGCGGTATTTATACCAAAGCCGCGGATGTGGGCGCTGATTTGGTGGGTAAGGTCGAACAAGGTATCCCCGAAGACGATCCACGCAATCCCGCCGTCATTGCCGATAATGTAGGCGATAATGTGGGCGATGTCGCGGGCATGGGAGCGGATTTATTTGAAAGCTATAGCGGTTCGATTATCGCTACCGCAACGTTGGGCGCCGCATTGGGTGCAAAGTCGTCGGCATTTATCGGCTTGCCTTTCTTGATTGCCGCTGTCGGTATAATTGCCAGTCTTTTTGGCATTTATATAGTCATTGGCAAGCAGAAAAAACAGTCGAGCAGCAGCGAATCCAAAATCGCCCGCTTTATAGAACAATATAGAATAACAATCGACGAAAATGCCAGTCTGGATGACTTATTGGCGGCGCTACGCCATTCTGTTTGGGGGGCGTCGATAATAATATTAGGGCTTTCTTTGGTTGCCGTATTGATTTCAGGGATCAGTTTTAATTATTGGCTGGTCATTTTGACCGGTTTGATAGCGGGCAACGCCATTGCTTATGTGACTGAGTATTACACGGCATACACTGAAAAACCCACGCAAGCCATTGCCCGCGCGACGCAAACGGGTGCGGCAACTACCATTATCCAAGGCTTGGCAGTCGGTATGATAAGTACCGTTTTTCCTGTATTGATTGTCGCGACTGTTATCTTGCTGAGCATCGGGCTGGGCTATGCAGCCGATGGTACTATGGCTGCCGGTCTCTATGCAGTAGCTTTAGCGGCTGTGGGTATGTTAAGTACTTTAGGTGTGACGTTGGCGACTGATGCTTACGGTCCGGTAGCTGATAATGCAGGCGGCATTGCTGAAATGAGTCATCTGCCCAGTGAAGTGCGTCATCGTACCGATGCGCTGGACAGCTTGGGCAATACCACAGCCGCTACCGGCAAAGGTTTTGCTATTGGCTCGGCGGTACTGACGGCGCTGGCTTTGCTGGCTGCTTATGTAACGGCCGCAAAGATTTATAGTTTGAATATTTTGGGAGCAACCATGCTGCCGGGTATCTTGATCGGTGCGATGATGCCCTATCTGTTTTCTGCGTTGACTATGAGGGCGGTGGGCAGGGCGGCTCATAAGATTGTCATTGAGGTGCGTCGTCAGTTTCACGAAATTCCCGGCTTGATGGAAGGCACGGGACAGCCTGACTACGAAACTTGTGTTGGTATCTGCACGGAAAGTGCTTTGCGTGAAATGGTATTGCCCGGCGCATTAGCAGTTGTTGTGCCGCTGGTTGTAGGGAATATTTTGGGTAAAGAAGCCCTTGCGGGTATGCTGGTCGGCGCCATGTCATCGGGATTTCTGCTGGCGGTGATGATGGCTAATGCGGGCGGTGCATGGGACAATGCGAAAAAATGGATTGAAATAGGGCAATATGGCGGCAAGGGTTCCGATTCCCACAAAGCTGCCGTGGTGGGCGATACTGTAGGTGACCCCTTTAAAGATACCAGTGGCCCGTCTTTAAATATTTTGATTAATCTGATGGCCATCGTCAGTCTTGTTTTTGCCACTTCCTTTAGTTCGGGGTGGCTTGGTTTTTAATATGCGCATCTATTATGGAGGTACCATTTGCCGGGTCGGGTAGTGTTATTAGGCAAATGGCATGCTCGGGTGCAAGACTGCTTTAAGTTTGGAATCTAATCTGTGAGGTTGATATGTTTAAAAAACTGGTTGTTTTGTGCATGATCATTTTTTTGTCGGGTTGCGGTTATAACACGCTACAGTCCGGCGACGAGAACGTTAAAGCGGCATGGGCGGAGGTGCTAAACCAGTATCAGCGCCGCGCTGATCTGGTGCCTAATCTGGTGAATGTGGTGAAAGGCTATGCGGCTCACGAAAAGGATGTGCTGACCGAAGTTACCGAGGCTCGCGCTAAGGTCGGGTCGATTCAGGCCACGCCGGAATTGGTTGATGATGAGCAGGCGTTCCAAAAATTTATTGCCGCTCAAGGGCAGATGACCAGCGCGATTTCAAGGTTGCTGGCAGTGGCGGAAAACTATCCGCAATTAAAAGCCGATGGTTTATTCCGTGACTTGCAAGCGCAGCTGGAAGGTACGGAAAACCGCATCACTGTGGCGCGTAATCGTTTTATTGCTGCGGTCAAGGAATATAATGTTACTGTGCGATCTTTCCCTACCAACCTTACTGCAATGATGTTCGGCCACAAAGCCAAGCCGAGCTTTACCGTAGAAAATGAGCAGGCTATTTCAAAGCCGCCTACAGTTGACTTTGGAGCGCCTGCACCGGCCGGCGGACAATAAAATGTTGAGAATGTTGTCTGCGATATTTCATCGCGCCCGTTACGGGCTCGGCTTTTTCTTGCTGTTGTTTTGCATGACGGCCTGGACGATGGTCGGTGTGCCCGAGTTATCGCGCCGCATCACTGATCTTACCGGCACGCTCAATGCAGAACAGGTCAGCTCTTTGGAAAATAAGTTGGCGGCATTTGAAGCCCAAAAAGGTAGTCAGATCGCGGTATTAATCGTCCCGACTACGCAACCTAAAGATATAGCTGAGTTTGGCATAGAGGTTGCCGATTTGTGGCAAATAGGCCGTAAGGGAGTCGATGACGGCGTTATTTTGATCGTGGCAAAAGATGATCGAAAAATGCGTCTTGAAGTGGGTTATGGCCTGGAGGGCGTTATTCCCGATGCAGTTGCCAAAAGAGTGATAGCTGAGACGATTACGCCGCGTTTTCAGGAGGGTGACTTCGCGGGTGGTATTGATGCGGGAGTTGCGCAGCTAATGAAGCTGATTGAAGGCGAACCTTTGCCGGCACCGTCTGAAAATGCGGGTGAGAATCTGGGCGAGGCAAGTTTTATGTTTATTTTGGTTGGCGGCTTGATTGCAGGTCTTGCATTGTCAGTCGTAATGGGTCGGTTCATGGGCGGTATGCTGGCGGGTTTGGGTAGCGGCATGGTAGCTTCTGTGGTTATGGGCTTGGCTTTTTCGGCGGCATTCTTTATCGGGTTGATGGTTTTTTTTATCGTTGGGGTCCGTTCAACGGGCGGACGCGGTTGGTCTAGCGGCGGCGGCTTCGGCGGGAGTAGTGGCGGCGGTTCATGGGGCGGTGGCGGTGGCCGCTTTGGCGGAGGAGGCGCATCAGGGTCATGGTAAATTTTAAACGTTGGTTTCGTCATGCATTTATGCCGCCGTGGCGTTGGCACATGCTGTTTCCCAAAACGGCACTTGCGGATATTGAAACAGCAGTAAAGGACTCCGAGCATCGGCACAGTGCCGAGCTTCGTTTTGCTGTTGAAAATGCGCTTGCATTGAGCCAGATTTGGCGGGGTGTTTCGGCTCGGCAGCGTGCGATAGAGGTGTTTTCGAATTTGCAGGTCTGGGATACCGAGCAAAACAGCGGTGTTTTGATTTATCTGTTGCTGGCGGATCGGGAAGTTCATATTGTTGCGGATCGAGGTATTGCCAAGCGTGTGGCGCAAGCCGATTGGGATGCTATCGCGGAAATTATGCAGCGAGAATTTCTGCACGGTGATTTTTTGAGCGGGTCGTTGCAAGGCATTGCGCGCGTTACGGCTTTGTTAGCTACTCATTTTCCGCCCGGCGCAGATAATCCCAATGAGCTTTCCAATAAGCCGGTTATCGTTAAACGTTGAGAATTTAGTCCCCTTAATTAATCCGCTTATCTATCTTTTGTTGATTGAAGTTATGGGCTTTTAGTTCAGTTTACTCATGCAGGACAGGTATTTAGGATTGACGAGTTTGTTGTTTCCATATACTATTGCGCGGTTATGTTAGCTCGATTACCTGAATATATAGACCCTTTGCATCTTGCTGATAAGCGCGGTGAATTGAAAGGGCAAATAGCTGTAAGTAGCTTGGATCGTTTGGCCGATGTGCTGTTTAACGATACAGGAGTTGTAACTGTGGATCTTTTTTTTGGCCGGGAAGGTAGGTTGGCCAAGGTTGAAGGACAAATAGAAGCGGTTTTGGAACTTAGATGCCAAAATTGTTTACAAGCAGTGCAATGGTCTGTCAAAAATACTGTCAAGTTAGGTATTGTTACTTCAATAGATCAAGCTGACAGATTGCCCGAGGATTATGAGCCGTTGTTAGTTGATGAGGAAAAAATCCCTCTAAAAAATATTATTGAAGATGAATTGTTGCTTATTTTGCCTACATTCCCCAAGCATCAACATGATTGTCTTGCTGATAACTCGTATGTCAATAATGCAGACTCTTTAACAGATGAGCGGCAATCACCTTCCGAAAACCCTTTTTCCATTTTAGCCAAACTTAAAAATACTGGAGATTTATAATGGCCGTACAAAAAAGTAAAGTATCGCGTTCAAGACGTGGTCAACGTCGTTCACATGACGCGTTAACAGGTAGAACTCTATCTCAAGATGCGATGACAGGTGAAACCCATATTCGTCATCATGTCACTCCGGATGGCTTCTTTAAAGGTCGTCAAATCGTAAGCAACGGCGACGAAGATTAATTAAATTTTCACCTTGCAGCATGATATGCCGAAGTTGATCTAATCTGATCAGGTTCGGCTTTTTTATATAATAAATCAGGAGTCATCCGTAAGCGTGAGCCTAACAATTTCGATTGATGCGATGGGCGGGGATTTCGGTCCTGAAGTTACCATTCCGGCATCATTGGATTGTTTAAAGAACAATCCAGACTTAAAACTGATCTTAGTGGGCAATGAAGCTATTCTGAAGCCGCAGTTAGCCCAGGCATTAATTGATTACCAAGACAGACTCACCATTCAGCATGCATCCCAGCGTGTCGAAATGGATGAGTCTCCATCCAAGGCGTTAAAAAATAAAAAAGATTCGTCGATGCGGGTTGCCATCAACCTGGTTCATGACGGGCGTGCAGATGCTTGTGTCAGTGCCGGCAATACCGGGGCTTTAATGGCGACTGCCCGTTTTGTCCTTAAAATGATTCCTGGTATTGATCGGCCTGCCATCATTTCCACATTGCCGTCTATTAATGGGCATACTCATGCGCTTGATCTAGGCGCTAATGTAGATTGCTCTGCGGAGCATCTTTTTCAATTCGCAGTGATGGGCGCCGAGCTGGTTAAAGCGGTTGAAAATATTGATAATCCCAAGGTGGGTTTGTTGAATATTGGCGAAGAAGATGTGAAAGGTAATGAGCAGGTTAAAGCAGCGGCAAAATTACTGGAAAATTCATCGTTAAACTACATAGGCTACGTGGAAGGCGATTCTTTAAATGCGGGTCATATCGATGTTGATTTGATTGTTGCCGATGGTTTTGTCGGTAATGTTGCGCTCAAATCCATTGAGGGTGCGGCAAAAATGATTGGCACCGCATTAAAAGAGGCCTTTAATAAAAATAGTATCACCAAATTGGCGGGGCTTTTGGCCTATCCGGTGCTCAAATCATTTAAAAAACGTATTGATCCGCGCTTGTATAACGGGGCCAGTTTTTTAGGATTACGCGGCCTGGTTATTAAAAGCCATGGAGGAGCTGATATACTGGCGTTTAAAACGGCGATTCATCTTGCTGAAATTGAAGTAAAAAAAGACGTTATAAGAAAAATAAGCGAACAAGTCGAAAAAACTTTGGCTCTGAGAGAGAATGCATGATTCGTTATTCAAGAGTAATCGGTACCGGCGGCTATCTGCCGGAGAAAGTTCTTACCAATGAACAAATATCACAAACTGTTGACACCTCCGATAGCTGGATTTTTGAGCGCACCGGCATCAAAAGCCGTCGCATTGCGGGAGCGGATGAAACGGCCTCAAGTATGGCTGAGGTTGCTGCAAGGCAAGCTATAGAAGCTGCGGCTTGTGATCCCGATGAAATTGATTTGATTATTGTTGCGACCGGAACGCCTGATCGCGTTTATCCAAGCACAGGTTGTTTGCTGCAGCAGCGCTTGGGTATTAAAAACTGTGTTTCTTTTGATGTGCAGGCAGCTTGTTCAGGTTCGATTTTTGCCTTGAGCATTGCTGATCAATACATCAAATCGGGCGCAGCCAAGAAAGTTCTTGTTGTCGGATCTGAGATATGTTCGCGCGTTGTTGACTGGACCGACCGGAGTACTTGTATCCTGTTCGGTGATGGTGCGGGAGCGGTATTGCTGGGCGCATCGGATGAAGCCGGTATTTTATCGACGCATATTCATTCTGACGGCGAATATGAAGATCTGCTGTATTGCCCAAATCCTCAGGCGGCTACTGAAGCCAATAATCACGAAACCGGCTACATCAAGATGCGCGGCAACGAAGTATTTAAGGTGGCTGTCAATACGTTGGGCCGCATAGTCGATGAAACTCTGGCTGCAAATAACTTGCAGCAATCCGATGTGGACTGGTTGGTTCCTCATCAGGCGAATACGCGCATTATTGCGGCGACTGCAAAAAAATTAAAAATGTCTATGGATCATGTTATTTTGACCCTTGAAAATCAAGGCAATACCTCATCTGCATCTGTGCTACTCGCCCTCAATGAAGGAATTCGGGACGGACGTATTCAGCGCGGGCAAATCATTTTGCTTGAAGCGTTTGGGGCAGGGTTCACTTGGGGTTCTGCGTTAATTAAATATTAAAAGCATATTGAAATGAATAAGCAAATTTATAACCTAGCTTTTGTTTTTCCAGGTCAGGGATCGCAATCTGTCGGTATGTTAAACGATCTGGCTGCTAGTTATCCCGAGGTGAAACATACTTTTGAACGGGCCTCTGATGCGTTAGGCAAGGATTTATGGTCTATTGTCGCAGAAGGTCCGGAGGAAGAGCTTAATCAAACACATAATACGCAACCTGTAATGCTGGCTGCCGGTGTGGCTGTTTGGCAGCTATGGTGCAAACACAGTAGCGTTCGTCCTGCATGGATGGCCGGCCACAGTTTGGGTGAATATACAGCCTTGGTTTGCTCGGAGGCTTTGTCGTTTGAAGACGGTGTAAAGCTGGTTGCGGCAAGAGGGCGACTGATGCAGGAAGCCGTGCCTCCAGGTGTTGGTGCAATGGCGGCAATCCTGGGTCTTGAGGATCATCAGGTCGTACAGGTTTGCGCGAATGCAGCTGAAGGCGAAATAGTGTCAGCAGTCAACTTTAATTCGCCGGGACAGGTAGTTATTGCCGGAAACGTTGCCGCTGTTGAGAGAGCAATGCTTGCAGCAAAGGAAGCAGGTGCTAAACGTGCCGTATTGTTGCCGGTTAGTGTGCCTTCGCATTGTGAGTTAATGGAGTCGGCGGCTCAAAAGCTGGATGAGCAATTGCAACACACTGTGATTGATACGCCAAAAATGACCTTGATACATAATGTAGATGTTGCGTCGCACAGCGCGCCTGAAGTCATTCGTAACGCATTAAAAGAGCAGCTTTATAAGCCGGTGCGCTGGGCTGATAGTATTAAATTTATGCATGATCAGGGCGTTACCGGTTTTGTTGAATGCGGTCCGGGCAAGGTGCTAATCGGACTGAACAAGCGCATTGCCAAAGATGCCGAACATATGTCTATTTACGATCCGGAAACATTAAATAAAGTATTGGAGCAACTCAATGGATAAAAAAGTAGCTTTAGTAACGGGTGCCAGTCGCGGCATTGGTCGGGCAATCGCAGAAAGATTGGCTCAGGATGGTTTTTTTGTCATCGGTACTGCTACTACAGATAACGGCGCCGATTCAATATCCGCCTATTTGGGTGAGCATGGTAAGGGCTTAAAGCTTGATGTCGCCAACCCGGACTCCATTGCTGAAGTCATGAGCCTTGTTAGCGATGAGTTTGGAACTCCAGCTGTGCTGGTCAATAATGCAGGCATTACTCGTGATAATTTGCTGATGCGTATGAAGGACGAAGAATGGGATGATATTATCAATACCAACCTGACTTCCGTGTATCGCATGAGCAAAGCAGTACTGCGCGGCATGATGAAAGCCAAAACAGGCCGTATTATTAATATTTCATCTGTAGTGGGTTCGACAGGTAATGCTGGGCAAGCAAATTACGCCGCTGCAAAAGCCGGAATGGTTGGGTTTACTAAATCTATGGCCAAAGAAGTCGGGTCGCGGAATATCACAGTTAATACAGTATCGCCCGGATTCATTGATACCGATATGACCAGAGAGCTGGGCGATGATATTAAAAATACATTGCTGGCATCTATTCCTCTGTCCCGTTTGGGTAAAGCGGAAGAAATCGCGCATACGGTTTCATTTCTGGCATCTGACGGCGCAGCCTATATCACTGGTGAAAATATTCATGTAAATGGCGGCATGTTCATGCCTTAATATTGTGATATTCTCGCAATATAAAGTATAATCCCCCCGCCGTCTGGAATTTCCGGAGACGGGATTTCAAATAAAATTAATAACAATACTATTGTAGGTCTCAGATTAGATACTGAGAAACTTACATTGTTTGAGGACAATAAATATGAGTAACATTGAAGAACGAGTAAAAAAGATTGTTGCAGAACAATTGGGTGTTAAAGAAGATATCGCAACTGATGCTTCATTTGTAGATGATCTTGGTGCTGATTCTCTTGATACAGTTGAACTCGTCATGGCTCTTGAAGAAGAATTCGAATGCGAAATTCCAGACGATGAAGCTGAAAAAATAACAACTGTTCAGCAAGCTATCGATTACGTAGTAAAAAACGCTTAAAACTAATCTTTAGTTGATGAACTTATAGGTTGGGTTACGGACTGCATGGATGCAGAAGGTACGACTTCACGGATGGAGGAGGTAGGCAGAAAACCGCTCCTGCGTAAGCTGCATTGACCTCCAAGGATGGAGGAAATGCCGCAAGATTGCCGGGAGCAATCGCGGCCGCCACTTCCCTGTGGTTTAGCAATGCAGGAGCATTTGTTGACGGCTGCATGTATGCAGAAAGGCAAGGCACAAAGTAACTGCCAAACGTAGCGTAACCCATACTTAGTGCTTCGGCGTTTTATGACGATGCACTTTCGGCCTATATGACTAAATTCTTTACTCCCTCCTTTATTTTTCTTACGGTAAATCACATTGAGCAAACGTCGAGTTGTAATAACTGGATTAGGCGCAATCACGCCTTTAGCTAACACGGTCTCAGAAACATGGGATGGTATTATTAATGGTAAAAGCGGCATAAGCCCAATTGATTCCTTCGATATTTCTCCTTTCGCGACCACCTTTGGAGGCGTAATAAGAAATTTTGATATTAGCCAGTATATTCCCGAAAAAGATGCCAAGCGGATGGACGGTTTCATCCATTACGGCATTGCAGCGGGCTGCCAAGCCATTGAAGATTCAGGGATTGAAGTAACCGAGGCTAATGCCGAGCGTGTTGGTGTTGCTATCGGATCGGGTATAGGCGGAATTACCGGTATTGAAGAGTGCTATGCACTTTATGATAAAAGCGGCCCACGCCGTATCTCGCCGTTTTTTGTTCCCGGCAATATTATCAACATGATTTCAGGCAACCTTTCGATCAAATACGGATTAAAAGGTCCGAATTACGCCATTGTTACCGCCTGTTCCACAGGCACGCACAATATTGGCGATGCTGCGCGCTTAATTAAATACGGCGACGCTGATGTAATGATTGCAGGCGGCGCTGAACGTTGCACAACCTCGCCGACAGCGATGGGCGGTTTTGCTTCGGCAAAAGCCTTATCTCGCCGCAATGATGATCCGCAAGCTGCCAGTCGGCCTTGGGATAAAGACCGAGACGGCTTTGTGCTCAGCGATGGCGCCGGTGTTGTGGTTCTTGAAGAACTGGAACATGCCAAAGCACGAGGCGCAAAAATATATGCTGAACTGGTAGGTTTTGGTATGAGCGGTGACGCTTATCACATGACTACGCCTTCAGTCGGTGGAGAAGGCGCAGCACGTTGTATGAAAAATGCACTGCGTGATGCGGGATTAAATGCCGATGCGGTTAATTATATCAACGCTCACGGAACATCAACACCAGCCGGTGATGTGGGTGAAACTCAGGCGATGAAAGCCGCGTTAGGCGATCACGCCTATAAAGTTGCCGTCAGCTCAACAAAGTCCATGATTGGCCATTTATTGGGTGCAGCTGGTGGTATTGAAGCCGTACTGACCGCATTAAGCATCAAAAATCAAATTGCTCCGCCAACTATCAATCTGGACAATCAAGATCCGGAATGTGATTTGGATTTCGTGCCAAACACCGCCAGAAATATGAAAATTGATGTGGCAATGTCCAATTCCTTTGGTTTTGGCGGCACTAATGGTTCATTGGTTTTTAAACGGTATGAGTAATAGTTTTCAGTAACTTATCGCAAAACTGAAAGCTGTGAATCAAAAAAATGATTCTCATCAATGGTGAAAGCAAGGAGCTTATCGAAATATCGGATCGCGGTCTTCAATACGGCGACGGACTTTTTGAAACCATTGAAGTCAGAGATGGGCAAGCTGTTTTTCTAGAACGTCATTTGCAACGGCTGAATGCTGGCTGCCAACGACTTCATATTCCTTTCCCAGAGATAGAAGTATTACGCTTTGAAGCTGGAGAGCTTTGCCGCCGATGGCTCGACGGCGCTCACCCTGTACGAGCGGTGCTTAAAATCATAGTCACGCGTGGCTCGGGCGGGCGAGGTTATCGCCAACCCGATGTCATTCATCCAACTCGCATATTAAGTCTTCATCTCTATCCTGACTATCCGAGAATATATCGGGAGCAGGGTATAGTCGTCCGCATTTGCACAACCCGTTTAGGCTTGAGTCCTGCTTTAGCAGGCATCAAGCATCTGAACCGGCTTGAGCAGGTTCTGGCTAGAGCCGAATGGAATGACGCCTCTATTCAGGAAGGGCTTATGCTCGATGTCAACGATCATGTTATTGAAGGAACAATGACAAACCTGTTCTACGTTAAAAATAACAGTCTTTATACGGCAGTTCTGTCTCAGTCAGGCGTTGCCGGCATTATGCGCGGCATTATTATGACGATCTCAGTTGGTCAAGGTCTTTCGGTAACGGAACATACGTTTACGAAAAATGAGTTGTTATCGGCTGACGAAGTATTCGTTTGTAATTCAATTATTGGCATCTGGCCCGTCAATCAAATTGACACTACGTATTTTTCGGTTGGCCCGATAACCAGGAATATTCAAAGCCAGCTGGACAGGTTTATCAATGACAACTGCATGGATGCAGGAGATACAGCGCTTGAAGTAGTCTCTATAGATGACGCACCGAGCGGCTGCCGAGGCACTCAATAATGAATCACAAGATCATTGGTTTCACCTTGCTGGTGCTAAGCTTTGCAACTGGCTGGATGTGGATGGATTATCAACAAGCGTTACATCACCCTGCGCTGATTGATAAAATCGCTTATATAGAAATTGAAAAAGGCGACTCGCTTGACCTCATTAGCGATAAACTGGTAGCTCAAAACCTGAATGTTAAGCCCTTTTGGTTTAAGGCTATCGCCTTTCAGGATAATGCATTCAAAAAACTTAAAACAGGGGAGTACGAGTTAACTTCCGGCATAACTATACCCCAAATATTAGCCTTATTCGTTCAGGGAAAAACCAAGCAACATACTATTACTTTTCCGGAAGGCTGGAGCTTTAAAGAAATACTGCAAGAAATTGACAGAAACCCTAATCTAGAGCACACGTTGAATAGCGTTGATTTTGGTAGCTTAATGGCCAAATTCAATTCTGACAGGAAGTCGCCCGAAGGTTTGTTTTTTCCTGACACTTATTTTTTTGAAAAACATACATCCGATGTATCTTTATTAAAGAGGGCCTATGAAAGGATGCAGCAGGTATTACAACAGGAGTGGCTCACTAAAGCGGAAGGCCTGCCGTTTAAAACGGCTTATGAAGCTTTGATTCTCGCTTCGATTGTCGAAAAAGAAACCGGGGCGGCCGCCGAAAGACCTGTCATCGCCGGCGTATTTATTCGAAGATTAGAACAAAATATGTTGTTGCAAACCGATCCTACCGTCATTTACGGCATGGGCGAAAGCTATCAGGGCGATATTAAATCGCAAGATTTAACCACGGCCACGCCATATAATACTTATATTATCAGCGGCTTACCGCCAACGCCGATTGCCATGCCGGGACGCGATGCGCTTTATGCCGTTCTGCATCCTGATAAAGGAGATAGTCTTTATTTTGTAGCCCGTGGTGATGGCACTCATGTGTTTTCGGCGACTTTGAAAGACCATACAGCGGCTGTTGACAAATTTCAAAGGAACAAGAAATGATCAGAGGGAAGTTTATTACACTGGAGGGCGTTGAAGGGGTTGGCAAGACTACCAATCTGGCGTTTATAAAAGACTACTTAGAGCGGCACAATATTTCTGTCGTTGTGACGCGCGAACCGGGCGGCACCAAACTTGCCGAAAAAATACGCCAATTATTGCTGGACAAAAAAAGCGAGGCCATTTCGGAACAGGCTGAGTTATTGATGATGTTTGCGGCAAGAGCCCAGCATATCAAGCACGTCATTGAGCCGGCTTTGGCGCAAGGAAAATGGGTGCTTTGCGATCGCTTTACCGATGCTACGTACGCTTACCAGGGCGGCGGCCGAGGCATGAAAATCAGCACTATCAAACAGCTGGAAGATTTAGTGCAAGGCACATTAAGGCCTGATTTAACTTTTCTGTTGGATGCGCCGGTTGAGATAGGTATGGCGCGAGTCAGAGAACGCGGAGCGCTTGATCGTTTTGAGTTGGAAAAAATCAGTTTTTTTGAAAACGTTCGGCGAGCTTACTTGTTGCAAGCCGAATTAAATCCCGAACGCATTAAACTGATAAAAGCCAATCAAGCATTAATCGATGTGCAAAGAGCCATCACCGATGTTATTCGTACAACGCTCGGTTTGTGCACCTTGAACACCCCAACATCTTCCAGGCCTGGAATCGTAAAATGACCGCGCCCAGCCAATTGTTGCCTTGGCAACAGCAACAGTGGAAGCATCTTTGCAGTTACATCGAGCAAAAACGCATTCCCCAGGCCTTACTCATTACCGGCAATAAAGGCTTGGGCAAACAGCAGTTGGCTAGCCAATTTGCCAGTGCTTTGCTTTGCGCAGCACCGCAAGTTAACGGTATGGCTTGCGGCTTTTGCAGCAGCTGTTTATTGGTTAATGCCGAAACTCATCCAGACTTTATTCAGGTACAGCCTGAGGAACCCGGCAAAGGCATCACTATCGGACAGATACGCAGCCTGATTACCCGGTTAACCCTAAAACCGCAGTTTGAGACTATTCGCGTTGTCATTATTAACCCGGCAGACAAGATGAACAATGCTGCGGCCAATGCATTCTTGAAATGTCTTGAAGAGCCGACCGAACGAACTACTATTTTGTTAATTACCGATAAGCCGTCCAAATTACCGGCGACTATTATTAGCCGTTGCCAGAAACTGGCCATCGCCTCACCAGATAAACAAATTGTGGCTGACTGGTTGACCGAGATTTTGCCATGCGATGCAACAGATAAGAAACTGTACGGCAACATCTCTTTAGCGCAGGGCGCGCCATTGCTAGCACTGGAGTATGCTAATGATGAGACATTAACGTTACGTAATGAATGTTTCAAGAAATGGATGGCCATAGCAAAACGGCATGAATCTCCGGTCATTGTTGCTGAAGATTGGCACAAGCAATCGGCATCGCCGTTGATGTTCTGGGTGACATCCTGGATGATCGACTTGATTAAATGTTTTTATCATTCCGAAGCTGAAAATTTATATAACCCGGACTTAAAGGAACAGTTGCAAGAACTGTCCCAGCAGCTAGAATTAAAAGCAGTTTATAAGCTGTATGATTTATTGTTGGCGGGACGACAACGATTGGATACGCAAATAAACAAGCAATTATTATTCGAAGAAATTCTAATACAATGGCACGAACTTAACTGGAGTAAATGACCATGGCAGATGCAGCGCCTGGACAAGGCATATTGTCCCTTTCAATTAAAGATAAAAACTCCTTGTACGCAGCTTATATGCCTTATGTGATCAATGGCGGCTTATTTATTCCGACCGAGCGTAAATATGAAATGGGGCAGGAAGTCTTTATGCTGCTCAATTTAATGGATGAAACCGAACGCTTACCGATAGCCGGGAAAATTATCTGGATCACTCCGCCCGGTTCGGAAGGCATCAGAGTCAGTGGTGTGGGCGTACAGTTTAGCAACCAGGACGGCGGCATATCGCGCAACAAAATAGAAAACTATCTGGCCGGCTCATTGGATAATGATCGCTCGACGCATACTATGTAAACACGATAAAAGGCTAAAGGCGCAAGGCTAAGGCGGTTGTTGATGCCCAGGTTTTTTCGCCTTTAGCCCTTAACCTTTCGCCTGCTTTTATAAAACTTTCATGCTAATAGATTCCCATTGCCATCTGGATCGTATTGATCTGGCACCTTATAAAAATGATTTTGCCTGTTTCATGAATGAAGCGGCAAATAGCCAAATTGAGCGCATGTTATGTATTGCGATAGATTTGGAATCTTATCCGGCCATGCTGGAATTGGTCGCTCCTTATCCGCAAATATCCGTGACCGTGGGTGTGCATCCCAATAGCCAGGACGGTCAAGACCCCAGTGCCGAAGAGCTGATCAGTTTAGGCCAATCCGACAAAGTCATCGGCATCGGTGAGACAGGTTTGGATTATTTCCGTAGCGAGGGTGATTTAAGCTGGCAACACCAGCGTTTCAGAAACCATATTAACGCTGCTAAAGCGTTGAAGAAACCGCTGATTATCCATACTCGCGAAGCCAAGCATGACACGCTACGCATACTGAAAGAAGAGGGTGCGGGTGAAATTGGAGGGATCATCCATTGCTTTACCGAAGACTGGGAGTTTGCCCAAAAAGCCTTGGATTTGAATTTTTATATTTCTTTCTCCGGCATAGTGACATTTAACAGCGCCAAGGAAATTCAGGAAGTCGCCAAAAAAGTGCCTGTCGATCGCTTCCTTATCGAAACCGATTCACCGTATCTGGCACCCGTACCGTTCCGTGGTAAACCTAATTATCCGACTTATGTACGTTATGTTGCAGAAAAACTGGCGCTGTTGCGGGGAACGACAGTGAACAAAATTGCAGAGTCATCGACTGAAAACTTTTATCGATTATTCAAAATTGCTTAGCTTGAGATTGCTGCTTCCTGAAGGGCAGAGTAAAAGGCAAGGTTCATTTTCAACCGCTCTCATTGGGGAATGTCAGGCAGTGGTCCTCTTTTTTAAGTTGGTGAGGTGATGAACAAGCCGTGTGATCAGCAAATATGCCTGTGGATAAAAAAGACCCGCTTTGACACGCCTTCCGTGGCATGCCGAAAGCCGAAAATTGCAAACCCATAAAATTCATGAATTTTATGGGTTTGTGGTTTGGGAGTCTCTACGAGCGGTGCACCCAATCCGCTCCTAAAGTCCCTTGCAGATCTTGCAGATAAGCCGGGCTGTTGACTTCATCCAACATGCGCTCAGCGGCTTCGAGCTTTTGGTTTAATTCATTGCGATTGGTCGGATCATTGTGTTCTATTTTACTCAATTGCTGCTGAATATAAGTTTTGTGTTGTTGCCACAGCTCACTGTCGCGTTGCTGCTTGATCTCAAGGCGTTGTTGATACCAGTCGCTTTGCAGCAAGTAGTCGCGAGTGAACATCTCGCGAATAGTCGGGTCACTGATGGATTTGCCTTCATACTGGCCGTCGGCCATGATGTGTAGCAACGCTTTCAGCGGCGGACAGGCATCATTAATGGAACCGTCCTGAAAATACAGTTGCGCGACCCGTTGCTGCGCTTCATAGACATTGTCGATGCCGTCTACATAACTGGCCAGATCCTGGGTTTCAGGCTTCAACATGGCGTCATCGAATACCGCGGTTGGGTAATCGAACACTTTGCCGAAATTGGTATGCACGAACCGTTCGGTAATACGATAGCCCAAGCGGCTTTGGAAGACGGTGCGGCCCTCGTATTCAAAATCCTCCAGTTTTTCCAGCTGTCCTTTTTCAATCAGGTACTGCGGATCGCGCTGAGTCACCGGCAGGCGTGACCAGATTTCGGGAATCAGCAAGCTAATATCATGATCGATCCGGCGCTTGGAGCCGATGAAACCTGCCGCCGTCGAAAAGCCGTCATAACCGCACAGAATAAATGAAACCAGCGCGGTGTTCAGGTCGGCGGTGGCCGACACGGCATTGAACGGGCCTTTGGTTAATGCGCCTTCGGAACCAGCGCCGGTAGTCGATGGCGATTTTCCGGTCAGGCTGCAAATAAAATCCATGAACAGCTCAGGCAATTCCTGGTAATGGATCGGGTTATAAATAGCCAGCGGACGGATGCCTGACTCAAGGTCGGCGGGGTTGTTGCGCCGTCCGGTCAGCACTTCGTTAACCGGAAAATAAACGGTCTGGTCGGCATTAAGTCCCCGAGCCAAGCGGGTGGACAGTTCCGCGATATAGCGCATTTTGGGGTTGGCTATATCAGGGCGAAGTTGCAGGTAGCGGACGTTTTGACTGGGCTTTCCGTCAACCAGACGAGGATGCGCCGAGGATACGAAGTATTCGCCTTCTTTGCAGATTACGGCTTGATGAATGACGTTCCGCATCGGCTTGCTGAACTCGTCGAAATGAATAACATCTTCGATGAATTCGCGCGCGTCTTTTGCAGTCAGTGGCTGAAAATTGGAAATGAAATTGTCGGTGCGCGAAAAGTCCAGCTCGGTTTGTAAATCGGTGCCTCGATTTATGGCATCGTCGGGCCGCTGAAAGAAGCTTTGCTCGCAGTTTTCGACTAATTTGACGCTAGGGTTTTTATAATCGGGATTGAGCCCGGTCAGGTAGCGCACCGGTACGACCGTGGATGCGGAAATGTCGTCTTCCAACTGGACCTTGGCCGAGGCGATAAAATCCTGGCGCAGTTTGAACACTCGCCATGCGCCATTTTCGTCAAAGCCGACACGCAGGTAACTGGCGATCAGTTTGCGGCCTTGGAACTTCAGCTCGTTGCCGGGATGGCTGTTAACCATGTCGACGGAGAAATGTTTCTTCCAGTCTTGTCCCCATTCTTCTTTGTAAAAGCGTTTAATCATCAGTGCTACAGCCAGGATATGCTGGGGTATTGTCGCCAGCCACTGGTTGTGGGTATCGGAAAATTCGGTTTCAGACGGCGTCAGCAGTTTGATGACCGAACCGAGAGTGCGTTCATTGCTCAGTAGGGGGCGTTGGTCGAGGCCTCGCAAGGACGGGTCGCGAAAGCGGGTGGAATAATCGTGATTAAATATCGTAGTGACTATATCCATGTCTTTATCGAAATTATCGACAAACACAGGACCGGAAATAATGGCTCCCGCAATCGATTTGGATATTTCAGACTTGCCGCCGCCGGATACCGTGCTCGGCTTATGGCAGAAAGTGCCTTCCTGATGAGTGCCGATCAAGCGCCAGCTTGGCGCAGTAGGGTGGCGCTCCATGTGGATTTTAAAGCCGTTGGAATAGACATAGGTATAGCCGAACAGTAATTTAAGCGTTTGTGTCTGCCGATTATGCGTCCAGCTGATTTGCTGTTGCTGGATGTTGAACTTTGCACTGTTGGGGATATAAATGATGTCCGGATAGTTCTTGTCGACAGCATAGCCTTCGTCTTTAGTTTCAATGACCGACGATAGTTGCCGGCAGACTTTGTCAAAAGAATAATGCTCGCTGATATAGGAGGTATGAGGCAAAAAGATTTCACCGAGAATAACTCTCGGGAAAGCCAGCGCGCCCCCGGAGTGCTCTTCTTCAGCGCCGCCGAAGAGGTTGGCTGAATAGCTGATATGGGATTTGATTTCCTTTTTGCTGTAGCCGAAATAGTTATCGGCGATGATGGTGACAATAACCCCCTTCATGTTGCGGCACACCAGTTTAAACGGCTGGCCGTTATTGTACAGCTCATCCGCATTTTGCCAGCACATACCGTCTTTGCGCTGGCGCTCGCTGGCGTCGTCGTAATGCGGCAGGCCGAGGTCTTTTTTCCGGCAATGGACCAGATGCGAGGCCAGGATGATACAGCCGGTATGGCCGGTCCAGTGGTCAATATCCAACGCGGCATCGTTCTCAGGCAGGAACGGGTCTCCGGCATTGCCGAAAATGGATTCGACAAAATCCAGGTTGGCGACCAGTCCGCCGGGTGCAAAGAACCGTATTTCCATGGTTTTGACCGGCATTGAAGCAGAAACTTCCGGGCATACGATAGGTCTGAGCAATGATGATACCCAGAGTTTAGCAGTGTTTGTCTGGCCGCTGGTAAAAGGTAGGGATAAAAGGTCGTCGGGAGGCGTCAAAGCTGCATGGAGCAGAGCCGCATAAGCTTGAACGGGTACCTCGCTTTTATCCGCAGGAACCGGAAGGCCGCCGGCGGCAATGTGAAACACGCCTTTAGTGGTGCGCCGGTCATTTTTCGGGTTATGCAGCACGCCTTGCTGTATCCGGTAGGAATCGATATAAGCCGAATGGAACTCGTTGTGCTGAAAAGGCAGGGAGAGTTCCCGTGCCAGTCCTTTTTGCTCCAGCACAAAGGTTTCTCCCGGTAAGCGAATCGGAGCATCTATGCCGTTTTCAGCCAGATAATTGTTAAGAAAATCCTGTATCCGCTGGTCAGCCGGACAACGGTACTTGGCCAGCGCCAGCAAGCGGCGTTGCTGGGAGTAGGTTTTTAACAAGCCGCCGGCAATCTTGAGGTATTGCGGGTCGTTTTCCACTTCGCAAGTCGGCTGCCCCAGTGCCGCAAGTTGCAGATTAATGTGCTGTAATTGTTCCAGTCGATTCGGGGCGGATGATTTATTATTGTTATGTAAGTTCATTCGTGTGGATTCCGGCGGTCGTGGTTTGCCGATAAGGCTAATGTTTATAAGGATGGTTATTTAAAAAAAATTGGTCAAGAAAATGAATGGCATTGTAACAGTTACTCATGAATAAAAAGCTTCAAACTTTGCAATAAAACTATTTAGCTGATCGCCGGGCAAGTGATTGATGCCCGCCGCCGCTTTGCGTCCGCCGCCGGTTGGAAAAGCCGAGCATAACTCGTCGGCACCGGTTTTATTGCATAGCGGGGCTCTAACGCTAACTTGGTAATCTTGGTCTTTGCTATGAGTGATGACTGCATGCGCTCTGGTTGGATCATGGTTGGCTAAAAAATTCCCGAAAACGCCGTTAACACGTCTTGCCCAGGTGGTGTCAGGCAGGATGTATACGGCGACTGCGCCGCTCTGGTGTTCCGGGATGAGGTGTTGGGCATTGGCCATGTCTTCTTGATAACCCTGTTTCAGCTGCATAAAAAGATCGTGTTTGCCGCTAATAAAGTCAAAAGGGGATTGGAAACCAGCCATTTCCCGATACAGTCTATCCGGGGCGAAATGCAGGTCATCGATACAGTTGCCGTAAGCGTTGTAGTTGATGTAGATGCCCAGGTCTTTCAAGGTTTCGAGTTCTGTTCGGCTTAGATTCAGGGACGCGGCCAGTTGCTCTGCGCTATGGTTTAAATTGTCGCCAAAGGCCCCCGTTATTGCCCATAGCGGGTATTTTCCGTTCAGGTGTTGGTTGATCAGCAGGCTGGTACAGATGGCACTGTCGGTGTTAATCAGGGTTTTTAGATGAGGGTGTTTGGGGATGTCGCCGGGCTGGTGGTGATCCACATAAAAAATATAGGCTCCCTGGCTTAAAAATTCATTAACCCGGGCGCTGTTTTTTTGCAGGGAAATATCCAGTACCGTGAGCTGGTCGCCGGCGGTGACAGTAAGTTTCTCCAGTAACTGAATATCGCGTTTAACGCCGGTAATTAGTTTTGAGTCCTGCGGCTGAGCTAGGCGCAGTTGGATCAGTGCACAGATACCGTCGGCATCGCCGTTAAAGACATCGAAATGCATATATTATTCCAGGGATGGCAAGATGTTTTTGGCTCTTAGCAGTGATATGACTTGCTCGACGCTCTGCTCTAAAGTAAGGAGGCTGGTGTCGATTCTCAGTTCCGGGTTTTTGGGTTCTTCATAAGGCGAGGAGATGCCGGTGAAATTATTAATTTCGCCTTGCCGCGCTTTTTTATACAGGCCTTTGACGTCCCGCTGCTCGCAAACCGGCAACGGGCAAAAACAATGAATTTCAATAAAATCGCCCTGAGGCATTAAGTTTCTGGCAATGGCTCGTTCCATCTTGAATGGCGAGATAAACGCGGTAAGTGTTATCACGCCCGCTTCCAGCAACAGTTTGGCGGTTTCGCTAATACGGCGGATGTTTTCCTTACGGTCTGCATCGCCAAAGCCCAGATCGTTACATAAGCCGTGACGTATATTATCGCCATCCAGGACAAAAGTATTTAAGCCGATTTGATGTAGTTGTTCTTCCACGGCATGAGCCAGTGTCGATTTGCCGGAGCCGGATAGGCCGGTAAACCAAAGGACTACTGACCTATGCGCATTTTTTTGTTCGCGCCGTTGCCGGGTTACAGTGGCACGGTGCCATACAATATGGGCGTTATTATTTAGAGGCTTATTCACGAACGATTGAAGATGATTATTTATTCTGTGAGAGTCACGCCGATTTTAACGGTGACTTGCCAATGCGCGATTTTATTGTTTTCTATATGGCCACGGGTTTCGACGACTTCAAACCAGCGCATGTTGTCGTTGGTTTCCCCGGCCTTACTAATAGCATTTTCGATGGCTTCTTGTATGCTGATGGCAGAAGAGCCGGTCAATTCTATTTTTTTATATACGTGGTTGGGCATAATTTTTACCTCTGGTGTGTGTAATAAAAATCCAGTTCTTGCAAACGTTCCGGTGTCCCTATGTCCATCCAGAAACCTTCCATTTTTTGTCCTGAAACCCGGCCGTCGGAGATGGCTTGGCGTAACAAGGGCCCCAGTTTACAAGGTCCTGAGGGTATGTTGTTGAAAAGTTCGGGACGATACAGTCCGATACCGCTGAATGTAAATTGTTCTGTAAGGTTTGCAACGACTAATCCCGACTTATTCAGGCCGAAATCGCCCTCTGGATGATGCGCGGGGTTATCGACCAGAATCAGGTGAGCCAAATCGACAGTCTGGCTTTTGAGTTCGGCGAAAGGAAAGTCCGTGGCTATATCGCCGTTGACTACCAAAAACGCGTCATCGCCTAATAAATGCAGAGCGTTAATAATGCCGCCAGCCGTTTCAAGCGCTTGTTCGCCTTCGGACGAATAGCTGATGATTGCGCCAAACCGGTTGCCGTTGCCCAGTCGCTGTTCTATTTGTAAGCCCAAATGGGCATGATTGATGACTATCTCATTAAAGCCGCTCGCGACCAGTTGTTCAATGGTATGTTCGATCAGGGGCTTGCCGGCGGCCCGAAGCAAAGGCTTGGGGGTGTGGTCGGTTAACGGGCGCATCCTTTCGCCGCGCCCGGCGGCTAAGATCATCGCTTTCATGCTTCGGTTACGCTCAGTACAGGTAGCACCTGCTCTTGCAGGAAAACATTGAATTCGGCAAGCTCAGGATAAGTTTTGCAAACGGCGGTGACGTAGTTCAGGGTGCGCGGTATGTCGGCAAGGTAGTTGGACTTGCCGTCCCGCAAGTGCAAGCGAGAGAAAATGCCGATAGCTTTAAGGTGGCGCTGCATGCCCATCAGGTCAAACCAGCGTTTAAATTGAGCCGAACTGCAATTAACGAGTGCTGCCTGTTGGAGGCGTTCAAAATAATCCAGTTGCCATTGCTCAACCTGCGGCTCAGGCCAAGCTATATAGCAATCGCGCAATAAGGATACCAGGTCATAAGTAATGGGACCGATAACGGCATCCTGAAAATCGATGATTCCCGGCGAGTCGCTGTCTAATACCATCAGGTTTCGGGAGTGATAATCCCGATGGACGAAAGTGCGGGGTTGTTCCAGCGCCGATGCTGTGAGAATGGTGCGGACTGTCTCCCAAACTGGAACGGGAATTTGAATATCCAGTAACTGGGTTAAAAACCATTCGTCAAAAATAGCCAGTTCCCGGTGCAGGAGCGCCTCATCATAGTGGGGCAGTCCAACGTTTTGTACAGGGGCTTGGGTTTGAAGTTTGAATAGGCTGTCAAAAGCACTTCGATATAAATCGTCGGCAGTAATTTCATCAAGTTGATCCAGAAAACACTGGTTACCAAAATCCTCCAACAGTAAAAATCCGTCGGTCAGATTTTGTTGGAAAATAGTCGGGACGTTGATTTGAGACTGCGTTAGTAGCTTGGCGATTCTAATGAAAGGCTCAATGTTTTCTCTGTCCGGCGGGGCGTCCATAACAATAAACTGTTGCCTGCGCGGCTCTGTTTCTCCCTCCATCGGCGTTATATCGTCAGTGCCCAAACAGCTACCTGACGTATTGACTCTAAAATAACGGCGAAAGCTGGCATCACTGGAAGCAGGGGCGCATGCGGTGATAGTGAGCAACAAATCGTTTTCGAGCCAATCGAACATTGATATCGTTCTTAAGTCTTTAGGCATCATGATGTTTAGAGGATAGATTAGTATAATGTAGGCGTAGTAAGGTAAAATTAGCGTCCGGCATTTTATTCGATTTACGATTCACTACGCTACTAAACTTGAAATTACCTATGCGCCGCCGTTTATTACTGTTTTTTTTACCTTCTATCTACACACCCATCAGCAATGCCAATGAATCACTCTGGAATTGTTCGCAGAATAAAGATAGCAAAGAGTGGGTTTGTGTAGGTGAAAAAAAACCTTTGGAGAAAACCAGTACTGACCAGACTCCTGCCAGTCCTGAGCCTGTTAAAAGCGCACCGCCAGTCCCCGCAGAAGCTGTTAAAAGCGTTCCACCGGTTGTAGCAGAGCCTGCCGACTCTATAGAGAATGTCGAACCCCAGGCCGTTCCTACCGAAAAGGCAGAGGTGGAAGTTGATGCGCCCAAGCCTTCGGTCAGCACTAAGACTGATCAAGAGGCAAGGCCAGTCAGCGCGGAGGCTAAACCAATCGCTCAACCTTCAGTTAATTCCAATACAAAAAAACGGCTTCAAACTGAAACGAATCGCCCTGGCTGGACCTGTGATGCCAAGTCTGCAGATAAAAACTGGGATTGTAAGCTGGTCGGTGCTGATCCTAAGGGACAGGCGCGGCCTGTTGAAACAGCTGAATCCGGCATACGTTTACTTACTCCGGCGTTCGATCATAATGAAGAGCTAACCTTTAGCAATCTGAAATCGCAGCTGAAATACGATCCCTGGCAAAATTGCATGACGCCCGGCCAAAGGCCCGGATTTGTACCTGGAAAGAACTTGAGGGATGTATCTCCTCTGGACATCGATTCCGATTATGCGGAAATATATGACAACGAAATCTACAGCTATACCGGAAATGTTGAAATGGTCCGCGCGGATCAACGCTCAGTTTCTAATAAAGCAAGTTACGACACTGTTTCGGGAACCCTGGATTTACAAGGCAGCGTCTATTACAGTGAAGATGAATTGGCGCTGCACAGTGAGTCGGCGACTCTTAATCTGACATCTAATAAAGCAAAGCTGCGGAACTCGCTGTTTATTGCTCCCGCTACGCCACTCAGGGGCAGGGCAAATGCGATTTATCGGGATAGCGGCACTTTGTCCCGATATAAAGATGTGGCTTACACCAGTTGCCGTCCCGGTAACCAGGATTGGGTTGTGCATGCGTCCGAACTCAAGATGAATAAGGCCAGCGGTGAAGGCGCCGCCAGGAATGCCTGGCTTGAGTTTAAAGGCACGCCTGTGTTTTATTCACCTTATCTTTCTTTCCCGATTGATGACAGACGACTTTCAGGTTTCCTTGCGCCTTCTTTCGGTAACACGCAACGAGGCGGGTTTAACCTGACAGTGCCTTATTACTGGAATATAGCACCTAATTATGATGCAACTTTACGGCCGCGATATTTTTCAAATAGGGGGGTCTTATTAGGAGGCAGCTTTCGTTATTTGACAGATATGACGGGTGGGCGTACCGATCTGGAATTTATGCCTAATGATAGTGTTCTCGATAAAGCCCGGTATTTAGGGAGCTTTAAAAACAGCGCTCAATTTACGCCACATATCAGTTCAAACATGGATTTGAACTACGTGTCCGATAAAGATTATTTCCAAGATTTGGGCAATGCACTGAGTACATCGACTTATAGCAGTTTTATATTAAGCCAGGCTAATCTTGGTTATGCAAATGAAGGGGTCTCATTAAGAGGTCATGTTGATAATTATCAATCGATTGACAAAGCGATAACCAATGCGGGGATACCGTATCGGAGACTACCTCAGGTTAATTTGAATTTGAATCATGCATTCGACTTCATGCCGTTGAATACATCAATGGATGCAGAATATGTGTATTTCCATCATGATACTAGTCATAACCCACTCGAGCCTGATCCAAGACCCCTTGGGCAGCGAATGAATGTTAAGCCGTCAGTCAGTTTTCCAATGCAGACTACCAGTGCTTTTTTAACGCCCAAGCTTTCTTTGCAGCATACTGAATATTTGTTAAGCAATCCAGCTGGAGAAGTAGGAGTGCCGCCACCGGATATTCCCTCAAATATATCAAGAACCTTGCCAATTTTTTCTACGGATACCGGTCTTTTTCTGGAAAAGGACGTGAATTTCTCTAATAGAAATTATTTGCATACGATTGAGCCCAGATTATTTTATTTATATATTCCCAAGGCGAATCAGAGCAATATTCCCATATTCGACACCTCGTTCTATGACCCTTCTTTCAGTAGTTTGTTTTTTGAGAACCGTTTTTCCGGCCTGGATAGGCTAGGGGATGCCAATCAGCTAACGGCAGCCGTAACAACACGCCTGGTTGATTCCAAAACCGGTAGGGAAAAGCTAAAGCTCAGTGTGGGCCAGATTGCTTATTTTCAGGATAGAAAGGTTAATTTGGATGTAGGTAATCCCCTACCGCTGAACTATAAAGAACCTTTGCCGGGCTATTTCCCCGATACCGATAAGTTCTCAAACCTGATAGGTGAACTGGGCGCCGGATTGACGGATCATGTCTCGTTAAGTTCAGGGGTGCAGTGGAATCCTCATTTGAATGATGTTGTCAGACACAACGTTGCGCTACATTATATTAATGAGCCGGGTGAGATTGTTAATCTTGGCTACCGATACAGAAAAAACATAATTATTCCGGATGCGTCAGGACAGAGACTTTATGACATTATCAACAGTGACGTTTCCTTTCACTGGCCGGTTTATAACGACTGGTCTGCGGTTGGGCGCTGGACCTATTCATTATTGAATAATTCAACTCAGGAAAGTTTTTTCGGTCTGGAAAAAGAAAATTGTTGCTGGCGTTTTCGTGTTATTGGACGGCGCTGGATTAATAGTTTAGTTCTTAATCAAGATCCAAATATTCCCAGTGCCCTTACTATCGATACGACAGCAACAGGCGTCAGCCAGACGGGTGTATTTTTTCAGATAGAACTTAAGAGTTTGACTGGTGTTGGGGAAAAACTGGACGAGTTTTTTGAGAAGCAAATTTATGGTTATCGGGCACCGAAAGATGATTAAGCAAGAAAACATGAAAAGAACCATAGTAATCGTGCTGCTGTGTAATTTATTGTTCAGCAGCTTCTCAGCAAGCGCTGAAGTTCTCGATACGATTGTCGCGGTGGTTGAAGAGGACGTTATTCTTGAGCGCGAATTGCAAAGAGAAGTCGCCGCTATTGAACAAAGAATACAGCAAAGTAACGCCTCAGCTCCGCCTATCTATGTGCTGCGGAAGCAAGTACTGGAGAAAATGATCATTGATAAACTCCAGCGGCAGTTAGCGGAAAAAGCCGGGATTAATGTCAGTGAAGAAATGCTCAATAGTTCGGCCGCAGATATAGCCCGAAGAAACAATATGGATCTTGAGCAATTCAGGTCGGAATTGGAGGCGCAGGGCATTAGCTATCAAAGCTTTTTGGATAATATACGCAATGAGATCGTTATTAACCAATTACGCGGTAGAGAGATAGGTGGACGTATCAAGGTGACCGACCGGGAGGTTGAACACTATATGGAAACGCAAGATAAAATCGGCGAAGAGGCTACGCAGTATCATTTGGGGCATATATTGATTGCGGTTAAGGAAGGCGCATCATCGACAGAAATACAAAAAGCAATGAGTAAAGCCGATGATCTTGTCATGAAACTGCGAAATGGACAGGATTTTACTCAAACAGCAATCAGTGATTCAGATGATGAGAATGCCCTAAAGGGCGGAGATTTGGGCTGGCGTCCCACGAGCGCAATACCCACCTTGTTTGTTAATGTCATTACTCAAATGAAACAGGGTGATGTGTCTGACCCCATACGCAGTCCGAGTGGTTTTCATATTATCAAGATGTTAGAGCTGAAAGGTATGGATAATCACATGATTGTTAAAACTAAAGTTCGGCATATCTTAATAAAAACCAACGAATTGGTTGACGATGCCGAAGCAAAAAAACGTCTGTATGCATTAAAGGCCCGTATTGCCGATGGTGATGATTTTGCTGCACTGGCGCGGGCACACTCCGATGACAAAGGTTCGGCATTAAAAGGCGGTTCGCTTGATTGGGTAGGGCCTGGCGATTTGGTTAAGCCGTTTGAAGACGCTATGACAAAATTGGGCATTAATGAAATCAGTGAGCCTGTACAAACACAGTTTGGCTGGCACGTTATTCAGGTTTTGGGCCGGGAAAATAAGGACGACAGTAGCGAATTCAAAAAGAACTTGGTCAGAGAGGCTATTCGTAAGCGAAAGATCGAAGAAGAAACGGAACTCTGGATGCGTAGGTTGCGAGACGAAGCTTTTGTGGAAATTTATCAGGATCGACTTTGAAACAGCGCGGCGTGGTTAGTTCTTCCGTATATGAATGATCAGCAATAAAAATTTGGATTGCATGGATACAGAAGGTATGGCACTAATGAGGGGGAAGGCAGAGCAGCGCAGGAAACAGTTGCCCAAGACGCCAAAAACAAGTGCTTTGGGCAACTCGGAAGCAGTTATTGCGCCCCCGAACATTAAAATGGTTCGCTATCGGTTGGACGTAGGAAGCAAGCACCAAGTAACATCGGAAGATCTTAAAAAAATCTTGATCGATGAGTCTGGAGTCGACAAAAACAATATTAACAATCTTAATATTCAGGGCGATTACACGCTTGTAGAACTGCCCGATGAAATGCCTCAGGATATTTTTCTGCATTTAAAATCGGTTGAAATTAAACAGCGGAAACTGGATATAAAACGGGTAAAAGCACGCAACAAAAGACGTAACAATTATGGTCGACGTGGAAGAAAGCGTTCCTCTCAATCTAACGGAGGCTCTGATCAAACCCAGGGCAGTTAATCAGAGCTAATAAATATCAAGATTAACCCCCGACGTAAGGATTACTGCGCATTTCATCTTCAAATGTAGACATCGGGCCGTGGCCCGGAATAAAAATAAATTGCCCACCCAAAGTCCATAAATTATTTTTAATCGAATTAATCAAGGTATTGAAATCTCCTTTTGGCAAATCGGTTCGGCCAATGGATCCTTTAAACAGCACATCGCCGACTATGGCCAGTTTTGTTTTGCGATGAACAAAAACCACATGCCCCGGTGTATGGCCGGGGCAGTGAAAGACTTCCAGTATTTCCTCTCCAACTTTAACAATATCACCCTGATTTAACCATCGGGACGGTGTAAATGATTCGCAGGCGGGGAAACGAAAAGTACGGCATTGCTCAGGAATGGCGTCAATCCAGAATTGGTCGTCTTGATGAGGGCCTATAACCGGGATCGAAAGCAAGGCGGCCAGTTCCGCCGTAGCACCGATGTGATCAAGATGTCCATGGGTGATCAGAATGGATTCGGGTACTACTTTTTCCCGAGCAATGGCTTTAAGAATCAGATCGATATCGCCCCCGGGATCAACAATGGCGGCTTTATGAGTTTTTTCGCAAAACAGCAAAGAACAATTCTGCTGGTAAGAAGTAACGGGAATAATACGAAATTGCATGGCTAAATAAAGACAAAAATTCAAATTTTATCATTAAAAAATCACCGCTAACCGTAAAACGAATGTTTTACGGTATGTTAATAACTGCTCGTTTTACACTATGACAAACAACATCCAATATATAAATACCCCAGATCAGCTGACTGAATTATGTGAACAGATTAAGAAAGAACCCTGGTTGGCTCTTGATACGGAGTTTTTACGGGAAAAAACGTATTACCCAAAGTTTTGTCTGCTGCAAATAGCCACGCCGGAATGGGTAGCCTGCATTGACCCCATAGCCCTGCCATCGTTGGATATGCTTTTTGATGCCATCTATAGCCCATCTATCGTAAAAGTATTTCACTCTTGCCGGCAGGACTTGGAGATATTTTTCCAGCTGACAGGAAAAGTGCCCGAGCCGCTTTTTGATACTCAAATCGCCGCGCCATTGTTGGGTTTTCAGGAGAATCCGGGCTATGCAATGCTGGTTTCCAGTCTGTTAAATGTCAATTTAAACAAAGCGCATACTCGGGCCGACTGGAGCAAACGGCCGCTGATTACTGCGGAAATCCAATATGCTGCGGATGATGTGATTTATCTATGCAAGATTTATCAAATGATGTTGCAGAAGCTAGCCGAACTGGGTCGGATCGATTGGCTTGAGCGCGATTTTGCCGAACTGGCAAATCCGGAAATTTATCAGGTCAGGCCTGAAAAAGCGTGGTTGAAAATAAAAGGCAAAAACAAGCTGACCGGCAGGCAATTATCAATCGTGCAAGCGTTGGCCGAATGGCGGGAAAGAACCGCACAGACTGAAGATCGTCCCAAAAGCTGGCTGCTGCGTGATGAATTGCTGTTCGATATAGCCAAGCTGCAACCGGAAACAGCGATTGAATTAGTCAATGTTCGCGGCATTAACGAGCGCGTGGTTAACCGTTATGGTGCGGAGTTATGCCAGCTAATTACGGCTGCCAAAAATCGCGCGCCGCTACCTTTGAATGAAACAGGCCGACCTGCTAAAAAAACTCAGCAGCAGGAAGCGATACTGGATATTTTAACGGCACTGGTCAGAATTCGCGCTGAAGAAAACTTGTTAAATCCGGCTATTCTTGCGACACGCAAGGATTTGGAAGTGCTGTTGTTCAATGACGATGACGAGTGCCCGTTGCTGCACGGCTGGCGTTTTGAAATGGCCGGCAGGGAATTGGTCGGCTTGTTAAAAGGGGAATTGCTGCTCGGGATTCAAGCTGACCGATTGGCTATTATTGAAAATAAATCCCCGGTGTAAACACTGTTTCGAGAATGCATCGTATTTAAGCAGAACACTCTGTTTTAAGGATAACCATCACAGGTCGTTGATTACGATAAAAAAAGCGCATAATTAAAAGCGGCAATTGTTGGCGGTGTTTTTCTGATATTGTATTTTAAGTTGGCAAGGCTGATGCTTGCAGCGGCCGGTTGTCATATAATGCGCGTTTTAATTTTTATGTTCCCATAAGGAAAAGCTAATATGAAAAAAATTATTTTGTTTGTTTCGGCCTTACTGGTCTTGTTTGCCTCAGTAGCCAATGCTCACGGTCCTGTGCGTCAAAAAGCCGAAGAAAAAATCACCATTGATGCACCTGCTGCAAAAGTTTGGGAGATTATTAAGAACTACGGCGATATGTCTTGGCATCCCGGTATTATGAGTACCACAGTTAAAGGCGATAACACCAAAGGTGCGGTTCGCGTTTTAACCTTGAAAGATGGCGGCACAATTACCGAAGAATTGAAAAAGTACGACGAAGCTAAAATGTCTTACGCTTACAAAATCACTGACATGAGCTCATCTAAAACGATTACTCATGCCGGTGCTGAAGAAAAAGTCCCTGCGTTACCTGTCAATGATTACGCAGCAAGCATTGAATTAGCCGATAAAGGCGGTAAAACCGAAGTAATCTGGAAAGCAGGCTACTACCGCGCTTACATGAACAACAATCCACCGGAAGAAATGAACGAAGAAGCCGCAAATACAGCAGTAAAAGCTGTTTTGGAAACTGGCTTACTTAACCTGAAAAAACTGGCTGAAAAGTAAGGTTTAGCAAATGTTCCTTGTGAACTATCGCCGCACCAGCTCACGGATGGTGCGTGGCATACACACCATCCTTGGCGATCGCCACGCCAGCTCCCGGCTGGCTAGTGGCATACACACCATCCTTGGCGATAAAGCTGTAGCGATTTTCATCGCTACAGCCTTTTTGTCGACACCGCTTGCGGCCCAGCCGACTGCTTATATCAGCAATCAATTGGACGATAGCGTCTCTGTTATCGATACGGCAACAGGCAGTGTCGTCGAGACCATTGCCGTACCCGGCAAACCGGCCGGAGTTGCGGTTGCACCTGACGGCAATAAAGTTTATGTCAGTACGCCGGAAGCCAAAGGTTTCGCCGTTGTCGATACAAAAAAACACGAAGTCATCGCCAAGGTCACTGTCAATGACGGCACATTAGGTATTGCTGTGGCGCCTGACGGCAAGCGGATTTATGCGGCGGACTGGTATAAGAATACCGTCTCGGCGATCGATGCGGACAGCCTACAGATCATTAAAACAGTCGGTGTCGGAGAATCTCCGTCCGGCTTGGTTGTCAGTCCTGATAATCGCTGGTTATATGTCGCCAACCGGATCAGTAACTCAGTTTCCAAAATCGACCTGAACACATTGACGGTAAAACAAACCGCTCAGGTTGGCACCCATCCGTTCGGGCTCACCATTGATGGCCGAGGCGAGCGCATTTATGTTGCCAACGTAAAAAGCGATGATGTCACGGTTGTCGAAACAGCAAGAATGAAGCCCATTGCTACCGTAAAGGTCAATATGTTGCCTTATGCCACAGCGCTGGCACTTAACGACAGCCGCCTGTTGGTGACCAACCAGGATGACGGCTCGGTTTCTGTAATCGACACCGAAACCCTAAAGGAAATCGCCCTGATTACCGTCGGCACCAAACCCGAAGGCATCAGCACTCATCCGGATGATCGGCATGTCTACGTGGCAAACTGGTTTGACGGCAATGTTTCCGTGATTGATGCCCGAACCCTGAAAGTGACAGATACCATTAAAACCGGCGAAGGCAGCCGTGCTTTTGGGCAGTTCATGGGCAAATAGCAACAAGTAATTTATAGTCAAATAGCATGGATAGGTTTTACTATGCTATTTGAGCAATCCCGCTTTATTTAGCATTGTTAATGCACAACGCATCAAAGCCTCCTCATAAAAATGTCGTCACCGAAACAATCTATCGCCGCTCTTCCTTATTTTCCGGACAGTGCGGAACTATTTTCCGCCTATGCGGATAAAGCTTGGGCTGTTTTTCTGGATAGCGGCTTCCCCACCAGCACTCAGGGCCGATACGATATTATTGCGGCTGAGCCGGTATGTACTTTGGTCACGCATGGCGAAATCACCGAGATAACCTGCAACGGCGTGACTGCCCAATCAACTGAAAACCCGTTCGATTTGGTCAAACAGCAGCTTTGCCGGTTCCCAGGCTTAAAGCTGGATAAAGATTTGCCTTTCAACGGCGGAGCCATCGGCTATTTTTCCTATGATTTGGCCCGTCGGCTGGAAGCGCTACCGGCTATGGCCGACGATGAAGAGCATATCGCCGAAATGGCGGTAGGGATTTACGAGTGGGCCGTCATCGTCGATCATCACGGCCAAAAAAGTTATCTGGTAGGGCATTGCGACCGGCAAAAATGGCAAGGTTTGATCGACCAGTTCAGCCAAGCGCCGGTCAGGCCGGATTATCACGCCTTTAAGGTGGTCGGCGAGATCAAGTCCAATATGGACAAAAATTTCTATTTTCACGCCTTCAACAAGATTAAACATTATCTCAAGGAAGGCGATTGTTATCAGGTTAACCTGGCGCAGCGCTTTGTTGCCGACTGCGAAGGCAACCCTTGGACGGCCTACCAGACCTTACGCAAATTAAACGCCGCCCCGTTCAGCGGCTATCTCAATCTGCCTGAAGTGCAGGTTTTAAGCTCATCCCCGGAGCGATTCTTAAAGCTCACCGATGGTGCGGTCGAGACCAAACCTATCAAGGGAACGCGGCCCAGAAAAGCCGATTACGCGGAAGACCAGCAGCAGATAAAAGAGCTGCAAGCCAGCGCCAAAGACCGGGCCGAAAACCTGATGATCGTCGATTTACTGCGCAACGACATCAGTAAAACCTGCAAGAGCGGCTCGGTTAAAGTACCCCTTTTGTTTGATATAGAAAGCTATGCCACCGTCCATCATCTGGTCAGCACGGTGACCGGTGTGCTTGCGGATGACCAGCATGCACTCGACTTATTAAAAAGTTGCTTTCCGGGCGGCTCGATTACCGGCGCCCCGAAAATCCGGGCCATGGAAATCATCGAGGAGCTCGAGCCCAACCGGCGCGGCATTTACTGCGGGGCTATCGGTTATATCGGCTTCAACGGCAATATGGATAGCAATATCGCGATCAGAACTTTGGTGCATTCGGAAAACACCATCCGTTTCTGGGCGGGCGGCGGCATTGTCAATGATTCCGTAGCTGAAGACGAATATCAGGAAAGTTTCGACAAAGCCGCGGCCATGCTCGATTTGCTGCGGCGCTTTACGGCAAAGTAATGAACAATTTAACCGCCAAGGACGACAGTGTTGCATCGTTCCTATACTCCGGAGTCACTGCCATTAAGTTAAATCTAAACGGTTTAAGCGGGAGTGCAGGCTTCGCCTGCCAAGGCCCTGAACGTCTTACCTTTACACTAAAGCAAGCACCAAAAGTAGGCGCATTAGGCGAAGCTTGCACTCCATGCGTACTACTTTAACTTAATGGCAGTAATGCTCCAGCGCCGCGTTTTGTAGCCTCACTGTATGGACGTAACATGATTATTTTCAAACTGGGCGGCAGCCTGTCCCGCACGGATAGCCTCATCAATTGCCTGAATGCGGTGGAGAGAAACTATCGGGGCAGGGCGGCGGTTATCGTCCCCGGCGGCGGCGCATTTGCCGACCAAGTCAGGCTGGCGCAACAACACTGGCAATTTGACGATCATACCGCGCACCACATGGCTCTGTTGGCCATGCAGCAAATGGCCTTGATGTTTAAAGGTCTCAAGCCGGATTTTGCTATTGCTCATACCGTCGCGGCGATTCAGAAGCAACTAAGTCAGCAAAAAACCGTCATCTGGTCGCCGGATATATGCGAACTTGATAATGCAGGCATAAAGGCAAGCTGGGATATCACCTCGGACAGCCTCGCGGCATGGCTGGCGAAGACCCTTTCGGCAACCGAACTGATCCTGATAAAGTCGGCTGTTATAGGTGACAGCCTCAGCTTAAACCAACTCGCCGAACAACAAATAGTCGATAAAGCCTTTTGCGCTTTTGTCGAGCAAGCTGCTTTTACAACACAAATTATTAATGCCAAAAATTGGCTGGACCGCTCAATGTCGTTGATTTAAACCTGTAGCGCGGTCTAGCGGATGGCTTACAGTTCTATACGTTCCATCAAATAGCATAAGCAATCCTGACGGATTACGCGCTCGTCCAAGGTCAGCATCGACGGCATAGCCGGGCGGTTAAGTATCAATCGTTGCGCATCGTTACTGAAAAACCGGCGGGTGACATCTTCGCCGTGTTCGTTCTTGGCAATCACCGGAAGACGGCCATGATTGGTTTTTCCCAAGACAGTGCCTGCCGCAATATCGGTAAAATTCATCCGTTCCAAATCATGGTTTAAAAACAGGTCGGCAGTTTCTTCGCTGAAACTGAATGTCGCATCGTCGGCAACCGTGACTTGGGCGGCCGTGTGATAAATATCGATATCCTGTTTGGCGACCGGATGGGAAGGGATTTCCGCCAGATGCAGGCAGCTGTCGAGAAACTCAAACGCATGTTCAGTGCCATGTTCCTGACCGGGGCGGCCGCATTCCAAGGTCACGGCCGGACAAAAATCAGCGAAAGCGGCGGATTGCGTCCCTTTCGGATGGGTGAAATGCACCAGCAGCCGACCGAATAACGCTCCCAGCTGTAAAAAATCGTTATCCAGCTTGTTCACGCAGGCATAGTGCGGGTTCAAGCCCGTGTTGTTATGGATATCGATACTGGCAAACAGCTTGCGCCTGCGCATCGCCGCGACGATTTGTTCCGTAACCTGCCGTTCGGGTGATTCAGGTAATGCCGTGCCGGGCCAAACCCGGTTAAAATCGGGTTGCCCGTCCAGTCGGCGCAAATTCAAACGAGCCGCTTGGATATTGCCAAAAAAAATACTAAGCGGCCGAGGTAAGGTTTGCCAATGGTATTTTTGCAATAAGCGTTGCAGGGCTAAAAAGCCGGTCGGTTCATTGCCGTGCAATAGTACAGAAACAAATAGCGTATCGGATCGTTTGCCGGGAAGATGAAAAAGCGCGGGTTGCGGAATTAATTGATGCAGGTTTTCGGCCGAGCTATCAAGCAAACCCGCAGGCAAGTCAGTGAATTGTTGAAGAGTATCGGTCAAGGTATTTCCCATTCGCCGACCGGTCGGTTACGGCGTTGATTATCTAAATAGCAGCGGGTCAAAGCGACAAAATCGCCTGGGTATTTTTGCATAAAACGGCGTTGCCAGGTACTGCCGTTTTGCAGGCTTTCAACCCGTTGGCGAATGATGTCTAAGTACAGATTGATGTCCGGTTGATTAATGTGCAGCGATTTTAGTCCCAAGGCTGCTCGCGGCAACAGCTCATTTTTCAAAAGGCTGGGCAAACGCAGTTTTTGCTGAATGAACCAGACAATATGCGCCTCCAAACCATAGCGGGCAGCTTGGTAGAAATTGTCCTTGGCTTGAGAGAAAGCCAACAGCGGGCCTTGTTGCGTTTGCAGTTGTTCACACAGATTTTGGCAAAGTCCATAGAAAAACGCCGCATTGGCAATGGCGTCAATCACTGTCGGTCCTGCGGAAGGCGTGCGCTGTTCGATGCGGATATGCGGCGTGCCGTCGTCATCGAAACCTATCAGCGGCCGGTTCCAGCGCCAGATCGTGCCGTTATGCAGACGCAGATACTGAAAATATTCCGGTTCGGTATTACAACATTCCGGCAGTATGATGGGAAAATGCGCAAGATTCTCTGCGAAACACTCGAAAATGGAACGACGGGCAAAATCGGAACCAAAACCCACTCGCCATAACGGCCCTTGCGCTACGCCACCCAATCCCCCGATGCCAACCGCCTGTTCAAATATCGGAATCCGCGAGTCGTGCCATAGGTCTTTGCCAAACACAAACGGCGCATTGGCGCACAAAGCGACCATCGGTGCGGAAGCAAGAATTGAGGCATTGTAATAAAAATGGGCAAGGCTCAAAGGACATTGCAAATGCAACTGAAACGAGGTTGCCGCCGCTTCCAGCATCACGTCGTGATGATCGACTCTCAGATGCTCGTGGCCTTGAATATCCAGATGAATCGGTTTGTTGCGTTTTTTCAGGATTTGCTCGTTTAATGCCCGGTAACGGTGCATATCCGACATATTGCCCAGATGAAGATCATCCTGCCGCAGCGTGGGCAAAGAGCCGATCATCAACAGATGGAGCTGCATTTGCCGGGCATGTTGCTCGGCTTGCAGCCAAGTGTCGAGCAAACCATTATTCAGCTGGATCAGCGCATTTCCAGTTAAAGGTACTGGCGGCGTATTGAACTCAACATTAAATTTTGACAGTTCAGTACTGGCCAGCGGGTTATTGAAAGACAAAAGATAGCTTGCGTTAAAAGGGGCAGGGCGCATGTCATCATCCAGTAACCACGCTTCAATTTCAAACCCGGCAACAGGGCCTAGTTCCGAGCAGGCGCCTTTTGCTATCAATTGCTCCAGCAGCTTGGTTTCTATTACCAATTGTTGGTGGAAGTGTTCGAAATCAGCTGATTGGTAAAACTCGGTATGAACTTCTTGACCCATGATAATTCTCCCGGATAACAAACGTAACTTTCAGCAAGACGCAGATTATGTTGTCAGCATAATCACTGTTGGGGATGGTATCAAGCGATAGGTTTACGGGAAATGTTGGGCATATTCAGCGCGACCAACATGCACACCTTGTCGGCAACTGGGGGCAGGAGAAGGTAAAACCGGGTAACCGTTTCTTCACTGCCCGACGCGACGTACAGGCTGAATTGAAAAGCTGAGTATTTCAGTCCTCGCTGCTGCCAATGAAGCGATAGGCCACCGCACCAAGCAATGCGCCAACAATCGGAGCAATCCAGAACAACCAAAGCTGATCGATTGCCCAATCGCCGGCGAAGAGTGCGACGCCCGTACTTCTTGCCGGGTTGACTGAGGTATTTGTAACCGGGATGCTGATGAGGTGGATAAGCGTAAGGCAAAAACCGATCGCGATAGGAGCATGGCCCGCCGACGCACGCTTATCGGTTGCGCCAAGGATGACGATCAAGAAGAACATGGTCATCACGATCTCACAGACCAGTGCGGCCAAAAGCGAATAACCACCGGGCGAATGGGCGCCGTAGCCGTTAGAGGCAAAGCCTTTTGAAACATCAAACCCAGCCGCCCCGCTTGCAATGACGTAGAGGACTGCGGCTGCAACAATCGCCCCCAGGACTTGAGCAACGATGTAAGGAAGCAGTTGGTTGGCCGGGAACCGTCCGCCAGCCCATAAGCCAATCGAAACTGCCGGATTTAGATGGCAACCGGAAATGTGCCCAATAGCGTATGCCATAGTCAGGACAGTGAGGCCAAATGCCAGGGCGACTCCGACGAAACCGATGCCTAACTCAGGAAAAGCGGCAGCGAGTACCGCGCTGCCGCAGCCACCGAGAACCAACCAAAATGTGCCCAAAAACTCTGCGTTGTATTGTTTCATTTTTATGTCCTCGGGTTGATGTGTGAAATGAAGAGAGAAACGGCAATTAAAGCGGCGGGAAGTCTCTCTTTTTCACCCTATCAACGGCTCTAGAAAAAAGACTCAGTTCCCATGATCGGATTTTATGAGTAATAACTTGTAAGGGTAATTAGTAATAATGCTTAGCTGTAACTGTACCTGTGCCGTATCGTTATTGAATAGGCCGATGAATTTACTTCCTATTGGCGGTCTGCTGAATGAGGTAAGTCAGGCAACTGTTTTTTTGTCGCCCGACATTCATGTTTTAATGGGTTTGCGGATTTTTTGGGGGCGTTACGTTATCGAGGCCGTTTTCTTAAGAGTATTGCGAGCACTTCCGCTACTCGAAAAATCGCTGCAAATACCCCTGTATGCGAGGCCTTATTTTCAGAAACCTGCTTAGGCGTTCCTTTGCAACCAGCGTCCCACCGCCGTCGCCGCCTTTCGGCCCCATGTCGATGATCCAATCCGCGGTTTCTATGACATTCAAGTTATGCTCAATGACAATTACGGTGTTGCCGTGATCGCGCAGAGTGTATAAGACGCCTAATAATTGTGTAAATGCAGGGAGAGAGCCGCTCCGGTTGAGGTTTATCAATGTAGTTGTTTTATATAGCCGGCAGAATAGCGTACGAATGCCAAAAGCAGGTGCGTCTTGTCTTATGCTGAAACTTTCGGCTCTGGACAATGATTAAAAATTAGACTAGATTCCTTTCATCAACTAACTATAGGGCGGGGGGATTATGAAAAAATTGACCAGCTTGTTTGTTCTAGTATCGTTAATCTCTTGCTCCACGGTAGCACCCTCGCGAAACGTCGAGGAAGCACAGCCTGGCTTTGTAATGATGGATGTCCTGTTCTACCGGCCCGTGGGTTTGATCGCGACAGTTGTTGGTACCGGATTGTATATCGGGATAAGCCCCTTTACGGCCTTGGCTTCCATACCTGAACCACACGATGCGTTTGTCAAAACCGGCAAGATTCTCGTTCTCTCGCCCGCCAACTATACTTTTGTGAGGCCATTAGGTGACCGAAGCTTTCCTTATAAGTTGCTGCGGTATAAACATAGTCTGGTTGAAAGCCAGAGTGACGCCCAAACCTCTACTATGGCTGTGAAACCCGTGCAAGGCCCCGTACCTCCCAAAGCACCGGCAGTGCAGCCGCCGCGCTATCCCTGATGCTGGCTAATAAATGACAGCCTCATCAGGTTTTATAACTCCCACGCATTATTCATAAAACCGCTTCAAATACTTCCCGGTATGCGACGCCGCATTCTCGGAAACCTGCTTGGGTGTACCCTCAGCCACTAACGTTCCGCCGCCGTCGCCGCCCTCAGGTCCCATATCGATGATCCAGTCCGCGGTTTTAATCACATCCAGGTTGTGCTCGATGACGATCACGGTATTGCCGTGATCGCGCAAGGTGTGCAACACGCCTAATAGCTGTTTGATGTCGTGGAAATGCAGGCCTGTGGTTGGTTCGTCCAGGATATACAAAGTCTTGCCGGTATCGCGCTTAGACAGTTCTTTGGCCAGTTTGACGCGCTGCGCTTCGCCGCCGGACAGCGTGGTCGCGTTCTGTCCCAAGGTGATGTAACTCAAGCCGACTTCGACCAAGGTTTGTAGCTTGCGGGCCAGCACCGGCACCGGGCTGAAAAACGCGGCGGCATCTTCCACAGTCATGTCCAGCACTTCATTGATGGTTTTGCCTTTGTAGCGTATCTCCAGCGTTTCGCGGTTGTAGCGTTTGCCTTGGCAACTGTCGCAATTGACGAAAATATCCGGCAAAAAGTGCATTTCGACTTTAATCACGCCGTCGCCTTTGCAGGCTTCGCAACGGCCGCCTTTGACGTTGAAGCTGAACCGGCCGGGCGAATAACCGCGCGACCGGGCTTCGGGTGTCGCCGAAAATAATTCGCGTATCGGCGTGAATAGCCCGGTGTAAGTGGCCGGGTTTGACCGGGGCGTGCGGCCGATCGGGCTTTGGTCGATATCGACGACTTTGTCGAAATGCTCCAGGCCTTCGATCGCGTCGCAGGGTGCGGGAATGACTCCTGCGCGGTTAATCAAGCGCGCCGCATGGCAGTACAGGGTATCGTTGATCAGCGTCGATTTGCCGGAACCGGATACGCCGGTTATGCAGGTCAGCAAGCCGATCGGGAATGAAATGTCGACATTTTTCAGGTTGTTGCCGTGCGCATTACGGATGACAATCTGTTTGTCCTTATCGACAGGCATTAGTTTTTCGGGAACGGTAATGCCGATTTTTCCCGATAAATACTGACCGGTTAACGAGTCTTTATTGTTAATAATGTCCTGTAATGAGCCTTGTGCGATGACTTGTCCGCCATGTACGCCGGCGCCGGGGCCGATGTCGACAATATGCTGGGCCGAGCGGATCGCGTCCTCGTCATGCTCGACGACGATCACGGTATTGCCGAGGTCGCGCAGGCGGAACAGGGTGTTCAACAGGCGCTGGTTGTCGCGCTGGTGCAGGCCTATCGACGGCTCATCCAGCACATACATCACGCCGACCAAGCCTGCGCCGATTTGGCTGGCAAGGCGGATGCGCTGTGCTTCGCCGCCGGACAGGGTATCGGCGCTGCGGTCCAATGTTAAATAATCGAGGCCGACGTTGACTAAAAACTCCAGGCGTTCCTGGATTTCCTTGATGATTTTGACCGCCACTTCGCCGCGCTTGCCGGTCAAATGAAGATGCGCAAAAAAGTCCAAGGATTTGCGGATCGGGAAACGGGTCAGGTGGTGCAACGGCAAGTCTTCAACAAACACGTTTCTGGCGGAAACATTAAGCCGCGCGCCTTCGCAAGCGTTGCAGGGTTTTTGGGATAGATATTTGGCCAGTTCATCGCGCACCAGTTGCGAATCGGTCTCGTGGTAACGTCGATCCATGTTGGCGATGATGCCTTCGAAGCTATGGCGTCTTTTTTTGACCGAGCCGGTTCCGGTCATGAATTTGAATTCAATCGTTTCGTGGCCGCTGCCGTAAAGAATGATGTCCTGGTGTTCCTTGGACAGTTCCGAGAACGGCGCTTCCGGGTCGAAGTTATAATGCCGGGCCAGCGAGCAGATCAGTTGGTAATAATAGGCATTGCGCCGGTCCCAGCCGCGAATCGCGCCCCCGGCCAGACTGATGTCGGGGTTATGGATAATCAGTTCGGGATCGAAATGCTGGCGCACACCCAGGCCGTCGCAACTGCTGCACGCGCCTTTAGGATTGTTAAACGAGAAAATGCGCGGTTCCAGTTCGGACAGGCTGTAGCCGCAATGAGGGCAGGCGTAGCGTTCGGAAAACATCAATTCGGTCGCGTCATCGATGCAGGCGGCGATCGCGATGCCGTCGGCAATGCGCAGGGCTGTCTCGAACGATTCGGATAAGCGCAGGGCGATGTCGTCGCGAATCTTGAAGCGGTCGACGATGACTTCAATGGTATGTTTCTTTTTTAAATCCAGCGCCGGAGTCTCGTCCAGGTCGTACACCGTGCCGTCGATCCGGGCACGGATGAAGCCTTGGGCGCGCAGGTCGTCGAGCAACTGGATATACTCGCCCTTGCGGTCGTTGACCACCGGAGCCAGCAGCATCCAGCGCTGATCCTGGGGTTGCGACAGCACATGGTCGACCATCTGGCTGACGGTTTGCGCTTCCAGCGAGACCTGATGTTCAGGGCAGCGCGGCGTCCCGGCCCGGGCATAGAGCAGCCGTAAATAATCGTAGATTTCGGTGATGGTGCCGACCGTGGAACGCGGGTTGTGCGAAGTGGATTTTTGTTCGATGGAAATAGCCGGGGACAAGCCTTCGATATGGTCGACATCGGGCTTTTCCATCATCGACAAAAATTGGCGGGCATAGGTAGAAAGGGATTCTACATAGCGCCGTTGGCCTTCGGCATAAATAGTGTCGAAGGCCAGCGATGATTTACCCGAACCGGACAGTCCGGTGATAATAATGAGTTGATCCCTGGGTAGGTCAAGATCGATGTTTTTCAGGTTATGCGTTCTGGCGCCACGAATGCTGATCGTATCCATTAATTAAGTCCGGCAATTTCAACAACCCTATAATATACGTTCAAAGTTATCCTAATACAAACAACCTACTTCGCTACATTCTTACTATTAACCGTTTAAATAATGATTGCCACATTAAATTCATTCATATTCCAATACATCAAATTTATAGAAATGCTTGGCGTGCTGATGCGCATTTTCAGCTTTTCGCTGGTCAGTTGGCTGGGTCCCGAAAGTCCGTTTCTGTTCGTCTGGGCTTTTAATACCACCGATGCGGTGATTCTTTCCTGGTGCTCCGTACTCAAAAAGGATAGCGCCTATACCTTGCTGAACGTGTTCTGGATTATGGTCGGTGTTATCGGTATGGTCAGGGCCAGCCAAATTTCAGTCATTGATATTAAAAGCGCTTGGGTGCACTTGTTAACGCAAGTTACCGCACTGGTTAGTTAAGGCATAAATGAGCAAATGGGCTAATCAAAGCTTGTTATAATGCTCGATATAAAATAGTGAGATAAACCACTGGGTGTAGGGTACGCATCGCGTACCTTTTACTGAGAATGAGAACAACGGTACGCGATGCGTACTCTACATTTTTTAATAATTCGGGTTCAAAAAGGAGAAGCTGGTTTTGACAACAATGCAGGACATTACAAGTTCGATGACGCCATCGGAAAAACGCGCCACATGGTCGTTGGCAGGCATTTACGCTTTGCGGATGCTGGGGCTGTTTATGATTTTGCCGGTGTTATCTTTATTCGCCGAGCAACTTGAGGGGTCGACGCCTGCACTGATAGGCTTGGCGATGAGTATTTACGGATTGCCGCAGGTTCTGTTGCAAATTCCATTCGGTCTGCTATCGGATCGCTTCGGCCGAAAAAAAATGATCATTATCGGCTTGGTGTTATTTTTTATCGGTAGCGTGATTGCGGCGCTGTCGACCAGCATTTACGGCGTCTTGGCGGGCAGGGCTTTTCAAGGCGCAGGTGCGGTTTCGGCGGTTATCATGGCGCTGGTGGCCGATTTGACTCAGGAAGTTCACCGCACTAAGGCCATGGCGATTATCGGCATCAGTATCGGCGGATCATTTGGCGTCGGTATTGTGGCCGGACCTATTATTTCCGGATTTGGTGGCGTGCAGGGCGTTTTCGGCGTCACAGCGGTGTTGACGCTGCTGGCTATTTTAGCGTTTATTTTTATCGTTCCCAATCCCCCTCAGTCCAAACTGCATCGGGATGCGGAGTTCGTTCCCGAAGAAGCGATGAAGGTGCTGAAAAATGCTGATTTATTGCGCTTGAACTACGGCATCTTTACGTTGCACCTGATTTTAATGGCTATCTTTGTGGTGGTGCCGTCATTAATGCGCAAGGCGGGATTAATAGCCGGGCATGAATGGCAGGTTTATCTGCCGGTTTTCGTTATTTCAATGGCGTTCGCGGTGCCGTTTGTTATTCTGGCTGAAAAAAAACGCAAGATGAAACAGGTGTTTTTGGGAGCCATCGCGGTGTTGGTTATGGCTGAATTGGGCTTATCGGCAGTTCATCAAAACTTGATCGGGATTATAGGTTTCCTGGGGCTGTTTTTTTGCGGCTTTAATTTGCTGGAAGCGACATTGCCTTCGCTGGTATCGAAAACAGCGCCGGCTGACTTGAAAGGTACGGCGATGGGCGCTTATTCAAGCTCGCAGTTCATGGGTCTGTTTATGGGCGGTCTGGTCGGCGGCTGGTTTAACGGTGAGTTCGGAGTTACGGCGGTGTTTTTGTTTTGCGCCGTTGCTGCATTCAGTTGGTTGCTGGTGTCTTTATGGATGAAGCAGCCGCGCTATGTGGCTAATCTGCTTATTTCGCTAGAAAAACTTAGTGAGCAACGCACAAATGAATTTATAGCTGAAATGCTTAAGATCAGCGGCGTAGAAGATGTTACCCTGCATTATGAAGAGAGTTTGGTTTATCTTAAGGTGGATAATCAGAAACTTGATAAAGGCCAATTACAACGTTTGATCACTCAGTACGTCAATGCGTAACCGCGCAAATAATGAGGAGAAATAGATGCTTAATAAAGTGATGTTAATAGGAAGGCTAGGTGCCGATCCTGAAGTTCGTTATATGCCAAGCGGCGGCGCTGTTACGACATTGAGTCTGGCGACTTCCAGGCGCTGGAAAGACCGGCAAACCGGCGAGCGCCGCGAAGAGACTGAATGGCACAGGGTGGTGATGTTCAATCGCTTAGCCGAAATCGCCGGGGAATATCTGAAAAAAGGCAGCCAAGCCTATATTGAAGGCCATATCCGTACGCGCAAATGGCAAGCTCAAGACGGCCAGGATCGCTATACTACCGAAATTGTTGCCGATTCCATGAACATGCTGGACAGCCGTAGCGGCGGTACTTCCGAGTTTGGAGGCGAGCAGCCGCAAGGCGGATATTCCAGGCCTGCCGCTCAGCCTCAGCAACCGGCGCCGCAAAGCAGTCCCGGTTCAATGCCGCCGCCACCGCCAAATTATGACGACTTTGATGATGACATTCCGTTCTAAAAGATACCAAAGAATAATCTGTTAAGAATATCTTCAGAGCCAGCGTAATTGCTGGCTTCTCTCGTTTTATGGGTTGTTAATTTTAATTAATCATAAGTAAACCCCCAGCTCTGCCGGGGGACTCACAAAGTTTGACAATTCCGGGAATCATCGAGAGTCTCGCTATCTGTGAACCGCCTAAAGTTCTAAAGATAAGGAAATAAACGATGAATCCACCAGAATGGAATGCTGCAATCTTATACAGGCGATTATACAGGGCGTGTTTATTGCACATGCGTCGTTAATGTAAACGCCGTTTTCAAGATATAACTCTATACTCTATTCGCTTATGTTATTCTGACTATGAAACTAAAGGGAAAAAAATAGTGACCTAACTTCCAACTAACTTTAACGGTTAATGCCATAGAAGAGCCAACACATGGAAAATTTCAATTACTTTGTCTTTGCTCGCGCTTTCCATGTCATGGGCGTAGTGCTCTGGATCGGTGGAGTAGCCTTTGTTACGATGGTGCTTATTCCATCGCTTAAAAACATAAACGATTCTTCAAATAAACTGGAGTTATTCGAAAAGCTTGAAGGAAAATTTTCATTTCAAGCAAAGCTAGCCACACTAATTACCGGAATTTCTGGTTTCTACATGGTGGAAGTTATGAATGCCTGGGATCGTTATCAGCACTTGCAATTCTGGTGGATGCACTTGATGACCTTAATTTGGTTGATATTCACCCTGGTTTTGTTTGTGCTGGAGCCATTATTTCTTCATCGATGGTTCCATGAGCAGGCCGTAAAAGATAGCGTGAAAACTTTTTCCCTGATTCACTTAATACACAAGATATTACTGTCGCTCAGTTTGCTTGCTGTCTTCGGAGCGGTAGCAGGAGCACATGGGCTTTTTTAACGACAAAACCATACATACGGTATAAGATTAAAAATTAACCTTATACCGTAATTGCGACTTAATTAAATTTCAACGATTTCAGGCGCTTTTCTCGTCTCGCCTTTACCTATCGTTAATAAATCCCAGACTAGCAAAATAAATCCGGCCAAGGTCATACCGCCAAAAAACAAACGCCAGACCATCGCACTTTGAAATGACGGGTGGTTTTGAGCGGTAAAATAACCACCCCAGGTTGAGCCTTCTACCGCACGTTCAATAAATGACTGCTCATAGCCCGCTATCAATAGCGCAATCGTCATGCCGAGAACACCGCCATTGAGTAAACCTAAAGCCCATTTCCAACGCCAGGCATTGTGAATGCCGGCGCCCATCCAGACATTGCCACGCCATTGCTGTATAGCCAGATAAAAGAATGCGATGTTGATGGTAGCGTAAGCGCCAAAAAACGCTAAATGACCATGAGAAGCCGACCATTGGGTACCATGGGTAAATATGTTGATTTGCGGCAAGGTATGCATGAATCCCCATACGCCGGCACCAAAAAAGTTGCCGAAAGCTTGGGCGATAATCCAGGCTAAAGCAGGATGATTGCCGTTCTTAAACGCATGCGCACCGGAATCATAAACGGCATGAACCACCATAGCGACCAGAGGAATCGGTTCAAGAGCAGAGAAAAAACCGCCGATAGTTAACCAGTATTCCGGCGTTCCGATCCAAAAATAATGATGACCCAAGCCTAAAATACCCGAGCCAAACATCAAGGCAACTTCAATATAGAGCCAGGTTTGTACGATTTTACGTCTGACCGCTAATAGCTTCATCAGTGACCAGGCCATAATCACGCCGACCAGCACTTCCCAGGTGGCTTCGACCCACAAATGAATGACCCACCACCACCAGTATTGCTCATGGGTGATATTAGTCATATAAAACATACCGGCCGTATAGAGCCCCGCTAAGGCCACCAAATCCAGTGTTAAAACGCCTGCAATACCGGACCATTTGCCTTTACTAAACGTAGCGACCACGTTATAGAAAAAGATCAACATAACCACCACAATGCCGATATCCGCCCAACGCGGCGCTTCAATGTATTCACGGCCTTCGTTAATAAACCAGAGACTGGAATCCTTGCCAGGGCCAATCTGCACTAACAAATAAACCAGCACCACCAAGGTAACAGCTCCCGTAAGCACCCAAAAGGCAATATTGCCCAGCTTTAGGCCGACAATTTCAGTGCCGCTCTCATCTTCAAGAAACCAGTAAACGCAGCCTATGAAGCCATACAGCATCCACACGATCATCGCATTAATATGGATCATGCGGTTGACACTAAAATCCAGGATTTCATAAAGAAAGCCAGGAAAAATAAACTGTGTCGCCGCCAATAGGCCGAACAGGATTTGCGCGAAAAACAAAATAACGGCAACCGTAAAATATTTAACGGCCAGCTGCCGCCCATCAGTTAAATGGGTACTGTCCAGTTGCACCCAGGCTTTGAAATTATTGAGATAGAGACGCGACTTATCACCTAAAGCGGCCGCATTTTGAATGACTCCATTTAATCCACTTGTATTCATGCTCATTCTTCCGCTGCAATGGTTTTAAAATTATAGGGAAAGCCATTGGTATCAATACTCGACATCCACTTTAAAAAAGCGATGATGCCTTTTGCTTCCTGTTCGGTAATATTCAAATTCGGCATTTTCCGGTTACTGCCAAAAGTACGCGCATTTTTTTCAGGGTCCATTAAGAATTTCACCATCATGTCTTCGCGCATTTCCTTGGAAATCCAGCCCTTATCCAACCACGCTTTGGTTAAATCAGGCGCATAGTAAGCACCGTTGCCTAGCAGGGTATGGCAATTCATACAGTTTTTAGCTTGGGTGGTTTTTTTACCTAAATCAACCAATTGCCGCGCTTCTTCTTCGGTGTACTCTTTACCGAATAGAAACTCATTTTCACCAATAACCGGCATAGACTTATGCAATTCTTTATTTAACTGGTAATCGATTTTCTTGTTAATCACGCTGTAGGCAGGTACTCGTTGACTGCCAGCGCTGGTTTTACTTAATGAATCCATAGTCAACACGACAAGAATCAAAAATGATCCCGCCGTTACCCAGATTGCCGTTTTCTTCCAGAATGATTCCGAAGCCCACAAGGGTGTGTCATTCATAGCTTATCCTCTGTTGTTATTGTTATTAGATCAAGGGGTGGACTTAGCATGTGTTTTAACGCACAAATGCCAAATGCCTATCGGTGCAAAAAAATAGCCAACTACCATCACAAAGGAAATAATCAGCCAATAGCCTTCAAAGTGAGCGACCCGCGTTAATTCAGCCACGGAGAGAATTAACACGGCATAAGAAATGTAAGCCGCAATTTTAATGCGAGAATTTGAATTGACTTTAGACCAAGCAAACAGCAATGCATAACTAGCACCTGCCAGTATGATTAAAGCGGATGAAAAAAAAGTAATAAAAAAGTCTTGTAATGCAACGGGTTCGATCATGAATGATTAACTTGGTTATGTGTTAACAAACCGCAGTCAATGAATAATGCGTTGTTAACGTCATTGAACTATAGCACAGTAAGAAAGGCTTACTATGGAAGAAGCAGCTACCAATGAATGGGATTAGGTAAGCCATTACGTCAAAAATGATTACCAATGCTCATCGGATCAAACAAGAAATGAGGCCCAATACCCTTGGCCATTCCCGAGTCGAGCCTAGGTATTTTTCAATAGGCATCTTTCCTAAATAATCAACATGATACCCCTCTTTATAGGGTTAAAATAGTGCTCGTCCCTCTAAAAACACGAATAATTATGACACCTTATGTCGAATTGCCCTTGCACAATCCTGAAGAATTTTTGCGGACTGTCGGCCTGTCACAAAAAGATTTCCGGCATCTTAACGCGAAATTAGCGAATTACCCTTGATGAACAAAAAGCGCTCAACCCGCTGCAAGACGGGGATGGAAAGACTCCAAACTGATCTTGGAAGACCGCTTGTTAATGACACTTTATTACTTGCGCCACTATCCGACCCTGATCAATTTGGCAGCGGTTTTCGGCATCAGCGAGTCGTATTGCTATAAGATTTATGCACGTACTGCAAGGGTGTTGGCCAAAGTCGAAAAGCGGCCTAACCGCAAAGCGCTGTTGCAAGAACCCACAACCACCATGGTGATTGATGTTTCGGAGCAACCTATCGAACGGCCTGTCAAAAACCAGAAAGCCTACTACTCAGGAAAAAAAACGTCACACGATTAAGGCTCAGCTCGTAATCAGCCTGCTGACGCTGACCATCTTCTCCGTCGTAGTCGATAAAGGCAGACAACATGATTTTTCAATCTTTAAAGGCAGTTGCTTAGTGTTACATCCCGATGCTTTACTGTTGGCGGATTCGGGATACCAAGGAATGCACAAACACCATCAGAATTCGACCCTGCCGATCAAAAAGAAAAAAGGCCGGCGACTTTCGACAGAAGACAAAGTTCATAATAAGACCTTATCAAAACAGCGTATTTTCATTGAGCATATCAACCGCCGGTGTAAGATTTTCAGGATTATCAAAGAGGTTTATCGGGGCAAGCACAAAAATTACTCGCTGACATGGAATTTAGTGGCCGCTCTGGTTAATTTGCGCCATGGCTGTATTTAGGAAAGATGCCTATTAAACTCCTAGGTCGCTGCAGCGATCGAGGCATAGAAATGCGCCCCCCAATGGTCTGTGTGTTACTTTTGAACAGGCAAGTTTGTGGCGCCAGCATTGTTTAATAGAGGAAATACAGACCAATATCAAGGAGGCCGACGCAAAAGGTTTTGCAGAATGCATAACAAGTACTGGTGCTCAGCAGACGACCCTGTTCGGATTATTTCCGGAATTTCATGGCATCAACAGGTGATTTAGAAACATACAACTCACTTTTAAATTCAAGTATTTACTGTGTAATAAATATACCCAGCAACTCTCAGGTGAATTTAACCGTTTTGACGAATACCTGAGTTAGAGTTTGTAAAAAAGGCATTTAAGCCCGTGTTATAGCGGGCTTTTTTGTATGGGAATATTATGAATTGCCCTATTTATTCAATATCTAATGTAATATGAAAGAATGACAGGGTTTATTCATGGTCGGATTATGCTTCTACTGATCAAGCCTGATAATAAGCACTGCGTTCAAGCATCATAAAAATTTTTCTCCGTGGTTTGAGGTTTTGTGTATGTGGAAAAAAATTTACTCGACCGTCCTTACTCCTCGTCTTGATGATGAGGAGCTCAGCAAGCATCTTACCGCTATAAAATCGTCTATGCCCACGCCGGTCTTTTGGCTATTGGGGAAAACGCAGTCGGGGAAAACTTCGATTATCAGAGCCTTGACCGGAGACAGTCGCGCGCAAATAGGCAACGGCATGCAGGCCTGTACCCAAACTGCATTCATTTACAATTTTCCTGATTCCCAGGATTGCATCATGCGCTTTCTGGATACTCGGGGACTGGGTGAAGTGGATTATGACCCGAAGCACGATATTGACGCTTTCCGGGAACAGGCTCATGTTCTGATTGTGGTCATGAAGGCCATGGATCATTCCCAGCAAGCTGTTATGGAGGCTGTCCGTTCAATCCATAAAGCCAAGCCCGATTGGCCGGTTATTGTTGCGCAAACGTCATTGCATGAAGGTTATCCCGACTCCGCTTTCGAACACGTGAGTCCCTATCCGTTTGATACTGAAAACTGGCCTGAAACAGTGCCTGAAAATCTGCGCCGATCTTTGCTTGAACAAAGAAAGCTGTTTAAAGGCATCGATGCCCGGTTTGTTCCGGTTGACTTAACACTGCCGGAAGATGGTTACCAGCCGGTCAATTACGGTGTGGAAGCAATCTGGCGCAGCCTGGAAACAGCGTTGCCGCACGGCATTGCTATCGTGCTTCACGACATGAAAGAAATTCGTAAGGAGCTGCACGATGCGTACAGCAAGGCGGCGCTTCCGCATATTATCGCCTATGCCTTGACTTCCGGAGCCGCCGGAGCTGTGCCGATCCCCTTTGTCAGTGTGCCTGTGGTGACGCTGGTTCAGGCCAAAATGTTCCAGACCATCGCGTCAATTTATAATTTCAAGCTGGACCGGAAAAGTTGGGTTGAAATCAGCAGTTCGCTCGGTATTACTATATTGACCAATATCGGCCGCCGCGAATTAGTCAAACTGATCCCCGGTTACGGCTCGGCGGTATCCTCGGTACTGACTGCCGCAACAACCTATGCATTAGGCAAGACGCTAACGGTTTACTTTGAAAATTTACGTAGCGGGACAGCGTTATCCAGTGAAGCATTCCGGGGTATTTACCAGGAACAGTTTGAGCTGGGGCGTACCCTGTTAAAAGATTACGTAAACGAAATTCAACAGAAGGTGTTGAAATGACAATGAAGACCCGCTGGATAATTCATTTCCTGGTCATAATGATCCCATTCAGCATTCCTTTAGCGGCAGGCTTTTACTGGTTATGGCTACAGCAAAAGCTGATTCTATGGTTTGCGGTTTCGGCCGCGTTAGGCGGAATATGGTGGCTCATTAACCAGCGCTTGAACCGGCTGGATATGCAACTGGAACTGCTCGACATTTCGCCGTCAGTCGAAAAAACCGCTCAAAGCCAACGGGCTTACGAAAAGATTGAACAAATTTCCGCGGCTCACAGAACCGGTAATCCTGATCTGGAGTCTTCGGAATTTTATATGCAGACCCTGCTTGAAGTGATGCGGGCCGTCGCGGAACAGTATTATCCGAAACGCAAAGACGCTCTGTTGGAAATTAAGCTGCCTCATCTGCTCAAAGTCATCGAGATGCTGGCGCAGGAATTACGCGTCAGTCTTTCTGAAAGCGTGCCCGGCAGCCATATTTTCTCGGTCAGCGATATCGTCCGCAGCCGCCGCTTGGCCAGCCGCGGACGCGATCTCTATCGCCTGTTCCGCATCGTATCGGCCGGATTGGATCCGGTATCGGCAATGGTTCGCGAACTAAGAATCCTCACTACCGATAGCCTGTTATCGTATTCCACCGAAGATATCAAGCGCTGGCTTATCGACGCTTATATTAAGAAAATTGGCTACTACGCGATCGAACTTTATAGCGGGAACCTGGTGCTGGACAATAGTTTGTTCTCCAGTCCGACGCGGGCATCGCAACAGGAATTGGAAAAAATTAAACGCAGGGAAGCCGTTGCGACTGCGGAGCCGTTCCGCATAATGGTGCTGGGCCAGACCAATGCCGGCAAATCCAGTCTCATCAATGCCCTGTTCGGAGCTAAAAAAGCTGAAACCGATGTGATTCCAACGACACAAGGTATCACGACTTATCTGCTGGAACGTCCCGGCTTGGAATCGGCGATTATATCGGACTGCGAAGGCTACGGCAGCGACGATAATCAGGCTTCGTTTTCCCGGATTTCCGGAGAAATTATCCGTAGCGATATTATTATCATGACGATGTCAGCCGTTAACGCTGCGCGCGAGCCCGATAAAAAAATGCTGCAAGCCATCCGGGAGTGTTTTGCGAATCAGGACAAAAGCCGTTTGCCGCCTGTCGTTGTGGCATTGACGCATGTCGATCAGTTGCGGCCGGTCAGGGAGTGGAACCCGCCTTATGATGTGATGAAGACTCTCTCGGCGAAAGCTCAATCAATTAGGTTGGCGATGGATGCGGTAGCGGAAGAGCTGAGATTGAATATCGATCAAATTGCGCCGGTCAACTTGAAGCCGGGCTTTGAATATAATATTGAGGAAGGGTTGGTTCCGGCTGTTTTTCAGCAGCTCGATCAGGCCAAGCAGGTGCGTTATCTGCGTTGTCTGAAGGAATATCATAAAGAAGATTATTGGCGCAGGCTTTGGAAGCAATCTAAAGGGGCAGGGCAATTTATTGCGAAGCAAGGCTTCAGCGCTTTTATCAAATCGACTGCCGCTCTAGTTGGAGAACGGAAAGGAAAAGCCGACTAATCCTACTGCTTTCTCTGAAGCGTTTTGTAGGGTTACGACTCCGGTAGATTTAATTAAGCCTGAACTATTAGGCGATTATTTATGGGCTGGGTTTTACGAGCCTGAATCTTATTGTTCAAATTCCTAAAGAATGCTCAAACTCCTCCAGTGGCATGGTCTTGCCGATCAGGTTGCCTTGATACACATGGCAGCCGTGCAACACTAAAAATGCGCGCTGCTGTTCCGTTTCTACGCCTTCCGCAATGATATCCAGTTTCAGGTTTCTGGCCATGCCGATGAGGGTCTGCACAATCACCGTGTCGGTAGGTTTAATATTAATGTTATGTACGAAAGACTGATCGATTTTTAGTTGGTCAAACGGCAGTTGCGCCAGGCAAGCCAGTGACGAATAGCCGGTGCCGAAATTATCGATAGTGAAGCTGATGCCGATTTCTTTGAGTTTCTGCATTTTTGCAATCGTCTCGTCAATGTCATCGAACACCAGGCTTTCGGTGAATTCGAGCTTGAGCCTGTTTGCATGAATGGCTGATTTGTTCAGCATGGCGCACACTTGGTCGGTAAAGTCAGGTTGATGAAATTGACGTGCGCTGACGTTTACGGCAAGCTGCAAATCACGGGTTTTTGCATGGCCTTCCCAGCGTTTAAGTTGGCTGCAAGTGGCTTCCAGCACCCATTGTCCAAGAGGGATTATCAGTCCGATTTCTTCAGCCAGTGGAATAAACTCATGCGGGTGGACAAGTCCTCGTTCGTGATGTTGCCAACGCAACAATATTTCGGCGCCAACAGTTTTATCGTCATAGCGTGCCTGCCGCTGAATAAAGAGCTTGAATTGGTTTTTGATCAGCGCAAAGCGCAAATCCGCTTCCAGCGCTGCCCGAGCCGTAACCGCTTCTTGCATGTGCTGGTCAAAAAAACGCAGGGTGTTGCGGCCGGCGGCTTTGGCTCCATACATGGCAATATCCGCCCGTTTCAGGAGGGTGCATATTTCATGCTGATGATTGTTGAATAATGTGATGCCGATACTGGGAGTGTTGCGATATTCATGGTTGGCGAGTTGGTAGGCCTGGTTCAGCGAAGCAATGATTTTTTCGCCAGTGGTTTTAGCCTTGACGGCGGCTTCATCAATATTTTCGCTTAACTCTTCCAGCATTATTACAAACTCGTCGCCGCCTTGGCGAGACACGGTATCACCTTCACGAACACAGTCGATAAGGCGCTTTGCAACCTGTTGCAGCAGGATGTCTCCCATATCATGCCCCAGATGGTCATTAAGGGATTTGAAGTTGTCCAGGTCAATGAATAGCAGGGCGCCGTATTTTTTACTACGCGTACTGGCGGCCAGCGCTTGTTGTAACCTGTCCAGCAGCAGTCTGCGGTTCGGCAAAGCGGTCAATGGGTCGTAGTAAGCCAGTTGTTTTATTTCATTCTCCGAGGCCTTGCGAGCTGATATGTCGGTATGCAAGCCGACATAATGAGTGATGTTTCCAGCACTGTCCTTTACTGCCGTGATGGTTAGCCATTTGGGATAGATTTCGCCGTTTTTGCGTTGATCCCATATTTCGCCCTGCCAGGATCCGGTGCGATTAATACGCGCCCACATTTCATCATAAAAGGACGCGTCGTGATATCCGGATTCGAACATGCGGGGCGTGTGACCTATGAGTTCCTCGGCGCTGTAGCCGGTGATCTTGGTAAAGGCCCGGTTAACCCGCAAAATCTGATTATCGGCGTTGGTAATCATGATGCCTTCCTGGGCTTCAAAGGCGACGGCGGCGATACGTAGTTCTTCTTCGGCACGCTTGCTTTCAGTGATGTCAGTGAGGATGACACGCAACAATGGAGTTTGGTCGTGGTTCAGTACCCGCAGACAGTCCAGCCGGGCATGAAATTGCGTGTCATCGTGTTTGAGTGTGAGCTCAACAATTTTCTGCTTTCCTTCATGCTTCAGTACATTTTTGAGTAATTCATAGCAGTGGGCACTGTCTTTGGAAGCAACTAAATCAGGGAAATTAGTGTTAATCAGATTACAGCGTTCCACTCCGAGCAGTTTGGCAGCGGTGAGGTTGATTTCGAGTATTTTACCCTCGGTCGTGAGGGTGAGGTAACCGACGGGAGCTATTTCGTAGAGGTTGAGGTAGCGGTTATGAGATGCCTCAAGCGCTGCCCGGGCATGCTGTAATTCTCGGTTTTGTATCTCCAGTTCGAGTTGGTGTGCTTGTAGTTCTCGGAGTAGCTTCTTCATGGAATGAAGCGATGGCTCTGTCGGAGGGCGGGCGCGTTGTTGCACGGTTCCGGTGCATGGCATTAATTGTTGATTCGGTTTGGCGGGTTTGCTGTTCATGTAAACTCCATACTGTATTTAAGATAGCCGGATAAGTTGGGGGTTCCCTTTTCTTACTTAAGCAGTAGGCTTGGATGACATATTCTAATTCTGTCGGTATTGTCTTTACTGACAAAATTAATTGCAATATTCAGCTCTGGTCGATGGTTGATCGATATTATACGGCGAGCAATGGTGTGGAAAGCAAGCTGCACCTGATAGTTAGCAAAAGCAGGATTATGCGGTAGGCTGGTCTTTGGTGATTGAAATTCTGTTAATATTACAATGGCTTGATAATTGATGGGGCTGGATTAATATTCGTGGTGGCTAAGCAATAAATTTATGCTGCACTGTGTTGGTTGATCATGATTTGTTCGAGTACGAAAGTGCTTAAGTAGATAAAACCCGGCAAATGGATTGTGTGATAAGAACTATTTTGTCGGTTTCAAAATACCGGCTTGTGTTCATTTTACGGTTTATGAAATGTAAAATGGCAGGGTGGGGCGCTGTGTTTTGCATTTGTTAAAAGCCTCTTGTTAAGCCTTGTCCCTGTTGAGAAAGCTTCGTTTTTATGATTTAATATTACGGTTTTACGTCTTAATGCGCCTCTTGTTTTTATTGATATTGAAATGAAAGGATGGTTTCGCCGCAACTTGATTGGAGAGCAGGCTATTAACTATGCAATTTATTATTAAAAAAGGTTTGGATCTACCGATTACCGGAGAGCCCGAACAAGTTATTGAGGATGGCAATAAGGTTAAGTCCGTTGCTATTCTGGGAATGGATTATGTGGGCATGAAGCCTACCATGATGGTCAGTGAAGGTGACACGGTCAAGTTGGGCCAAGTACTTTTTTCTGACAAGAAGAATCCTGGTGTCAATTTTACTTCGCCCGGCGCGGGTGTGGTTCAATCCATTAACCGCGGCGCAAAGCGGGTTTTGCAGTCTGTTGTGGTCGAACTGAAAGGAACGGCGCAGGAGTCATTTGCAAAATACAAAGTTTCCGAGTTAAGTGATCTGTCGGCAGAACAGGTTAAAGAAAACTTGTTGGCGTCCGGTTTATGGACATCATTGCGCACTCGTCCTTACGGCAAAATTCCTGCTGTGGGCAGCAAGCCTCGTTCTATCTTTGTTACCGCAATCGATACCAGTCCGTTAGCGGCAAATCCTGCGGTTATCATCAAAGAACGTGCCGATGATTTTGCCAATGGGTTAGCTGCTGTTGCTAAACTGACGGAAGGTAAAACTTATGTTTGTAAAGCGACCGGCGCTGATATTGCGACAGGTAATGCACCTGTGACTGTTGCTGAGTTTTCAGGTCCACATCCTGCCGGTTTGCCAAGCACCCATATTCATCTGATAGATCCGGTCAGTATCGATAAATTCGTCTGGCACTTGGATTATCAGGCAGTAATGGCGATCGGTGCATTGTTTACTACGGGTAAACTGAATGTTGAGCGCGTTGTTTCATTGGCCGGGCCTACCGTCAAAAAGCCACGCCTGATTCGTACCCGTGTCGGTGCCAACACTGATGATTTGGTTGTCGGGCAATTGGAAGAAGTTGAGAACAGAGTGGTTTCAGGTTCAGTGCTGCATGGACATCTTGCTGCTGAATGGGCAGCTTTTTTGGGCTGCTACAGCAACCAGATTTCGGTATTGAAAGAGGGGCGTGCCCGTGAGTTGTTCGGATGGATCGTGCCGGGTAAGGACAAATATTCAGCGCTTAATGTTTATACATCAAGCGTCGATCGCAAGTTGAATCGTAAATTTCCATTAACAACTGATAAAAACGGCAGCAACCGGGCTATTGTTCCAGTTGGTGCTTATGAAGCTGTCAATCCGCTAGATATATTGTCTACACCACTGCTCAAGTCGTTGCTGGTAGGGGATTCGGATCAGGCTCAATTATTAGGTTGTTTGGAGCTTGATGAGGAAGATGTTTCCTTATATACATTTGTGGATCCAGGTAAACATGACTTCGGTCCTGTTTTGAGAGCGAATTTAACTAAAATTGAGAAGGAAGGATAATGTCGCCTAGAGATATTTTAGATAGCATGGAGCCGCATTTCACCAAAGGTGGGCGGTTCGAAAAGTATTACGGTCTCTACGAGATGGTGGATACTTTTATCTATACACCTGCTAGCGTAACGCACGGCACTACGCATGTACGTGATGGTAATGACCTGAAGCGGACTATGACGTTTGTTGTAATCGCGACGTTCTTTTGTATTTTGATGGCCTTGTACAACACCGGCTATCAAGCTAATTTGGCTATGGCAAAGATGGGCTTGGAACAAGCTCAGGATTGGCGTCGCATTCCGATGATGATTTTCGGATACAGCACGATGAATCCTTTTTCCAACCTGGCGCACGGCGCGTTGTACTTTTTGCCTATTTATATCGTGACACTGGCTGTCGGCGGTGTGTGGGAAGTCTTGTTTGCGACGGTTCGCGGACATGAAGTGAATGAAGGCTTCCTGGTGTCTTCAATGTTGTATGCATTGATTTTGCCGCCCGATATGCCTTTATGGCAGGTGGCTTTAGGTATTTCTTTCGGTATTGTTATTGGCAAAGAAGTATTCGGCGGTACCGGTAAAAACTTCTTGAATCCTGCGTTGACCGGACGAGCCTTTTTATATTTTGCTTATCCTGCGTCCATTTCAGGCGATGCCGTCTGGGTCGCGGTCGATGGCTATACGGCAGCTACACCATTAAGTTTGGCGGCAAATGGCGGTCTTGAAGCGGTTTATTCAGCCAACTATAGCTGGATGCAAAGCTTTTTCGGTTTTGAACCGGGCTGTCTTGGTGAAACCTCAACACTGGCTATTTTGATCGGAGCGGCTTTCTTGTTGTACACCAAAGTTGCATCGTATCGCATTATGGGCGGTGTGTTTGCAGGTATGGTAGCCACCTCATTGCTGTTCAACATGATAGGCAGTGATACCAACCATATGTTCGCGATCCCCTGGTACTGGCATTTAACAATGGGCGGCTTTGCTTTCGGTATGGTTTATATGGCCACCGATCCGGTGAGTGCGGCAATGACCGATACCGGTCGCTGGATATTCGGCGCTTTAGTCGGGGTTATGACTGTATTGATCAGAGTTGTTAATCCTGCGTTCCCGGAAGGTATTATGCTGGCAATTCTATTTTCCAATATGTTCGCGCCTACGATTGATTATTTTGTCATTCAGGCCAATATCAGAAGAAGGATGAAACGCCATGCTTAACGAACAGTTAAATAAAATATCCGCAGCATTGGATAAATGCGAGCATTACCAAAAATTCAAGGTTTACAGGGACAAAGTTCTTGCCTTAGGTAACGATAGCTTAGAAAAAACTATTGCTATTGCTGTTGCGCTCTGTCTGGTATGTGCGGTTTTGGTATCGTTTTCGGCGGTTGCGTTAAAGCCTCTTCAAGTCAATAACAAAGAACTGGACATGAAGAAGAATATTCTTGAAGTTGCGAGCTTGCTTGAGGAAGGCGCTAATATAGACGCGGTGTTTAAAGACAAGATCGAAGCTAAGATCGTCAATCTGGAAACAGGAGACTATGTTGAGGATATGAATCCTGCTGAATATGATCAACGTAAAGCGGCAAAAGATCCTGCTATGAGTGTCTCTATTCCTAAAGAAAAAGACATTGCTCATATCAGAGTAAAGCCTAAATACGCGAAAGTCTTTTTGGTAAAAGAGGCGGGTGCAATTCAGTCGATTATTTTGCCGATTAATGGTTATGGTTTGTGGTCAACCTTATACGGCTTCCTGTCATTGGATCCTGATGGGCAAACCGTGCAAAGCATCAACTTTTATGACCAGGCGGAAACTCCGGGGTTGGGTGGCGAGGTCGTTAATCCAAACTGGCGTGCGCTGTGGAAAGGTAAAAAAGTCTATGCGGAAACCGATCAGCCTTCATTAGAGAAAGGCGAGATAACGGAAGCTGTCATTGGCGAGCCGGCATTGAGTCTGATTAAAGGCACGGTCGATCCCAGCAAACCTGGATCGCAATATCAAGTCGATGGTTTGGCAGGTGCGTCATTAACCAGTGCCGGTGTAACTAACTTGGTCAGATACTGGATGAGCAAAGAAGGCTTTGCCCCGTATTTAGCTAAAGTAAGAGCTGTTAAAGGAGCTAAATCATGAGTGAAATTTTAAATGATGAAACCAAAAAGGTACTGACAGACCCGTTAGTTGATAACAACCCGATTACTTTACAAGTACTGGGTATCTGTTCTGCGTTGGCGGTTACTTCGCAAATGTCGACTTCGTTGATCATGTCATTGGCATTGACGATGGTAACGGCATGTTCCAGTGCGGCAATCAGTGCGATCAGGAATCATATTCCCAGTAGCATTCGTATCATCGTGCAGATGACCATTATTGCTTCCTTGGTTATCGTGGTGGATCAGATATTGAAAGCATTTGCTTATGAAGTTAGCAAGCAATTGTCAGTATTCGTGGGTCTGATCATTACTAACTGTATCGTAATGGGGCGCGCCGAAGGTTATGCGATGAAAAATCCGCCTTTAGCAAGCTTTATGGACGGTATCGGTAACGGTTTGGGATATAGCTTGATTCTGATTACGGTCTCCTTTATTAGAGAATTGTTAGGTTCAGGGAAATTGCTGGGTATTGAGATGTTTACGCTTAGCAAAGATGGTGGCTGGTATGATCCTAATGGTCTGATGCTGCTGCCTCCAAGCGCATTTTTCATTATCGGTTTGATTATTTGGGGCGTCCGTCAATGGAAACCCAAACAAGCTGAAAAGGCGGATTTCAAAATCATGTCTATTGCTCATGGTGAAGGAGGACATCACTAATGGAAGCTTATATTAGTCTTTTCATAAAGGCTGTCTTTATTGAAAACCTGGCACTGTCCTTCTTCTTGGGCATGTGTACGTTTATCGCGGTTTCCAAAAAAATCTCGACAGCGATGGGTTTAGGTATTGCGGTCATGATGGTGCAAATTATTACCGTACCGGCCAATAACTTTATTTATCATGCGTTGTTAAAAGAAGACGCTCTATCCTGGATGGGTATTAAAGGTGTTGATTTAAGCTTTTTGGCGCTGTTAAGTTGTATCGGCGTTATTGCGGCCTTAGTGCAAATTTTGGAAATGATTTTAGATAAATTCTTTCCTGCTTTGTATCATGCGTTAGGGATTTTCTTGCCTTTAATCACTGTAAACTGTGCGATTTTAGCCGGTAGTTTGTTTATGATTGAGCGTGATTATAATCTACCCGAAAGCGTTGTATACGGCGTAGGCAGTGGCTTCGGTTGGGCGCTGGCTATTACTGTCATGGCAGGGGTACGCGAAAAACTCAAATACAGTGATATACCTGCTGGTTTACAAGGGTTAGGTATTACCTTTATAACTGCAGGTCTGATGTCGCTTGGCTTCATGGCTTTCTCTGGAATCCAACTTTAAGGGTGCGGCATGCTTGAAATTCTATTAGGGATTATTATTTTCACGGCTTTTGTTATTGCGCTGGTGTTTGTAATTATCGGTGCTAAAAACAAATTGGTCGCTGAAGGGGATGTGGAAATTCTCATCAATGATGAAAAGAAAATTCATGTACCAGTAGGTTCTAAATTATTAACTGCTTTGGCTGATAACGGTTTGTTTGTTTCATCAGCTTGTGGCGGCGGCGGTACCTGCGGACAATGCAAGGTAAAAGTACATTCAGGAGGCGGAGAAATTTTAGCTACTGAATTAAACCATATCAGCAAGCGTGAAGCAGCGCATGGTGAGCGTCTTTCTTGTCAGGTTTCGGTTAAACACAACATGGACATTGAAGTCGAAGACAGCGTTTTCGGAGTCAAAAAATGGGAGTGTACTGTTAAGTCGAACGATAACGTTGCCACTTTCATTAAGGAATTGGTGTTGGAATTGCCGGCAGGCGAAGAAATCAACTATCGCGCAGGTGGATACATTCAAATTGAATGTCCTCCACATGTTTCCAAATACAGCGATTTCAATGTCGCAGAAAGATTCCGTGATGATTGGGATAAATTTAACTTGTGGCGCTATGTCTCTACTGTAAAAGAGCCTGCGTTACGCGCTTATTCGATGGCGAGTTACCCTGAAGAAAAAGAAATCATGCTGAACGTGCGTATTGCGACGCCACCTCCTGGTGCGCCGGATAGCGTGCCTCCAGGTATCATGTCATCTTTTATCTTTAACTTGAAGCCCGGTGATAAATGTATTGTTTCCGGTCCTTATGGCGAGTTTTTTGCTAAAGATACTCAAAATGAAATGGTCTTTATCGGTGGTGGTGCTGGTATGGCACCCATGCGTTCGCATATCTTCGACCAATTACGCAGATTGAAGTCCAAGCGTAAAATGAGCTTCTGGTATGGTGCTCGTAGTAAACGCGAAATGTTCTATGTAGAAGATTTCGATATGCTGGCCAAGGAAAACGACAATTTTGAGTGGCATGTTGCCTTGTCAGATCCATTACCGGAAGATAACTGGACAGGCTATACCGGCTTTATTCATAATGTTCTTTTTGAAGAATACATTAAGAATCATCCGGCTCCGGAAGACTGTGAGTTCTATATGTGCGGACCGCCAATGATGAATTCAGCAGTAATCAAGATGCTGTTGGATAATGGCGTAGAGCCTGAAAATATCATGCTGGATGATTTTGGCGGATAAGTAATCTAATAGATTCTCCTCTTAGGTAATACATGAGGGAGATTGGAAGCATCAAACTAAACGAGGAGTGCGGCTTGACCTGCTCCTCGTTTTTTATTGTCGGTTTTTATAAACTTTTGAGGTGATACCATGACTTACTTTTTAGTGACTTTTGTGTTCATGGCTGTTGTTATTGCTATTATGGCGATAGGTGTTATGTTTGGCAGGCGCGCGATTAAAGGTTCGTGTGGCGGCGCGGCAAACGGTGCAGATTGTGTTTGCGTAGAAAAATGTGATAAAAGAAAGAAAATGGAAGCGGAAGCTCGTTTGAATCAAGGATCTTAGGATTTTACAATAACAAACAACCGAGGAGTTCGTCATGTTGGCTAAAATTACTGTCGCAGATTATATGTCAAAAAGATTGGTTACACTTGCAAAGGATAACGATGTGGTTGATGCAGTTAAAAAACTGCTGGATCATAAAATTACCGGTGCGCCTGTTGTTGACCAAGCTGGCCGATTATTGGGCATGTTTTCTGAAAAAGACGTCATGAATATTGTTCTGGAAGCAGCTTATAACCAAAGTATGACTGGCAAAGTTGGCGACTACATGACTAAAGAAACCATTAGTGTGGATGCTGAATCCAGTATTGTCGATTTGGCAGAGAAGTTCCAGCAGACTTCGGTCAGGAGTTTTCCTGTTTTTCAGGATCATGAGTTGGTTGGAATTGTCAGTCGCACGGATGTTTTAAGGGCTCTGGCTTCAATTCATTAAGGTCTTTTGTGAGCCGAACCCATTGCTGTAGCAACTTGCGGCATTTCAATACATATGGTCGTCAAAAATAATGAGTGGTACGCAGACTTTCTACTGGCATGATTATGAAACTTTTGGTACGGATCCGAGAAGAGACAAACCTGTTCAATTTGCCGGGATTCGTACTGACTTCGATTTCAATATCATAGATGACCCTTTAGTTGTTTACTGTAAGCCTGCGGCAGACTGCCTTCCTCATCCCGAGGCCTGTTTAATTACCGGCATCACGCCCCAGCTTGCTGAGCAAAAAGGTGTCTGTGAAGCCGAGTTTATTCGTTTAATTCATGAGCAATTTGCTCGGCCCAATACTTGTACCCTCGGATATAACAGTCTTCGTTTTGATGACGAGGTCACCCGTAATTGTCTTTATCGTAATTTTTATGATCCCTACGCAAGGGAATGGCAAAATGGCAACTCCCGGTGGGATTTAATTGATGTGGTCAGGGCGGCAAGAGCTTTGCGTCCTGATGGTATTGTTTGGCCTGTTAACGAAGAGGGAGGTCCTAGTTTCAGGTTGGATCAGCTTACTCGTGAGAACAGCATAGCGCATGAATCGGCACATGATGCGCTTTCAGATGTCTATGCCACCATTGCAATGACCAAGTTGGTTAAGCAGGCCCAGCCCAAGCTTTATCAGTTTTTGTTGCAGCATCGGGGGAAACTCGAAGCGCTTAAGCTACTTCAGTTAGGTAGTTTTAACCCCGTTGTTCATATTTCAGGTAAATACCCGGCCGTTAAAAATTGTTTAGCGGTAGTGCTTCCAATTTGTAAACATCCCATTAACAGTAATGGCGTAATTGTCTATGATTTAAGCGTTGATCCTGAGCCGATGCTTGCTTTGACGGTGGATGAAATTCAGCAAAGAATATTTACTGCAACTGTAGACTTGCCGGAAGGGGTGGAAAGAATTCCGTTAAAAACGGTGCATATTAACAAATGTCCTGTTCTAGCGCCCGTGTCTGTTATCAGACCGGAGGATGCTCAACGCCTGGATATCGACCTGGCGTTTTGCTATGCCAATATCGATAAGATTAAAGCGGCTTCCGGTTTGTCTGAAAAGTTGGCGGCTGTTTTTAGTGGTCAAATTTACATCGAACAAGACTCTGATCCTGATCTGGAAATATACAGTGGCGGTTTTTTTTCTGAGCAGGATAAGAATCAAATGGCTAAAATCAGGGGATTTTCACCTGAACAATTAGCAAAATCTGAATTTAGGTTTGCTGATGGTCGATTGCCGGAAATGTTGTTTAGATATCGCGCTAGAAATTATCCGGAAACGTTGAGCGCTGAAGAGTTGAAAAGATGGAATGAGTTCTGTATAAACAGGCTAACAGGGCGTCAAACAGGGGCCGGCATTGTGTTCGATAATTATTTCAAGCGGCTGGAAGAACTGTGTCGAGCCGAAAATGCCAATACGCAGATTATTAATGTTTTGGAAATTTATGCGCTTGAGAAGATGCAGTTTTTGGGTCTCACTAAGTCATTCATTTGAGCTGAATAGATAAAAAGGTTGCTAAATCTTAAAAATGGCCTATAATACATAAATCAATCGCGGGGTGGAGCAGCTTGGTAGCTCGTCGGGCTCATAACCCGAAGGTCGTAGGTTCAAATCCTGCCCCCGCTACCACATAGAACTGCATGGATGCAGGCGTTTGAGTGACTCAAGGATTGGTTGCTGAGAAACCCCATTTTGGGGTTTTTTATTTTCTGGGCTTTGATGATTCGGAAGCTCACAGTTGATTGTTAATGGAAGAGCCGTCGGCTCTTTTTTTTTGTGCGAAAGTAAGTGAGGAAAAAATGAAACAGGCTCCTGAGCACTTGGTTAATTTAATTGAGCCAATTGTTGAAGGTTTAGGTTATGAATGCGTAGGCATTGAATATAATCCTCATCCTAAACATGGCCTGTTAAGAATCTATATTGATAGTGATAACGGGATTTTGGTTGAAGACTGCTCGAAAGTCAGCCATCAAGTCAGCGGTGTCTTAGATGTTGAAGATCCTATTCAAGGCAACTATCAGTTAGAGATTTCTTCACCGGGCGAAGATAGGCCTTTTTTTAAAGTGAGCCAGTTCGAACGATATATTGGCAGTACGGTGTTGATTAATTTATTTAAAGCAATAGATGGTCGTAGAAAAATCACGGGCGTTATTGAAAAAGTTGAGGACGATATTATTACGCTAAAGGAAGGCGAACAGGTTTTTGAGGTTCCATTTGTCGCGATGAGCAAAGCGCGTTTGGTTCCTGAGTATTTAATTGAAAAAGGGGGGCGCAGTGGCAAATAAAGAAATTTTGTTGGTAGTGGATGTTTTTTCTAATGAAAAAGATATCGAAAAAGAGATCGTTTTCCAAGCCATAGAATCAGCATTAGAAGCAGCTACAATTAAGCGTCACGCGAATCAAATAAAAGCCCGCGTCACTATTAACAGAAAAACCGGCGACTATGTTACTTATAGAGTCTGGGAAGTGGTTGATGCCAACAGTCAAATTGACGGCGATGTCGAGTTTCCGGAAACACAAGTGTTGCTGGAAGTGGCAAGACTTGATAATCCGGATGTCCAGATCGGTGATTTGGTGGAAGAGGAAATTGAATCTGTCGATTTCGGACGTATCGCTGCGCAGACTGCCAAACAGGTTATTATTCACAAGGTCAGAGAAGCAGAGCGCAAGAAAATTGTTGATGCCTATAAGGGGCGTGTGGGCGAACTGATTACTGGTATTGTAAAACGTATTGAAAAAGGCAGTGTCTACCTGGACTTAGGTGGTCATGTCGAAGCTTATATTGCCAAAGAAGACATGATTCCCCGTGAAGCTATTCGCATTGGCGATAGAATTCGAGGCTATTTGAAGGATGTGCGCTCAGAGCCTCGCGGTCCTCAATTGTTTGTCAGCCGAACCGCACCGGAATTGTTGATTGCATTGTTTCGCCTTGAGGTGCCGGAAGTAGGCGAAGGCCTGATTGAAGTTATGGGAGCGGCGCGTGATCCCGGTTCCAGAGCCAAAATTGCCGTCAAAGGCAATGACCCGAGATTGGATCCAGTCGGCGCTTGCGTTGGAATGAGGGGATCGAGAGTACAATCGGTTTCAAACGAGCTGGCCGGAGAGCGTGTTGACATTATTCTGTGGAATCCAAGCGACGCCCAATATGTAATTAATGCCATGTCGCCGGCAGAAATCCAATCCATCGTGGTAGATGAAGACAAACACAGCATGGATCTGGCGGTAAACTCAGATAACTTGTCCCAGGCTATAGGGCGCGGCGGGCAAAATGTACGTCTTGCAACGCAGTTAACAGGCTGGGAGCTAAATGTTATCGATGCTTCTAAGGCAGAACAAAACAGTGAAGCCGAGGCCGACAAGATTAAGCAGATGTTTGTTGAGCAGTTGGATGTCGATGAAGAGATTGCGTTGATTCTGGTTGAAGAGGGTTTTAATACAGTTGAAGAGATTGCCTACGTTCCGGCTAGTGAAATGCTGGAAATTGAAGGTTTTGATGAAGAACTTGTTACTGCACTGAGAAGCCGCGCTAAAGATGCCTTGCTGATCAGCGCAATTGCTGCAGAAGAAAAAATAGAAACAGCTGAGCCTGCGAAGGATTTGCTGGAAATGGAAGGCATGGATAGAGAATTGGCTTATGATATGGCAAGCCAAGGTATAATTACGATGGATGATTTGGCAGAACAGTCGGTAGATGATTTGTTGAAATTTCCAGGAATGAATGAAGATCGGGCGGCAAAATTGATTATGAAGGCGCGTGAGCCTTGGTTTGCTGAGGAACAGGCGAGTAGGTAAGGGGTATGAAATGAATAATAAAACGGTAAGGCAATTAGCAGAGGTGGTAAAAATTCCTCTGGAACGATTATTAGAGCAGCTGAAAGAAGCGGGATTATCTGCGAGTGCCCCTGATGATGTTATTAACGAAGACGAAAAAATGCAGCTTCTTGCGCATTTGCGTAAACGCCACGGTAAAAATGAAGGTGCGGCTGAAGTTTCACTGAAACGGGTGACTTTAAAGCGCAGAACTGTCAGCGAGCTTAAGCAGGCGAGCATACCGGGAAGTACTACCAAGACGATTCCTGTTGAAGTACGCAAACAGAAGACTTATATAAAGCGCAGCGAAGTCGCTGATTCCGTTGAACAAAAGAATTTGGAACAGACCAAGCAAGCAGCTGAAGAGACGGTTGTGCAGCAAGCTGAAAATCTTGCTCAAATTGAAGAGCCGGTTAAGACTGAAGAAGTCGTTCTGGAGCAAAAGAAAGAAGAAGCTATTGTACAGTCTGAAGTTAAGCCTGCTGAAGAAGCAATTGAGGCGGCAGTTGATAATGAGCCTGAAGTTGAGGAAACAGTTGAGAGTTTGCCGGTTGAGGATGGCCTGGAAGCAGGCTATAAAGAATCGGTCTTAGGTAGAGAAGCGGAAGAAGCGAGAAAAAAACAGCAGGAAAAAGAGCTTCGTCTGGAAGAGTCCATCAAAAGAAACGCCGACAAAGTCAGGCAGCAAGCTTCTGCCAAGCAGGAAATCCTGCATAGAAAAAGGCAGGAAGAAGGTTCTCATGCCGGAGCAGGCGGCAGAGACAGTAAAAAAGCCAAGAAAAAAGGCAAGAAGAACGAACGCGTCAGTGCGAAGCCGGAAGGCAAGCATCAATTTGAAATGCCGGTTGAGCCTATCGTAAAAGAGGTTTCCATTCCGGAAATGATTATGGTGTCCGATCTTGCGCAAAAGATGAGCGTTAAAGCGGCTATAGTGATCAAGCATCTGATGAAGCTCGGCATTATGGCGACCATTAACCAAAGCATAGATCAGGAAACGGCGGCCATTTTGGTTGAAGAAATGGGTCACAAGGCGATTATGCAGAGTGATGACGATCTTGAGCAGGAAATGCTGGCTGAGGCGCAAGAAGACGATAACCGCGTTGAATTACCGCGAGCGCCGATTGTTACGATCATGGGGCACGTTGACCACGGTAAAACATCGCTATTGGATTATATCCGTAAAACCCGTGTCGCTGCCGGTGAGGCAGGCGGTATTACTCAGCACATCGGCGCTTATCAAGTCAAAACCGATCATGGTTCGGTAACCTTTTTAGATACTCCGGGTCACGCTGCATTTACCGCCATGCGCGCCAGAGGCGCAGACGTTACCGACGTGGTGATTGTGGTGGTCGCGGCCGATGACGGCGTGATGCCGCAAACCAAGGAAGCTGTCGAGCATGCCAGAGCGGCCAATGTGCCGATTATTGTAGCGATGAACAAGATCGATAAGCCCGATGCTAATCCTGACAAAGTGATGCAAGAGCTTGCCAACATCGACGTGATTGCGGAAGAGTGGGGCGGCGATGTGCAGTTCCTGAAAATTTCTGCAAAAACCGGCGAAGGTATCGACGACTTAATCGAAGCATTAATTGTACAGACTGAAATTCTTGAATTGAAAGCGCCTGTTGAGGGTGCTGCATCCGGTATCGTTATTGAGTCTAGGCTGGATAAAGGTCGCGGTGTCGTGGCAACAGTATTGATTCAAAAAGGCACTCTGGAAAGCGGTCAAATGGTGTTATGCGGCCAAGAGTATGGTCGTGTTCGAGCCATGTTTAACGAGAATGGCTCCCCCATTAAAGAAGCCGGCCCGTGTGCGCCTGTAGAGATTTTAGGGCTGTCCGGTACGCCGAATGCCGGTGATGAATTTCTGGTTGTGCAAAACGAACGTATTGCCAAAGATTTGGCGAAGCATCGTGAGGAACGTAAAAAACTGTCTCGTCATGCCGTGCAGCAAGCTTCTAAACTGGATGAAGTATTCTCCAGAATGACCACAGGCGAAATTGCCAGCGTCAATTTAGTACTTAAAACGGACGTTCAAGGCAGTCTGGAAGCGTTACGCAGCTCTTTGGTCGGCTTGTCGAATGACGAAGTCGAAGTCAAAGTTGTTTTTGGCGGTGTTGGCGGTATTAATGAAGGCGATGCGAACTTAGCATTGGCGTCCGGCGCAATCTTGATGGGCTTTAATGTTCGGGCTGATGCGGCTGCACGAAGATTGATTGAAGAAAAAGGCATCGACCTGCATTACTACAGCATCATCTATGAAGCGATTGATGAGGTTAAAAAAGCTATCAGCGGTATGCTGGCTCCTGAAATTAAGGAACAGATTGTCGGTCTGGCCGAAGTGCGCGATGTATTTAGATCGCCAAAATTCGGTGCCGTTGCCGGCTGTATGGTCGTTGACGGCTATGTGAAGAGAAACCTGCCTATCCGAGTCTTGCGTAATAACGTGGTGATTTATGAAGGACAACTGGAATCTTTACGTCGATTTAAAGATGATGTGGCTGATGTCAAGATGGGCATGGAATGTGGTATCGGTGTAAAGAATTACAACGATGTTCAACCAGGCGATCAGATCGAAGTATTCGAACGCATAGAAGTTAAACGGGAAATATAAAGCTTATGGCAAAAGAATTTGGCCGCAATGCCCGCGTTTCATCACAGATGCAAAAAGAGCTTTCTCTGATTTTGCAGCGGGATATTGATGATCCCAGGCTGGGCTTTATTACTATCAATGAAGTTGTAGTAACTAAAGACCTTGCTGTGGCAAAAGTGTATGTCACGGTACTGAATGTCGATGAACAAGGCAAAAAAGCCAATATTAAATTGCTGAATGAATTAGCGCCTGTGATTCGTCATGAATTGGCCAAAAGAATGCGTTTAAGGCACATTTCCGATTTGCGTTTTTACTATGATGATTCGTTTGATACCGGTATGCGGGTAGCAGAACTGTTAAGTGACTTAGATAAGCGCGACAAGGGTGAAGGCTAGTTCAAATGAGCAAACGCAAGTCCGGGCTTAATATTCACGGCATATTGCTGTTGGATAAGCGCCTAGGAGTGTCTTCAAACAAAGCCTTGCAGGAAGTCAGGCGTTTGTTTAACGCCAATAAAGCGGGGCACACCGGTAGTCTTGATCCTCTTGCCACCGGTTTGTTGCCGCTTTGTTTTGGTGAAGCGACCAAGGTTTCGGCATTGATGCTTGATGACCATAAGCGCTATCAAGTTGTTGTTCAGCTCGGGGTAATGACCGATACCGGAGATCGAGAAGGCACGGTTATACAAACCAAGCCGGTTCCCAAGTTATCCATTGATGACATACATGCCTGTCTGGAAAAGTTCACCGGCGAAATCGATCAAGTTCCCCCCATGTATTCGGCTTTGAAGCAGGACGGTAAAAAGCTTTATGAGCTAGCGCGGGAAGGCAAAACCGTTGACCGTAAAGCCAGGCGTATCACCCTATTTGAATTGAAGTTGTTGACTGATTCCCAATCTTTAGCTTCAGAGCCGGATCTGTTGGCGCTGGACGTATTTTGTTCAAAAGGAACCTATATTCGCTCTCTGGCCGAAGATATCGGTCACGCTTTGGGTTGCGGCGGAACGGTAAAGGAACTGCGTCGGCTGGAAGCGGGTCAGTTCAAGATTCAAGATTCCAAAACCATCGAACAATTGATGGAAATGGATCAGCAAAGTTTGATGCAATGCCTGATTAATGTCGATAAACCGCTGGAAGCTTTGCCTGCAGTGCAGTTGTCTGATGAACAGACAATTTGCATAAAGCACGGCCAGTCACTTCATTTTTTGCCTGCTGACGAGTCTATGACGGATGGAACGGGAATAAGCCTCGAAAGTGGGCAAAATACAGTGCGCATGTACAATGACGCAGTCTTTTTGGGCTTGGGGGAAATGCTAAGGGATGGTAAACTAGCGCCGAAAAAGTTATTCAATTTGGGTAACGAACTGCTCTGAATATATATTCTCAGACAGACAGAATACATTTGTTTCTACACCCTATCGTGGAAACAGTGTACTTAAGGAGTCGCCATGTTGGCGGCTTTATTTTTTTATTTTTAATCTAAATAGGGATTACAAATGCCATTTACTGCAGAACAAAAAAAAGCGGTCGTAGAAGAGTATCGTCAATCAGAAACCGATACCGGTTCACCTGAAGTACAGATTGCTTTATTGACAGCACACATCACGCATTTAACACCGCATTTTGCTGAACACAAAAAAGACAATCATTCTCGTCGTGGATTGTTGCGCATGGTTAACCAACGCCGTAAGTTACTGGATTATTTAAGAAAAAAAGACGTCAACCGTTACCGTAGTTTGATTGAACGTCTCGGATTACGTAAGTAATAAGAACAAAGAAACGGCACAGAGTTTTTGTGCCGTTTCTGTTTTAACATTTCATGGATTGAACAAATTTTTAAACAACCTCTACACAAAGGAACCTTATAGTGAACCCTATCAGGAAAGAATTTCAGTACGGCGATCGACTCGTTAAATTAGAAACTGGTGAAATAGCACGTCAAGCACACGGCGCTGTCATGATCGACGTAGATGGTACGACACTGTTGGTCACCGTCGTCGGTAAAAAACAGCCAAACGGCGGCGATTTTTTCCCGCTGACTGTTAATTATCAAGAAAAAGCTTATGCAGCCGGTAAAATTCCAGGCGGCTTTTTCAAGAGAGAAGGACGTCCCAGTGAAAATGAGACATTAACGTCTCGTCTGATTGACCGGCCTATTCGTCCTCTTTTCCCAGAGGGCTATACTGACGAAGTTCAAATCATTGCAACAGTCGTATCACTTAATCCTGACGTTAATCCCGAAATTCCAGCATTATTGGGTGCTTCCGCTGCCTTGGCAATTTCAGGTTTGCCTTTTAACGGTCCAGTAGGTGCAGCCACTGTCGGTTATAAGGACGGAGAATATTTATTAAATCCAACTCCTGATACTTTAAAAGAATCACGACTGGAATTGGTTGTTGCCGGAACGGCGCATGCCGTATTAATGGTTGAGTCTGAAGCTGATAATCTGTCAGAAGAAGTGATGCTGGGTGCGGTTCTATTTGGTCACCAGCAAATGCAGGTCGCCATTAACGCCATTAACGAATTTGCAGCTGCAGCGGGTAAAGGCGTTGTTGAGTGGGTAGCCCCCGAAGTTGATGCCGAACTCAAAAAACTGGTAACTGCAGAAGTTGAAGCGGGCATTAAGGCCGCTTATCAAGTCGCGGAAAAGCTGGTTAGACAAGAACAACTGAAAGAAATTAGAAATGCCGTGGTTGAAAAGCTGACGGCAAATGGCGAGTATGCTGAAAGCGACATACGCGGCATTATCGAACATCTGGAATACAGTATCGTCCGCAACGCTATTCTTAACGAAAACAAGCGTATTGACGGACGTGGATTAGACAACATCAGACCGATTACCATCAAAACCGGCGTATTGCCCAGAACTCATGGTTCAGCATTATTTACCCGCGGCGAAACACAAGCTTTAGTCGTTGCAACCTTAGGTACGCAACGCGATGCGCAAATCATTGATGCGTTGGCTGGTGAATACAAAGAACCGTTCATGTTGCATTACAACTTCCCTCCATTTAGCGTTGGTGAAGTTGGCTTTGTAGGTTCACCAAAGCGTCGTGAAATCGGTCATGGCCGCTTGGCAAAACGCGGCGTTGCTGCGGTATTGCCGAATATGGATGAATTTCCGTACACCATTCGCGTGGTTTCCGAAATCACTGAATCCAACGGCTCAAGCTCTATGGCTTCAGTCTGTGGCAGCAGCTTGGCGTTAATGGATGCCGGTGTGCCTATTCAATCACCCGTTGCCGGTATCGCGATGGGACTGATTAAAGAAGGCGACAGCTTTGCAGTATTGTCCGATATCATGGGGGATGAAGATCACCTGGGCGATATGGACTTTAAAGTTGCCGGTTCAGAAGATGGCATTACCGCACTGCAAATGGACATCAAAATAGATGGCATTACCGCAGAAATTATGAAGACAGCTTTGGAGCAAGCGAAGACTGGCCGTCTGCATATTTTGGGCGAAATGAACAAAGCATTATCTAGCACTCGTGAAGAAATGTCTGACTTCGCTCCGCGTATCATCACTTTCAAAATCGATCCGGCCAAAATTCGTGAAGTTATCGGTAAAGGCGGCGCAACCATCCGCAGCATTACCGAGCAAACAGGCGCTAGCGTTGATTTGACCGATGATGGTATCGTTAAAGTGGCTTCCGTTGATAAAGCTGCCGGTGAAGAAGCGCGTCGTCTGATCGAAGAAATTACCGCAGAAGTTGAAGTCGGAAAAACTTACGAAGGCAAAGTAGTCAGACTAATGGACTTCGGCGCATTCGTTACCATACTTCCTGGCAAGGATGGCTTGGTTCATATCTCGCAAATCTCTGATGAGCGCGTCGATAAAGTCAGCGACAGGCTCAACGAAGGCGATGTAGTCAAAGTCAAAGTACTTGAAATCGACCGTCAAGGCCGCGTCAGATTGAGTATGAAAGAAGTTGAAGCCGAATAACCCAAGCATGTTTGCTGCTCTTGACAAAAGGGCGGCATAAGGGTGTAAAAAAGGGATTGTGATTCGTCGCAATCCCTTTTTTCGTTTAGTTTACATGCAGTTAGGGGGGGCTAGTAGGCGTTAAGTCAAATATGCACTGAAGGTTAATGTTATGGGATACAAGTGCGGATATATTAGTATGTATTGATGGCAAGGATTCATTTTTGAAAACGTAAAAGTTAACTTCGACGCCATGAAAACAATCTTTTTATTAGTAATAATCGCCGTTGGCTTTCTGATCCCCTCAAGCCATAAGATTCCCGTAGCGGGTGCGAGCGCCGCCGACTGGAACGCGAAATCGTTCTGGTATCATCCTTGGGGGCGTTCCGGAACTCATAAAGGCATCGACATTTTCGCTAAAGCAGGAGTTCCGGTATTGGCGGCAAGTAACGGCGTAGTGGTCTATACGGGTTTTAATGACATTGGCGGCAATATAGTAGCGATATTGGGTGCGAAATGGCGTATTTATTATTACGCCCATTTGCAGCGGATTGATGCCCGCAGTTTACGATTTGTCAGAATGGGCGACGCTATCGGTACCGTCGGCGATACCGGCAATGCACAAGGAAAACCACCGCATTTGCATTTTGTCATCCGCAGCTTGTTTCCACTGTTTTGGCAATACGACGACAGCCAGCCAGAGCCTTGGAATAGAATGTTTTACATTGATCCCGTTGAGCTTTTAACTCCAGTGTAGATAGAAACACTCTTCTATGGTTTTTCGAGGACTTAGGCAGTATCGCAGTAATGTTGAGACGTAAGAGGTAAAAAGCTTTTTAAACCGAACTTACAGAGATCAAGAACTAGTGAATTCGTCCCATGGCCGAGTTAGCGTAACCGACATTTATCGTATCAAGCTCTAAGCTGATGCCAGTCAATCCACAAATAACTAACCGCACATAAAAATGATCAGCGACAGCCAAAAAATACAGATAGCTAAAAGATTCGCTAAATTGCACCAAACGCCATTTGCTGCATGGACGCCTGATGAGGATTATACGTCAGAGGATGATCGTTATTTAACTGTTTACGACAACCTTATCAATGGCGTTTATGGTGACTGCTATGGCCTTAACGCTGAGTATGATGAGGACGATAATTTAATACAGGAAGCCACGGAATTTGAAGTTTCGGTTGAAGGATTTGAATCCAAAGGGCAGGCGGAAATATTCTTTTTTGAAATAACCAGCGAAATGAAAGGGATGAGTAAATTCATTGAGGATCATGGCAGGTATGGTGATTGGTAGCAATAATTGGCGGATTTGGGTAGGTAATCCGCCAATTATCGTGCATATTGAAGCCGCATCAATCATAGCTCCCAATGGGGAGCAACCAACGACGCAGGTAAGTTAACATTCTTGATTAGGAACCCCAAGGTCATGAAATCACGATTATTGTCTGATTTTATGAGGCTTTGTTAGTGGGTTGAAGTGAAAATATGAGGGGGCGAACATTAGAGCAACAACTCGGCGGACAAGCAAAATATGCTTACCGATTCGGAGGTTTGACGGTGTCGGGGTGAATTTTCGGACACCCCGACAGCGGTCATCGCTAGGATTTACTGAGCGTAATGCCTTTCAATATAACGTTGCACGATTTCCTGGAACTCTTCAGCAATCCGGTCGCCTTTCAGTGTAACCGTTTTTTCGCCGTCTTCATAAACCGGCGCTACCGGGGTTTCTCCGGTGCCGGGCAGGCTGATGCCGATATTGGCGTTTTTGCTTTCGCCGGGGCCGTTGACCACGCAGCCCATAACCGCCACTTCCATGGTTTCGACGCCCGGATATTGAGTGCGCCATACCGGCATTTGATCGCGTAAATAGCTTTGGATGTCCATCGCCAGCTTTTGGAAATAATCGCTGGTGGTGCGGCCGCAACCGGGACAGGAGATTACCATCGGGGTGAATGAACGAAAGCCCATGGTTTGCAAAATTTCCTGGCCGACAATGACTTCCTGGGTTCTGGATGAGCCAGGTTCAGGCGTTAAGGATATACGGATGGTGTCGCCGATGCCTTGTTGCATCAGTACCGATAGAGCGGCAGCGGATGAGACGATGCCTTTGGAGCCCATGCCCGCTTCGGTCAGACCCAGATGCAATGCGTAATCGCAACGGCTGGACAGGTCTTGGTAAATGCTGATCAGTTCCTGCACATTGCTGATTTTGCAGGACAGGATGATTTTGTCTTTGCCAAGCCCAAGTTCTACGGCTTTAGCAGCGCTTTCCAGTGCAGACAGCACGATGGCTTTGCGGGTGACGGCGGCCAAAGGCTCGGGTGTTGCCAGGCTTCTGTTTTCGTCGAGTAAACGGGTCAATACCGATTGATCCAAGCTGCCGCCGTTGACGCCAATACGTACCGGTTTGTTGTATCGGCAGGCAAACTCGATCATTTGCTGAAATTGCGGATCACGGCTTTTGCCGCGGCCTACATTGCCTGGATTGATGCGGTATTTGTCCAAAGCCTGGGCGCAGTCGGGGTATTTTTCCAGCAGTTTATGGCCGTTGAAATGGAAGTCGCCGACGATCGGGGTCGAGTTGCCTTTTTTATCCAGTTGATTGCGGATTTCGGCAACGGCGGCGGCCGCTTCTTCGGAATTGACCGTGATGCGGACCAATTCGGAACCGGCAGCGGCCAGCTCGATAATTTGGTTCACGGTGGCAGAAACATTGGCGGTATCGGTATTGGTCATAGACTGAACAACGATTGGAGCGCCGCCGCCGACTTTAACATCGCCGACTAAAACTTGATGGGTGATTTTTCTAAGGCTAATAGACATATACAAAATCTTTTGAAAAAGGTTACGGTTATCTGGAAGAAATTGATAAATTATACGCCTATACCGGCTATTAAGTAGAGTTTAGTGTGAGGATAAATTATTTTTCTGATATACATTTGGAGTTCGGAGCACTGGAAGCTCCGGATAATGATGCCGATATCATTATCGCAGCGGGCGATATAGGTATCAGTACGCAAGGCCTGGAGTGGCTTAAAACGTTTAATAAACCCGTCGTTTATATTGCCGGTAATCACGAGTTTTATACGCGCGAATATCAGCAAACGTTGCAGTTGATACGTAAACAATGCGCAGGCAGCAATGTGCATTTTCTTGAGAACGATTGCTTTATATTTCAAGGAGTGCGTTTTTTAGGCTGCACTCTCTGGGCCGATTTGTTTGTTGAAGGCGATAAAACAGCAGAGGCTTTAGGCAAAACATTAAATGATTTCAGGCGGATTCAATTTGCCGAAAAGCCTTTCGATGCGGTGCAGTTCAGCCAATTACACCAAAACTCAAAGACCTGGCTGGAACAAGCATTAGCTCAGCCGTTTTCAGGGAAAACTGTCGTGGTAACTCATCATGCGCCGTCTCTATGGAGCTGGAATGATACGGCTCAGGCGCTTAAAAAGCTGGCTTATTGCAATGATATGAAACCGTTGCTGCATGAATACGAGATTGCCGCCTGGTTCCACGGTCATGTCCACAGTCAGATAGACTACCGCATAGCGGGGGCAAGAATATTATGTAATCCCAGAGGTTATGCAGGTAAGAAAGTCGCCCCTCGGTTTGATCAGAATAAGATCGTGGATATTTAGATGGATGCTGTGTTCGTAAAAGATTATCTATTGGAAGACTGAATGAAAGATAAAAGACCTGTGTTCCTTATCTCTCAGCGATAGTCTTTATATTGGCAAGACCTTCCTCAAAATCTTTGCCGACCATGTTGCCCCGATCGTAAAATATGTCCATAAGCTTTCCAAAGTAGGAATTGGCGCCTTGCATAGTCCACGTGACTTCAGTTTCGTCACCTTGGGTTTCCAATATGAACACCAGGATACAGCGGCTTTCAATAGGTTTGAATAAATCCAGTTCGATAGCGATCCTGGACGATGGCAATGATTCAATGATCTCCATACGACCAGTACCGGCATTACTGTCGGTACTTTCCCACTCATATATCGCGCCTTTACCGCGTGGCTTACCGCTGAGATTTCGTTTCATCTCCGGGTCCATTTTTTCATAAGGCGACCAGGCATCCCAATTGTGGAAGTCGTTGATTAACGCAAAAATTCTGTCGGGAGATGCTTTGATGCTGGCGGCGCGGCAGATATGAAATACATCAGGTTGGGCTGCTATATAAAGAAGCAACGCGGCGAACAGAACAGCAGCTATGACGATTAGGGTCTCGATCATTTATTACCCGGTACAGTAGATCATATAGCGGTTAAGAACCTCTCTTGCCACTGGCTACGGCTAGGGTTCGAGAGTGAGTGCATCTTTAGATATTTCCGGGTCGAAGAAAACCGCGCAATGCTCATACACGATTTGCCATCTGTCCTGATGCCGTCGATAGCCGACGGTGTTCCGTGTCCATGTCTGCATTGCCGGAAGCTCTTCGTCCATCTCTGTAAAGCGCCAGAACCAGTGAGCAAGCGCCAGATCGCCGCTAACGAAAATACCCAAATCACGTATCTCTGTCCCGAATATAGCTGGAAGGCCGGGCAAACATGCATCCCAAGCTCGGCGAAGATCAGTCACATTCTTGATTTTTTGGAACGGCGGTTTCACGTCGAAGATGATAGCTTCCGGAGCGTAATGGCTTAGGATCTGATTTGTGTTTTTCATGCAAATACCGCTCATTTGGTCATTAATGAGTTGTCGAATCTGAGCTTTGTCATGCGTTTTGGCGATTACGGTTTTCATCGGCATCCCTTGTGTTTTAATTATTAACTCGCGATTGTTTTTTAAGTTTTATTTTTTGCAAAGACTTAATTACGAAGTGCAGCTCATCCAGACTCAAAATTTATGTTCGGTCTTAAAACCGGCCCCGCAGCTTGGTATAGATGGCTCCTTTAAGCATTTCATCGGTTTTTTCAATACTTTTGAACGTTAAGCACACAAGCATTTCCAGGCGTTCTCCGGCTGCACTGGTTTCTTTTGGGCAAAGCCTTGAAACCAGCACGGCAGCTAATCCTTCATGATAACAGTCATTCTCAGCGGCGCACCGGCAACAAGGAGGGGGCATTTACCGCACCATGTCTTATTAGGCCCGGCTTTTAGCGGCATAACTGACCATGAGATTTTGGTAGACCGGAGTATGGCCGCAAAGCAGCTTGCCAAAACCCTGGATATCATTGCGCCAGTCGCGTTGCAGTTCAGAGCTTACGGCGAACCAATCCAGCAATTGCACCCCGGCGGTCGCCATCCGAAGCCATGCCGCTTCACGGCTGGCTTGGTCGAATGTGCCGGAGGCATCGGTGACGACAAAGACCTCGTAGCCGGCCTCTAACGCTGACAGCGCAGGGAATGCAACGCAGACCTCAGTCACTATACCGGCAATAATGAGCTGCTTGCGTCCGGTTTCCTTCACGGCGTTAACGAAATCTTCGTTGTCCCAGGCGTTGATTTGGCCAGGACGAGCGATAAACGGAACGTGAGGAAACATTTCTTTCAGCTCGGGCATAATGGGACCGTTCGGTCCCGTCTCGAAACTGGTGGTGAGGATAGTCGGCAGGTTAAAAAACTTCGCCGTATCAGCCAAGGCCATGATGCTGTTCTTGAATTCGCTGGGCGGATAATCCTGTACCAACGCAGTCAAGCCGCACTGGTGATCCACGAAAAGAACCGCCGCATCATCCTTGGATAACCGGCGGTATTGATAAGTGTCGCTCATGATGCCACCTCGTTTATGGTTTTATGCTCATTGCGATAATGCTTCTCCCAATTAACACGTTATGATTTAAATATGGATTTAATTATCAATATCTGACTTGAACTCACAATTCGTATAAATACTTATGGAGCTTGGGCGACTGTGGCACGGTAAAGCCTGTTGGGATAGCGATTTGCAATGCCAATTGATGGTTGACCGTGCTGACCCTCTGGCACGGCACTTTGTTAAGCGGGCTTTTTTATTTCGTTTTGCAGCCACCGCTCCAGAACCTTAACCACATAAGCTTGTTCATCTGGAGTCAGGCCGCGGTCCATCGGTATCCGGTGCCACTTTTCCAGGCAGCCGCGGCAGCAGCATGCCGTTGCATGCTGCGCTACAAAAACCGGATGGCCCCGAAAAGGGGTTTGCTTGCCATCGTTTTTAGGCAGCGGCGGCGACAGGCGTTTTGCAATAAAGTCGCCGGCATGAACGATAACCGTCGGCAATCCTTTGGAATGCATATAAACAAGGTCTTTGCCTTGCAGGTGGAATTTGCTGCGGAAAGCTGACTTTGAGAGTGCCTCAAAGAGTTGGTCTAAATCTCTCATTAGGGTTTTAGGTAGTTGAGTACTATTTCATTATGGGCGGATGTTTTATCATGAATCAAGTTCCGAATCTTGATTGAGGACCGAGCTCTCTGATCCTATGAATAGCCATGAACAAAGACATCGCGGCGGACACTTGAATGATCGAACATTATTCAGCGGTAAACAATTGCTTCAAGTACATGAGGCTGTGTATGAGCTCTGCTGGCTGCTAAATCGCGGATATGCAAGGCATTCGGCGATTCAATTGGTCGGTGACCACCACCAGCTTGTCAAACGTCAACGTCTGGCGATTTCCAGAGCGGCCTGCTCGAAAACAAGCAGAGAGTTAAGAAATACAAGATGCCTTGAGATTGAACACATCAAAGACCGGCACTTGGTTATTGACGGATTTAACCTGATCATTACCGTTGAAACAGCTCTAGCGAGAGGTTTGTTACTGCGTTGTTGCGATGGCTGCGTACGGGATATTGCCAGCATTCATGGGACTTACCGGTTGGTGCATGAAACCCGGCAGACAATTGAGCTCATTGGCAATACGCTGCAAGCCTTTGCTCCGGCCAATGTATTGTGGCTGTTTGACAAACCCATTTCCAACAGCGGACGGCTCGCAGAAATGGTGCGTACTATTGCCGAAGCTCATGGCTGGAATTGGCAGGCGGAATTAATCGACAATCCAGATCAAGCCATACTGCATAGCGGTAAGGTCGCAATCACCTCCGATTCGGCAATATTGGACGGGAAGGTGCAATGGGTGAATCTGGGCAATTATCTCATAGCCAAGTATTTTCATGACCCCTGGCTGATTGATTTTTCAGATGCTCTGGATAAAACCTTAAGCTTAGGCTGACTGATTGATTATTGTTCCGAGCTGGTCCTTATTGCCATTTTGGGTGTCTTGATTTTTCTGCAACAATTGGATTTGTGCCTGGGCCGCCATTGCGGCGGCACTCGCTGCAACTTGCATATCCGGGCTGGAAGGTTGAGCCGGCGCCAGGGCGGTTCTCCTGATGGTGTCGGCTTTTCGCAGTGTTGCTGCCGGGTCGCCAGGAACCGCAGAGGTGTCTATGTTGACTTCGCCGCCAACGGCATACCGAACCCCATCGGGGCCTTGTTGATATTCAAAAATGGCGCCGCCGGTAGCAATGCCTCCCGCCGCAGCCAGATGAGCGGCCTCATGCGCTTTGACTTCGGCGTCTCTTTGTTTAAGTTCGCTGATGACTTTCAGGTCCGATTCGGAAAGTTCCTGGGTTTTTTTATCGCCTGTTGATGCGGAGTTGTCTGTTTTTAACGCGTGATATTGTTGAGCATCTTGATTTGAGACATCTGTCGGGGCGACCGGCGGCTTCCGGGAATAATCGGTTTGTTGAGCCGCAAATCTATTATTGGATATCGAAGAAATCATGATGCACCGGCACATCAGATAAATAATTTTGCGTCTAATAAACAATCGGGCGATAGTCTAGAAATAAAAATAAGCGCTGATGTTATACGCATCCACCGGAAGTAGATTATCCACGAAAGATATAAGTAGGGCGTGCCATGCGCGCCTCATAAATTCCAAAGGCGCGCATGGCACGCCCTACGAAAAAACCGTTTAAATCGTCCTGGTTCGAGCCACACAAAGGCGCTTATTTTTGTATTTGTCTTGGGCATTCCATAGCACCAATTAAACGGATAAATTAACGTATAATAGGTTTATTTTATTCGGCTGTATTTGATGTCCACCCCTGATCTTATCAAGCAACTTACCCACCAGTTACCTAATTGTCTTAACCAGGACAGGCATGTATTTAAACGGCAATTAGATCGCTGCCGCAGCAAAAAATCAGAGGAAGAATTGAACAAATTGGCGAGCCGTATCGAAAGATCGGTTGCGGCTCGGAACAAGCGCCTTGCCAGTGTTCCGGTGCTGACATTTCCCGATTTGCCGGTTACCGGTAAAAAAGACGACATCGCCAAGCTGATACAAGATAACCAAGTGGTGATCGTGTGCGGCGAAACCGGTTCCGGTAAAACCACACAGTTGCCCAAGATTTGCCTGTCGATAGGCCGAGGCGCGGCCGGTTTTATCGGCCATACTCAACCACGACGAATTGCGGCGCGCACCGTCGCCGATCGTATTGCAGAGGAACTTGGCGAGTCAATCGGCAAGTCGGTTGGCTATAAAATCCGCTTTAACGATAAAACCCATGCCGACTCATTAGTTAAGCTGATGACCGACGGTATTTTGCTGGCCGAATCGCAAAACGATCCTTACCTGAACCAATACGACACCATCATTATTGATGAGGCGCATGAGCGCAGTTTGAACATCGATTTTCTGATCGGTTACATGAAATGGCTGCTGCCCAAACGCCCCGATTTAAAGCTGATCATCACCTCGGCAACCATCGATACGCAACGCTTTTCCGATCATTTCAATAAAGCGCCGATTATCGAAGTTTCAGGTCGCACCTATCCTGTGGACGTGCGTTATCGGCCCATCGTGCCGAAAGAGGAAGTTGACGGCGAGAAAGCAAACGATGAGACCGGAGATGAACTGCAAAACGCGATCCTTGATGCGGTCGACGAACTGTACCGTGACTTGCGCGGCGACATCCTGATTTTCCTCAGCGGCGAGCGGGAAATCAGGGAAACCAACGATTCGCTGAAAAAACATCATCCAACCCAATATGAAATCCTGCCGCTGTATTCAAAACTCAGCGTCAGCGAGCAGGAGCGAGTGTTCAAACCCAAAGGCGGCAAGCTGCGCATCGTGCTCGCTACTAACGTTGCGGAAACCTCGTTGACGGTGCCGGGTATTCGTTGCGTGATTGATACCGGTCACGCGCGTATCAGCCGTTACAGCCATCGCAGTAAAATCCAGCGCTTGCCGATTGAACGCATCTCGCAATCTTCCGCCAACCAAAGGGCAGGGCGTTGCGGCCGTGTTGCCGAAGGCATCTGCATCCGATTGTATTCGTACGACGATTATCTGGCCCGGCCGGAGTTTACCGAGCCGGAAATCATGCGTACCAATCTGTCGTCGGTCATCTTGCAGATGATCTCGTTGAATCTCGGCGACATCGAAGACTTCCCGTTCATTGAGCCGCCCGAAGATAAGATGATTCGCGACGGCAAGACCGTGCTGCATGAAGTCAATGCACTGGATAAATCCGGTAAATTGACTGAAGTCGGCAAGCAGTTGGCCAAATTCCCGACCGACCCTAAACTTGCCCGGATGTTGATCGCGGCCGCGCATGAGCATTGTTTAACTGAAGTGGCGATTATCGTCGCTGCGTTAAGTGTGCAAGATCCGCGCGAAAAACCCGCCGATAAAATGGCGCAGGCCGACCAGAAACACGCGGCCTTCCGTCATCCCGAATCCGACTTTTTAACGCTGCTGAATATCTGGAACACTTACGAGGACAAGAAAAAGCATCTGTCCAACAGCAAGCTGCGCAAATACTGCACCGAGAACTTCCTGTCTTATATGAGAATGCGCGAATGGTTCGACATCCACGCGCAAATCATGCAGGTCGTTAAGGGCGATTTAAAGATGACCCCGAACACCGATGATCCGGGTTATGACCAATCCGCCGGGAGCGGATTGGCACGCACAGCGCTCGAAGAGGAACGGGCAGGGATAGCCCGTTATGACCAATCCGCCGGGAGCGGATTGGCACGCACAGCGCTCGAAGAGGAACGGGCAGGGATAGCCCGTTATGACCAATCCGCCGGGA